>Ga0316576_10000476_pt1 | contig 18798 bp, 16 predicted proteins | sample S0NA_FD_203075 | JGI IMG/M metagenome (GOLD analysis project Ga0316576, IMG submission 203075) | Rhizosphere microbial communities from salt marsh grasses in Alabama, United States - S0-2_050615r3r5 | ecosystem: Host-associated > Plants > Roots > Rhizosphere | place: USA: Alabama | collected... | reverse complement strand
CGCCTCAGTCCGGCTCGAACATCGCCATCACCCGGGCCAGGCGCAGCGCGCTGCCCTCGATCTTGATCCGGCCGCGGAGCAGCGGCCAGAGCGGGCCGCGGAGGCCGGCCACCACCTCCTTCCAGATCGAGGCGGCCACGGTCACGGTGACGTCGGGCCGCTCTGGGAATCGCGGCTGCACCTCGGCCACGCCCCGGCGCACGTGCAGCGTGTGCTCCTCCACGGCGTCGGGAAAGCGGAAGCCGATCACCGTGTCCTCGTCGCGGCTCTTGTCGGGGTCGAGGTGCACGGCCATGGCGCGGAAAAGCGCGGCGAGGGGCATGCCCCGGACCGCCGCGCGCTGGCCCGCCCCGGGTCTGGGGGGCGGGATGCGCAGCGTCCCCTCGGTCTCCAGCGCGCTCGTCAAGTAGTAGTGCCGGGCGTTGGCGTTGGCCGCGGCCCGGCCGAGGCCGAGCAGCGCCTCGGCGCGGAGCTCGCGCGCCTCTCGGCTGTCGGGCCGCAGCCGCCGCAGGTGGTCGGTGAGCTCGAGGACCCACTGCAGATCGCCCCGGATCAGCGCCTGCCGGGCCTGCTCGAGCAGCGCGTCCACGCCGCCCGCGAGGGCGGCCACGCGCCGCGCCCGCGCCGTCGGGCCCAGGGGGTACAGGTGGGTCGGGTTGCCATCGAACCAGCCCAGGTAGCCGTCGTAGATCCCGCGCACGGACCAGGCGAGTGCGCCGTAGCGCTCGGCGAGGTAAGGCCGACGGGCCAGACGTGGAGGGAGCCTGACCGTCTGAACCAGCTCGTCCGGACCGAGCCCGCGGTTCATCCCGCGCACCGTCTGATCGTGCACGTACTGGATCGCGTCGCGGTAGTCGGTGAGCACCTCGTGGATCCGCGCCCGGCCGTGGAGTGGGGGGCCGTGGGAGGGCACCAGGTGCTCCACGGGCAACGCGCGCATCAGGTCCAGGCTGGCGACCCAGCGCAGCACGTCCCGGTGCCGCGTGCCCCGGATGGTGTAGAGGTTCGGGAACGCCCAGTAGAAGTTGTCGCCGCAGAGCAGCGTGCGCTTGCCCGGCAGCCAGACGACGATCTGATCGTCGGTCTCCCCCGGGGCGTGGATCAGCTCGAGGCGCAGCCCGGCGAGCTCGACCGAGCGGCGCTCCCGCTCGAAGGTCGCCGTGGGACGGATCAGCCCGATCGTGCTGGTCGCGTCGAAGCGTAGCCGGGGACCGATCCCCGCGCTGACCACGCCCCCGCCCGGGAGCAGCGTGCCGAACTGGCGCATGCTGCGCCTGTAGATCGCCGGCCGGACCACGCCGAAGATGCGGTCCAGCTGGCGGTTGATGGAGGCGTGGGCGAAGACCGGAACCTCCCGGCCCGCCGCGAACGCGCTGGCCCCGAAGACGTGGTCCGCGTGGTTGTGGGAATAGATGATACCGCGCAGCGGTTTCGAGCTGATGTGGTCGAAGGCGCGCTTGACCGGCCGCGCCGCCTCCACGCTCTCCAGGGTGTCCACCACCACCGTGCCGTCCGGGCCGACCAGCAGCACGGCGTTGGCTAGGCCGTAGCCCACGGCCACGTGGACCCCCTCGGTGACATGGAACACCTGGCGCCGGGGCTGCTCCCGGGCGAAGCGCGCGAGGTCCTGGCTCGCGGAAAGATCGGGCCGCTGACAGGCAGCGGCGAGGACGGTGAGCAGGAGGATCGTGCGTCGCATGGACGCCATTCTAGCGCCCGCTCTGACCCGCGGGAGGAAAAGTGCTAAGGTTGGCCCCGAACCTCGGAGCGACAGATGAGACACGGACAGATCGCGGCGCTCTTGCTCCTCCTCCCGGTGGCGGCGACCGCCGCCCCGACCGAGCAGGCGAGCGCGCCGCTCAAGGTTACGATCCAGCAGTGGCAGCTCAAGAACGGCCTGAAGGTGGTCTTCTCCCCCCATCACCGCGTGCCGGCGGTCACCGTCCAGCTCTGGTACCACGCCGGCTCGAAGAACGAGCATGTAGGGATCCGCGGCATCGCCCACATGTTCGAGCACATGATGTTCAAGGGCAGCGAGCACGTCCCCCCCGAGGAGCACGCCCGCTTGCTCTCGGCCATCGGCGGCGACACCAACGCGTTCACCGCCGAGGACATGACCGCCTACCACGACACCGTCCCCAAGCAGTACATGGACTTCGCGATGAAGCTCGAGGCGGAGCGAATGCGGAACCTGCGCCTCACCCTGCACACGATCAAGAGCGAGCGCGAGGTGGTCAAGGAGGAGAAGCGCATGCGGATGGAGAACAACCCCATCGGCCGCGCGCTGGAGGCGATCTACGCCCTGGCATACACCAAGCACCCCTACGCCTGGACCCCGGCGGGGACCATCGCGGACCTCGACCGGGTCACTCGCGAGGACTGCCAGCGATTCTATGACACCTACTACGTCCCTAACAACGCCACGCTCATCGTGGTCGGCGACGTCAGCCGCAAGGAGGTGGAGCAGGCGGCGGAGCGAAACTTCGGCGCGATCCCGCGCGGCGCGGCGCCCCCCCAGGTGACGGTCCGCGAGCCGCCCCAGACAAAGACCCGGGTGAAGACCGCCGACTGGCCCTCCCAGCTCAAGGTGGTGCTCGGCGCCTACCACATCCCCGAGGCGACGAACAAGGACATCGCGCCGCTCCAGGTGCTCTCCGCCATCCTCTCCGCGGGGCAGAGCTCGCGGCTCAACCAGGCCCTCGTGCGCAAGGGGAAGCTCGCCGTGGCCGCCGGCGGCTTCGTCTCCCTCCAGGAAGACCCCGGCGTGATGATGGTCTACGGTATCGGCCTGCCCTCCCACGATCTGACAAAGATGAAGGACGCGCTGCTCGAGCAGATCGCGCTGGTCGCCGAAAAGGGCGTCACCCGTCGCGAGCTGAACAAGGCGCGCAACCAGCTCTCGACCTCCAGGCTGAGCAAGATCAACACGCTGACCGGCGTGGCCTACCAGATCGGCACCTCCGCCCTGCTCCAGCACGACCCGAGCGCTTTCCTGCGGGATGTCGCCGAGATCGACGCGGTGACCGCCGCCGACGTGCAGCGCGTGGCCAGGACCTACCTGGTCCCGACGAACCTGAGCCTCGTGCTGGTGGACTCGACCCCCGGCCGGGCGGGAGGTGTCCCATGAGTCGGTCGTACTTACTCGCCGCGCTCCTGCTCGCCGCGGGCTGCGGTCCGGCGGCCGTGAAGCCCGATCCGCTCAAGGAGTACAAGGAGCAGGCCAAGCCGGCGGCGAAGCCCAAGGCCAAGGCGGAGCAGGACTACTGGAAGGGACGTTCGGACCTGTTCACCTCGCCGCCTGTCCAGCCGGTCCACGCGCTCAAGCTCCCCGCGCTGACCCGCACCTCGCTCAAGAACGGCCTCTCCGTGCTGCTGCTCCCGGACCGGCGCCTGCCGCTCGTGGACGTGCAGCTCGCCATCCGCACCGGCGCCATCGATGACCCAGCTGACCTCCCGGGGCTGGCCGAGTTCACGGCCGAGATGCTGCGCCAGGGCACGCGCCGGATGAGCGCGGACAAGATCTCCGAGACCGTGGACATGGCCGGCGCGGGTCTGTCCGCCGACAGCGACTACGAGGTGACCAGCGTCCACTGCCACGCCCGCAGCCAGAGCCTCGAGCTCTGCCTGCGAATGGTGGCCGAGCTGGCGATGCACCCCACCTTCCCGAAGAAGGAGATGAACGAGATCCGCGACCGCCTGCTCAGCGGCGTAAAGAACATGCGCGACGACCCCGCGACCCTGGCCAGCGTCCACTTCGACGCGCTGCTCTTCGGCGAGGACCACCCGGCGGGCCGGGTCAAGTCAGAGGCCTCGGTGCGGCGAATCGCGCGCAGGGACCTCGTGCGGTTTCACCGCGAGCTCTTTCGCCCTGACCGGGCGATCCTCGGCGTGAGCGGAGACATCGATCCCGCCGCGCTCGCGGGCGCGGTGCAACGGGTCTTCGGGCCCTGGCGGGCAGCAGGCAAGCCGCCCACGCGCTCCTTCGAGCCCGTGCGCGACCCTCCGCCGGGGCTCAAGGTGCTCCTCGTGGACAAGGCCGACCTGAGCCAGTCCTTCTTCACCCTGGGCCACGCCGGCATCCCGCGCAGCGCGGCGGACCGGCACGCGGTGTCGGTGATGAACTACGTGCTCGGCGGCGGCGGCTTCAGCTCGCGCCTGATGGAGGTGGTGCGCGCCAAGGGAGGCAAGACCTACGGCATCACCAGCCACTTCTACCGCGCGCAGAAGGACGGCTCCTTCGTCGCCCAGAGCTTCACCCGCAACGATCAGCTGGTGGCGATGCTCGAGCTGGTGCGCAAGGAGCTCGGACGGATCCGCGAGCGTCCGCCCAGCGAGGTGGAGCTCGACGCGGCGAAGGGCAAGATCGCCGGAGGCTACCCGATCCGGCTCAAGACCGCCGCGGCGCTGGCCTGGCGCCTGGTCTCGACCCAGCTCTGGGGGCTGCCCGAGACCGAGGTCACCGAGTTCCCCGTGCTGATCGAGGGGCTGAGCCGGGAGCAGATCGCCCGCGCGGCCCGGGACCACATCCACCCCGACAGGCTCGTCGCCGCCGTGGTGGGCAAGGCGTCGGTGGTCGCGCCGCTCCTGCGCGCGGCGAAGATCCCCTTCGAGCAGATCGACTACCGCGACCCGGTGAGCGTCCGGGAGCGCGAGGCGCTCAAGAAGCGGGCGCACGTCAAGGTCACCCCCGAGCAGAACCGGGCGGCCCACCGCGTGCTCGACCGCGCGCTCCAGGTGGCGGGCGGCCGGGCGCGGCTGTCCGGCATCAGGTCCCTGCGCCTGACCGGCGACGCTCGCGTCGAGGCCAAGGGCCAGGCGCTCACCGGCCAGTTCTCGGCCCAGATCCTCCTTCCGGACCACATGCGCATCGGGCTGGCGCTCAAGGCCGGAATCGGCATGGTGCAGGTCCTCGCCGGCAACAAGGCCTGGCTCCAGGTCGGGCCCCAGCGCAAGGACCTTCCCGCCGAGGTGGTGACGCGCTGGAAGGCGATGATCTGGCGCGAGCCCGCCCTGGTCCTGCTCCACGCCAGCGCCAAGGGAGTCGACGCCCGCGTCGTCTCTCCCCCCGGCCTGGCCAAGGGACAGGTGGCGGTGGAGGTTTACCCCCCAGGCCTGCCGCCGGCGACCCTGGTGATAGACAAGACGTCAAACCGCCTGGTCGAGGTGCAGCACCGCGACCGCACGGGGCAGGTGCGCGTGAGCCGCCTGGGCAAGCACAAGCGCATTCGGGGCATCCTGGTCCCGCAGGAGGTGTCGGCGAGCGGCGACGGGCGACGCCAGACCGTCCAGTACACGAAGGTGGAGCTCAATCCGTCGATCACCAAGCAGGAGATCACCGGGGGCCGGTGATGCTGCCCGACCCGCTCAAGGACGACCCCCTCGGCCTCTGGGATCGGCTGGCCCGGGCCTCGCGTCCGCTGCTCGGGCTGGACTACGACGGCACGCTGGCGCCGTTCCAGGTCGACCGCATGGCCGCGGTGCCTGCGCCGGGCGCGGCCGAGGTGGTGCAGGCGATCATCTCGCACGGTCGGACCCGCGTCGCGGTGATCTCGGGGCGCCTGGTAGACGAGGTGATCGAGCTCCTCGGCGATCTCGGCGTGGTCGTGGTGGGGAGCCACGGTTTCGAGCGACGCCTGCCGGACGGCTCGCGACGGCGGGTGAGCCTGCCGCCCGAGCAGGAGCAAGCGCTGGTGCTGGCCGCGCGCCAGGTGGAGCGGATCGGGTACGGCGCGCGGCTCGAGCGCAAGGCGGCGAGCCTGGCCTTCCACACCCGGGGACTCGACGGGGACGCGGCGCGCGGGCTGGAAGACGAGGTCGTGCGGCTCTGGTCCGGCGCCGGACTGCTCGTCCAGCCCTTCAACGGCGGAGTCGAGCTCCACGCCGGGGCGGCCATTGACAAGGGCACGGTCCTCGCCGGTCTGCTCGACGAGCACCGACCCGACCTGACGGTCTACGTCGGCGACGACCGGACCGACGAGGACGCCTTCCGGGCGCTCGCGGGGCGTGGGGGTCTCGGGATCAAGGTCGGCCCGGGGCCCACCGCGGCGGTGGCGCGGTTGCCAGACTGTGAAGGGGTGGTAAGGTTGCTCCGCAGATGGCTGACGGTCATGGAGAGCGGGGAGGCGCGATGAGTGATCCGGTCCGGCGGCTGGTGGTGGTCTCCAACCGGCTACCCATCGTGCTCAGGGCGCGGGCGTCGGGGGGCTTCGACATCGAGCGAGGCCAGGGGGGGCTGGTCACCGCCCTGGCCCCCGTCCTCGGCAACCGCGGCGGGCTGTGGATCGGCTGGCCCGGGACCACCGACGAGAACGCGGCGTCGGCGGTGCGCGCGGCCGACAGCGAGGGGGTGGGCTACGAGCTGGAGCCGGTGCCGCTGAGCGTCGAGGAGCTCGATCGGTACTACTACGGGTTCTCCAACGAGATCCTCTGGCCCCTGTTCCATGACATGCCCGATCGCTGCAACTACGACCCGTCCTACTGGCCGGCCTATCGCCAGGTCAACGCCAAGTTCGCCCGCGCCATCGTGGACAACACCGACAGCGAGGACTACATCTGGGTCCAGGACTACCACCTGCTGCTGGTGGCCGAGGAGCTGCGCCGGCTCGGCGCTGACGCAGATCGCCAGCGTCGAGTCGGGTTCTTCCTGCACATCCCGTTCCCGCCCCTGGACATCTTCATGAAGCTGCCCTGGCGCTTCCAGGTGCTGCAGGGGATGCTGGCCTACGACCTGCTCGGCTTCCAGACCGCCCGGGACCTGCGCAACTTCCTGCAGTGCGTCCGGGCGCTGATGCCCCGGGTCCACGTCGTCGCCGGGCGGAAGATGGGCGCCACGTTGACCACACCGGACCAGCGCGAGCTGCGCCTCGGCGCCTTCCCCATCGGCATCGACTACGGCAAGTTCACCCGCTCGGCCCGCAGCCAGCAGGTCGCCGACCGCGCCTGGTACATCCACGAGGATCTGCCCGAGCGCAAGCTGATCCTCGGCGTGGACCGCCTGGACTACACCAAGGGCATCCCCCATCGCATCCGCGCCCTGGCGGACCTGCTCGAGCGCTACCCGGAGCACCGCCGGCAGCTCACCTTCATCCAGGTCGTCGTGCCCAGCCGCACCGAGGTCCCGGAGTACCAGGAGCTGAAGAGCGAGGTCGAGCGGCTGGTGGGTGAGGTGAACGGCCGCTTCACCGTGAGCGGCTGGACCCCAATCCACTACATCTACCGCCCGCTGGAGCACGAGGAGCTCATCGCCTACTACCGGACCTGCGAGCTCGGGCTGATCACCCCGCTCAAGGACGGGATGAACCTGGTGGCCAAGGAGTACTGCGCCTGCAGCCTGGACGACGGCGTGCTGATCATGAGCGAGTTCGCCGGCGCGGCGGCGCAGCTGCAGACCGGCGCGCTGCTGGTCAACCCCTTCGACATCCAGGGCACCGCCGACGCGATCCACCGGGCGATAACCATGCGGGACGAGGAGCGGCGCTCGCGCATGAAGCGATTGCGGCGGGTCGTCGCGCGGCAGACCGTCTTCTGGTGGGTCGACTCGTTCCTCCAGGCGGCCATCGCCCGGGACCTGGCCTCGTTCCCCGAGGTGGACTACTTCGTGCCGCAGCCCCCCCGGGAGGACCACCCCGCCCCGGCGGACGAGCCGGCGACGACATCCTCGCAGCTCTGATATAGTCGGGTCCAATGAAGCCCAGGGTACTCATCGTCGGAATGGGCGAGACCGGCTCCCACCTGGCCAGCAGGCTCTGCGGCAACTGGGAGGTCACGGTGGTCGACAGGGACGCCGAGGCCATCGAGGGGCGGGCCCTGTCCGGGTGCCACCACCACGTGGGAGACGGGACCTCGGCGCTCGTGCTGCGCCGCGCCGGCGGGGAGGGGGTCAACACGCTGGTCGCCACCACGGGCGACGACGAGACCAACGTCGAGGTCCTGCGAGTCGCCCGCGAGCTGGGTACGGAGAACCTCTACGCCTCGATGCGCAGCGCCGAGTTCGAGGACCACTACCGCGAGCTCGGGGCGCAGGTCGTCGATCGCCACCTCTCCTGCAGCGCGCTGCTCGAGTCGCGCATCGAGGGGCGGACGGTGGCCACCAACATCGGCCTCGGCGAGGGCGAGATCATGGAGGTCCAGGTCCTCGCCAACTCGTCGGTGATCGGCCAGCGGCTGGCCGATCTCAGCCCGCGCCGCTGGCTGGTCGGCGCGGTCTACCGCGACGGCGACCTGATCGTCCCCCACGGCGACACGGTGATCCAGGAGGGAGACCGGGTGCTGATCATCGGCGAGCCCGAGATCCTCTCCTCCATCGCCACCCACATCGGCGCCGGGGAGTCGGAGTTTCCCCTGCACTACGGCACCAAGGTGGTCGCGCTGGGGACGGCCGGGCTCGGCGGCCTGCTCGGGGAGGCGCAGCACCTGCTCTCCTCGAGCGCGGCGAGCCACTTCGAGGTCATCGCCGCCCCGGGGACCTCCCTCGACCCCGAGATTCGCACCTGTTGCGACGAGTCGGGGTTCTCGCTCACCTTCGTCAACGCGGAGTCCGCTGGCCCCCTCGGCCTGGCCGCGGAGGCGACGCGCCGGGACGTGGGGATCCTGCTGCTCCCGCCCGAGCCGCTCTCGCTCTGGTCCCGGATCGGCCTCGCCCGCTCGTCCACCGTCCGCCTCGTCGATCTCTTCTCGGCGCCGGTGCTCGTCGCCCGCGGCACCTTCCCCTACGAGCGAATCGTGCTCACCCTTGCCGAGCTCCCCTGGTCCGCGGCCGCCGCACAGCTCGCCATCGACCTCGTGCGCATGATGGGCGGGCACTTGACCCTGGCGGTGGTGCACCAGCCGGAGCTGGTCGTCGGCGCCCAGCTCCGGCAGGAGATCGACGACACGCGCCGCGTGGCGGAGCGGCTGGCAAGCATGTACCACCTCTCGATCCAGGTCGAGGAGCTGGAGGGGAACCCCATCGATGTCCTGGTCCGCCGCAGCGAGGACTGCGACCTGGTCGTGTTGCCCTACAAGCGACGCAGGCGCTCCTCGCTGACGCGCCCGGACGTGGCCCAGAACTTGATCCACCGCGTGCGCTGCAGCGCGCTGGTCATGCCCCACGACTGAGATGCACCTCGGCGACGCCGTCACCCTGCTGCTCTTCTCCCTCGGGGCGTTCCTGATCCCGCTGGGGACCGGGCGCATCGGGCTGCCCGCCGCGGTGGGAGAGATCCTCTACGGCATCGCCCTCGGGCCCCACCTGGCCGGCCTGATCAACAAGAACACCTTCACCACGTTCCTCGCCGAGCTCGGCTTCAGCTTCCTGATGTTCCTCGCCGGGCTGGAGCTCGACTTCCCCCGGATGGAGCGGGCGGGGAGCCGCAACCTGTGGCTCGGCGGGGCGACCGCGGCGGGCTTCTTCGCCCTGGCCTATCTGATGACGCTGCTCCTCGGGCACCCCCTGTTCATGTTCCTCGTCTTCGGCGCCACCAGCGTCGGCATCCTGCTGGTCACGCTGAACGAGCTCGGGTTGACCAAGACCCGCGCGGGACAGGGGACCATCTTCGTCGGCTCGGTGGGGGAGTTCCTCACCATCGTCCTGCTCACCGCGATCGGCTTCTACTACCGCTATGGCCTCGGCACCCAGCTGCTGTGGGAGATGGGCAAGCTGGGGGCGATCTTCCTCGCCGCGTACCTCGTCCTCGTCCTGCTCCGCACGCTGATCTGGTGGTGGCCACAGAGCTTCGCGCGGGTCGTCGCGGCCCACGACCCGTCCGAGGTCGGCGTTCGCGCCGGCCTGGCGCTGATGCTGGTGTTCGTCGCCCTGGCCACCCTGCTCGGGGTCGAGGGGATCCTCGGCGCCTTCGTGGCCGGGGCGCTCTTCTCCTTCGTCTTCCGCGAGAAGGGCATCCTGGAGACCAAGCTCTCCTCCATCGGCTTCGGCTTTTTCGTCCCGTTCTTCTTCATCTGGGTCGGGACCGAGTTCGACCTCTCCAGTGTGCTCAACCGTCGCGCGCTGCTCGCGGTGGGGGAGCTGCTCGGCGCGTCGCTCGTGACCAAGCTCGCGCCCTGCCTGCTGTTGCTCCTGGCGCGGCTCACCCTGCGGGAGGTGGTCGGGGCCGGGCTGCTGCTCGGCGCACCGCTGACCCTGCTCGTGGCGATCAGCCGCATCGGGCTCGATGTGAAGGTGATCGACCAGGCCACCGCGGCCTCGGTGGTGCTCCTGGCCATTGTCAGCGGCGTGATCCTCCCCTGGACCTTTCGACTTCTGGTCCACCGCCAGCCAAGCCACAGCGCTCCCTGAAACCCACCTTGTCTACATGCTCTAGTTTTTTGGTATAATTTAACATCGTTTTGGATGCTGCTGTTATTACAGCAGTTTTGTTCCAATTCTTTGCCACTGCTGCCCCTTTGACTTTCAACTCCACAATGATTACCATATTTATGGTTTTAGTTATATTTGAGCGAAAGCTGACGTACATGCCCTCAATCACGACGAAACCCGTTGCCCGCACACACCGACGGACTCGATCCCAGCACAGGGGCTCTTTTTCTGATGTGGAGCACGAGGACAAGACAACCCCACCCGAAAACCTGCTCGCCCGGTACTTCCGCGACGTCGCTGGCCTGCCCGTGCTCCAGCCCGAGCAGGAGTTCCAGATGGCGGAGAACATTGAAACCCTCGAGCTCCAGCTCTGGGCCATGCTCCTTGGCCAGCCGCGCCTCTCCGGGCCGCTCCTCCAGTACCTCGAGCGGCAGGTCGGCCAGAAGCTGCACGAGTTCACCCAGCTCCGCCGCTCGATCCAGGCGTTCAACAAGCGCCAGGTGGCGGCCTCGCGCAAGCGGCTGGACCGCTGGGCCCTGGCCGCGGCCGAGGTCATGCGCCCACGGGATGTGGATCGGGTCCTGCTCGACGCGGTGGTCGAAGAGCTGCGCCGACTTTCGCGGCGTGAGGACAACCTGTTCCAGGGCCTGCGGATCAACGTCGGCAGCCGGTCCTTCCGCAAGTACCACCGCGGGGTCCGCGTGCTCTACCTCGCCTCGCACCGGGCGCGAAACGAGTTCGTCCAGTCCAACTTGCGCCTGGTCGTGACCATCGCCCGGCGGTTCAACTACGGGCACATCCCGTTCCACGACCTGATCCAGGAGGGGAACATCGGCCTGATCAAGGCGATCGGCCGCTACGACTGGCGCCGTGGCTTTCGCTTCTCGACCTACGCCAGCTGGTGGATCCGCCACGCTATCACCCGCGCCATCGCCGACAAGGGCCGCCTGGTCCGCGTGCCGGTCCACATGCTGTCGACGTTCCAGAAGGTGGCGCGGACCAGCCGGGAGCTCTCGAGCAAGCTCGGGCGCCCCCCCACCGCGGAGGAGATCTGCGCGAGCGCGTCGCTCAGCTCCGACAAGGTCGAGCAGATCCAGGAGCACCTGCCGAACCAGGCCTACTCCCTGGACAGCGCCGTCTCGGACGACGACGACCGGCGCTTCATCGAGATGGTCGAGGACACCTCCGACACCTCGCCGGCGGAGCGTATCGGCGACGCGCAGGTGTACGAGCAGGTCCAGCTCATCCTCCACGACCTCAAGCCGATGGAGGCCGACGTGCTGCGCCGGCGCTTCGGCCTGCTCGACGGCAAGGAGCACACGCTGAGCGAGATCGGCTCGAGCTACGACCTGTCCCGCGAGCGGATCCGCCAGATCCAGGAGCAGGCCCTGGACAAGATCCGCCGCGCGCTCCAGCGCCGCAACGCGATGTGATTGCCTGCGCCGCACGGCCGTGCGCGGCTCGCGCCACCTGCCACCGCACCCTCCACGGTGCGCTCGCCACCACGGCCGGCGCGCAGGGCTAACAACCCTCCCCGAGATCGCGGTAGCGGCGCGCCTCGTCGGGCCGGCCGCGCTTCTCGCAGCCCAGCGCGACGAGCTCGCACTTTTCCCGCAGCGTGCGCCGGGCCGCGGCGCGCTGCGTCGGGTCGAGCTCCGCCCGGGCGAGCACCCGCCGCAGCGCCTCCACCCGGAACATCTCGATCCGCCCGTGACGCAGCGAGAGCTGGTCGCCGTGGCCCCCGCGCTTGATCACCAGAGGCTCCTCGACGAACCCCACCGGCGCGCGGCAGGTCAGCCGCAACCAGAGCTCGTAGTCCTCGGCGACCTCCAGCTCCTCGTCGAATCCGCCCTGCTCGAGCAGCACCCGCCGCCGCACCAGCGCCGCCGAGGGGCTTATCCGACACATCGGCAAGCAGTGCTCGAAGATCCAGCCGCCGCGCTTTTCGTGCTTGGCCAGCTGACGCAGCTCCCGCCCGTCGCGCAGCCAGATCTCGTTGCTGTGGCACAGCACAAGGGTCGGGTCGGCCTCGAGCACCTGAACCTGCCGCTCCAGCCGCCGGGGCAGGCACAGGTCGTCCGAGTCGAGGAAGGCGACGTACTCGCCGGTCGCTGCCTCGACGCCGCGGTTGCGCGCCGCGGACGGCCCGCGCCGTTCGGCGCTGCGCAGCGCCCGCAGGTCACCCCGCGACTGCAGCCAGTCCCAGGTGCCGTCGTCGGACCCGTCGTCCACCACGATAAGCTCCCGGTCGGCGAAGGTCTGCTGCTCCACCGAGCGGACCGCCTCCCGCACCATCGCCAGGCGGTTGTGGGTCGGGATGACGACGGAGACCCGCGGCATGTCGGGGACGGGCCCCTACAGCCCGCGGTCGATCATCGCCCGGACCAGCAGCGGCCAGCCCACGGTGGCGTCCAGGAGCACCTCGGCGAAGCGACCCCCCTCGGCGACAGGGACGAACTTGCCCCAGGTCACGCCCTCGGAGTAGGTGCAGCCGGAGAGGTGGCCGTAGTGCACCGGGTCGGGACAAACCCTCACGCCGTAGTGGAAGCGGATGCGGGGCGTGTTCAGGCCGAGCCGGGTGTTCAGCACGTCGATGTAGGGTCCGATCTGCTGGGCCCAGTTGCGCGGGACGCCGCCGCCGATGGTGAAGATGCCGAGCTTGCCCTCCGCCGTCGCCGCCTCGCACAGCTCGCGGTAGAACTCGAGGTCGTGGAAGCCGTCGTAGCGCAGGGGTGCGAAGCCCTCGAGCTTGGCCCGCCGGTGGTGCACGCCGAGGTCGAGGCCCAGCTCCGAGTCGGTGAACGCGGGAATCAACACGGGGACGTTGTGCTTCACCGCCGACTGGAGGATCCCCTCCCCGCCCAGCTCGCGGCCCAGCCGCTCGAGGATGTCCACCGTCCCCACCGGCTCCCCATCCCGCTCGGAGGCCATGGCCCGGAACACCTCGCGCACCCGAAACTCCAGCGCGTCGAGGTTGGGCTCGGGCTCGATCGTGTCGTAGACACGGTTGAGCCGGAGCATGAAGTACTCGTCGTCGCTGGTGTTCGGGTCCGCCTTGTAGTGCTTGAGGCCAAGTGACTCGACGAGCCCGTGGCCGACCAGCGCTCCGGTGGAGACCAGGCAGTGCACCCACCCGCGCTCGATCATCTCGCAGATCAGTCGACGCAGCCCGGCCATGGTCATCGCCCCGCTGAGCGTCATGACCACCTTGCAGCTCTCGTCGCGAAGCATCGCCTCCATCACGTCGGCGGCCTCGCCCAGCATGCGCCCGGTGAAGGCCGTGTCGCCCATACCGCGCAGGATGTCCGAGACGGTCTCCGCCGCGGCCACGTCAAGGGCTTCCATCGGTTTCAGGTTCAGGGACTTGGCGATCGCTTCTACGTCTTTTTCCAAGGCGGCCTCCTCGGCCTTTCGCCGATTTTCGTCATGATGACCGGAGTTTAGCATTCGGGCCCGGCACCGTCCACTCCCCTTGCCCGGGCCCCGGGGATCTGTTAATAATTTAGTAGTTGCTAAACTGTTTGTGGTATTTCCGCGCATGACCGACCACGCCTCACCTGACCACCACCACCACGAGCACGGGCACTGCCACGGCGATCTCCGACGGGCGAGCTCCCGCGCGCTGTGGATCGCCCTTGTCATCCTCGGGGTCTTCTTCGTCGTCGAGATGGTCGGAGGGCTGTTGACCAACAGCCTGGCCCTGGTCTCCGATGCGGCGCACCTGCTCTCGGATGTGGCCGCGGTCGGGCTGGCCCTGTTCGCCCAGTGGTTCGCCGGCCGACCGGCGAGCTCCCGACGCAGCTTCGGCTATCGCCGGGTGGAGATCCTCGCCGCCCAGCTCAACGGCTTCACCCTGCTCGCCCTCGCCGTGTTCATCGTCATCGAGGCATACGGCCGCATCAAGGCCCCGCCCGCCGTCCTCGGCCTGCCGATGGTGGCGATCGCCAGCGTCGGGCTGGTGGCCCAGCTGGCCACCACCCTGGTCCTGGCCCGCGCCCGGGACGAGAGCCTGAACGTCCGCGGCGCCTACCTCCACGCGATGACCGACGCCGTCCAGTCCGTGGGTGTGGTGGCGGCCGGCCTGGTGATCATCTTCACCGGCTGGCAGGTCGTGGACCCCATCGTGAGCATCCTCATCGCCCTGCTCGTCGCCGGGAGCGGGGGCAAGATCCTCTTCGAGGCAACCCACGTGTTGATCGAGGGGACCCCCGCCGGGATCGACCTGGCCCTCGTGGCCAGGATGATGCAGGACCACCCCGCGGTGCACCGTGTCACCGACCTCCACGCCTGGTCGCTGACCACCGGCTACAACGCCCTGATGGCCCACGTCGTCGCCGACCCGGATCCCGAGGACGTGGGCCACGAGGCCCTGCGCAAGGCGCTCGTGACGCGGCTGCACGAACACTTCCCGCTCCAGCACGTCACGCTGCAGATCGAGAAGGAGTGCGAGTACTGCCGCACCAGCGGTTGCTGCGACGGCTGGCTCGACGAGCACCAGTCACCGGCCGAGGCCGACCGCGCCGAGGCGAGCGACGAGCCCAGGCGGGCGGGCGGCGAGGTCAAGTGATGGCCGGCAAGCGCTCCGCGGCGACGCTGCTCGCGCACCCCTCGCGCATCGACGCGGACACGCGGCGGCACATCGCAGACACGTTCTCGGCGATGGGGGACCCGAACCGCGCGGCGATCCTGCTGCACCTCGCGCGGGGCGAGCACTGCGTCTCGGACCTGGCGGAGCTGCTCGGGGTCTCGGAGTCCGCAGTGTCGCAGCACCTGCGGCTGCTCCGTGCGCTGCGGCTGGTCCGCTCACGCCGCGAGGGGCGACACGTCTACTACCTGCTCGACGACCACCACGTGCAGACGCTGCTCAGCGTCTGCATGGAGCACGTGCTCGGGGGCTGAGCGCTCAGGGTTCGACCGAGAAGCTCACCGTGTGCGTACCCGCGCCCTCCGGGGCGAGGACACGGACATCCAGCGTGTGCTTGCCCGGGGCCGGAACAGCCACGCTCCCCTGCCACAGGGGCTTGTCCGCTCCGTTCAGCGCCAGCCATCCGCCCCCGTCGACCCGGGCCTCGGCCGCGACGATCCCGCCGGGGGAAAAGCCCAGCGCACGCACGGTGAGGGTGGCCTGCCCCGGCGTCACCGGCTTGGCCCGCGGGTTGGTGCCTCCCAGCCCGGCGTCGGCCGGGGCGGTGATCAGGACCAGGGGCCAGCCCACCGCGGCCGGGCTGCTCTTGGTCAGGCCGAAGATCCGCGCGGCCGGGCCCTCCTCGTCCAGGGCGACCAGGGCGAAGCCCGGGTTGGGCGCGGCGATCTCGGGCTTGCCGAGCGTGGGGCCCTGCACGACCAGTGTGGTCTTGTTCCAGGACAGGTTGGACACGTGCGCGTGGCCGCAGAGGTAGACCTCGGCGGCGAAGTGGGTCAGCAGCTGCTCCAGCCGCTTGTCCGTGCCCAGGACCTTGAGCCCCTGCACACCGTCGATGGGGTGGTGGCCGAGCACGATGGAGCGCCACACCGGCACCGTGGAGGGCGGGAGCGCCTCGAGGTCCTTGACCTGGTCCTCGCTGACGTAGCCCAAAAGCTGCTCCAGGGCCTTGGTCGAGTCCACCGTGTCGGTGCGCACGATCTCGATGCGCCCCTGCGCGGCGTCCACGTAGGACAGGCCGTACATGCCGCCGCCGGCGAGGCCGGTCTGCGTCCCGGTGAAGAAGCCCTTCCCGTCGCCCTTCTTGTCGTGGTTGCCCACGATCTCGAGGTGCAGGGGGTAGGCGGCGACCTTGCCCTGGATCGCGGCCAGGTAAGCGGACCACTGGCCGGCGCTCCCGTCATCCGTGACGTCGCCCGTGACCAGGGTGGCCGTGGGGTTGACCACCGGCACGACGTAGTCGATGGCGGTCTTCAGCGCCTCGTCGGCGTAGGACGAGGCGCCGAGGTGCAGGTCGGTGATGTGCAGGAACCACACCGGCGCCGGACGCGTCGACGCGTCGAGCCCCTGGTCGACGGGGACGACGACATCGGGGGCTGGCGACAGGTCCGCGTCGGGCGCGGGTCCAAGTTCGACGACCGGGCTCGCCTCCAGCGGCCCGTCGGACGCGGTGGTCGCCGGGTCCGAGCAGGCGACGAGCAGGCCGGCGGCGAGCCCCAGGACAGCGCGCGTCATCATTCCTCCTGCTCCGCCGGCTCGGGGGCTGGCTCCACCGGCTTGCCCTCGGGGTCCCACTCGGGCCAGTCGCCCACCTTCTGGCCCTTGTGGTACTCGCCCTCGGTCTCCTTCTGCCCGTTTCCGTGCCAGGAGACCCAGCGCCCCTCCTCCTTGTCGTCGACGTAGCGGCCCTCGCTCTGCTTCTTTCCGTTCTCGTGCCAGAAACTCCAGAGCCCCTGCCGCTGGCCAGCCCGGTACTCGCCCTCGCTCTGCTTCTGGCCGTTCTTGTACCAGCGCGTCCAGCGCCCCTCGTCCCGGTCGGCCTCGTAGCGTCCCTCCATCTCCTTCTGGCCGTTCTCGTACCACGAGACCCAGAGGCCGACCCGCGCCCCGTCCTGGAAGCGCCCCTCCATCTTCTTCTTCCCGTTCTCCCACCAGGAGACCCAGAGCCCGTGCTTCTTCCCCGCCTTGAACGCGCCCTCGGCCTCCTTGGCTCCGCTCTCGTACCAGCTGACCCAGGCGCCGTGCTCGCGGCCGTTGCGGTACTCGATCTCGATCTGCTTCGCTCCGCTGTCGTAGAAGCGCTGCTGTTTTCCGTTGGTGACCGGCGCAGGCCTCGAGCTGGGCGGAGCTTTTGGGGACAGGGCCGTGGTGCAGGCGCACAGCCCGAGCAGGGCGGCGAGCCCGAGCCCCCTGTGCGGCCCGGCGAAGGTCATTGGGGGAAATATATACCAGCCCACGGGCGATGGGTCGCCGGGTCGCCAAAATTCGATGAGCTTGCTGCTTGGCCGATCCTGCAACCTCCCGCAATCACGATCACGCCGGCCGGCACGGATCTTGATGGAGAGAGGCCGAACAGAACCAGGAGAAGCCTCATGCGAGCGACCGCGCTGTCCGTGTTTCTGACCCTCGCCCTGCTCTGCGCGTCAGCGCAGGCCGAGCAGCGTTACCCCGTGATCAGCACCAAGAGCTACCCCACGGCCAGGGGCGCAGCCACCGGCGGCGGGGCCTATGCCATCACCCGCGGCATCGCCCGGCGCGGGCTGCTCGGCTCCTTCGGCAAGTTCCGATCGCGCCAGATCACCATCACCGAGGGTCAGGGCAACCGCTTCAGCGTCCAGGCGCGGAGGTCGAACCCGGACAACGGCCAGACCCTGGCCTCGACCACGATCAACGTGGTCCGCACCCGCAAGGGCACGTTCCACTTCGTCGATCCGGGCTCGGTGAGCCTGAACCTGCCGATCCTGACCACCTCGACGAGCCGCCACGCAGCGGCCCGGGCCGCCGGCGCCAAGGCGATGCTGAAGAACGGCGAGGTCAAGCGCTGGTTCGCCTCGGACGGCATCCAGGGCGCCGACGTCGTCAAGAAGCTCAGCGCCTCGGTGGAGAAGGTGAGCTCGAGCGGCAAGACCGCCCGGCTGCGGGTCTACACCCGGTCCAACGGCCAGGACGGCTGCCCGATGGTGGAGACCTCGGTCTGGGTCCGGCAGCTGAAGAACGGCCAGTGGCGCGGCTACGACAAGAGCGCCGGCGGGCTGCAGATCAACGACCTCTGGGAGTAGTCACGGCGTCACCGCCACGCTCCCATACGCGGCGACATCGCGAAGAGCGCCAGCGTCCGCCTCATCCCTGCCATTGTGTACCACTCCGAGCTGCGCTATAGGGCTCCGTCAGCACGGGAAAGGGGAACGACATGAGTGGTGGAGGGACTCACGGGAGCGTAGCGAGCCTTGGGATACTCACCGCGCTCCTTGCCAGCGCCTGCACCATGGACGGCGTGAAGGGCAACGGGGAGATCAAGAGCGAGACCCGGCAGGTGGGCGCGTTCAGCGCCATCGCGGCCAGCGGCGCCTACCGCCTCGAGGTGAGCCACGGCCCCCGGCGCCTCGAGCTCCGCTCGGACGCCAACCTGCTCCCCCTGGTGGAGACCTCGGTGGACGGCGGTCGGTTGGTGCTCCGGACGCGGAAGAACCTCCGGCCCACGGACGGGGTGACGGTCACCGTGGCCACGCCGGAGCTCCGGCGGCTGGCGATCAGCGGCGCGGTGAAGGGGCACGTCGACGGAGTGTCCGGCGAGGGATTCGACATCGAGCTGAGCGGCGCCGGCTCGCTGGATGTCACCGGCCAGGTCGAGCGGCTGGGCATCCACCTGTCTGGCGCCGGGCGGATCCGGGCCCAGGGGCTACGCGCCGAGGAGGCGGGCGTACGCTGCAGCGGCGCGGGGAGCATCGAGCTCCAGGCCACCCGAACCCTCGACGTGGTGCTCTCCGGGGCCGGCCGCGTGGCCTACCACGGCGACCCGAAGGTGACCCAGAAGATCAGCGGCGTGGGCTCGCTGGTCAAGAAGTGAGCGGCGGCCGACGAT
>Ga0316576_10000475_pt1 | contig 18819 bp, 20 predicted proteins | sample S0NA_FD_203075 | JGI IMG/M metagenome (GOLD analysis project Ga0316576, IMG submission 203075) | Rhizosphere microbial communities from salt marsh grasses in Alabama, United States - S0-2_050615r3r5 | ecosystem: Host-associated > Plants > Roots > Rhizosphere | place: USA: Alabama | collected... | reverse complement strand
GGCGGTCTCGTCGGCGGCACCGTGCACGTCCCGGGCTCGGCGGGCCAGCCGCTCCTCCTCCCGGGCCAGCAGCAGCACCCGGACATCGGCGTCGGGAGCGACGACGGTGGTGATGTCACGTCCTTCGGCCACCCACCCGCCGTCGGCGACCAGGGTCTGCTGACGGCGCACCATCTCCGCGCGTACCTCGAGGTTGGTGGCGACCGCGCTCACGGCCTCCGAGATGCGCGTCTCGCGGATCTCGGCGGTCACGTCGGTGCCGTCGACGCTCACCGACGGCGCTGCCGGGTCGGTCCCCATGACGACGGGAAGGTCGCGGGCCGCCTGCGCGACCTCCTCGGCGTCGCCGAGGTCGATGCCCCGCTCGAGCGCCCACCAGGTCAGTGCCCGGTACATGGCACCCGTGTCGAGGTAGCGCAGACCCAGCCGAGCGGCCACGGCCCTGGCCACCGTCGACTTGCCCGAGCCGGACGGCCCGTCGATGGCGATCAACACCCGCGCAGCCTACGCGGCGGCTCAGCCGTGCACGGTCCAGCCGCGGTCGCGCAGCGCGGCGATGACGTGCTCCTCGGTGCCGGGGCGCACCGACAGCTCGACGAGGCCGACCGGCTCACCGGGGACGTGCTCGATGCGCACGTCCTCGACGTTGATGCCGGCGGCGCCCACGTCGGCGAACAGCCGGCCCAGCTGACCGGGCCGGTCGGCCAGCACGACGGGGACGCCGGCGTACTCGGCGTGCGGCGATCCGTGCTTGCCGGGCAACCGGCCGCGTCCGGTCACCCCGTCACGCAGCAGGCGCTCGACCCCGTCCAGGTCCCCACCCCTCAGGGCCCCGATCGCGACGTCGAGGTCGTCGCGGAGCGCGCTGAGCACCCCCGTCACGGCGGTGGCGTTGGCAGCCAGGATCTCCCGCCACAGGGCCGGGTCGCTGGCCGCCACTCGGGTGATGTCGGCGACTCCCCCGCCCGCGAGCCGGACCTCAGGAGCCGGAGCGTCCCGCAGGCGACCGGCGACCAGGGCCGAGACCAGGTGCGGGGCGTGGCTGACGAGGGCGACGGCGGCGTCATGGTCGGCGGCGCCCATCCGGATGGGTGTGGCACCCACGAGCAGGGCCAGCTGCGTGACCAGCTCGACCGGCTCACCGTCGCTCGGCGTGTTCTCGCCGGGGCACAGCACCCACGACCGGCCGCGGAACAGGTCGGCTCTCGCCCCCGCCGGCCCCGACACCTCCCGGCCCGCCATCGGGTGCCCGCCGACGTAGACCGAGGCCCGGGGGTGTGGCGCCACGGCCGCGGCGATCGGTGTCTTGACGCTGGCCACGTCGGTGACGGCCCGAACCCGGTCGTCGTCGAGCAGGGAGCGCACCACGTCGGCCACCCGCTGCGGCGGGACGGCGACCACCGCGAGGTCGACCGGGCCATGCGCACCCCCGGGCAGACCCGCGCCCCGCTCGGCGGCCTCGGCCAGCACCGCTGCGTCGACGTCGCGCAGGTACACCTCGACGCCACGGGCGCGCAGCGCCAGCCCCACCGAGGCCCCGATCAGCCCGGTCCCGACCACGAGCACCGAGCGAAGCTCAGTCGCGCTCATGACTCGTCGTGGCGCAGATCGGTCCGAAGGGCCCGCGCTCCGTGCAGGTAGACGTGCCGCAGGTCGGATCGGCTCAGGTCGGTCTCGACGTGGGCGAGCAGCCGCACCACCCGCGGCATCGCGTCCTTCACGTCCAGCTCCCGGGCACACAGCAGCGGGACGTCGGTGATGCCGAGCCGGCGGGCCGCGTACGCCGGGAACTCGCTGGTCAGGTCGGGGGTCGCCGTGAACACGATGCTGATCAGCTGGCCCTGGGTCAGGCCGTTGCGCTCCAGCACCGCCCGGACCATCTCGCTCGTGCGGTCGAGCAGGTGCTCGCGCTCGTCCATGTCGAGCTGCGTCGCCCCCCTGATCGCCCGCACAGCCACGGGCTCAGCCTAGAGACCCCGCACAGCGGAGCCCGGCGAGGCCGACCCCCGCGCTCAGAGGCCGACGGCCTCGTAGAGCCGCCCGACCTCCTGCTGGGAGAGCGGGCGGGTCTTGCCCGGACGGAGCTCGCCCAGCACGACCGGGCCGAACGCCGTCCGGACGAGCCGCTGCACCGGGTGGCCGGCGGCGGCCAGCAACCGGCGCACGACGTGCTTGCGGCCCTCGTGCAGCACGACCTCGACCATGGCGCGGTTGCCGGCCGAGCCGACGACCCGGAACGAGTCGACCCGTGCCGACCCGTCCTCGAGCTCGAGCCCGTCTCGAAGTCGCCGTCCGAGGTCACGGGGCACCGGTGCGATGATCTCGGCCACGTAGGTCTTGGGCACCTCGTACGAGGGGTGCATGAGCCGATGCGCGAGCGCCCCGTCGTTCGTGAGCAGCAGGAGGCCCTCGGTGTCGGAGTCGAGCCGCCCGACGTGGAACAGCCGGGTCTCGCGGTCGCGGACGCGGTCCGGCAGCAGCTCGGCGACCGTCATCCGGCCACGGTCGTCGCTCATGGTGCTGAGCACCCCGGCCGGCTTGTTCAGGGCGAGGTAGACCTGCTCGGCCTGAGGCGCGCTGATCCGCAGACCGTCGACCTTGATGACCGCTCGCGCCGGGTCGACGCGCACGCCCTGCTGCCGCACCACGGTGCCGTCCACCTCGACCCGGCCCGCGGCGATGAGCGCCTCGCAGGCCCGCCGCGACCCGACGCCCGCCGCCGCCAGCACCTTCTGCAGGCGAACCCCCTCAGGCTCGGGCACCGGAGTCCTCGATGTCGTCGGGGTCGGGCAGGAAGGGGGCGAGCGGAGGGAGCTCGTCGAGGGAGTTCAAGCCGATCCTCTCCAAGAAGTAGGCGGTGGTGCCGAACAGGGTGGCGCCGGACTCGTGCTCGACCCCGACCTCCTCGACCAGGCCGCGGGTGACCAGGGTGCGCAGCACCGCGTCGCAGGACACGCCCCGGATCGCCGACGCCCGCGCGCGGGTGACCGGCTGCTGGTAGGCAACGATGGCGAGGGTCTCCAGGGCCGCCTGCGTGAGCCGGGCCTGCTGCCCCTCCCGGACGAACCGCTCCACGGTGGGGGCGAACGCAGGCGCGCTGTAGAACCGCCAGCCGCCGGCCACCTGCCGCAGCTCGAACCCCCGGCCCTGCTCGGCGTACTCGCGCGCCAGGACGGCCAGCACCTGCTCGACCTCGGACACCGGGACGTCGAGGGCCCCGGCGAGGTCGTCGGCGCCCACAGGCGTCTCGGCGACGATGAGCACGGCCTCGACCTGGGCCCGGATCGTCGGGTCGTTCACGCGTCCCCCTCGTCGTCGAACTCGTCGTGGATGTCCACCGTCCCCGCGCCCGGACCGGTCCAGCGAACCGACAGGTCACCCAAGGGGCTCACCTGGTCGAACGCCACCTGGCCGTCGCGGTACAGCTCCAGCAGCCCGAGAAAGCGGGCCACGACGTGGTGGCGGGTCGGGCAGTCGGCCACCAGGGCCCGGAAGGTGGCCGTGCCGACGTCCCGTAGCCTGACCACGAGAAGCTCGGCCTGCTCCCGCACGCTCACCGCCGGCGCATGGACGTGGTCGAGCGACACCACGGGTGTCGGCTTCGGCGCCAGGGCAGCCGCAGCGAGCACGGCGAGGTCGGTCGGGCCGACCGCCATCACGACCTCCGGAAGCAGGCGGGCGAAGGGCTCCTCGAGGGGCACCGCTCGCGCGTGGCGCTCCGCCTCGGCTGCCATCCAGTCCGCCAGCACCGCCGAGGCGTCCCGGTAGGCGCGGTACTGGAGCAGCCGCGCGAACAGCAGGTCCCGGGCCTCCAGCAGCGCCAGGTCCTCGGGGTCCTCCACCTCCCCGGACGGCAGCAGCCGGGCCGCCTTGAGGTCGAGCAGCGTGGAGGCGATGACGAGGAACTCCGAGGTGATGTCGAGGTCCCACTCCGGGCTGCGCTCACGGATGTAGGCGACGAACTCATCGGTCACCTGCGCCAGCGCCACCTCGGTGATGTCGAGGTCCTTCTTGGCGATGAGGCCCAGCAGCACGTCGAAGGGCCCGCTGAACACCTCGAGGGCGACCTCGAACCCCGGCGCCGGGCCGGGAGAGTCGCCGGCCGCTGGCGCTACTGCGCGTCCCATCGGGCCAGCACCTCGCGGGCGAGCTGTCGGTAGGCGATCGACCCCGGAGAGGTCGGGGCGTAGTCGATGATCGGGACGCCGCCCGTCGTGGCCTCGGGGAAGCGCACCGTCCGAGGGATCACGGTGTGGAACACCTGGTCGCCGAACGCCTCGACGAGGCGGTGCAGCACCTCACGGCGATGGATGGTCTGGGTGTCGAACCGAGTGGCGAGCAGGCCCTCGAGACGCAACCGCTCGTTGAGACGCTCCTGCACCTTGACGATGGTGTCCTGCAGCAGCGCCACGCCGCGCAGCGCGAAGTACTCGCACTCCAGCGGCACGAGGACGCTGTGCGCGGCGGTGAGGGCATTGACGGTGAGCAGGCCCAGGGCGGGCTGGCAGTCGATGAGGACCACGTCGTAGTCCGCCAGCACCGGGGCGATGGCCCGGGTGAGGGCCTGCTCCCGGGCCACCTCGGACACCAGCTGCAGCTCCGCAGCCGACAGCACGATGTTCGACGGGATGAGGTCCATCCCCGGCACCGCGGTGTGCTCGAGCACGTCCTGCACCCGCGTCGATCGGTCCAGCAGCAGGTCGTAGACCGACTTCGGCAGGTTGTGGGCGTCCGTACCGAGCCCCACCGAGAGGGCCCCCTGGGGGTCGAAGTCCACGAGCAGCACCCGCCGACCGTGCTCGGCGAGGGCGGCGCCGAGGTTGATCGTCGTCGTGGTCTTTCCGACCCCGCCCTTCTGGTTGCAGACGGCGACGACCCGGGCGGGGCCGTGGACGGTCACGGGGGCGGGCTGGCCGAAGTCGGGCAGCGGACGGCCGGTCGGCCCCAGCTTCGGCTTGGCGCCGGACCGCTTCGCTGCCACGACCGGCAACTCTAGTGCCCGGCCACGCGGGCACGCGGGTGGGACGCGGCGTAGACCTCGCGCAGCTTGTCCACCGTGACCAGGGTGTAGACCTGCGTGGTCGCCACCGAGGCGTGGCCGAGGAGCTCCTGGACGACGCGGACGTCGGCACCCCCGTCGAGGAGGTGGGTGGCGAAGGAGTGGCGCAGCGTGTGCGGGGACACCGGGACGGACAGGTGCGCCCGCTCGGCGGCCGAGCGCAGCACCGCCCAGGCGCTCTGCCGGGTCAGCCGACCTCCGCGGGCGTTGAGGAACAGCGCAGGGGTGCCGGTCCCGGACTGGGCCAGCGCCGGGCGGCCCCGGACGAGGTAGGCCTCGACGGCGTCCCGGGCGAACGACCCCAGCGGTACCAGGCGCTCCTTGCTGCCCTTGCCCAGCAGCCGCACCGTCCCCGCCGGCCCGTCACCCTCGCTCGCCAGGTCGAGGTCGTCGACGTCGAGTCCCACCGCCTCCGAGATGCGGGCGCCGGTGCCGTAGAGCACCTCGAGCAGGGCCCGGTCCCGCAGTGCCCGCGGGCTGTCGTCGGCTGCGGCGGCGGCGAGCAGCGACTCGACCTCGGCGACGCCGATGGCCTTGGGGAGCCGCTTGGGCACCGTCGGCGGGTGGACGTCCCGCGACGGGTCGTGCGTGGTGATCCCCTCGAGCAGGCAGAAGCGGTGCAGCCCTCGTACGCAGACCACGGCGCGGGCGGCCGAGGTCGCCGACAGGGCTGGGTGCTCCTGGCTGCCCTCGCGCAGGTCGCGGACGAACCCGGTGACGTCCGGCTCGGTCACCTCCCCCAGGTCTGCGCGGCCGAGCCAGGTCAGGTACCGCGTGTAGCGGGACAGGTCGCGGCGGTAGGCGACCAGCGTGTTCGCCGCGAGACCCCGCTCGACCGTGAGGTGGTCGACGTAGCGGGCGACCTGAGCGTCGAGGCCGGGCACGGCGGGGGCTCTACCCCAGCACCTCGGCCAGTTCGCGGACCGGCATCCCGTGCGCCTCGGCCACCGGAGCGTTCGTGATCTCGCCGGCGTGGGTGTTGAGGCCCAGGGCGAGCGCGGGGTCGGCGCGCAGCGCGTCCCGCCAGCCCTGGTCCGCCAGTGCCACCGTGTACGGGAGGGTGACGTTCGTCAGCGCGTGGGTGGAGGTGTTCGGGACGGCGCCGGGCATGTTGGCGACGCAGTAGTACACGGTGTCGTGCACCGCGTAGGTGGGGTCGGCGTGGGTGGTCGGGCGGGAGTGCTCGAAGCAGCCGCCCTGGTCGATGGCGATGTCGACGAGCACGCTGCCGGGCTTCATCGCCCGCACGACGTCGTCGCTGACCAGCTTCGGGGCTCGGGCACCCGGGACGAGCACCGCCCCGATGACGAGGTCGGCGTCGACGACGGCGCGCTCGACCTCGTACACGTTGGACGTCACGCTCTGCATGTGGCCCTGGTAGACGAGGTCGACCTGGCGCAGCCGGGCGACGTTGATGTCGAGCAGCAGCACCTCGGCCTGCATGCCCAGGGCGATGGCGGCGGCATTCATTCCGCTGACGCCCGCCCCCAGGACGACCACCTTCGCCGCATACACCCCGGAGACCCCGCCCATGAGCACACCGCGGCCGCCGTTCTCGCGCTGCAGGGTGGTCGCCCCGACCTGGGGGGCCATCCGTCCGGCCACCTCGCTCATCGGGGCCAGCAGGGGAAGGCTGCCGTCGGGCAGCTGGACGGTCTCGTAGGCGATGCCGGTCACCCGGCGGTCGACCAGGGCCTGGGTGCACTGCGGGGATGCGGCCAGGTGCAGGTAGGTGAACAGCACCTGCCCCTCGCGCATGCGGCCGTACTCCTCGGCGATCGGCTCCTTGACCTTGCAGACCAGGTCCGCCTCGCCCCAGACGTCGTCGGCCGTCGCCAGGATCCTGGCACCGGCGGCCGCGTACTCCTCGTCGGTGATCGAGGACCCGAGCCCGGCCCCGCTCTGGACGACGACCTCGTGGCCGTGGCGGGACAGCTCGAAGACCCCGGCCGGAGTCATGGCGACCCGGTACTCGTGCGTCTTGACTTCGGTGGGCACCCCGATCCTCACGGCGGCACTCTAGTCCTGTGCAGGGTCCGCAACGGGAGATGACGAGCATCGACGTCGTGCTCAGCGACGCCCCCACCGACGCCCCACGGCGCTCCGACCGACGGGGTCTGCTAGTCGGCACCGGGGTGCTCGTGCTGGCCCTGGTGGGCGTCGCGGTGGCCTCGTCCACCCCCACCGACAGCGCTGCGGCCACCGTGCTCGCCGACGCCGCCGCCACCGTCTCGGTGAGTGCCGCCGACGACGCGGCGGTCCTGACGATCGTGGACGCCGCCGGAGCGCCGACCTCGGTCGAGGTGACCTCGACAGGCGTCCGACGCGCGGACGACCTCGACGCTCCTCTCGCCGTCGGTGCCCTCGGTGACATGCTGACCGCGGCAGCGGCGCTGCGTCTGGTCGACGACGGCCGGCTCGACGTCGAGGCACCCGTGGCCCGCTACCTTCCCGACCGGGCCCCACCCGGGGTGACCGTACGGCACCTGCTGCAGCACACCAGCGGCCTGCCGGAGCTCTCGTCCGAGCCCGGGACCGTCGTGCGGTACTCGGTGGAGAACGAGGCGCTGCTGCGCGAGGTCATCGCCGCGGCCGCGGGACAGGGGTTCGACGACGTGCTCAGCGCCGAGGTGCTGGGACCGGCCCGGCTGCAGGCGACGTCCCTCGCGCCCGGCGACGCCACCCGCGCCGGCGTGCTCAGCTCCCCGCTGGACCTGGCCCGGCTGCTGCGAGCGCTGCACGACGGGACGCTGCTGTCGCCGCCGACCCGGGCGGCCATGACGGACAGACTGCTCGACGTCACCAGCGGCGGCGAGGTGCAGATGGGCCTCGGGCTGCTGCGGTTCGCCGGCTACGGACCCCTCGTGGGCTCGTTCGCCACCGTGGGCGGGCGCTACCTGCTGGTGATGCACGCGCCCGGGACGCAGCGCACCGGCATCTGGTCGACCTCGGGGCAGGGGGACGTCACCGGGACGCTGCGCCCGGTGGCCGAGCACCTGCTGGACTGAGGTACCGGTCAGCTGGGGATGCTCTCCCGCGAGGCCCAGGGAGCGTCGACGGGCCGCAACGCGTCGAAGCCGTCGCCGTGCAGCGCTGCCCACGCCGCCAGCACCCCCATGCACAGCGTCGGGTTGTGCAGCCGGCCGGCGAGCACGCGAGCGACCAGGTCGTCCAGCGGCACCCACGAGGTGGGCATGTCGGCCTCCTCGTGCTCGCCGTCGTGCCGCTCGTCGGCGGGGACAGGCTCGATCCCCCGGGCCAGGTAGACCCGCAGGGACTCCGTCGTCATGCCTGGGGAGGTGAAGTAGTCGACGAGGACGCGCCAGTCTCGGGCCCGCACGTGGCCCTCCTCGTACAGCTCCCTGGCCGCGGCGTCGTGGTAGGCCTCCCCGGGGTGGTCGAGCAGCCCGGCGGGGGCCTCCACCAGCCGGTGCCCGACCGGGTGGCGGTACTGGTGGACGACGAGGACGCGCTGCTCCTCGTCGAGCGCGATCACGCCCACGGCCCCCGGATGGACGACGACGTCACGTACGAAGGACTCCCCCCCGTCCGGGTGGCTGACGGTGTCCCGTCGCACCGACACGACGAGGCTGCCGTCGAAGGCCACCTCCCGGGCGCTGACGGGCCACCGCTCCGGGACGTCCCAGGGAACCTCGCTCACCCGGTCACCCCCGCTTCCATGGCCGGCTCCGGAGCCGGGTCGACCTCGACGGGGAGTCGGGTCTCCTGCTGCCGGCGAACCGCAGCAGCGACCAGACCCTCGAACAGGGGGTGGGCCCGGGTGGGTCGCGACCGGAACTCTGGATGGGCCTGGGTGGCGACGAAGAAGGGGTGCACGTCGGTCGGCAGCTCGACGAACTCGACGAGCTCACCGCCCGGGGACACCCCGCTGATCACCAGTCCGGCCTCCGTCAGGCGGTCGCGGTAGGCGTTGTTGACCTCGTACCGGTGCCGGTGGCGCTCGCTGACGACGGCCTTCCCGTACAGGCCTCGCACGAGGGAGCCCTCGGCCAGGGCAGCCGGGTAGGCACCCAGGCGCATCGTCCCGCCGAGGTCGCCGTCGCCCGCGACGATGCCTCGCTGCTCCTCCATCGTGGCGATGACGTGGTCCGGGGACTCGGGGGCGAACTCCGCCGAGTGCGCTCCGGGGATGCCGGCCACGTCACGGGCGAACTCGATGACCATGCACTGCAGCCCCAGGCACAGCCCCAGGGTCGGGATGCCGCGCTCGCGGGCGTACCGGATGGCGCCCACCTTGCCCTCGATGCCGCGAACGCCGAACCCACCCGGTACGCAGACCGCGTCGACGTCGCCCAGGGCGCGGGCGGCACCCTCCGGGGTGGCGCACTCGTCGGAGGTCACCCAGCGCAGGGTCACCCGCGCATCGACGGCGAAACCGCCCGCCGAGAGTGCCTCGCTGACCGACAGGTAGGCGTCGTGCAGGTCGACGTACTTCCCGACCAGCGCCACGGTGACGGTGTCCCGGGGGTGGTGCACGCGCCGCAGCAGGTCGTCCCACCGCGACCAGTCGACGTCGCGGAAGGGCAGGTTCAGCCTCCGCACGACGTAGGCGTCCAGGCCCTCGGCATGCAGCACCTTGGGGATGTCGTAGATGGACGGGGCATCCACGGCGGCCACGACGGCCTCGGCGTCGACGTCGCACATGAGCGAGATCTTGCGCTTGACGTTGTCGGGGATCGGCCGGTCGGCGCGGCAGACGATCGCGTCCGGGGCGATGCCGACCTGGCGCAGCGCGGCCACCGAGTGCTGGGTTGGCTTGGTCTTGAGCTCGCCGGAGGGTGCCAGGTACGGCACGAGCGAGACGTGGAGGAAGAACGAGCGGTCACGGCCCACGTCGTGCCGTACCTGGCGAGCCGCCTCGAGGAACGGCAGCGACTCGATGTCGCCGACCGTGCCCCCGATCTCGTGGATGACGACGTCGGGGAGGTGGCCGTCGGGGTCCGGGGCCGCCATGGCGAGCATCCGGTCCTTGATCTCGTTGGTGATGTGCGGGATCACCTGGACGGTGTCGCCGAGGTACTCACCGCGTCGCTCCTTGGCGATGACGCTGGAGTACACCTGGCCCGTGGTGATGTTGGCCGCCTGCGTCAGGTCGCGGTCGAGGAACCGCTCGTAGTGGCCGATGTCGAGGTCGGTCTCGGCGCCGTCGTCGGTGACGAACACCTCCCCGTGCTGGAACGGGTTCATGGTGCCGGGATCGACGTTGAGGTACGGGTCGAGCTTCTGCATGGTGACCCGCAGGCCGCGATGCGTGAGCAGGGTGCCCAGGCTGGAGGCGGTGAGCCCCTTGCCGAGCGAGGAGGCGACGCCCCCTGTGACGAACAGGTGCCGTGTCGTGCCGGACGGGGCGAGGACCACGGGCCTCCAGCCTAGTGGCGTCCGCGGCTGACCGGGGACGAGCCCCGGCGTGTCGGCGCGCTGTTCCTCCTACCGCACCGGGGGGAGCGCCGCGTCGACGTCCCCGACGCCCCCGTAGTGACCGACGCCGCCCGCGGCCTGCTCGGCGAGCGCCAGCACAGCGGCGGTGCGCCCGGACGAGGTCTGGGCCATGTCCACCGTGGACAGCTTCCCGGCCACCTCGGCGTCCTCCCGGACGGAGGCCACCACCCCGAGGTCTCGTGCGGAGTCGGGCGGACCGGCCAGCACAGCCCCGGACCCCGCGGTGTCGAGCGCCGCAGCGAGTGAGGTCAGGGCGCCGAGGCGGCGTCCGGCCTGGTCGTCGTCCTCGACCGGCCCGCCGGCGACGATGACGGCGGTGTCAGCGGTCCCGCGCAGGCCGTCGCCGAGGCTGACCAGGCCGGCCTCGGCGAACGCGGCCGGGGTGGTGTCGATCGCCTCGGGGTCGGCCTCGACGGCCTCGGCAGGCTCGAGCAGTGCCGCGGCCAGCACGACGGCTCCACGCTCGTAGCCGTCGGAGTCGGGGAGGCTGGCCCCGCTCGTCACCCGCTGGGCGGCCAGCGAGTCCAGCACCGCGGCCGAACCGGCCTCGGTCCACTCGTCGAGGACGGTGACCGTCCCGGTCACGGTGGCCCCGGCGAGGCTCAACGCCTCCCGCGTCGCGGACAGCGTCTGCTCGTCGGCCCCCGGGAACGCAACGACGACGACGTCCCGGCCGTCGAGGGTGCCGGCGACCAGGGCCGGCTGCAGGCTCGCCCCGACCTCCTCGGAGAACCCCAGGGTGTCCTCGGCGGCCGCCACCCTCTCACGCAGCAAGGCAGCCTCGGCCTGCAGGTCGACGACCTGAACGGCCGCCGCGGTGCCGGTGCCCGACGAGAGCAGCCCCGAGCCAAGCACGAGCCCTGCTCCGAGGGAGAAGAGGACGGCGACGAGCGAGACGACGTGGTACCTGAAGTTGATCATGGGGTGGTCTCTCCTGCGGGCGTGCCTCGGAGGCTGTCGGCGATCTCGGACAGCCGGTCGGTGACGGTGTCGGCGGTGTCCTGCCCGACCGGGGTCAGCCAGGCTGCTGCCACCAGCGCGGCCAGGGCCACGACCAGCAGCAGCACGAGCAGCCATCCGGACACGCGGGGACGGTGCAGCCGGGCCACGGCATCGGCGTCGACCAGCCGTGACCCCACCCGAAGCCGGGTCAGGAACGCAGCGGCGGCATCGGACCGACCGCTGTCGAGCATCGTCACCAACGTGCGGTCCATCCCGGCGGCCACGACGACGCGGGGGTCGTTCTCGTCCGCCAGCAGCAGGGCCAGCTCGGCCGGACGCGCCGTCGTGGTGACCGTGTCCCGAGGCAGGCCCATGCGGTCCACGCGAGCCAGCCCCGCGGTCGTCACGTCCCGGTCCAGACGGACGACGATGTGCTTGGCCGCCCGCAGTGCCCGGTCCGAGACCTCGGAGAGGTCCCCGACGACGACAGTCGGGGTGTAGCCGAGCTCGAGCGCGGTGTCGGCGGCCTCGTCGACGGCCACCACCACGGGGTGGTACTCGCGAGCGAAGCGGCGCAGGCGCAGCAGGTCCTCCCGGTGCTCGGCTCCCGGGGCCACGACCACGACGTCACGGTCCCGAAGCGCCGGCACCTCCGGGAGCAGCCCCGGCTCCAGCAGCAGCGCGTGCTCGCGGCGCAGGTACTCCGCTGCCGTCGCGGCGAAGGCCTCCATCTGGGTGGCGAGGCCCGCCTCGGCGGCGCTCGTGGCCGAGGCGACGCTGGCTGCGTCCTGGCGGTGGCCGGTAAGCACCGGCTGGTCTCCTCGGAGCACGGTGTCGCCGACCAGACGGACCTTCTCTCCGTCCCTGAGCAGCGAGAACGCCTCGGGTCCCACCGAGTCGACGATCTCCACCCCGGCGTCGGAGAGCACCGTGGCACCCAGGCTCGGGTAGCGGCCGCTGACGGTGGGACCGGCGTTCAGCACGGCTGCGACCCCCTTCGACACGAGCAGGCCGGCGGTCTGCCGGTCGAGGTCGACGTGGTCGATGACAGCGATGTCGCCCCGGTGCAGGCGACCGGCGAGCACGCGGGCGTCGCGGTCGAGGCGCACGACCCCGACGAGTCCGGCGGGCGCTTCGGTGCGGGAACGGCGCAGCAGCGTCTTCACCTGCGCAATGGTGCCAGTGTGACAGCAGTGATCGCGGTTGCGCCACGCCCTATCGCTCGGCGGCCGCCATCTGCAGGAGCTCGCGAGCGTGGCGGCGTGCCGCCTGAGACGTCTCCATCCCTGCCATCATCCGGGCCAGCTCCTCCGCCCGCTCGGTGTCGGTGACCCGGTGGACGCCGGTGGACGTGATGTGACCGGCCGTGTTCTTGTGCACGACGTAGTGGTGGTCGGCGAACGCGGCGACCTGCGGCAGGTGCGTGACCACGAGCACCTGCCGGTGCCGCGCCAACCGGGCCAGCCGTCGGCCGACGTCGACCGCGGCCCGCCCTCCGACCCCGGCGTCGACCTCGTCGAACACCAGGGTGGGCACGGGGTCGGCCTGCGCGAGCACGACCTCAAGCGCCAGCATGGTGCGGGACAGCTCTCCCCCCGAGGCTCCCTTGTCCAGCGGGCGCGGCGGCGCACCCGAGTGGGCACTGAGCAGCATCTCCACCTGGTCCACGCCCTCGGCGGTGCAGACCAGTGTCCGGCCCGCCACCGGCACGCCGTCGGGATCCTCGCGCTGCCGTACCGTCACGTCCAGCAGCGCCTGCGGCATGGCCAGGGCATGCAGCTCGGTCGTCACCTCGCCGCCGAGCCGGGACGCGGCCTCGGCACGGGCGCGGCTCAGCTCGCCGGCAGCCTCCCCGAGACGGTTCCGGACGTGAGCGCGAGCCTGCTCCAGCTCGGCGACGCGGTCGGTGTCGGAGTCGAGATCGGCGAGCCGGTCACGGGCCGCCGCCGCCCACTCCAGCACCGCGGGCACGTCCTCCCCGTACCGACGAAACAGCTGCGCCAGACCGGCCCGCCGCTGGCTCACCTTCGCCAGCCTCTGGGGGTCGACCTCCAGGTCGACCAGGTAGCTGGACACGTCGGCGGCGAGATCCACCAGCAGGTACGTGACCTCCGCGAGGCGGTCGGCGGCAGGTCCCAGCCCGGGGTCCAACGTCCGCGCCGTCTCCAGCGAGTGCCGGGCCGACGCCAGCCACCCGAGGACGTCGTCCTCGGGGCTGTCGTCGTCGCCGGCCAGGAGCCGGCGCACCTCCCCCATGGCCACCCTGAGCTGGTCGGCGTGTGCCAGCCGGGCCTCCTCCGCGGCGAGCGAGGTCTCCTCGCCGGCCTCCGGGGCGAGCGCGGCGATCTCGTCCAGCCCGTGCCGCAGGAGGTCGGCCTCCCGGGCCCGCTCGCGAGCCTGCCCCCGGATGGTGGCCAGCTCGGCCTCGATGGCGACCAGCTCGGCATGGGCTCGCGCGACGGCGCCGCGGGCCTGCGTGGTTGCCGGGGCACCGAAAGCATCGAGAAGGTCACGCTGCCGGGACGGGCGGGCCAGCGCCACCTGGGACGACTGGCCGTGCACGGCCACGAGGTCCTCGGCCAGGTCCGCGAGGACGGCCACCGGGACGGACCGGCCGCCGAGCCAGGCTCGCGAGCGTCCCTCGGCGCTGAGGGTGCGGGCCACGATGACGCGGTCGTCCTCGAGGACGGCCCCGGCCTCCACGGCGCGGTCGGCGACCGGCTGGTGGCCGGCGACGGCGAGCACCCCCTCGACCTCGGCGCGGTCGGCACCCAGGCGGACGGTCGCGGACTCGGCTCGCCCACCCAGGAGCAGACCGAGGGCGGTGAGCACCATGGTCTTGCCTGCGCCCGTCTCCCCGGTGAGCACCGTCAGCCCGGGTCCGAGGCTGAGCTCGGCCTGCTCGATCACCCCCAGGCCGCGGATGCGGATCTCCTCGATCATCAGACGTGCGGGCCCATCAGACGTGCGGGCCGCCCGTACCGCGCCACCCGCGGACCGGGAGCGCGAACTTCGCGACGAGCCGATCGGTGAACGGGGCCGAGTGCAGGCGCGCGAGAAGCACCGGCTCGCCGCCGCGGCGAACCTCGATCCGGGCACCCGGAGGGAGGTCGAACGTGCGTCGGCCGTCGCACCACAGCGCGCCGGTGGGGCTGACGACGTCGACGGCGAGCGTCGACGTCGGGGCCACCACCAGGGGGCGGGCGAAGAGAGCGTGGGCGCTGAGCGGGACGAGCAGCAGCGCCTCCACCTCCGGCCACACGACGGGACCACCGGCGCTGAAGGCGTAGGCGGTCGAGCCGGTGGGGGTGGCCATGACCACGCCGTCCCCGCCCCACCGGGACAGCGGCCTGCCGTCGACCGCGACGACGAGCTCGAGCATCTTCTGCCGCGACGTCTTCTCGACCGAGGCCTCGTTGAGCGCCCACTGCCGCGCGATGACGGTGCCGTCGCTGCTCACCTCCACGTCGACAGTCATCCGCTCCTCGACGCTGTAGTCGCGGTCGACGACCCGTCGCACCGTGTCGGGCAGCGCGTCCGGCTCGGCCTCGGCGAGGAAGCCGACGTGGCCGAGGTTGACGCCGAGCAGCGGGCTGCGTGCGGACCGCGCCATCTCGGCGCCCCGCAGGATCGTGCCGTCGCCGCCGAACACCACGGTGAGCTCGGTCCCCGTGGCGGCGTGCGCATCGGGGATGGGAGTGACCGGGACGTCGGCGAAGACCTCGGCGTCCCCGACGGGGACCCGTACCTCGATGCCCGCCTCGGCGAGCAGCCGTGCCGTCATGGCAGCGGCGGCGCGGGCGTCGTGCCGGTGGACGTGCGGGACCACCAGCACGCTGCGCCCGCTCATGCCGGCCCCTCCGCGACGGCGGTGGCCACGTCGTCGGGCTGCAGAGGTGGCGCGTCGGGGCGCAACCACAGGAAGTACTCGACGTTGCCCGACGGGCCGGGCAGCGGGCTGGCCACGACTCCGCGAGTGCCCCAGCCGAGCCCGCCGGCGGCGTCGGCGACGTCTCGGACCGCGGACGCGCGCAGCGTGGGGTCGCGGACCACGCCACCGCTGCCGACCGCCTCCCGACCCACCTCGAACTGCGGCTTGACCATGACCAGCAGGTCGCCGTCGTCGCGGGTGCAGGCCGTCAGGGCCGCCAGCACGAGGCGCAGCGAGATGAAGGAGAGGTCGGCGACGGTCACGTCAACCAGCCCGCCGATGTCGGCCGGGGTCAGGGAGCGCACATTCGTGCGGTCGAGGACGACCACTCGCGAGTCGGTGCGCAGGGACCAGTCGAGCTGGCCGTAGCCGACGTCCACGGCCACGACCGCAGCAGCTCCGCGGCGGAGCAGAACGTCGGTGAAGCCACCCGTGGAGGCACCGGCGTCCAGGCATCGTCGGCCGGCCACGGGGACCCCGAACCGGTCGAGGGCTCCGAGCAGCTTGTGGGCTCCGCGGGAGACGTAGCCCGGAGCGTCGGGGTCGACGAGGATGGCCACTGACGGCTCCACCGCCGTCGCCGGCTTGGCCGCTGGTCTTCCGGCGACCATGACCCGTCCGCTGCTGACCAGGTCGGCGGCATGCTCACGGGAGCGCGCCAGCCCTCGGCGCACGAGTTCAGCGTCGAGGCGACGCCGGGTGGTCACGGATCAGGCCTGCCCACGGTCCAGCAGCGCCGCGAGCGCGGCCTGGGCGGCGAGTAGCCGTTCGGCGCGCTGCTCCAACGTGCCTTCCTCGTCGAGGGCGTCGAGGGCGGCACGGGCCTCGTCGAGCTGAGGGCTGGCCTCGAGCGGGCTCGGCTCGTTCATGATGGGTCACCGTAGTACGGCGGCCAGCGAACGGCGGACCGCGAGGGGATCGAGTCGGCGGACCCCGTACTCCCAGGCCGCGGCGCAGGCGGCGCGCACCGCGTCCAGGCGGTCCGGGCCCTCACCGGAGACGACCAACCCACCGGCGTCGACGCGGGCGTGGAAGCCGCCGCAGACCGCGTCGTCTGCCTCTGTCTGCGTGCCGGGATGGGTGGCGTGCAGGCCCCCGAGGTCGCGGGACAGGTAGGCCGGTCGGAAGGGCTCGGTGGCCAGCACCACGTCGGCGGCGTCGGTGACTCCGCTCAGCACGAGGAGGCTCGGGACGTCGGCACGGTTGGCACCCTCGATGTCGGTGTCCAGGCGGTCCCCGACCACGAGGGGCCGCTGGGCCGACGTGCGGGCGACGGCCTCGGCGTGCATGGGCGGCTCCGGCTTGCCGGCGACGACCGGGTCGCGGCCGCTGGCACGACGCAGGACCTCGACCAGGGTGCCGTTGCCGGGTGCACGTCCCCGCGGGGTCGGGATGGTGAGGTCGGTGTTGGACGCCACCCACGGCAAACCCCGCTCCAGCGCGTAGGCGCCCTCGGCGAGCAGGGACCAGCCGATGTCCGGCGAGAACCCCTGGACGACGGCGACCGGGTCGTCGTCGGCCGAGGAGACGGGGACGAGGTTCCTCTCGGTCAGCGCCGCGTGCAGGCCGGCTCCCCCGACGACGAGGACGCGCGAACCTGCGGGCACGAGGTCGGCGAGGACCCGGGCCGCGGCCTGCGCGGAGGTGACGACGTCGGTGTCGCGCGCGGGCATTCCGAGGGAGCGCAGGTGATCGGCGACGACGTCGGGGGGGCGGGAGGCGTTGTTCGTCACGTACGCCAGACGCATCCCCTCCGCCTGCGCGGCCAGGAGGTGCTCCCGCGCCCCGGGCACGGCCGCGGGACCGACGTAGACGACGCCGTCGAGGTCGAGGAGAGCCACGTCGTACAGCCGGGCCAGGGATCCGGCGGCCGGCTCGAGCCGCGTCCTCACGGCTCCATCAGCGCGACGAGGCGGTTCCCCGAGTCCAGCGAGCCCTCCACGTCGGCAGCCTCGGCAGCAGCGAACGCGGCCACCGCGTCCTGGGTGCGTCCGAGCTCGACCAGTACGTCGCCGAGGGCGTACTGGGCCCGCGCCACCCACTGCTCCTGGGGCCGTGGCCGGTTCAACGCGGCCTCGAGCGTGGCTCGGGCCTCGTCGGGCCGGCCGAGGTCGCGTAGGGCCCCCGCGGCCACGATGGCCAGCTCTGCGCGCGCACCGATGTCGAGCGACCCTGCGGCCGGGTCGGCGGCGAGCTCGAGGGCCCGCTCGGGGCGCCCGATGCCGCGCTCGCAGTCCGCCATGACCGCCAGGCCGTCGGCCCGACCCGAGATGCGGCGGGCGGCGCGCAGCTCGCGCAGGGCCACGTCGAAGTGGCCCGCCTCGTAGGCGGCGTACCCGGCCGCCTCCCGCACCACCGCCACCCGGCCGGCCAGGTGCCGTGCGTGCTGGGCGTGCTGGTGGGCGGCCTCCGGGTCGGAGTCCAGCAGCCGCCCCGCCATAACCAGGTGCCGCGCCACGGTGCCGGCGACAGGGCTGGCCAGCGTGGCGAGCTCGCGGCGCACGTCCTTGTCCAGCTCACGCCCGGTCACGTCGGGGTCGATCGCGGGAGCGCGGTCCGCTCGCGGTACCCGGTCCTCCCGCGGCCCTCGGCGTGCGTCCCGGCCCTGAGACCCCCGCCCGTCATGCTGGGGCTGGGACCCTCCGCCGCCATGCCGAGGCTGCGACCCGTGCTGTCGCTCGCCCATGGCTCCCCTTCCTACCCCCGACGTGCGTAGAGGGCCACCCGGGTCGGGTGGCCCTCTACGAAAGGTGTGCCGGCGGCGTCCTACTCTCCCACCCCGTATCCAGGGCAGTACCATCGGCGCTGAGAGGCTTAGCTTCCGGGTTCGGAATGGGACCGGGCGTTTCCCTCTCGCTATGGCCGCCGGAACTCTGTCGAGTTGTCAGTCGCGTTCCCGACCGTATCTCGGGAACCGCACAGTGGACGCGAATCAAGTGTGTGTGGGGTCAAGTCCTCGGCCTATTAGTACCGGTCAGCTCCACCTGTTTCCAGGCTTCCACATCCGGCCTATCAACCCAGTCGTCTACTGGGGGCCTTACCAGGTCGACCCTGTGGGAGACCTCATCTTGAAGCAGGCTTCCCGCTTAGATGCTTTCAGCGGTTATCCCTCCCGAACGTAGCCAACCAGCCGTGCTCCTGGCGGAACAACTGGCACACCAGAGGTTCGTCCGTCCCGGTCCTCTCGTACTAGGGACAGCCCTTCTCAAGTCTCCTGCGCCCGCAGCGGATAGGGACCGAACTGTCTCACGACGTTCTGAACCCAGCTCGCGTACCGCTTTAATGGGCGAACAGCCCAACCCTTGGGACCTACTCCAGCCCCAGGATGCGACGAGCCGACATCGAGGTGCCAAACCATGCCGTCGATATGGACTCTTGGGCAAGATCAGCCTGTTATCCCCGGGGTACCTTTTATCCGTTGAGCGAC
>Ga0316576_10000474_pt1 | contig 18825 bp, 15 predicted proteins | sample S0NA_FD_203075 | JGI IMG/M metagenome (GOLD analysis project Ga0316576, IMG submission 203075) | Rhizosphere microbial communities from salt marsh grasses in Alabama, United States - S0-2_050615r3r5 | ecosystem: Host-associated > Plants > Roots > Rhizosphere | place: USA: Alabama | collected... | reverse complement strand
TAATTTGATAAGCCAGATGGGAACTGTCCGACGGCCGTGCCAACAAACCGGTAACCCCATCAATCAACCAGTCAGAAATCCCTCCTACATCAAAAGCGACCACAGGCCGTCCCCGTGTAAGCGCGTCGATGCCGCTTTTTCCAAAGGGCTCCGGAAATATAGAGGGCATGACAAGCAGCGCACAACGGTTTAAAGCCTGACTGAGATTTGTTTTATCCAGCCAGCCAAGAAACTGCACACGGCTCCCCAGATCAAGCTCTGCAGCCAAATCTTGATAGTGAGTGCTCTGCGTCCCATCACCGGCGACTAGAAGCCGCACATCGGCGGGCAATTCGACAAGCGCGCGCAGCAAATAGGGAAAGCCTTTTTCTATTTCCAATCTGCCCGCAAAAAGGATCGTACGCGATTCATCCGGCGGGCTGTATGCCAGGTCCCCGTCACCGGCTAAAAAATGCGGCGGCAGAATGGTCGTTTTATGCGGCGGGAAAGCGTTCTGGGCCAGCAGGCCAGCCATGTATTTTGAGCCAACCAGGAAGGAGGAAGCCTTAAGCAAGGCCTGCCGGAGATGAGCAGTCCTGCTGATCAAGCGGTTCACTGTACGAGGGTCGCGGGCCGCGGAGCAGCGGCGGAGATAGTTCATCGGCGCACAAGCCCAAGAAAACGGCCGTTCGCAGACCACATCCCCGCGTCGAAAATATTTCCCCAGACCGGGACAAAGCGCCGCAAAACCATGGATATAAGCAACTGAGGGAAGGAGGCCGGTAAGAGCATCGACTAATTCCGGAGATGAGACATGGTGGATATAAGCCACATCCGGCCGTTCACGCCGCAATATTTTTTCCACCTCGCCGGCAATGTTTGAGCCGGCGCGGAAGTGGTAAGCAGGCCAGGGTCCATTTTGGATCGTGTGAGTAGACTTTACGGTATAGACTACGACGTTACGATGGCCATGCCGCTGCAGCAAGCTACCGGCACTCAGAATGTATTGCTCCACTCCGCCCCGGTATGTGTACTCATCTAAAACATGAATAATATTCAAGGGCAAAGGATTCAGTCCTCCCAAAAACAATCAGTGTAATGTCTCATAAGAACGTGGTTGAGCATAACTTGCTCCTGGGATTGTAATTTACAAGCCTGTGACATATAGACACCAATCAGGTTATCCATGTCGAGCGCATAATCATTAATGGTGATTATCCACGCACCTTCTGCCTCGCGAATAGGAACCAAATGATCCTCAATATTATCTCTATCAATAGGGAAATCACCCTGAACAGGATCTTCGAGCGCCAATGCTACACCTGAATAATATTGTTGAAGAGCAAGCAAGTAACTGTCAGGATGGATATAAATGACCTCACCCTGCTGTACTTTCTCCTCAAGGTTGTCAGCTAGCGAACGCCAATCAACACCAGCCGGTTTATCCAGGCTATTCACAGTACTCCAGATGAGAATTGTCCCGGTAAAAATTATTAATACCCAATTTAATAAATGATGACTAAAAATTGCTATTCCTCGTGCGAGAAGGATCAAATAAGCAAGTCCGGCGAGTGACAAGGTTCTTGGAGATAGGGGAAAAAGGTTTTGATTAAAAAAATGGACACCGATGCCTATTAGGAGTGGGAGAAAAATCAACCCTAATAAGATAAGCTCAGACTCTCCAAGTTGAAATTCCGTTGACCAACATTTCTTTTTATTCTTTAACTTTTGCAAACATTCGCTCATCGATCCATCCATTTGAACCGAGATGATCGACCCAAGAAACAGGAGTCCGAATGATGCCACAATAATGATTAATGCGACGGGTGTCGTTTTTAATGCAAGACCAGTATTCCAAACAACCAGGACGTTGGCGATTTTCCAAACAATCAATTTAAAATCGCTATTAAGAATATTGCTGGATTTACCACCCAAGCCACCGAGGAGGTTTTCTGAGGCCAGGTTTGTGATGAGCGGAACTGTGGCAACAATAATAACCAGTTGGGCAACTAACCAATTCGATAACCGCTCGCGGTATTTTCTGAAATAAAGTAGAAAGAACAGTCCCAGGACAAGCAATACTGCTACTGCAGTCAGGTGCGTGTATAGTCCAATGACGGCCGTGGTGATATAACCTACCCAGTATTTTATCTTCCCTGTCCTAAGACCCAAGATATAACAAGATGCCCCAAACATCATGATTAACCATAGTACGGAATAAGCCCGCGCCATTCGGGAAAAATAAACCAAGAAAGGTGCAAAAGCAGCAACTAATGCCACTATTTGGGCAGTTCGAGTATCAAAGATTGTCTTACTAAACAGGTAAACTGAAGCAACAGCCAGCACACCAGCAAATACCGAAAACAAGCGAAGCATTATAAGGCTGGAATTGAGTACATCAACCCAGAACGAAAGAACGAGATAATAAAATGGAACCTGGTTAATTGTCAGCCCGTTTATCATTGTGGCAATTGGTAATTGCGTACGTCTGAAGGTAATGACCTCATCAATCCAGATGCTCGAAGCTTCAAGTCTGAAAATTCGAATTGCAAAGCCAAGTAACAACGTGATAACGACAGATAATTTTTTCACGAGCCGGCCGGAACCAATTACATAAAAAGATCGGTTACCATCAGAAAACCACTGTTTAAGCTTCATTATCTGAATATGAACTTATGACCGGCTTAATGTTAAGAAACAGGTATCTGGCACCTTGCGCTCACGCTGTACGTGGCGGCGACGAGTTAAAGTACCCGGAAGCATTGATAGGGCGGCCAATGTCCCCTTGAGCGCAGGGCGGTTGCGGGTGATAAACCAACGGCGAGAAATCGGGCCGGCGAGGAGACGCAGCGTTTGCGGTTGGTAGAGCTTGAGCAGAGTCGTGAGCTGGTTGCGATAGCCCCAGAACATCCGCTGCTGCGAATTACTGGCGGAACCGACCATGCGATGGTAGACGACGGCCGAGGGCACATCCAAGACTCGATAGCCTGTGATCCAGGCGCGTAAGGTTAAATCGACGTCCTCGACGTACATGAAATAACGTTCGTCGAAAAAGCCGATATCGCTCAAGGACTTACAGCGCAGGAGCATAGCGCAGCCAGAAGCGAACGGTACGGGCACGGCCGGACCAGGGGGCATCAAGGGTAAACGATCCTGTTCCGCTTCAGCCCATTCGGGAAGAAAGCGAAAATGGATTTCCTGACGGCCGTCCCAGGTTCGCTGGCGGGCCTGGCAAATGGCGGCAGCGGGATCAGATTCGGCGGCAGCCACGAGTTCTGTAAGCCAATCAGGGTCCACTCGCGTATCATTGTTGAGGAGCACGGCATAATCCGCGCCGCCAGCCAGAGCTTTCCGTAAACCGATATTGTTGGCCACGGCGAAGCCGCGGTTTCTATCCAAGGCTACCAATTCCAAACCGGGATAATTCTCTTGCAGCCAGGGAAGCGAGCCATCTGTTGAACCATTATCGATCACCGTAACTTTGAAGGGGGTAAAGCGCGTCGCCATGAGGCTGGGCAGGCATTGTGTCAGGTGGTCCAAGCCGTTCCAGTTAACGATAATGACGCGAACCGAAGGGCTAGCTTGCTTCATCATGATCGAAAGAATATAGAGGCTGAGAGGCAAAACTTCTTATGCTTTCATATAGAATTTTTTCCATTCTCTCTACTGCCTTATCCCAGGTCCAATAAGTCCGGACATAATTGATTCCCTGTTCGCCCAGCCGTTCACGCAAGACGCCATCTAACAACAAATTCATAACAACGACAGCACATTTTTGTTCGTCATGTTCTACAAGGATTCCTGTCTGCCCATCGACGACAGATTCTCCCGGCCCACCCTCTCGTGCTGCGACAACGGCCGTTCCGCATGCCATTGCTTCTAAAGGCACCAAACCGAATGGTTCGCGATAAGGCATATAAATTACCAGACTACACCGATTATAGAGATCGACCAAGTCCGAAACAGAAATCTGACTGTAATAATCAACAACAACTTCGTATTCGGAGGCCAGCGATTGTAATCGGCTGTGCTCAACTGCCGAGGTTGCATTACTCACTATAATCAAAGGCGGCCGTAAATTAACGGGTATACGGGATAATGATCGAATTACGAAATCATATCCTTTATGGGGGAGGAGCGCGCCCACCGAGAGAACGAAATTCTCTCGTTTTAAACCTAACGGACGAAATATTTCTGTATCTACACCATGATAGGCGACGCTCGCCTCTTTACCATAGACATATTTTATCTCGCCAGCTGTAAACTTTGAGTTGGTAACAATCGTTGTCGAAGACCTTGCGGCTTCAAAATCAATCCGCCGCACATAACCATCCACAATGCGTGGTAAAGGATCGAGTTTAGAGATCAAGATTTGCTTCGTAGTTTGATTAACAGTTTTTTTTATCCAATCTGTTTCATACAGCCTACGCAAGGGTTCATGACAGTAATAAACAGATGGTAATTGAAGATAACGCAAAAGATCCGGTGCCTGAGTCCACTGAGAAGGATGAACCAGAACCACATCATAATCTCCATTGTTAATTTTTTCTGCGAACAGTTGTAGAAGCCTCCTAAGTCGAGCGATATCTTCTAATAGGAAAATATTGTTCAGCCGTCCGAATGGTTTGCGTAGACGCAATCCAGTAGAGAAGGGAACAATGTTGGATCTATGCACATAAGGCAAGATACTACAAAATATTTCATCGGCTGTTGAAGGGGCAAACAAATCAATTTGGTTTGATTGGCCTAACCTACGAACCGTTTCAAAAAGGCTGCGTTTCGCGCCGCCCGAGGGAAGATTATGGTATAGGGCAATTCTTAATCTTGTTCCCAATATACTAACCGCTTCGCCATGTTTCTTAAGAAAAACATCAGGATCATTTTAAAAATCAAACAAATCACGATCTTCTGATAACATGAAAGATTCAAATCGTTTTTTATCACCTGCTCTCAGGTAATCTCTCAAAAACGCAATGTCCTCAACATCGTACAAATCTTCGATAAAAATCAATCCGGAAAGCTCTTCGAGCATATGACCTAATTTAGTTCTCCAAATCAACTTTCGTCTCAAGATTGAAGTGCCTGTATGTACATATCTGGAAGAGAATTTATCTTCTACCTTATTAATGAATCTAAGTATCTTAATGGATCTCCTTGAAGGTGAAACACCATCATGGCGTTTCCAATTTCCGGTAAAGATAAATTCAGTTTGACCACTCATAGAAAGAACTGTTGAGAAAAAATCAGAGACCAACCCAGGAGGTTGTTTTGCCCGATCGAAAGCTTTTACACAAAGATTATTTATACCAAAAGCGGAAATCCAACCTTCTAACCATAATGAGTAGTCACAATGATCAATATAATCTCGGGCGAAACAGCCAAACTCATCATGATAGTGTCCAGTCTTAATGAATTGTTTGTACAAGGAAATCATGAAGTCTTTTTGATTTCTTAAATAAACGAGAATAGTCACATCAAAATCCTCAAGATAATTATGAACCAACGAAATGTTGTCGGGAGTTAGAAGCGAGAAATTCTCCGAGCTTAATACAATCAGAGGGTATTGATCTTCATCCACACAATTGAGTTCGCTTAGCAGCAAGCTCCAGGCAGATTGGTCATATTTATCCGGATAGAGGATGGACCAGGCTAATAAGTGATGCCCCCCCATTTCAGGATGCAGACGGCCAGCTATCGGACAATAAACACCTGCTTCCTCTAAACTCCTCTTTTTTTCATAGAGTAACTTCTGTATTGTTGTTGTTCCTGTTTTGGCCGTACCAACATGTAAAACTATCTTGCTCATATGAAAGCAACTATACTATTATGCAGCAGTTGATCATTCCCCCAATAAAACGACTCAAACATCCGGCAGCATCCTAACGATAAATTTCAAGTGTTTCTCGCGCCAAATCCTCCCAATTGTGGATATTTACCTTTTCGGCTGCGCAAACACCCATCGCAATCAAATCAGTGCTTAATGCTTGTCGCAAAGCAAGAGATAGTGCTGGGGGATCATCAGGATCGTAAAGAATCCCGGCATCATTTCCAACTAATTCCGGGGGGCATCCTAAACGAGGCACTATTACGGGACGGCCGAAAGACATGGCGAGAATTACAGAGCTAGAAGTCAAAACACGTTTAAAAGGAAAGACAATAATATCAGCCGCCTTAAGATAATTTTGCATTTCATTATCAGGTATCTCTTCAGCTCTAAGTAATATCCGACCGTCTCCTGATGCCAAATTTTCAAGCGACTTAATATACTCGTCAGGAGGCCATGTTTTACCGGCGATCAGGAGCAAAGCTTGAGGATCCTCAATTTGTGAGAAAGCTTTTATAAGCTCCTCAAGCCCTTTATTAGGCCGAATACCGCCAATAAAAGCGTACACAAATCGATCGGGTATAATCTGCAGTCGGCTTCGTGCTTCCGTTGGCGAAATGTCGTTTGGATATTCATCTAGATAGCTTGGCAGAGGCAGGACAGTAACACCCCAACTTCGCCGGAAATTAAGAGCAAGTAACCTCTGTGCCTCGCGACAATGGACAATCACATCCTGGGCTAGCATGGCCATTGCAACTCTCGCTAAACTTTCTAGCCACTGCGGCTCTTTAGGCCAGGTGGGCATGAGATCGTGTAAAGTCCAGACAAGATGATATCCAAGCAATCTGGCTAAGATTAAATCAGAAATGAATTTGAAAAGACGTCGAGGTGATACACGATTGTTACTACCCGTGTATTGGGGCTGAATAAAATGGAAATGCAGAACAGCCACATCTCGACGATTATCCAACAACCAGCGGCGAGTTAACCAAAAGCTGCTGTGAGATGTCTCAAACTCAACCCCCTCCGCTTCTAAAACTTCCTGCAAGCGAATCCAGTAAGGATTTCCAGATAGTTCACTTGTCTTGGGAAACCAGGCAACGCGCACAGCAAATCATCCTGCGTGATTAGAACTTAGAACCAGATCGTGCATCAAAATCGACCACACACCACGATTCATAAGCCATCGCGGGTAATGATAAACTCCAAGCAGCCAATCTTTGAGGAGAGGCTGTTCGTGGGAGGTATGCGCCTGGAATACGCGCCGCATATGTAATGTACTTAAAGCATAACCCCGGTATGGCTTCAGCCAAGCCAGTTCCGATGGTAGATTCTTAAAAATCTTCTCAATCAAAGCAGCCGGATCGCTTCCTCTGCTTTGAACAGCCCCTGTAATGAGTGAAATAATTAGCGGTGGGCTTTCTTTTAAAACACCGGGAGCCACCTCGCCCGACTGCAACAATCTATTTTGGCCAGTCTGAATTCTATTCGTCTCATAGGCATAACAGGCGCCTAATACATAGTAATGCGCGTACAGCATGGGTTGGTGAAAAGCGAGATCATGCGGCAAGTCGCTTCTGGAGAACAACTTATTTAACAACATGATGAACCCACGATGGTAGCGTTCAGCATCCTGCTGAGAGTTGTATAGATGTTGACGATATGCAGAAATGATTTGAGGGTTCCAGGCCATTTGGCATCCGGAAACAAGGAGCCGGATCCAGAAATCAGTATCTTCAGCGGGTTCCAGATCAGGATCAAACCAATATTCCAGTGCATCAAGACAGCTTTTACGCATGAGAACGGTGGAAGGAATTACAGGACAAGCATATAAACAAGCAGGCAAAGAGAGATCAGGCTGCTCTTCCCATCCCCGCCAATTATACTTATGTGAACCATCAGCGTTTATGATTTCAGCGCCACCAGCCACTAACCCGATTTGCGGATGACTGTCTAAAAAAGCTGCCTGAACGGATAACTTATGTGGCAGATAAAGATCATCATCATCCAAAAAAGCAATATAATCACCGCTGGCCCTGGCTAAACCCCTATTGCGCGCGGTGCTGCGCCCCGCATTTTCTTGATAAATGTATTCAACACGCTGGTCAGAGAGTCCAGCAATAATCTGCGCTGTGTCATCGGTGGAACCATCATCCACCACAAGGATTTCAAAACCGGCTAAAGACTGGCCCAGGACGCTGGTAACAGCCTCATATAAAAAGGATGAGCGATTGAATGTGGGAATTATGACACTGATGCGCGGAAGGTTTTTCAAGAATATCTCGCTTATTGATAGCTTCTTCCACGACGAACTACAAAGGCATAGATAAGAACAATGAGTAGTAGAATCAACGGAATTATGGAGAATAGGAGAGGTGAAAATGGTAAATTTTCACCCTCTTGTTCGAACTGAACGAAGGGAACCACCGTCGGCACAGGTTCTTTATTTATTTGCATAGCTTCTGGCAATTGACCCTCAGTATTAGTTGAGGTGTCAAGAGATAGCGCTTGCAGAGGAGTTGGAGTTTGTCGAGGAGCATCGATAGTAGTAGTCGTGTACCAAATTCTTTCTAGCCCATCATGGAAAACCACATGTAGTTTGTTCCCTTCACTAAGTGTCATACCTGGGCCTTCAAGCGATGTTTCATCTCCTGAAATTCCTTTTCCATCAACGTTTTTGGATATATTCACAGGTACAGACCAGGTGCCATCTTGCCAGCGCGTATAATAGTCAAAGGGACTCCCTGTAGAAACCATGTGCAATACACCTTTTGAATCAATTTTCATCATGGGAATACCAGACAAACCTGCGCCACCATAAGGTCCTTGTGGATCAACCACTTCAACAATATCACTCCAGTTCACGCCCCTGTCATTTGACCAAAGATGATAACGCCCTTCCCGACCTGCACGGCCGTTCCAAATTAAATGCACGACATTTTCACCAAAAGTAGCCACATTCACTTCGCCGAAATCGGGCTCAGGAGTAATTAAGAATGGATCGCTCCAACTCTCGCCCAGATCATCGGAGTAGAGATAATAAAGGAAATTCGGGTCATCGCGAACACCTTCTCGCACATTTTCCTCTTGAACAGTCTGAGTCAAAACCACATGCAAACGCTCACCATCGTCTACAGCAATGCGCCCCCAACGAGCCAATTCATTCCCATCATCTGCAGCGAATATTGTCTTAGGCTCAGTCCACAAATCCCCATCATCTGAAGTTCTCAAAATCAAGCCCTTGTTTGGTTCGGACCAAACCGCATAAAGGCGGTCCTGATCATCAACTGCTATTGCCGGATCACCAATGCTAATGTCGGAAGAAAGCATTTGTGGTGTTGCCCAATTACGAGCGTCTCCGGCATCTGGGGCATAAGCAGAGCTATAGAGAAGGGCATTGCCTCCTGACCAAATTACATGCAAATAACCATGGGAATCTATGACCATACTTGGCACACGGGCAACACGATTGTCGGGCGACACCAATACATCAACCGGTATGGACCAAGCCCCATCCTTCAACCGTGTATAATAAAGTGATTGGTGAGCCCCCGAATCAACAAATCCTGGCTCTCCATACTCCCAAATTACGTGTATGACACCTTCTGAATCAGCAGCAACTTCCGGAAGAGATGCCCGGCCCGTAGTTTCGAAAAGGTGAACAGGAGGAGACCAATCACTCCCAGATTGGGCATCAACTCCTGGCGTATAAAAGAAGATATCAAATGCCAGCAAAAAGATTACCGAGATAAGCGGAATAATCTTCGTACTTATAATGGATAAAATCGAATTACTCAAGGCTTTTCTCACCTTAGTCAACCATTTTGTAAGATATATTTCGAAATCGAGGATAGCTCAGGTGAGATCTGCTTGAAATCTTCCCTCGGGCTACTTGATCAATAAATGATTGCAATGAATTAGCATCCCCATGCCAATAATGCGGATGATATTTTTGAAAAGTCTTTACTACGGCATCTGAATTGAAAATATCTTTTTCGTTCCAAATTATCTCTAATAATTTCCGCTTGTCGTTATCATAGACAATGAAATTTGATGAAAGTTTTCCCGGCCCTTCTTGATAGATATCAGTCTTAATCCAGTGAGCAGACACCCAATCAGGATATGGAACCAGAATCTTACTGCCACAGGCTTGTAATTCACAAATAGGCAAACCAAAACTTTCAGGTGAGGCCAGGAAGTAGATGCTAATCCCGCGGTAAATTTTACGAATATCGGCAATTTCATACCGGCCCTCGAGAATATGATAAGGAATCCCAATCTCCTCCAGGGTCTGAATCTGGATGGCTCGTTCTTTCATATAATTTGGTCTCTCGAAATCAATCAAAGCGATAAAACCATGATCTTGATCAGGATATAATGTACCATCATCGAGATTAAGACCGATCTGAGAATAAGGTTGGCGACCGGGAAGCATTGGTAAGCTACTCATTGTCGAGGCACATAAGTACCAATCATAGCGATCGAGACCAAAATTCCCCCCCCGCCTAACAAGGGGATTGGGATCATCGGGCTTTCCCTTATCCAGCCACTTATTCCAGAGATTACCTGAGGTGGGAAGATACATAACATCGTACAAAACAACCGGTTTATCAGGAAACCAGCTTCGTAGGCGTTCTATTTGTAGTGGGGACAAGAAAGCCTCAGGGATGGTATTTACAACAACTATTAAATCATAGCTGCGCATTGCCTGATAGAATCGCATCTGTAGATATATATTTCTGGCACTAGAACGCAAACCTCCAAGCCTCTTTGACGGACGATAAAGCATTTCCAAGCCTTGGTAAAATACTTTAGACCGAACTCCAATCCTCGAAAACATGCGATCCAAACCTTCAGCCATAGATTTGGCATAACCAGGCTTTTTATTAGCGAGAATTGCTACATTTAACATTCACAACCTTCTAGTCACTCATTTTGAGAATCAGAAAAAGGCAGGGAACAAACCCAATCTAAAAGTTTAGTTATTTCAGATGATTAACGACAAAGGAAGATTGAAGGAAAGTTAAGCAATCTCTTCCAGTGATAAATCAACTTTCTTATCCTTTGAAATTTAGTTCCTTCATGGCTGAATTGGTGGATAACTCTCTACTATAAATACCCATAATCGGCCGGTATGGGAACTTTTATGGTGTAAGGTAATAAACAAGTCGCCGCCAGAGTTGATCCGGGAAGAAGTCGCGGCGATGATAAATACGCCAAAACAGCCTACTTCGGATGGGTTCAAGATGAGGGTATCGTTCCGGTAAGCTGCTTTGACCAGCCATTTTTGATTCTAAATATTGATCCGACAAAGCTCTATGAACTTTTTCAGATTCCAGGTAATGGGTGGCATAGTGAACTCCAAATAAGGGTGCATTTTTCATCAAACCACGATTTACCGATGCTTCCGGACCTTCCCACCTTTCTCCGATTCGCTCGGGCACGTGTCCATAGCCATGATTTTGATGAACCGCCATTACGGATGGAGTTAAATCAACAACGGGGACTCCCAACTCACGGGTCCGATAAACAAGCCAGTTGTCCCAAACCGGCCGCCCAACCGCGAACTCGGGCATGGCGGATATACTCCCAGTTGGAAAAACAAAATAATCAATAGCCCACTGGAATTGAAGTTCCCCGCTCTCAGTGACAGTTCTTTTAAGATCGTCTTCCCAATCCTTCATTTCGAAGTCAAGCGGCTCAACAATATCCACATCCCATCGCCGGCCGAGGGCCAGAAAGCGGTTAAAGGGAATAGAGGCGACAGCATCCAGAAATTCGGTCATAAAAATGATGTCAGCGTTCACGTAACAAGTAAGCTCAAACCGGGCTATTTCCTGAACCTTGGCGAAGGCGCTATTCAAAAGGGGGGTGCCATATTCATTGCGATCGAGTTCGGGTAAATAGCCAATCCCGAACTCACGGGCAACCTCCGCCACCCCCTCATCATCCCCGCAAAGGATTATCTCACAAGCGGGTTTTAAGTGAACCCAGCTGGCGACAGCGTTACACTGGATAGTCGAAATATGAGGATCAATAAATGGTTTCGGAATGGAAAAAATTGTTAACAAGGCTATTTACCCTCAAATAGATTGTTTCAACTTTGGGTCTAAAAAAGAATTACTTTCCCCTTCTCTGAAGATCAACCGCCAGGTCCATTAGAGAGGAAATGGTAGACCGGAGCGGATTAACCTGCTTTTCCTCCCAATCCAAATATTCAGCCAGATCGATTTCCAACGGTTGGGCCATCATTTGTTCCATGGCCGCGTACCACGCACTCCATTCATCAGGCACGGTGATGATACCAGGCGGTGGATCCAAGGCTCTTGTCGGATGTTCGGAAACAATCATCGGTATTCCTGCCAAGGACAGCTCCGGTAATCTTGTTAGAGCACCAAAACCAGTTAGCTGGGGGATCAGTACGGCACGAACGCGATGCAATAAGGAATCTAATTCATCTTGGGGAAGCCAGCCTTTTACTTCCAAGCCCGTCACATCAACTCCTGGCTCTAGTAATTCATTCGTTCTCGATCCAGCTACAATCACTTTAATGCCAGGAGGCAGACCTTTTTCGTGCGCTTCCTTTATAAACCAAGTGAAAGCATGCCAAGTTGTGGAATGTTCACCACTGCCCAACATTAGAAATGTATTCCTATCTATTTGATCCCTAATGCGGAGCTTGCGAACGTCTAACGACCTTTTTTGAATTTCACCCACGGGAATGTATGGATAGTATTTTGAAGGTATGCCAAGCCCATTAAAGACTGCAGTTTCGACTTGTGAAATAAATAATCGTTCTTCACAAAACGCGAGTGCAGCAAGTTCATTAGCAAAGTCTACTGCTAAACCATAGTCAACAGCAGGCGAATTTAAATTAATGGGGGCTGAGGCATCAAATACTTCAAGATTTTGCGGGCAAATGAGCGTCGGGATACCAAGCTTTTTATTTAGCGGCAGTAGATTTGTGAAACTTATATGCTCGATAATACAGATATGCGGAGTTTTCGATTCCCTCACCAACTTCGAATAATGGTTCACAAACAATTGTGAGCTATAATGTTGAAGAATACTCTCCTCTCCAACAAGCAAATCAGAAAATTCCCCTCTATTGGTTGAATCCCATCGTTTACGCCATTCTTGCGCCTTCGCGCGAGCACTACGCAAAGAAATAACCGCCCTCCTTAAAGGAGTAAATTTCCGAGCACTTTTTCGGAACCAGGAGGATTGTTTGACAGGGCGAACTGGCGGCGGATACTTCCGTAATATATCCCCATAACTTAATACATATAACTCTCCGGGTCCCATTATCTGCTCCAAATCATGGACAACCTGATAAGCTCGATGGTTCCCACCATGCCCTACCGGAGATGGCTTAAATTGTGAAACATAAAAGGTACTTATTGCTGCCACAGAATACTTCTTCCCATCACGTAGTTCGCTCACCAAATCTACGCAGGAAATAATCACGTATTCCGCTCCTAATAGCCCCTTTATGTGACTGTCGTGAATGAGTTTTTTTTTCTTCTAACGCCGCAAATGATTGAGCACGCTTAATTGCAAAATACTGTAGGGTTAACCTTCGCGATATTGGAAAATTGCGTTCAATCCAAAGGCATGCATTGCGTGTGTAGTAATAAAGATAGATTGGAGACCATGATTGGCCAAAACTTGGCGATACTTTGTGCCATAGTTTAGCTTCTGGAGAATACCTAAGTGAATAATCCTTTTTTTTAGCACGCATGCTCCAGTCGACATCTTCAAATAACAAATAAAACTCAGGTGCAAACAATCCAATCTTTTTTAGTGCAGTAGTTCGGAATAAGATTGCACTTCCAGTCAACCAATCCGTTTCAAAAGAGGAATTAAAGCGTGGATCATCTTTCTGTCCTACACCGATATGTAAAGGATTTCCCTTGTTATCGATGTAACCTCCGGCAAAATATATGACTTCCGGCTGATCATAGTAATAGGATTTGGGGGCAACTGCCGCGGCTTGTGGATAAGTATGCAACTCATTTAGAAGGTTATAAAGACAACCTTGATCTAAAACTGTGTCATTGTTGAGCACAAAAATGTAATCGCTATTATTACTTAGTGCATAATTAAGACCGACATTATTACCAGCAGCATATCCCAAATTCTTTTTATTTCTAATTAAATGAATTTGAGGAAACCTCGCGCTTATTATTTTTACTGAATCGTCATTTGAAGCGTTATCAATCAGAAGAATTTTGGGCTTAACATTTCTCTGCTCCAGAATACTGGCCAAGCATTCAAGAGTGTCTTCTTTACGATTCCAGTTTAGGACGATAACTGTTATCTCGTTATTCTCGATCACAGGAATCCAAGGCACGCCGCGTGGCTTCAAGATAGGCACGGCCGTTACGTAAATCCGGCTCAAGGTGACACCCTTCCCCCCATTCATTCCAGGCATTAATAAAGATCAAATCTTTGCCAAAAGGGACATTCTTCCGCCCACGAATAATTTCTTTCAACCAATATTCATATCGGTCCGGGGATGCATTCTTGAGAATAACCGCCTCTTGGTCTTGCCGTCTCGCTGAATTATCCCAGGATGGTGTAACACAGCGGAATAATGGGTAGTCTGGTTCTGCCATTTGAAGAGAACGTTCTACAAGATCCAGGTAATCGTAAATTCTCCTATCTTGATAGGCTTTGGCCGACAGGCGTAGGCGAGTTATAAATTGCCACATCCGACTTCTTCGCGCCGGACCTATAACGTAAAGATCGTTCCACTTTGGTTGGAATTCAACAGCTGCATCAAAACCAAAATCGTGAGGATGTCCTTTATCACTGGGGAAGCTTTCCACCATGCAGAGGTACAAATCACCCAACCCCAGTCTTAGCGTTTCCTCCCTCCAAATTTGTGCAGTTTTATTTGGATCAGGGAGGCTCGCTGCACGATAGACGAGAATCAGCGGTTTATCTTTGTAGCGTATATAGCGAGGATCTTTAAAAGCCTCTGCCAGCCAACGAATATGTCGCCTATCATCATCTTCGCTGTACTGCTGTTTGATTAAGTAATCAGTGCTGCGACCGTCCCATGTCCTGGTCCAGCTTTCGTTTGCCCAACAGAGGCAAAAAGGAAAATCAGGCTCCCCGGAGGAGAGCACATCGTTAAATGGTCTTTCAAGAAGGCGTTTGCCATTAAACCAATAATGATAATAACAAAAACCAAAAATTCCATACTGGCGGGCCAGGTCTGCCTGTCCCTCTCTAACTTCAGGAAGGCGCAAGTCGTAAAAACCAAGATCAGCGGGAATTCTGGGTTGGTGATGTCCCGGAAACAAAGGTCTCGCCTGGACAACATTTTGCCATTCGGTAAAGCCCTTACCCCACCAGATATCATTTTCCGGAATGGGGTGGAATTGGGGAAGGTAAAAGGCGATCAGCTGCGGAACAATATCGCTCATTATTGTAGAAGAACCCAAGAATACATTAAAGTCAAATCCAAACCACTGTCATACTAGCTTCAATAGTCTACTTCTTTGAATAAAATTTCTCCTACCACTGGATTAATAATCCTTATCTTCGATAGGCAAATATATTGAGCAATGAATAGTAAGTAGAACGTCTTGTGTCTTTAATAAATGGGTGATTAATCGGCCAAGACTCTTTTATATGATAACGAAATCCTGCACTACTTATTATTCGCAATACATCATGAAGATCATGGGAATCATGTACACCACCATGGTATTCAACAAAAAGGTTTTGAATATTATTAAGTCTATCCCCACAATCTCTCAGTACTTGGTACTCAGAACCCTCAATGTCGATTTTTAAAAAGTCTAGTGGTTCATCAAGAAAATCTCGGAGCCTAACAGCCTCAACCTTAATCACTGATTTTTTTGAAGAGTCGTTTACAACTCGGCCACCAACGCTGCCATCTGGTTGAAATGAGAGGGTTGTATTTTTGCTCCATACCGCACAATTGTACAAATTGATATCAGCATGATCACAACTTTGCAAATTTCTCTTTAGCATTTCAAAAATGTCTGGATCAGGTTCAAAGCCTGTAATTCTTGCTTCAGGATAGAGATATTTAAAATATATTATGCTGAGTCCAATATTCGCTCCACAATCAATAATTTTTGGTTTATTGTCCGCTACCTTGAACTTGTAAATCTCATTATGAATAATCTCATCAAAAGTATGAAGAAACCAATAAGGATCACTCAGTTCAATTAAGTGGTCGTAAACAATAGTAGACGTCTTGGTATTTCTTGGAAGCTTTTCAAGTCTGCTTCGTTCGCGAGGATGCAGGTCTGAACTGAGCTGCAAATTCTCGGTAGATTTAAGTTTCTTAAATATATTTGAGAACCATGTTAGAATTGATTGATTCATATTCTATTTGTGTTTTTCCCATCTGCTTTGTAATAAGACAGGCATGTAATTATGAGGACCGTTTGGAACCTTAAACTGTTTTATTGATAAATGTCGTGCATATATCTGGCCCTCTTTCCCACTATCCGTTACTTCTTCGAAATAGATGCTCATATCATATATACCCATCGAAAATGGGATTGACAGAATTTCTATTTTGATCCGATTTTCCTGTCCAGTATTTAAATAATAACCTCCATCAGGGTGAGATGTTAAAAAGGCAACTGGTATCAGTTCCTTATCAGAAATCCCAATATTTATTTTGTAAGCAGAAATTTCACCACTTAATAAAAAAGTCAGTTCAATAAAAAATGGTTCTTTGAATTTGGCTGTGGGCAATTCATCATCTGTACCTTGATCAGAATTAATTTTAAAATCTACTAATTTAACCTTCTCAGATCCCACCTCCATAGCTGATGGCCCCCTAAACTTATCGAAATAATATTCGATTCCTTCATCCACTTCTTTTTCGAATAATAGGGACTGCCCATGGTCAATGACCATTATATCCGTGCAAACACGTGATAATTGGGGCATTGAGTGGGAGACAAAAATCACAGCAGCTTTATTCATAATTTTGTTTACTGCATTTAATCCTTTGTGACGAAAGCCCACATCACCAACTGCCAGAACTTCATCAATCAATAACACATCAGGGTCTAGTTGGGCAGCTACAGAAAATCCAAGACGAACTTTCATCCCGGAACTATAATTTTGCACGGGCATATCAATAAATTCTTCTAGTTCTGCAAACTCGACTATGGAATCGAGCCTATGGTCCATTTCTGACCGTGTAAATCCAAGTATAGAACCGTTAATGTATATATTCTCCCTACCTGTGAGAATGGGATTAAAACCTGCCCCTAATTCGATCAGAGCGCCAATCCGACCACGCATATTGATCTGCCCTCGGTCCGGTTTGATGAGTCCATTGAGCATCTTCAATAAAGTACTTTTTCCGGCACCGTTGGGGCCAATTAAACCCAAGCATTCACCACGACGTAACTCGAATGAAATATCTTTGACTGCCCAGAATTCATCCTTTCGAAGAGAAGCTTCGACATTACTGCGACCAACTAATTCGGAACCAACATCTTTTACACCATACCAAAGTGAACGACGCAAACTGCGGCAGAATTTTTTGGAGACGTTTTCGGCGCTGACGAGGATTTCACCACTCATAAGAACAATCAAGTCTGCATGCGCACAATGAGGTGAGGCATCGAGACACGGTAGAGGATCCAGGCAATGAACAGTAATACCAGCGATCCTAGGCTAACGACGACAAAGCCGACTAGTTGATCAGTACTACCCGTGGTCAACCAATCGCGGGTGGTAACCAAGAGGGGACTCACGGGGTTGAGTTTGGCCAATAATGAAGCGGGAAATTCGGTAGGAGGAGGATAAACGACAGGGGTCAGGTAAAACCACAACGTTGTTACCATCCCAATGCCACGGCCAACATCGGAATATAACAAGCCAAGCGGCGTCAATAAAAGCCCAATAGAAAGGCCTAAAATCCATAAGGTAAGCACGCCTATGGGAAACAGGAAAGCGGTGTACGGTAATGTGATCCGAAACAAGGCAATGGCCATCGCTACAAAGAGCAAGCGCATGGCCGTGTTGAGAGCTACTTGGCCCATCCCTGCTAATATGATAGCCTCTCGGGGAAAGTTGACCCTGGCAAGTATTGGCTTACTTTGATTTGAGATGTCCAGAGGACTTCGCAGCGCGTCAGTAAAACTGCTCCAAAGCATGGTGCCAATTAGAACAAATACGGGGTAAGGAATTCCTGTATCGGCAATTTTAAGAATTCCTGAACCATTTAGGAAAACCCAAATCGCCGTCTGGACCAATGGAGGAAGTAGTATCCAGAAATAACCCAGAAGAGACTGGCGGTGTTGAGCACGAGTATCGCGGAGAAAAATTCGCCAGGCTAAATCCCTGGAAGACCAGAGATCACGACTCATATCCCTAAGCATCTTGCCCGGCTGGCGCAGTGCCGATTCAGGAGAGTAAACGGTTACCGGAAGGTCTAGGACGGCTGGTGGGAATAAGTCTTCCCGGTCTTGTGATCGAATATTTTCAGAGGCTATTTCACTATCTGCCATCTAGATATCCATTCAAATTATCTGGCAATCAACCCTATTATTCACCCCTCGCCGCGCGAACGGCCGACAACCGTTCCTGATCACCAATGCGCTTGTACCAGGATTCGCGGGCAAGGAGCTGGCCCTGCTTGTTGTTGACCGTCCGCCATAGGACAGCACCTTCATCAAGACGGCCGTTGACGATCAGAGCTTCGCCGTAGAGCTGGCGCGCGGCATTATCCCACGTCCTGGCGGTATAAGCACTTTCAAGAGGGCGCAGGGCGGATTCGTATTGGCCGAGGGAGAGTTCGATCTGGCCCAGACGGCGGTTGGCGCTGACATTGCCGGGATTGAGGGCCAGGGCTTTTTCGTAACCGGCGATGATGGGGGCCAGGTCGATCCGGCGGCGCAGGGCGTCCTGAATGGGCCATTCGGGGAAGCTGTAAAGGCTCAGCTCGGCCTGGCTCTGGCGTACGGCAGCGAGGTTGGAGATCGCGCTGGACTGCAACGGCCGCCAAAAGATTA
>Ga0316576_10000473_pt1 | contig 18863 bp, 15 predicted proteins | sample S0NA_FD_203075 | JGI IMG/M metagenome (GOLD analysis project Ga0316576, IMG submission 203075) | Rhizosphere microbial communities from salt marsh grasses in Alabama, United States - S0-2_050615r3r5 | ecosystem: Host-associated > Plants > Roots > Rhizosphere | place: USA: Alabama | collected... | reverse complement strand
TGGCGGCGTCCAGCACCGACCGGACGAGCTCCCGCTCGCGTGCGATCCGCTCCAGGGCCTCCGGCGGCGGCGACGAGTACTGCGGAGCGACGCGGAGCCGTGTCGCATCGAAGGTCCGTCCCTCCACGGAGATCGGGATCCGCTGCTCGCTCTCGCTCCCGTCCGCGAACCCGAAGCGGAGCAGGAGCTCCTGCGGCCCGGTCGTTCCGATCGGGACGGCGGCCATGCCGTACCAGGCCCCGTTCAGGCGCCCGAAGCGCACCGGCCGGCCGGCGAACTCGCCGTCCACGGACTCCGGAGTGCGCCCGGAGGGACGCTCGAGGAGCCGGATTCCAAAGGCCGACCCTTCCTCGGGAACGGGCCTCCACGTCGCGCCGAACGGCAGAATCGGGGGGGCGGTCCGCGCGATCGCCGCCCGCGCCTCCGCCGCCCGGGCCCGCAGGTCCTCCGCGTCGGTCGTCGCGGCAACGCGCTCGGCGCTGTCCGTCGCCGCGGCCGGGTTCGCCGCGTCGGGGGTAGACGTCGGAAGCGGGGGCGCGGACGACGGCGCGGCGCCGCCCGCGCCGGCCGGCGCGCAGGAGGAGAGGGCGGCGGCGAGCGCGAGCGCAACGATCCGGAGCGGGAGTCGCGTCACATGCTTCACGCCGCGGAGAATGCCCGCCGCGGCGCAGTCGGGCAAGGTAGGGGCGCCGCGACGGACCGGTTATGGATCCCGTCCGCTCCTGCCCGTCCGGCGTCCGTGCCCACCGGACTCAGAAAGCGAGCCACGTGTAGACGTAGAGGGTATCGTTGTCTCCCGCATCGCGTCCGAAACCGTCGTAATCGGTCGCGGCGCCGTTGAATTCCGTCCACAGGGTGTACCGGATTGCGAACCGCGTGTTGAGCCACGGGCGCCACGCGACCTCGCCGGTGAAGCTCGTGCTCGCCGGACTTCCGGTCCGGCTCCCGGTCACCGGGTCCGGCGCGTTGAGAACCGCGTCGCTGTCTCCCCCGATCGTGCGGAACCCCACCATGAGATCGACGCGCGGCCGCGTCGTCCACGTCGCGTCCAGGCCGAGCGAGTGGAGGGAATTCTCGGGACGCGCGGCCCCATCCACCCCGAACGTCGCCTCGAGCCTCTGCGATTCGTGGAGCCACGTCGCGTGCGCGGCGAAAGCTCCGCCGCCGAGCGGGACCTCGTACTGCGCGTCGAGGGCGAGGTCGGTGAACCGGTCCGTGGCGCCCGTCACACCCTCCGGGTACAGGCGACTCGAGAAGCCGAATGTCCCGAGCTCGAGGTAGTGGGATCCGAATCGGTGCTGGAGCGCGACGCGCCAGTACGGCGCGACGCCCTTGATCGTGCTCTCGGATGTGTCGTCCGGGGGGTTGGACGATACCTGAGGCGCGGAGCGATACGCGGTCAGCTCACCGTAGACGAGGCCGTTCCAGAGAACGTATCCCCCCAGCCCGGCCACCTGTCCGCCCAGGTCGTCCTCCAGCAGGGGTGTGGACGACGGGGAGGGCGCGGTCGCCGATTCCGTAAAAGGAAATCCCCATGCCGGAACCGTGTTCCACACGTCCTGCACCGTCGGATTGTTGTTCAGACTGAAGCCGTACTCGAGTGCCTTCGAACCGAGGTTCGTTCGGTTGGCGTAGCGCAGATCCACATTGTCGATTGCGACCGTTCCCCCGCCCGACTCGTAGGTGACCTGAAGAAACCCGCCGAGATGCGGCGTGATGGCCCCCCCGAGAAACAGGCCCAGCTCCTGGGGAAAGTCCACGTTGGTGTTCTGCGTTCCCGGCTCCTCCCTGGCGATGGAGCTCATCGACGCGATGAACATTGCCGACAGGCCCGGAATGAGACTGAGCTGGAGCGACTCGTCGTCGCCCTCCTTCTCCGAGACGACCTGATCGGACGCTGGCGTGGTGTAGCCGCCCAGTTTGAACGCCCGCCCGAACTCGGTGAGCTGGGGGAACGCCGTATGACAGGCGCTGCAGGCGAGCCCTGTCTGCCGGGAGAAACTGGGAATCTTCTCCAGCGAGTGCGACGTGAGCTCGGCCCTGATCTCGGCGATCGGCCGGCGCGTCCCGGATGTGTGCCCCGCGGCCGGGGCGGGAGAGCTGGTGAACGCCAGGATTCCGAGCATGCCCGCGGGTGCGAGCAACGCTCCAAGCCGTGTGCCCATTGTGGCTCCTCTTTCCGGCGCCAGCGCGGTGGGTTTCCCCGGGATCGGGGCAGTGCGGACTACTCGTGGGCGAGATGGCCGGTCGCGGAGCCGACTCGTCTCGTCGGCGCAGCGTCCGTATGCACGGGAGGCCGGAGACGAACCCGTTCAACATAGTGCACCCGCGCGAGATCGACGAGAACTTCGTCACATGCCGTCCAGGATCGGGAAGAGCGCGGGCGCGCGGGTCCGCGGCATCTGCCTTCGCCGCGGCGTGCTCGGCGCCGGCGCGGCCGGGACCGTCGCCTCGGGACCGGCCGCCGGAACGGCGGCCCCCGGGGTCGGCGCGGCACTGCCCTCCAGGGCCCGCGTACGGGAGGAGGAGTCGAGCGCCAGCGCCACGATCGAGAACGGGAGTCGCGTCGCATGCTTCAAGCCTTGAAGGAAGCCCGTCGCGGAACGGGAGGGCAAGGATGGCTCGTCTCGGCGACGGGGGCGTGGACCGGTCTGCGTCGTGCGAAGGGCTCCTGCAGGAACTCCCGGGGCGAGGGGAGTCCGTCCCGGACCTCGCGGATTCGCCCGGAGAGCCCGCGACGCCCGGCGAGAAAGAGTTCCGCGGCGGCCCGCCTGGCGTGTCTCTCGAGGTCCGGGACGCAGCAGAGCGCGGCCCGGCGCGTGTCCGGACCGAGAGGGGCATCGGTCGCTTCGAGTCGCGCGGCGAGGCCGCTCGCGATCCGGCCCCGGAGCGCCTCGAAGGCGATTCGATCCGCGTCGCGCGCCGCCCGAGGGTGTTCCTGGAACCGGTCCGTACCACCGCGGAGCGCGTCGAGGCGCTCCGCCCAGATGGCCGCGTGATCGGAGAGGTCGCGAATCGCGCCCACGGCCTCCATGCCGGCGGCGGAGGTCGCGGTCTCGGCCAGGGCGCCGAGCGACCGGATCGTGAGATCCAGCGTCCGCTGGATCCAGGCGATCTCCGCGTCCCTCGCTTCCCTGTCTGTCATCCCCCTCTCCTCGGGCTGGGGTTCCCGTCCGGCACGCCTCCCCGAAACGCGCCTCGCCGTTCCCGTCCGGGACGCGGCCCGTACCCTGCGCGGGCCATTTCATCGGCCTATCAACGCCTTTTCTTTCTTGCTTGCCCCCGACGCGCGGGGTAGCTTCTCGCGATCGGACGGAGCCCGCCCGGGGGGCGTGGCGCCCCCGGTCCCACGCCACCCTCGAGAGGTCGCGCCGAATGCACGTGTTCGAGAAGTGTGCCGCGTTCACGGCAGCCCGGGAGTACCGCGCCGCAGGTCTCTACCCGTACTTCCAGCCGATCACGGAGTCGCGCGACACTGAGGTCGTCATCGACGGCCACACGAAGGTGATGGTGGGCTCGAACAACTACATGGGCCTCACCCACGATCCCCGCATCCTCGAGGCGGCCCGCGATGCCCTCCAGAAGTACGGCAGCGGCAACACGGGAAGTCGGTTCCTGAACGGAAACCTCGATCTCCACGACCGGCTCGAGGCGGAGCTCGCGGAGTTCACGGGGAAGGAGGCCGCGCTCGTCTTCAGCACGGGCTACCAGACCAACCTCGGCACGATCGGCGCCCTGATCTCGCGCGGGGACACGGTCTATCTCGACAAGCTCGACCACGCCTGCATCCAGGACGGGGCCCGCCTCGGGTTCGGGACGATCGAGCGCTTCCGCCACGAGGACTACGCCCACCTCGAGAGGCTACTCGAGGCCACCGACCCGGAGCGCGGCAAGCTGATCGCGATCGACGGCGTCTACAGCATGGAAGGTGACATCGCGAACCTCCCCGAGCTCGTCCCGCTGGCCAGGCGACACGAGGCGGCGCTGATGGTGGACGACGCCCATTCGCTGGGCGTTCTGGGCCCGAATGGCGAGGGGACGGCGGCGCACTGGGGTCTCACCGACGAGGTCGCTCTCATCACGGGGACGTTCTCGAAGTCCCTGGCGTCGATCGGGGGCTTCGTCGCCGGTGACGACGTGGTGATCGACTATCTGCGTTTCCACGCGCGGGCCCTGATCTTCAGCGCCAGCATGCCTCCGACGGCGGTGGCCACGGTGCTGAAGGCGCTCGAGATCATCCGGACGGAGCCGGAGCGCCGCGAGCGGCTGTGGGCGAACACGCGCCGGATGCAGCAGGAGCTGAAGGGACTCGGGTTCGAAATCGGGCCCACCGAGACCCCCATCATCCCGATCCTGATCGGTCCGATGGACCGGACCTTCGCGATGTGGAAGGCGGTGTTCGAGGCGGGCGTGTTCACGAATCCTGTCGTGCCCCCCGCCGTGCCCGAGGGCGGCTGCCGTCTCCGCACGAGTTACATGGCGACCCACACGGACGAGCAGCTCGACTTCGTTCTCGAAACCCTCGAGCGGACCGGGAAGCAGTTCGGGGTGATCTGAGGCCGCGATGAACACCGCGCGCACGCTGCGGGTCGTGCCCGCCGAGGGGCGGGTCTTCCGCGATTTCGTCCGCCTCCCCCATCGACTCTACGCCGGGACCGAGCAGTGGGTGGCGCCGCTCACGCGGGACGTGAAGGAGATGTTCGACCCCGGGCGACACCCCTTCCACCTCCACTCGGAGGTCCAGCCGTTCGTCGCCTACGCCGGCGATCGTGCCGTGGGGCGGATCGCGGCGATCCACAACCGGAACCACGTCGCGTTCCACGAGGAAGCCGTCGGGTTCTTCGGCTTCTTTGAGGCGGAGAACGACCCGGCCGTCGCGGAGGCCCTGTTCGAAGCGTCCGCCGCGTGGCTGCGGGAGCGGGACCTGGAGACGATTCGCGGGCCGACGTCGTTCTCGACGAACGAGGAGGCGGGCCTCCTCGTCGAAGGGTTCGAGCATCCGCCCGTGGTCATGATGCCCTACAACCCGGCGTTCTACGCCGAGCTGGTCGAGGGAGCCGGGTTCGAGAAGGCGAAGGACCTCATCGCCTACCGGCTCGGGACCAGCATCCCGCCCGAGTCCCTCGTGCGACGCGAGAAGAAGCTCTCCGAACGGCTCGGCGTGCGCACCCGTACCCTGCGGATGGACGATTTCGAGGCGGAGCTGAAACGGGTTCGCGACCTCTACAACCGTGCGTGGGAGAAGAACTGGGGGTTCGTCCCGATGACGGACCCCGAGATCGAGCACATGGCCAGGCAGTTGAAGCCCCTGGTGGCCCGGCAGCCCGAGCAGGTGATCTTCGCCGAGAACGAGGCGGGCGACACGATCGGATTCACGCTCTGGCTCTTCGACTACAACCGGGCCCTTCGTCACGCGAAGGGACGGCTGTTCCCGTTCGGAATTCTCAAGGTCCTGCGTCACATGCGGGGCATCGACTTCTGCCGCGTGCTCACGCTCGGACTCGTCCCCGAGGCGCGCGGGCTCGGGATCGACAACCTCCTGATCATGGCCCTGTTCCGCCACGGACGGGCGTCGGGGATCATGGGGGGCGAGTTCTCCTGGATTCTCGAGGACAACGTGGCGATGCGGAAGCCGCTCGAGCGCATCGGGTCCGAGATCTACAAGCGGTACCGGATCTACGACCGGCCACTCTGACGCCCGACGTGGCCCTCTTCCCCCGACCGTGAATTCCCCGCGTCGCGTGCTGCTGACCGGAGCCACCGGTTTCGTGGGCAGCCACGTGGCCGAAACGCTCGTCCGGGAGGGATTCGAGGTGCGGTGCACGGTGCGGAGCTCGAGCGATCTTCGATGGCTCGAAGGGCTCCCCGTCGAGACCCGGCGCACCGACCTGGGCTCCCGGGCGTCCGTGGGGGCCGCGCTCGAGGGAGTGACCGACGTCGTCCACGCCGCGGGCCTCACGCGCGCCCGCCGGGATGCCGAGTACTTCCGGGTGAACGCCGAGGCCACGGAGAGCGTGGCGGAGGCGGCCGTGGCCGTCGGGGTCGGACGTTTCGTCCTCGTGAGCAGCCTCGCCGCGCGAGGACCGGACGGCGCGGCGGGCCCCGTGAGCCCGTACGGCGCGAGCAAGCGCGAAGCGGAGGAGCGGCTCGCGGCGGTGGCCGCCCGCGCGGGTGGCGGATTCGCGACGCGCGTGCTCCGGCCGGGAGGTGTGTACGGGCCTCGGGACCGCGACCTCCTCCCGCTGTTCCGACTGGCGGCTCTCGGGCTGGTGCCCGCGCCGCCGGGTCCCGGCCGGCTCCAACCCGTGCACGCGCACGACGTGGCGCGTGCCGTGCTCCGGGGCCTGCTGGCGACTGGGGCCGATCCGGGTCCCGTGGCGATCGGCGGACCCGAGGTTCACGACTGGGACGAGGTGGCGACCGCGCTCGGGAAGGCCGTGGGACGCCCGGTCCGCCTCGTGCGGGTTCCCCGCCTCCTCTTCCTCGCGGCGGGCTCGCTGGCGGAGATCGCCGCCGAGCTGCTTCGACGCGCGCCCGAGCTGGACCGACGGCGGGCACACGACCTGACTCGCCTGAGCTGGACGTGCGACCTCGGTCTCGCCGAGCGCGCGATCGGGTGGGTGCCCTCCGTCGACCTCGGGCGGGGACTCGCGGAGACGGCGAACTGGTATCGGGAGGTGGGATGGATGCGACCGTGACGGGCGCGGCGCCCCTCGCGCGGGAGATCGCGCGGCCGCGGGGCCTCCTCTCCGTGGATGTCCTCGCGATCGCGTACCTGGCCGCGACGGGGATCCTCGCTCTGGTCTCGCGGAGCACGACCGGGCTCGGGATCGCGGCGGCCCACGCCGCGGGCATCGCCGGCGTGCTCGCGCTGGGGAGGCTTCCCAGGCCCCGCAGTTCCCTGCTCGCCTTCCTCCGGATCGTGTGGCCGGTCGCCCTCACGCCGCTCTTCTACATGGAGCTCGCGACTCTGAATCAGCTCCTCTTCCCGGGGTATCACGACGCGATCGTCCAGCGGTGGGAGGAGACTCTGTTCGGCGTGCAGCTCAGTGTGAAGGCGAGCGACTGGATTCCCTCCCTGTGGTTTTCCGAGATGCTCCACGTCGGGTACGTGTCGTACTATCTGGTCGTCCCCGCGGCCCTGATCTCGGCGTGGACCGCGGGCGGGCGCGACGGACTCGAGCGCGCGGCGTTCACCACCGCTCTCGGCTTCTTTCTCTGCTACCTCTGTTTTGCCGTGTTCCCGGTGGCCGGCCCTCGCTACGACTTCCCGAAAATCGACGGTCCGCCATCGGAGGGTGTCGTGTTCGGAATCGTCCACAGGATACTCGAGAGCGGCTCGTCGAAGGGAACGGCGTTCCCGAGCTCGCACGTCGCGGCCACCCTCTCCGCGTGGCTGTCCGCCGGGGCGGTGAACCGCCGGGCGTTCTGGCTCCTCTCCCCGTTTGCGATCGCCCTCACGCTCGGCACCGTCTACGGGCGCTTCCACTACGGCGTCGACGCGGCGGCCGGGGTCGTCTTCGCGATCGTGGCGTTCCTCGCGGCGCCGCCCCTCATCCGAAGGCTCGCTCCGCGGCCCTGAGGTTCCGGGAGACCTCCCGCGGGGGGCCGGGGTAGTCTCCGAAGGATCCTGGAGGGCAACCCTTCAGGTCCGGTCGACGGTCCAACGGGTGCGACCATGGAAGACTCGACGAGATCCAGGTGACCGAGGCCCGGCTGCTCGAGGCGGCTCGGGCCGGAGACCCGGCCGCGATGGCGGCGCTGTACACGGTCCACGCGGGCCGGGTCTACTCCGTGGTGCGCCGACTGGTCGGGGACGACCACCTGGCCGAGGACGTGGCTCAGGACGCGTGGGTGCGCGCGTTCGAGAAGCTCGGCTCGTTCCGGGGGCAGTCGGCGTTCGGGACCTGGATGCACCGGCTGGCGGTGAACACGGCGCTCAACCAGTTGCGCCGCCGCGGCCGGCGACCGGACGTGGAGGCCGCGGCCGATGCACCGCCGTCGCCCCCCGACCCGGACGAGACGGTTCTCAACCAGCGGGCTCTCGGTCGGGCGCTCGACCGGCTTCCCGAGGGATACCGGAGGGTCCTGGTCCTGCACGACGTGGAAGGGTGGACCCACGAGGAGATCGCCGAGCGGCTCGGGGTCGCGGTGGGGACGTCGAAGTCACAGCTGCACAAGGCGCGGGCGCGCATGCGGGAGCTGCTCGCCCCCGCCCGGGGAAGGAACGAAGCGGGACATCATGCGTGAGCACTTGAGCCGGGAGCAGATCTCGAGCCTCCTCGACGAGCCGGAGTCGGTCTCCGGCGGAACGGAGCACATCCGGGCGTGTGCCGAGTGCGCCCGGGAATACGAGCAGATGAGCCGGATGCGGATGGCGCTGTCGGCGCTTCCCCAGCTGGCGCCGCCGGTCGGCGCCTGGGAGGCGATCCGGGCACGTCTCGGCCACGAGTCCGTCGACAGACGCGCCCGCGTGAGGTCGTTTCCGGCCCGGGTCCGACCGATGTGGGCGGCGGCGGTCGTCGCGCTGTTCGCGGCTGGGCTCGGCGTCGGCCGGCTCCTGTCGCCGGGCGCGGATCCGGCGGGCGCGGACGCCGTCGCGTCGGGCGGAGCCGCATCTCCTCCGGGCGCCGCGCTTCTCGCCGATGCCGAAGACCGAGGAGCGACCGAGGCCTACGTGCGAACGGCGGCCCGGCTCCAGGAGTTGCGGGACCAGGGTCCGACCGGTCCCGAGATCGCCGCGGACCCGGCGGCGGCGGCCGAACGTCTGATGCGGCTCGATGCCCTGATCGAGGCGTCGAGGGAGGCGCTCCGGTCCGCGCCCGCGGACCCGGTCCTCAACAACTTCCTGTTCGACGTGGTGGACGAGCGCGAGGCCGTGGCCGGAGAGCTGGGCCGCGCGCTCCGTCTCACGTCCGCGGAGTACTGACCGTGCGGGCGCGGGCCGGGAGCGGCCGTCGGTCGGCGAGCCGGGGCATCGCGCTCCTGGCGACCGGGGTCGTGGCGGTGACCGGGACGGCGGCCGGGCAGGAGCCGACGCCGTCGGCTCCGCCGGCGGAGTGGCGACAGGTCGAGTCGTCCGAAGCGGAACCGGGCACGTTCTGGTTCCGGATGCGAGGACCGGAGTCGCCGCCGCGGGCGCGGCTCGGCGTCTATCTCCAGACGGAGTGCCCGGACGCAGGGCCGCCGCCCCGCTGCGATGCGGCTCCCGTGGTGGTGTCTGTGGTTCCGGGCGGTCCCGCCGACCGGGCCGGCGTGCGCGCCGGCGAGCAGCTGCTGTCGCTCGATGGCGTCGCGCTCGAGAGTCCCGAGGGAGAGGCGGCGCTGGGCGAGCTTCGGGAAGGGGACGAAGTCCGTCTCGTCGTGCGCGGAACGGACGGAGCCCGTCGCACGCTCCGGCTGACGCCGGAAGCCCGCGAACCCACCGGGCTCGCCGTGTTCCGACGGTCGGACGGAGTCGGAAGCGGGGAGCGCGCGGACGTCAGGGTCTTCCACCTGCCGTCGGCCGGCGACATGCAGCAGCTGGAGGTCCGTCTCGACTCTCTCCGGGGCTCCGGGCACTCTTTCGTGGTCGTGAGTCCCGACGCGCGCGGCTCGCTGCAGATCGAGGTCGGGGGGGATGAGCTCGGGGCGGTGCTGGCCGGCGCCGCTCCCCCGGGCCCCGAGCCGGCCGCGCCGGCCGCGGGTGGCTCCCCACCCGCGCCCGCGCCGCAAGTCGGATACGTGGTCGAGAGCCCGGAGCTGGCGCGCTCCCTGGCGCGGGTCCACGCGACGGCGCTCCAGTCCGCACGGGTCCGGCTCGACAGCCTGGTCCGGCTCCGCAAGGAGATGTCGGGACCGGTGGTGTTCCTGTCGGAGCCCCGTCCCGGGGAGCGCCCGGACGCGGAGGCGGTGCGCGGGACGTGGACGCTGCGGTCGGCGGGCCCCGAGGTCGAGCTCCTGCTCGCCACGAACGCCCGGATCGCCGGAGCGGAGTTCCGTTCCCTGACCCGGGATCTCGCCGAGTACTTCCGCGGCGCCGAGTCCGGGCTCCTCGTGCTCCGGGTGATCCCGGGCACGCCCGCCGATCGGCTCGGGCTTCGGGAGGGCGACGTGGTGCTCGAGGCGGGGGGCCGGCCCATCGCCTCGGTCGACGAGTTCCGGGCGGCGCTCGAAAGCGGAAACGGGGCCCCCGTAGACGTAAAGTGGGTGCGCAAAGGGGCGGTTGCGGAGGGACGAATCGAGCTTCCGTGAGCTCCGACGCTCCTCCGGCCCCGGGCGGCGTCGCCGAACCCGGGCGGCGTGCCGGGATCTCCCGCGGGTCGCGGCCTCCTCCGCGATCCGGGTGTCGGATCCGCTTCCAGCCCGCCAGATTCGCGGCATGACGGAACGAGCGCGCGACCCGAGCCCGGTGCCCGGATTTTTGGAGCTGGTGGACGACCTCGTGGAGCGTTTCGAGGCCTGGGATGGCGAGGCCTGGTCCGAGGGCCTGTTCGACGAACTGGCCCGGCGCGTCTTCGCGGTGCAGTTCGAGGGCAACCTCCCCTACCGGAGCTGGTGCCGCGCACGCGGCGTGCGCCCGACGGAGATCGGGTCGTGGCGGGAGATTCCGCCTGTGCCGACGGCCGCCTTTCGCGCCGTCGACCTGTGCGTCGGGAGCGCGGACGCCGCGCCGCTGCGCTTCCGGACGAGCGGCACGACGCGGGGAACGGCGGCGCGCGGCCGGCACCCCGTCGTCGCGCCGGAGCTGTATCGGGCGTCGCTGCTCGCACCGTTCCGCCGGTTCGTGCTCGCGGGCCGGGAGCCGACCCGCGTCCTCACCCTGGTGCCTCCCCCCGGGGACGTACCGGACTCCTCTCTGGGCTACATGCTCGAAGAAGTCCGCCTTCGTCTCGGGGGCCCGCGATCCCGGGCCCTCGCCGCCGCGCCGGGTATCCTCTGGGAGGATCTCGATGCGAGTCTCGCGGACGCCGCGTCGAGCGAGTCCGCGGTGGCCGTGCTCGGGACGACGCTCGGGTTCGCGGCCTGGCGCGATCGGCTGGTGTCCGCGGACGCGCGACACGCCCTGCCCCGGGGATCGGTGCTCATGGACACCGGGGGCAGGAAGGGCGCGGACGGTCTCGACCGCCGCACCCTGTTCGGGAGCCTCCTGCCTCGACTCGGCCTGACGCCGGCTGACGTGGTCAACGAGTTCGGCATGACGGAGCTCCTTTCCCAGCGATACGGGCGCGGCATCGCTGACCCCGCGCCCCCGCTCGCGGGCCCGCCCTGGCTCCGTACGGTGGCGCTCGACCCGGTCACCCTGGCGCACCGGCCCGACGGCGAGGAGGGCATTCTCTGCCACTGGGACCTCGCGAACGCGGGATCGGTGGTCGCCGTCCTGACCGAGGACCGCGGCCGGGTGGAATCGGGCGTCGTCACCTGGCTCGGACGCACGCCGGGCGCGCCGCCGCGCGGCTGCTCGATCGCCACGGCGGAGCTTCTCGAGGCCCAGGGCCGTGTCTGACCCTTCGGTCCCGCGGACCGCGATCGCGTGGCATCTGCCGGGGCTCGCCCCGGGGGCCGCGGAATCCGGCGCGTGGCACGCGGGGCGCAGCGCCGCGGGCACCGGGTTTCGTGCCCCGCAGCTCGACCCCGCCGCCGCCGCCGCCGTCGCGTCCACGGTCCGGAGGGCCGCCCTGGAAGCCCGGGGGCGCCTCTCCGTCGGGGACGTCGTCGAGCGCGTGGCCGCCGCGGCGTGCCGTCTCGCCGACCCGAACGACCCGGTCGGCCGATCGGCGGTGGAGCTCCTCCGCACGGAGCTCGGCTGGTCGTCGCGCGGAGCGGCGGAGACGCTGGACGGGATGGCAGGGGGGTGGTCCGCCGACGCGCTCCGGTCTCTTCTCCGGGCGGAGCTCGGCGACCCGGGCGTGCTCGACGGGTTCCGGGCCGACCCCACACGGCCGGATCGCCGCCGTCGTGCCTCGGGTCCGCCGCTCATCTTCGAGGTTCTCGCCGGCAACGTCCCCGGCGTCGCCGTCACGGGCGCGATCCGGGGGCTCCTCGTGAGGTCCGGGGTGCTGGCGAAGGTCGCGGAGGACGAGCCGGGCCTGCTGCCCCTGTTCGCGCGCGCTCTGGCCGAGGAGGACCCGCTGCTCGGCCGCTGTCTCGCCGTCACCTGGTGGCCCGGCGCACAGTCGGGAGTCTCGCCGGCGTGGACGATCTGGACCAAGCAGGCAGGTAAAGTGGTTGTCTACGGAGGAGATTCGGCCATCTCGGAGGTGCGCGCGACGACGCCTGCCGATACGGAGATCGTGGCGTACGGGCCCCGCCTCGGCGCGGCCGTGTTCCTCGCGGACGCCCCCGGCGAGGCCGCCGCCGGGCTCGCCCGAGACCTGTGTTCCTACGATCAGCGCGGCTGCGTCTCCCCGCGGGTCGCCTGGGTCGTCGGAGCGGACCCGGTCGCGACCGCAAAGCGGATCGGGGCGGCGCTCGCCGCCGAAGTCGACCGGGTGGCGCCGCCCCCTCCGGGCGAGGCCGAGGCGGTGGAGCTGCGGACGGTCCGGGCGGAAGCGGCGTTCGCTGGGTTCGCGCCGGGCGGGCGGGATGCGGCGGTTCTGGGGCCGGACGACCTGGCGTGGACGGTGATCGCGCGCCGCGGGCCCGGGACGGAGGCACGCGCCCTCCCGCGCGCTCTCTGGGTATACGGGGTGGAGCGGGTGTCGGATGTGCTGGAGCTCCTGGCTCCCTTCGCGGGGCGCCTGCAGGCGCTCGGGTACGCGGGTGACCGGGGCCTCGACGAGCTCGCGGAGGGAGCGGCGCGGCTCGGGGTGAGCCGGATCGCGCCGATCGGGAGCCTGGCCTGGCCGCCCGTGGACTGGCGGCACGAGGGTCGTCACCAGCTGCTTCCACTGCTGGATTGGACGGACCTCGAGCTCGGGCCCTGAGGCGGTTGGCAGCGCGGCGGGACGCGGGGTAGCTTCACGGCCGGCGACGGAGAGATCGTCGCCGAAGGACGGATCTCGAACCGGAGGAACGAGATGAAGCGGGCGGCGCGGAAGGGGCGGGGGCGTGGAGCGGGCGGGCGGTGCGCGGGACGTGCGCTGGCGGTCCTCGCGGTGGCGGCACTGGCGCCGGGGACGGCGGGGGCGCAGCAGGCGTCGCCGTCACTCCTTGACGGGGACGGTCTGATTTCGGAGACGCCGGTGTTCCGGCCGGTCGAGCCTCCGTCCGGCTACCTGCGGGCGATCGAGAACGGAACGCGGACGGCGGACGGCCGTCCCGGGCCGAACTGGTGGCAGCAGCGCACGGACTACCGGATCTCCGCCGCTCTCGACCCCGCCACGGCGCGCCTCACGGGCCGTGAGACGATCACCTACCACAACAACAGCCCCGACACTCTCGACGCGGTCGTGCTCCGGCTCTACCAGAACGTCTTCTCCGAGGGCGTGGCCCGGAACCGGGACGTGACGCTGACGGGGGGCATGTCTCTCGAGCGGGTGGCGCTCGGCGGCGTCGAGCTCGGCGAACTCGCCCGCCCGCGCTTCGAGAACGGGCGGATGGTCAGGCCGGAGGGGCCCGGATACCGGGTGAACGGAACGCTCGCCACCGTGCAGCTGGGCGAGCCTCTCGCTCCGGGCGACAGCGTGTCCCTGGAGGTGGCGTGGGGCTTCACGGTCTCCGGGGGAGGCGGGTTCCGGAACGGTCACCTCGACAACGAGGTATTCAACATCGCGCAGTGGTATCCCCAGGTGGCCGTGTACGACGACGTGTTCGGCTGGGACACGAGTCCCTACCTCGGCAACGGGGAGTTCTACGACGGGTACGGACGCTTCGAAGTCGACATCACGGTCCCCGAGGGATGGGTCGTGGTGGGCACCGGAGAGCTCGCGAACCCGGACGAGCTGCTCCGGCCGGAGCAGCTGGAGACGCTGCGCTCCGCTCGGGCCCTCGACACGGTCGTCGCCGTCGTCTCGGCGGAGGACCGGGCGGCCGGCCGCGCCACACGCACCGGATCCGACGGCACCCTGACCTGGCGGTTCGTCGCCGACAGCGTTCGCGACTTCGCCTGGGCCGCCTCCAGTCGGTACGTGTGGCACGTGACGGGCGCCGCGACGGGCGGGTCGCGCGGGCGCGTCCTGATCCAGAACGTGTTCGACCCGGCGGTCGAGCCATGGTCCGAGGCGACGCTGGCCGCGAAGCACGCGATCGAGTTCTTCTCCGACTACATCCTCCCGTATCCGTATCCACAGGCGACGGCCGCGATGGGCCCGCCGCAGGTGAACGGGATGGAGTATCCGATGATCACGTTCATCACCTGGCAGGCGTCGGGCCGCGGGCTCGTCGGTGTGACCGTACACGAGCTGAGCCATTTCTGGGTGCCCATGATCGTGGGAACCAAGGAGATGGCCTACGCCTGGATGGACGAGGGCCTCACGACGTTCAACACGGCGCTCGCCATGGACGCGTGGTTCGGGACATCGAACTCCCGTCTGGGCTCGATGAACGGATACCTGCAGGCGGCCCGGTTCGAGGCCGAGGTCCCGATCATGCGGCACACGGACTATGCCGAGAACCCCTTCGGACGGTCCGTGGCGGCGTATAGCAAGCCCGGTGCCCTGATGCACACCCTCCGGCACATGATGGGACCGGACCGGTTCGATGCCGCGTACCGGGACTACGCGCGCACCTGGGCCTTCAAGCACCCGATGCCCTGGGACTTCTTCCGGATCATGGGGGAGGCAGCCGGCGCCGACCTCGACTGGTTCTGGCAGGCCTGGTTCTACGAGACGGCCACCCTCGACCAGGCGATCGCGGACGTGCAACCCGTGACCGGCGGGGTCGAGATCACGGTCGAGAACCGGGACGATGGCGTGATGCCCGTCGAGCTGAAGCTCGAGGGCGCCGACGGGCGGACGGAGACCGTGCGCTGGCCGGTCTCCGTGTGGACGGGCACCCGCTCCGTCACCCGGACGGTTCCGTTCGACGGTGAGCTGAGCGCCGTCCGGATCGATCCCGAGACCTGGTACCCCGATATCGACCGCTCCAACAACGACTGGGAGCGGCCCGCGAGCTGACCCGTGCTCGGCGCGCCGGGACCCGGGTCCGGCGCGGCGGCACCCGCGCCACGGAGGTGACCGGGCGATGACACAGGCCGGCCGTTCCCGCGACGGGACGATCTGGGAGCGCTACGAGGCGTTTTTCCGGGCCCCGCCGGAGATCGTCCTCGAGTGGAACGATCCCCGGAGCCCGGCGCGCGGCTGGCTCGTCATCAACAGCCTCAAGGGCGGCGCGGCCGGTGGCGGAACCCGGATGCGTGTCGGGGTGACCCGCGACGAGGTGACTTTCCTGGCGAAGGCCATGGAGCTCAAGTTCGCCTTCGCCGGACCTCCGATCGGCGGAGCGAAGTCGGGGATCGACTTCGATCCCGCCGATCCGCGGAAACCGGACGTGCTCCGCCGCTGGTTCGCTTCGATCCGCGCCGAGCTGCTGTCGCGGTACGGCACGGCCGGCGATCTCAACGTCAGCGAGATCGACGAGGTCATTCCCTGCTGCCGCGAGATCGGGGTCGGCCATCCCCAGCTCGGCGTCCTTCGCGGCCACCTCGGCCTCGATGGCGAGGCGCTGGGCCGCCGGTCCGAGCTGATGCACATCGGGCTCGACCAGCCGGCGCCGGACGAGCTCGGTCTCGCCGGGAAGCAGGCCCGCGTGTTCGCGCTCGTGACCGGACACAGCGTGGCGAGTGCCGCGCTCCGCCTCCTTCACCATCAGGGTCGTGCCCCGGAAGCGACGCGCGTGCTTCTTCAGGGGTTTGGGGCCGTCGGCGGGGCGGCCGCGCTCTACATGGCCCGAGCCGGGTTTCGCATCGTGGGCGTCATCGATGCCACGCGCGGCGTTCTGAAGCCGGAAGGCCTCACGGTCGCGGAGGTCGAACGCCTGCTCCTCTCGCGCTCCGGCAACGCGCTGCCGCCCCTGCCGGAGACGACCGAGGCGCCGACGGCTCACGAGGCGTTCTGGCGCGCGCCCGCCGAGCTGTTCGTCGCGGCCGCCGCGTCCGGCACCCTGGACCGGCCCGTCCTGGCCGCGCTGTCGGCGGCCGGGGTCCGGTCGATCGTAGCGGGCGCGAATCACCCGTTCTGGGCGGCCGAGCCGGGGGACACGTCCGTGGAGCGCGAGGCCGACGACCGCTTCGCGATCGTGGCGGACGTGATCGCGAGCTGCGGCACGGCCCACGCCTTCGCCTGCCAGGCCCGCAGCGACATGCCTCTGCGGGCGGAATCCGTGTTCGCGTCCATCCGGGACACCGTCGACGGGGCCGTGGACGAGACCGTCCGGCGGGCGGGTGGCGCGGATCGCGGCCTGCTCGCCGGCGCCCTCGAGCTCGCGCTCGAACGATGTGCGGCGCCCCGCCCGGACTTCGAAGCGACGGACGGTTCACCTTCCACCACGAGACAGGTTCAATGAGCACACTCGCGAAATACCTGGCCGAGCACGCCGACGAGTTCGAGGCGGAGCTCGCCGAGTTCCTCCGCATCCCGAGCGTGAGCACGGAGACGCGGTACCGGAAGGATGTCGCGCGCTGCGCCGAGTGGCTGGCGGAGCGGATCGAGAAGAGCGGGGTCAAGACCGTGGAGGTGATCGAGACCGCCGGGAACCCCTTCGTCGTGGCCGAGCACGTGGTGAACCCGGACCTTCCCACGCTTCTCGTGTACGGGCACTACGACGTGCAGCCCGTCGACCCCGAGGAGCTCTGGACGTCGCCGCCGTTCGAGCCGACGGTCCGTGACGGACGCATCTACGCCCGCGGCACGAACGACGACAAGGGCCAGGTGCACATGCACGTGAAGGCCCTCGAGGCCCGGCTCAAGACCGGCGTCGGGATGCCGGTCAACGTCAAGTTCGTGTTCGAGGGCGAAGAGGAGATCGGAAGCGTCCACCTGGAGGACTTCCTGCGCGAGCACGCCCACCGGCTCGCGTGCGACGCCGTGATCATCAGCGACACGGGGATGCTGGGTCTCGACGTGCCCTCGATCGGAACGGGCCTCCGGGGCATCGCCTACCTCGAGATCTTCGTGGACGGGCCGTCGGGGGACCTGCACTCCGGCAGCTACGGCGGAGCCGTCGTGAACCCGGCGCTGGCACTGGCCGGGATGCTCGCCCGGCTCAAGGACGCGGACGGCCGGGTGACGGTGCCCGGCTTCTACGACCGGGTACGGCCGATGACCGACGAACAGCGTGCGGCCGTGCGCGAGCTGCCTTTCACCGACGAGGAGTTCCGGGAGGAGACGGGTGTGCCGGCGCTCGGAGGGGAGGCGGGCTACACCACGCTGGAGCGGCTGTGGTACCGCCCCGCCCTGGACGTGAACGGAATGATCTCGGGGTTCACCGGCGACGGCGCGAAGACGGTCCTCCCCGCGAGCGCGCGAGCCAAAGTCTCGATGCGCCTGGTTCCCGACCAGGATCCCCACGACATCGCCGAGCTGTTCACGAAATACGTCCAATCGCTCGCACCCGAGGGCGTGCGCGTCCGGGTGAAGGAGCATCACGGGGGACGACCGTGGGCCGCGGATCCCGCGAGCCCGGTGTTCGAGGCCGCCGCCACGGCGCTCGAGGCTTCGTTCGGTCGGAAGCCTGTCTACGTGCGGGAGGGAGGCTCGATCCCGATCGTGCCGCTGTTCGAGGAGATCTTCGAGGGGCCCGTGCTGCTGCTCGGATTCGCGCCGCCGGGCGGGAACGCGCACGCGCCGAACGAGTGGATGGACCTGGCCGTCTATCACAAGGGGATCGAGACGATCGCCCGCCTCTACGACGAGATCGCCCACCGGGGCATCTGACCCGACGGGGTCCGGGGGCGGCGCGCCGCCCCCGGACCGCCCCTTCTCAAGGAAGGGCCGCCGGGACTCGCATGTCGTACGCGGCCAGCTTCTGCCCGTCTCGATCCATTCGGATGCCGATCACCACGCCGTCCGTCGCCGCGCGGGGCTGAAAGCCGGGAGGCGTGGTCCGCTCGCCGAGGTAGGCCGCATCGGCGCCCTCCGTGCCCGGTGCGTCCAGCTCGTAGGCGGAGTAGCGGATCGCTCCCTCCGACTCGGGGTCGAGGCGTACCACCCAGAGGAGGCGACGCTCCAGGTCCGTGAGGATCCCGAAGGCCGTCGCGTCGTCGGGGCGGAGCGTCCGCTTCCGGCCGCCCCTGGCGCCGGCGAGCTCGAACACCGTGTCCGGGACGGCGCGCGCGAGCACCCACATCCCTCCGTCGGCCGCGTCGAGCGCGACCTCGCCCCCCAGCGCGACCGCGCGCCAGAGCGACTCGGGCCCGTGCGATCCCGGAAAGAGCAGCGTGTCGGGCGAGAGGCCGCGCAGATCGGTCCGGATCACCTTCAAGCGGGGAAGCGAGTCGGGCATCGCCACGCCGGCCATCGCGAGACCGATCGGCCGGGTGGTCAGCTCGAGGCGCGACACCGGGAACCCGGGCGCGAAGTCCCGGATTGGAGTCCCGTCCGGGGTGAGAAGCTGGATACGACGCGAGTCCTGGTCGTAGACGAAAAGTCCGTACTCGGGCGAGAACGCCATGCGCGCGGGATTCTCGATCTCGGCCGGGGGAAAGTCGAGCGCTCCCATGGCGCGGTAGTCGGCGCTCGGAGGTGAGAACCGGTAGACTCCCCCCGTGGAGCCCTCCACGATCCAGGCCGCATTCCGCGACTCGGGTTTCACATCCAGCGGAACGAGAATGTCGATCCGGTTGTCATCGGACTGCACCCAGAGCGGCGTGGCTTCCGCGAACGGCTCGAACGTCTCGGTCTGCGAGGCGTCCGGGGCCGTGCACGCGCCGAGGCCCATAGCGACCATCGAGAGTGCCACGACCCACGCGAGGCGCTCCCGACGCGTTCGGTGGATTCCGCCTTCCA
>Ga0316576_10000472_pt1 | contig 18887 bp, 19 predicted proteins | sample S0NA_FD_203075 | JGI IMG/M metagenome (GOLD analysis project Ga0316576, IMG submission 203075) | Rhizosphere microbial communities from salt marsh grasses in Alabama, United States - S0-2_050615r3r5 | ecosystem: Host-associated > Plants > Roots > Rhizosphere | place: USA: Alabama | collected... | reverse complement strand
ATCACGCCCGTCGAGGCCGCGGCGTGGGCCGAGGCCTCGCTGTTGCTGGTGATCGCGCTCGTCGCGGTGCCCGTGCTGTTCCGGCGGGGGACCCTTCTGCGCCGCCGGGTCGATGCGCTCGAGGCCCACCGACCTGCCGGCGAGGCCGACGTGGCGGCGCTGCGGACCGAGATCGCCCAGGCGCTGCGCCACGTGGCCGTCGTGCGCTACGACGCCTTCGGCGACATGGGTGGACGGCTCAGCTTCAGCGCCGCCGTCGTCGACGACCGCGGCGACGGGCTCGTCATCAGCTCGATCCACGCGCGGGGCGAGTCCCGCACCTACGCCAAGGGGGTCGTCGGCGGGGGGTCGGACGCCACGTTGACCCCCGAGGAGCAGCAGGCGCTGGCCGCCGCGCGCACCGGAAAGGACCACCCGTGACCCGCTACGGCTACCTCGGACCGGAGGGCACCTTCACCTCGATGGCCCTGGACGACTGGGACTCGGCGGACGGCGCCGAGCGCGTCCCCTTCGGCTCGGTCGACGCCGCGCTGGCGGCACTGCGTGCCGGGGACATCGACGGGGCGATGGTGCCCATCGAGAACTCGGTGGAGGGCGGGGTCTCGGCCACGCTCGACGCGCTGGCCAGCGGCGAGCCCCTCGTCGTCACCGGCGAGGTCCTCGTGCCGGTGACCTTCGTCCTCGCCGCCCGGCCGCCGACGACGCTCGCGGAGGTCCGCGCGGTGGGCACGCACTCCCACGCCTGGGCGCAGGTGCGCGGGTGGGTCGGGGCGAACCTCCCCGATGCGGCGTACGTCCCCACCCTCTCGACCGCCGCCGCGGCCGAGTCGCTCGGCGCTCCCGCCGATGACGCCGAGCCCGCGCAGGTGCCGTTCCAGGCGGCGGTGTGCGCCCCGGCGGCGGCCCGGCTGCACGACCTGACGGTGCTGGCCGACGGCATCGGCGACCTCTCCGCAGCGGTGACCCGGTTCGTGCTCGTCGCCCGCCCGGACCGGCTCCCGAAGCCCACGGGGGCCGACAAGACCACGGTCGTGCTCTACCAGCGCGAGGACCACGCGGGCGGGCTGCTCGAGCTCCTGGAGCAGTTCGCGGCCCGGGGCATCAACATGACCCGGCTGGAGTCCCGCCCGACCAAGGCGTCGATGGGCTCGTACTGCTTCTCGGTGGACGTCGAGGGGCACGTGCTCGACGAGCGGCTCGGCGAGGCGCTCACCGGCCTGAAGCGGATCTGCGCCGACGTCCGCTTCCTCGGGTCCTACCCGCGGGCCGACCGCCGTCGTGCCACGATCGGGCCCCGCGCCAGCGACGAGGACTTCGCCACGGCACGCGCGTGGCTGGAGGGCATCCGAGCGCCCCGCGGCTGACGGCGCTCAGCCGTCGTCGGCCGGTCGGAGCACGAGGCGGTACACGTCGTCCGGGCCCCAGCCCAGCACGAGCCGGTCGCCGGCGTGGGTCAGGAGGGGACGGGCACCCAACATCTCCAGCACCCAGCGCTCCTGCTCGTCCAAGCCCCCCGTCGGCCAGGACCAGCGTCAGCCGGCCGTGCAGTGGTGCCGGGGCCTCACCCGTCTCCACGGCCTCCCAGGTGCCCTCCGCCTCCCCGAGCGAACCGACACTGGTCACGAGCCGTCCCGGCGCGATGGGGCCAGCCAGCCGGGGCCGCTGGTGTGCTCCTCCACCCAGGCGTCCACCTCGCTCCACCGCTCGTCCAGCCACGCGGCGAACGCGACGGGCTCGGCCGGGACGTCCGAGGCCGCGTACGTCCAGGTCTTGACGAGGAACGGCCGGCCGTGGAACGGCATCGAGTCCCAGATGAGGCGGGGTGTGCTGAGCTGCCCGTAGCCGGCGTGCGCCACGACCATGACGTCCGCCTCGGGTCGTGCGGCCCGCGCCGCCCAGGCACCGCGGCTCTTCGGTGGCAGCACGTGCCGGAGCTCCTCCGCGCGACGGGCGCGCTCCGAGTCGCCCCGGTCGCGCAGCCGGCGGATCACCCCGGCCCGCCGCCGCGGGGTCCAGTTCTGACCCTCGGGGAAGATGAGGAAGACGTCACCGGTGTGCATCGACTCCGCCATCCGGGTCACGCCGGCCAGCCGGTCGTCGCCGCGCCTCGTCGAGGTCGGCACGAAGAACGAGTCGATCCGGGTGAGGATGGTGTCGACGCCGGGGTCCCAGCGCAGCGCCTCGGCGAGGACGATGCGGGGCAGGCGGCCCGCGGTGCGCGAGAGCAGCCACGAGATGGCGAGCGAGTCGGCGGGTCCGGCGTGCCGCGACAGGGCGACCAAGGCGCGGTCCTCGGTGCCGAAGTGCATCCGGTCGGTGAGCCGGACCTCGAGACCCACCCAGCGACGGACGTAGTACATCAGCGAGTCCAGGGCCTGGGAGAACAGGCGCTCGTGGTCCTCGTGCCAGGTGGGCGAGGAGGCGTCGGGCGTGCGGGCCCACAGCGCCCAGCACGACACGAGCATCCGGATGTCGACCCACATGAGGATGACCGCGAGGCACGCGCTGCGGAACAGGCGGGCCCTCCGGTCCACCACCGTCATGAAGGCACCCGCGATGACGACCGGCACGGCAAGCCCGGTGACGACCACGCCGACGAGCGGCCAGACCACGTGGAGCACCCGGCGCACCATCAACGGAGGGGGCGGCACACCACGCATTCCCATGGGGGGAGCCTAGGGGCGCGGCACCGTGACCTGACAGAGGGTCGCGGTCACCCGACCGAGAGCCGCTCGTCGAGATAGAGCGACGCCGCCTCGTGGGCCTGGTCCATCCGCGCCCGCATCCGCGTCGCCCGGGCCTGCCCGAGGGACAGGTTGGGGCTCGCCGACGCCCCGCTCGGCAGGACGAGGAGCTCGACCTCCGGCGGCACGGTGTCGATCTCGTGGACGTACCGGTGCCGCCGGGCGATCTCGAAGGCCACCGTGGCGACCTCCCAGGGCTTGGTCGGAGGCGCCAACGTCTGCTCCACCCGTCCGACCTGGAGCACCACGATCCTCGTGGCCCCCAGGCGGAGGGCCCGTCCCACGGGGATGGAGTGCACCAGCCCGCCGTCGAGGTAGTGGTAGCCGTCGATCTCCACCGGGGGGAAGAGCCCGGGCACGGAGCACGACGCCACGACGGGCCAGACCAGCTCTCCCCGCTCGAACCACATCCCGGCGGCGTCCTCGATGCGTGCGGCCACGCACTGGAAGGCGACCTCGAGCTCCTCGAAGCGGTCGACCGGGAGGTACTCGTCGATGACGTGTCGCAGGGGGGCGTTCGACAGCACATGGGTGCGGTACTTGGCCATCCGGGCCGCCTGCCGCACCGGGTTCTCGAGGAACACGCCCTCGCGCACGACGGCCTCCCAGACCTCGGCCAGGCGGGCGGCGCCCTCGACCGTGGGGTCGGCGGCGACGAACGCGCCGTTCATGGCGCCGATGCTCGTGCCGAGCACGATGTCGGGGACGAGCCCGTGCTCGGCCAGTGCCCGGACCATCCCCACCTGGGTCGCACCGAGCACCCCGCCGCCCCCCAGCACGAAGGCCGTGAGCGACGGGCGGGTCATGCCTCCAGCGTAGGCCGGGCGTACGGCAGGTAGCCTCTGGCCATGGCTGGAGCGGCGATCTTCGACCTCGACCGCACGCTGCTGAGCGGAGGCACCGGCCCGATCCTGTCCCGTGCGATGTACGACCTCGGTGTGGTGGGCCGTCGCCTCCCCGGAGAGCGTCTGCTCTTCAAGATCTTCGACGTCGTGGGGGAGACCCTCCCGTCGATCGCGCTGGCGCGCCAGGCCACCCTGGTGGCCCGCGGGCGGGAGGAGGGGACCTTCGACGCCGCCGCGGTCGCCGCGGCCGAGGCCATCGCGAAGGTGGTGCACCCGTTCGCGCTCACCCTCATCGAGCAGCACCGCGCGGCGGGGCGACCGGTCGTCCTCGCGACGACGACCCCGTACCACCTGATCCGCCCGCTCGCCGACCGGCTCGGGGTCGACCACGTCATCGCGACCCGGTACCGGATCACCGAGGGCGGCACCTTCGACGGCGGGATCGACGGTCCGTTCGTGTGGTCCCGCGGAAAGCTCAAGGCGGTTCAGGAGTGGGCCGAGGCCGAGGGGATCGACCTCGCCGAGAGCTTCGCGTACTCCGACTCGATCTACGACCTGCCGCTGCTCAGCGCCGTGGGACAGCCGGCGGCCGTCAACCCCGACCCGCGGCTCACGCTCTACGCGCTCGCCCGGGGATGGCCGATCGTCCACTTCGACGTCTCCCCGGGAGTGGTCAAGCTCCCCGTCGTCGGGGTCGAGCTCCAGCGGCTGCTGTTCCACGCGTTCCACCCGCTCCTCACCACGCCGTACGCGCGCTTCGACGTGGCGGGCACCGAGAACATCCCGCGTACCGGTCCGGCCATCCTCGTCGGCAACCACCGCAGCTACTTCGACATCCCGGCGATCATCCAGATGATGCGGCCCACCGGACGTACCGGACGGATCCTCGCGAAGAAGGAGGTCCTCGACGTCCCGGTCGTCGGGTCCCTGCTGACCGCGCTCGGTGGGATCCCGGTGGACCGCGCCGGTGGCGGGAAGGAGTCCTTCGAGTCCGCCGCGGTGGCGCTCGAGGCTGGTGAGATCGTCTGCCTGCTGCCGCAGGGCACGATCCCCCGCGGCGAGGCGTTCTTCGACCCGGTCCTCAAGGGCCGCAGCGGTGCGGCCCGCCTCGCGGAGGCGACCCGGGCACCGGTCATCCCGTTCGGCGTGTGGGGCTCGGAGCAGGTGTGGCCACGCAGCTCTCCGGTGCCCCGGGTCCTCAACGTCGCCGACCCGCCGACCGTGCGGGTGCGCGTGGGCCCACCCGTGGAGCTGAAGTACCGCTCGGCGGTGGCCGACACGCGCCGGATCATGTCGGCGATCACCGACCTGCTCCCACCCGAGGCCCGTGAGGAGCGCGAGCCGACGGAGGAGGAGCTCCGGTCAGCGACGCCGGGCGGGTCCTGGCGGCTGCTCTGAGCCGTCCCGCAGGTCGAGACTTCCGGCGTCCTCGAGGCGCAGCCGACTTGACGTCGCTGCTGAGTTAGGGTTACCTCACTTAGGTAAGGTCACCCTCAACTTCTTGGAGAGCTCGGATGTTCGTGAGCAACGCCCTCATCGGGTTGCGTGAGGGGCTCGAGGCGGCGCTCGTCGTCGTCATCCTCCTGGCCTTCCTCGTCAAGACGGACCGGCGGTGGGGGATCCGCTACGTCTGGCTCGGCGTCGGCACGGCGGTCGTCCTGTCGGTGGTCCTCGGTGCCGTGATGACGTTCGGCACCCGGCAGCTCTCGTTCGAGGCCCAGGAGATCATCGGCGGCACCGCGAGCATCATCGCGGTCGGCTTCGTCACCGTCATGGTCTTCTGGATGAAGTCCGCCGCCCGGAGCATCTCGGGCGAGCTCAAGGGCCGTCTCGACCGCGCCCTCGACCTCGGCCCGCTCGCCGTCGCCCTCGTCGGCTTCCTCGGCGTCGGCCGGGAGGGCCTGGAGACGGCGATCTTCTTCTACGCCACGGCGCAGGCGGCGGGAGCCGGCAACAACCTCCCGCTGCTCGGCTGGGCGGTGGGCATCGGCGCGGCGGTCCTCCTCGGCTACCTCATCTACCGGGGGGCGCTGCAGATCAACCTCGGCCGCTTCTTCAAGTGGACCGGAGTGGCCCTGATCTTCGTTGCCGCGGGCATCCTCGCCTACGGCATCCACGACCTGCAGGAGGCGGGCGTGCTGCCCGGCCTCGAGACCCTCGCCTTCGACGTGTCGGGCACGGTCGACCCCTCGGCGTGGTACGCGGTCCTGCTCAAGGGCATCTTCAACTTCACCCCGGCCACCACCGTGCTCCAAGCCGCCGCGTGGGTGCTCTACGTCGCCACGGTGCTCTACTTCTTCCTCCGCCCCGCTCGTCTCCCGGCGGCGCCACCGTCGAGCACGGCGTCGCCGACCGTCGAGCGCTCCGCGGCATGACCCGACCGACGAGCGCCCGACCCGTGACGGCGCTGGCCGCCGCCGTCCTCGCTCTCGCCGCCGCCGGTTGTTCCTCGGACGAGGGGAGCTCCTCGGACGGCGCGGCCGCGCCGGGCTCCGCCGACACGGTGGTGTCCGTGGTCTCCACCGACGACGCGTGCGAGGTCTCCACGACCAGTGTTCCGCCGGGATCGGTGGCCTTCGAGGTGACCAACGAGGGCGGCAGCCCCACCGAGTTCTACCTCTACACGGCGGACGACGACATCGTCGGTGAGGTCGAGGACGTCGGCCCCGGGCTGACCCGCACCCTCACCGTCCAGGACGTGGTCGAGGGCAACTACGTCACCGCCTGCAAGCCGGGCATGACCGGCGACGGCATCCGCGCCGACTTCCAGGTCACCGCGGCGGCGGGCTCCTCGTCGTCCTCCGGCTGACCGACGGCCGACCCCGCTCCGAGGGAGCCGGGCCCGCTCTGGCCGCCTGCTCCGCCGGCGAGGACGCCGTGGTGGCGGACGGACATCGGCCCCGGGCTGACCCGGACCTTCCTCGTCGAGCTCGCGCAGCCCGGCTCGTCCGAGACCGCGTGCAAGCCCGGGATGGTCGGCGACGGCATCCGCTCGGCCTTCGTGATGACCTGGGAGTCGACGGCTCCCCGCACCGATGACGAGAACCTGCGCGGTGCGGTGACCGACCACGAGCGCTACGTCGCGGGCCAGGCTGACGCGTTCCTCGAGCGCACCACCGAGTTCGCCGCCCTCGTCCGGGCGGGTGACGTCGAGGGCGCGAAGGCGCTCTCACCGGCTCCGCGATCTTCGCCTGTCCACCGGGACTCGCACCCGGGGACGACTGGGGAGCCGAGCTGTTCGCCTGAACCGCGCGCGGATCGCTACGGTGGTCCCACCTCCACGCCGAAGGGATCACGCCGTGCGCCGACTCGCCCTCTCCCTGGTTGTCCCCCTCATCGCGGTCGCGGTCCTCGCGGGCTGCGGGGAAGCCCACAGCGGCACCGTGTCCGACGGCACGAGTGCCACCTCCTCGGCCGACGCCGTCATCACGGTGACCTCCACCGACGACGCGTGCGAGGTCTCCACGGCCACGTCGGCACCGGGCAACCTCGCCTTCGTCGTGACCAACGGCGGCAGCGACTCGACCTCGTTCGAGGTGCTCGCCTTCACCGGCGGCCAGGTGACCGTGGGGTTGGCGTCCGACATCCCGGTGGGGGAGACCAGGACCCTCCTCGTCCCGAACGTCGTGCCCGGCGAGTACATCACCGTGTGCGAGCCGGGCGCGGGCGGTCAGATCAACGCCAACTTCGAGGTGGAGGACGCGGCGTCCGAGCTGGAGGGCGAGTCCGCATGACGCCCGACGGGTGGCGGGACGGACCCGGCCACGACAGGCTGTCGGCATGACCGTACCCCTGACCGTCGTCCTGTTCGGCGCCACCGGCGACCTCGCCGCCCGCAAGCTGATCCCCGGTCTGCTCCACCTGTTCCAGGCGGGGCTGCTCGACGACCTGCGCGTCGTCGGAACCTCGCTCGACGACCTCAACACCGACGCGTTCCGCGACCTGGCCCTGGTCGCCATCCGCGAGCACAGCACCCGGGAGATGAGCGACGACGACTGGCACGAGTTCGCGCCGCGCCTGGACTACGTTCCGCTGTCGGCCGGCCCGGAGGCGCTCGGACGCGCGGTCGCCGAGGCCGAGTCCCAGCTTCCCGGCGACGCCACGCTGCGCCTGCACTACCTCGCGGTCCCACCCAAGGCGGCCCTCTCCGCAGTCACGACGATCGCCGAGGCACGCCTCGTCGCCAACAGCCGGGTCGTCATGGAGAAGCCGTTCGGCAGCGACTACGCGTCGGCGGTCTCGCTCAACAACCAGCTGCACGAGGTCTTCGACGAGGACCAGATCTTCCGGATCGACCACTTCCTCGGCAAGGAGCCGGCCCAGAACATCCTCGCGTTCCGCTTCGCCAACGGTCTCTTCGAGCCGATCTGGCACCGCAACAACATCGCCCACGTGCAGATCGACGTGCCCGAGACGCTCGGACTCACCACCCGGGCCGACTTCTACGAGACGACCGGCGCCTACCGCGACATGATCGTCACCCACCTCTTCCAGATCCTCGCGTTCACCGCGATGGAGCCCCCGACCGCGCTCGAGCCGATGGCGATCAGCCGGGAGAAGAACAAGGTCTTCCGGTCGATGCAGCCGCTCGCGCCCTCGGACGTCGTCAGGGGCCAGTACGACGGCTACCACGAGGAGCCCGGGGTGGCCGGCGACTCCGAGACCGAGACCTTCGTCGCGCTCAAGTGCTACGTCGACAACTGGCGGTGGGCGGGCGTGCCGTTCTACCTCCGGACCGGCAAGCGGATGGCCGAGGGCGCCCGGATCATCTCGATCGCGTTCAAGGAGCCCCCGCAGTCGATGTTCCCCGAGGGGTCGGGCATCGGCGACCAGGGCCCGGACCACCTGACCTTCGACCTCGCGGACAAGTCGCGGATGTCGCTGTCCTTCTACGGGAAGAAGCCCGGACCCGGCTTCCGCCTCGACAAGCTCTCGATGCAGTTCTCGATGCAGGAGACGTCGTGGGCGGGCGCCGTGCTCGAGGCGTACGAGCGCCTCATCTACGACGCGGCCCGGGGGGACCGAACCCTCTTCACGTCGGCGGAGGGCATCGAGCGGCTCTGGCAGATCAGCCAGCCGCTCCTCGACAACCCGCCCCCCGTCCGCCCCTACAAGCAGGGCACGTACGGGCCGAACCAGATCCACCAGCTCATCGCGCCGTTCACGTGGCGGCTGCCGTTCGAGCGTCCCTGGCGCGAGCGCAGGAGCTGAGCGTCCGGGGCCGGTCAGGAGTCGCCGTTCGAGCCCTTCCTCGGGGTCTGCGAGCGGACGATGAGGGCGCGCGGCTGCACCTCGCACGCCAAGCGGCGGGCCTCCCCGATGATGTCGCCGTCCACCTGGACGCGCTGCGGGTCGTCCACCGACACCCGGACGCTCGTCCCGCGGTAGCGCGACATGTGGGTCGTCCTGCGGCCGCTCTTGGTGATGACCCGGCCGGCCACCGAGACCCACGCCGCGAGCCCCCGCGGGGCGAGGACGACGATGTCCAGGGTGCCGTCGTCCGGCTCCGCGTCGGGCATGAGGTCGATGCCACCGGTGATCTTCCCGCAGTTGCCGATGACGAGCGTCCGGGCCCGCTCGGTCTCCTCCTCCCCGCCCTCGACGCTGAGGGTCACCTTGAACCGGTCGCGGAGGAAGTGCTTGAACCCCGCCGGCACGTAGGCGCCCCACCCGATCCGGTTCTTCAGCTGCTCGGAGGTGGAGTCCATGATGGCGGCGTCCAGGCCGAGCCCCGCCATCACGAAGAACGCGTGGCGCCGCTCTCCCGCGGACGACCCCTCGCCGACGCCCTCCTCGAGCTCGAGGTCAGCGGGGTCGAGGGTCATCCAGGCGGCGTCGACGTGCCGGTTGCGGCCGGTGAGCGCCACCTCGAGCGCCCGCTCGAGGGAGTCCACCGGCAGCTCCAGGTTGCGCGCGAGGAGGTTGCCGGTTCCTCCCGGGAGCAGGCCGAGCGGTACCCCGGTGCCGACGAGCTCCTGGGCCACCGCGCGGACGGTCCCGTCACCGCCGAGGGCGCAGACCAGGTCCACGCCCCGCTCCACGGCCTCGCGGGTCTGACCGAAGCCGACGTCGTTCTCCGTCGTCTCGAGCAGGACGGGCTCCGCCCAGCCGTGGTCGTCGCAGACCGCGCCGAGCCGTCGCTCGATCTCGCCCATGTCCTCGAACTTCGTCGGGTTGACGACGACCGCGACCTCCTTGCGCGGTGGGGCCTCACCCTCCCCCCCGTCGGTCCGGAACGAGTCACGCGCGGGCCGGGCCCGATGGGCCCCGCCCCCCCGTCGAGGTCGGCGCGAGGAGAGGACGAGGTAGAGCCCCACCGCAGCGAACAGCACGGCCACGCCGATGCCGGCCCAGGTCCAGATCTCCGCCCACGACACAACGTGGAAGGTACCGCAGGGCGGGAGGGCCGCTCGCATCGACGTAGGCTGCGGCCCATGACGACGTCCCTGCCGCGCGACCCGGCCGACGGCATCGTCCCGGACACCAAGGACTGGACCTGGACCCTCGGCCGGCCCTGCCCGGAGTGCGGGTTCGAGGCTGCGGCGGTCCGTGCCCATGACGTCGCCGAGGCGGTGCGGACGGCCACTGCCCCGTGGTCGGTGGTGCTCGCGCGTCCCGACGTCGCCGAGCGACCGGACCCCGCGACGTGGTCGCCCCTCGAGTACGGCTGCCACGTCCGCGACGTCTGCCGCGTCTTCGACGTCCGGCTCCGCTCGATGCTCGCCGTCGACGACCCTCTCTTCGACAACTGGGACCAGGACGCCACGGCGGCCCAGGACCGCTACGGCGAGCAGGACCCCGGTCAGGTAGCGCGAGAGCTCGACGAGGCCGCCTCCCGCCTTGCCGGCACCTTCGGCCAGGTGCCGTCCGATCGGTGGAGCCGCACCGGCACCCGCTCCAACGGCTCGCGCTTCACGGTGCTCACCCTCGGTCAGTACGCACTGCACGACCTCGTCCACCACCTGCACGACGTGGACGCACCCATCCGGTGACAGGCTCGGGGCGCCGGTGAGCGCGGAGCTCGTCTACGTCCTGCTCGGCGGGTCGCTGCTCCTCGCTGCCGTCCTGCCCCAACTGCTGTACCGCTCCGCCCTGTCGGCGCCGATCGTCCTCGTCGCGACCGGGATGCTCATCGGCCTGCTCCCCGGCACCGCCGGCGTGCGGCTCGACCCCGTCGCCGCACGCCCGTGGATCGAGCACCTCGCCGAGGCGACCGTCCTCGTCGCGCTCATGGGCGTGGGGCTCGCTCTCGACCGGCCGCTGCGACCTCGGCTGCGCGCCTCGTGGGCCACCTGGTCGCCCACGTGGCGGCTGCTCGGCATCGCGATGCCGATGACGATCCTCGGCGTGGCCCTCCTCGCGTGGGGGCCCCTCGGCATCGCCCTTCCCGCGGCCCTCCTGCTCGGGGCCATGCTCTCGCCCACGGACCCGGTGCTCGCCTCCGACGTGCAGGTCGAGGGCCCGGCGCTCGAGGGCCGCGCCGACGAGATCGACGAGCAGGACGAGGTCCGCTTCGCCCTGACCAGCGAGGCCGGCCTCAACGACGGGCTGGCCTTCCCCTTCGTCTGGGCGGCGGTGTTCCTCGCCGCCGGGGTGCCGGCGTCCGGGGGGTTCGGGCAGGGCGGGGTTCTCCGGTGGGTCGCGTGGGAGCTCGTCGGCAAGGTGGCCCTCGGTGTGCTCGTCGGCGTGACGGTGGGGTGGCTGCTCGGACGCCTCGCGTTCCGCGCCCCGCGCCGGTCGCTCCGGCTCGCGGAGAGCGGTGACCCCCTGCTCGCGATCGCGGCGCTCCTGCTCGCCTACGGCCTCGCCGAGTTCGCGCACGGGTACGGGTTCCTCGCCGTCTTCGCCTGCGCCGTGACCTTGCGCTCGGTCGAGCGGCGGCACGAGTACCACCAGCACATGCACGACACGGTCGAGCGGCTCGAGCGGCTGCTCACCCTCGTCGTGCTCCTCGGGCTCGGCTTCGCGTTCACCAACGGGCTGCTCGCCAACCTCGACTGGCGGGGGGTGGCCGTCGGGGTGTCGCTCGTGCTCGTCATCCGACCGGTCGCGGGGTACCTGTCCTTCCTCGGCCACCGCCGCCAGGTCGGCACCGCGGGGCTGGACCACCGCGAGCGCCTCGTCGTCGCCTTCTTCGGGGTGCGCGGCGTGGGCTCGATCTACTACCTGGCCTTCGCGGCCGGGGCGGCGTCCTTCTCCGAGGAGCGCTGGATGTGGTCGACGGTCGGCTTCACGATCGCGCTGTCGGTCCTCGTCCACGGGGTGCTCGCGACCCCGGCGATGGGGTGGCTCGAGGGTCGGCGGCGGCGCCGCGCGCGACGCCGCCAGGAGCGGCGCGCGGAACCCGGGTGACGAACGGGCACGGCGTCCTCGACACTGCTCTCGTGTCGTCCCCCTCCACCGTCCTCGGCTTCGCTCTCGCGTCCGCCGTCGTCGTGGCCATCCCCGGGCCGAGCATCCTCTTCACGATCGGCCGGGCGCTCTCCTCGGGTCGCCGCGAGGCGCTGCTCACGGTGGCCGGCAACGCGCTCGGCATCCTCACCCAGATCGTCGGCCTCGCCGTGGGCCTCGGACCGGTCATCGCCGCGAGTGCGACCGCGTACACCGCGCTCAAGGTCGTCGGGGCGCTCTACCTCGTGTGGCTCGGCGTGAAGGCGTTCCGTCACCGGCGCGAGGTCGCCGCGGCGCTCGTCGACGGGGTGCCCACACCGACCCCGGCGGTCCACGCGCTGCGCAACGGCTATGTCGTCGGGGTGACGAACCCCAAGTCCTTCGTGCTCCTCGCGGCGCTGCTGCCGCAGTTCGTCGACCCGGCCGCGCCCGTCGGCGTCCAGCTGCTCGTCCTCGGCCCGGTCTTCGCGGCCGTGGCGCTCCTCGGCGACGGTGCGGTGGCGCTGGCCGCCTCCCGCTTCCGGGAGTGGTTCGCCCGCTCGCCGCGGCGGATGGAGCGGGTCGGGGGAACCGGGGGCCTGATGATGGTGGGCCTCGGCGCCGGCCTGCTCGTCACCGGCCGGCCCGACTGACGACGCCCGCCGAGGGCACCCGCGATACTGGAGCGGTGCGCTATCGGTTCGAGGACGCCGAGCTCGACACCGACCGCTTCGTGCTCCGGGTCCGCGGCGAGCCGGTACCCGTCGAGCCCCAGGTCTTCGAGGTGCTGGCCCACCTCGTCCGCCACCGCGACCGGCTCGTGCCGCGCACCGAGCTGTTGGACATCGTCTGGGGCAACCGGTTCGTCAGCGATGCCGCCCTCTCCTCGCGTGTGGCGGCGGCCCGCGCGGCCATCGGCGACGACGGCCGGGCGCAGCGCTGCATCCGCACCGTCCACGGCCGGGGTCTGCAGTTCGTCGCCGCCGTCGACGAGCTCGGACCCGACCCGGAGGCCGGGGTCCGCCCGCTTCCGCCCCAGGCGCCTCGCCAGCGGGTGCGGTTCGTCGCCGCACCGGACGGCGCACGGCTCGCCGTCGCGACCGTCGGCAGCGGGACCCCACTGATCAAGGCCGCGAACTGGCTGACCCACGTCGAGGAGGACTGGCGCAGCCCGGTGTGGCAGCACTGGCTCGCCGAGCTGGGCAGCCGCTTCGAGTACACCCGCTACGACCCGCGCGGGTCGGGCCTCTCCGACCGCGACCTCGGCGACACCGACCTGACGGACCCCGACACCTGGGTGCGCGACCTGGAGGCCGTCGTCGACGACGTCGGCGCGCAGCGCTTCGTCCTGTTCGGCATGTCCCAGGGGTGTGTACCCGCCGTCGCCTATGCCGTGCGGCACCCGGAGCGGGTCGCCCACCTCGTCCTCTACGGGGGCTACGCACGCGGGATGGCGCTGCGCGGTGAGGAGTCGGCCGCCCAGTCCGAGACGCTCCAGCAGCTGATCCGCGGCGGGTGGGGAGGGTCCAACCCGGCGTTCCGGTCGGTCTTCACCCTCACCTTCCTGCCGGATGCCACCTCGGAGCAGGTGCGGTGGTACGACGACCTGCAGCGCACCTGCGCGAGCGTCGACAACGCGGTGCGGCTCGAGTCCGCGTTCCACCACGTCGACCTCGCCCCCCTCGCGTCCCGGGTCACCGTGCCCACCACCGTCGTCCACGCGCTCGACGACCGTGCCACGCCGTACGCAGAGGGCCGGCGGCTCGCCGCGCTGGTGCCCGGCGCCGAGCTCGTCAGCCTCGAGAGCGCGAACCACGTCCTGACGAGCGAGGAGCCGGCGTGGGCCGAGTTCCTCGCCGTCATGGAGCGCGTCCGCGATGCGGCGACGGCCGCGGATCGCCGCTGACCTGGGGGTCCCCGCGCCGATAAACTCGCGTGGTGATCGACATCAGGTTGCTCCGGGAGGACCCCGACACCGTCCGTGCCAGCCAGCGTGCCCGGGGCGAGGACGAGTCCGTCGTCGACGCGATCCGCGCCGCGGACGAGCGGCGGCGACGCGCCCTCGGCGCCTTCGAGACCTTGCGCGCCGAGCAGAAGTCGATGGGCAAGGAGGTCGCGCGCGCTCAGGGGGAGGAGAAGCAGGCCCTCATCGCGCGCAGCAAGGACGTCGCCACGGAGGTCAAGCGGCTCCAGGGCGAGGCGGACGCCGCCCAGGCCGACCTCGACGCCCTGATGCGGACCGTCGGCAACGTCATCGAACCCGGGGTCCCCTCCGGTGGTGAGGACGACTACGTCGTGCTCGGGGAGACGGGCACGCCGCGCGACTTCGCGGCCGAGGGTTTCGAGCCCAAGGACCACCTCGAGCTCGCCGAGCGGCTCGACGCCGTCGACATGGAGCGAGGGGCCAAGGTCGCGGGGGCCAGGTTCTACTTCCTCAAGGGAGTGGGCGCCCGCCTCGAGTCGGCGCTTCTCAACCTGGCGTCCGACACGGCGCTGGCCCACGGGTTCGTCCCTCTGGTCACGCCCACCCTCGTCAAGCCCGAGGTGATGGCGGGGGCCGGCTTCCTCGACCACCACGCCGAGGAGGTGTACCACCTCGAGCTCGACGACCTGTACCTCACCGGCACGTCGGAGGTGGCGCTCGCGGGGTACCACGCCGACGAGGTCGTCGACCTCTCGCGCGGCCCGCTGCGCTACGCCGGCCAGTCGACGTGCTACCGGCGCGAGGCCGGCTCCTACGGCAAGGACACCCGCGGCATCATCCGGGTGCACCAGTTCAACAAGATCGAGATGTTCGTCTACTGCCGCCCCGAGCACGCCGCGACCGAGCACGAGCGGCTGCTCGACATCGAGCGGCAGATGCTGGCGGCCGTCGAGGTCCCGTACCGCATCATCGACACCGCGGCGGGCGATCTGGGGGGCCCCGCGGCCCGCAAGTACGACTGCGAGGCGTGGATCCCCACCCAGGGCCGATACCGTGAGCTGACGTCGACGTCGAACTGCACGACCTTCCAGGCGCGGCGGCTGAACACCCGGTTCAGGGGACCGGACGGCAACGAGGTCGCCGCCACCCTCAACGGCACGGTGGCGACGACCCGGTGGCTCGTCGCCATCCTCGAGAACCACCAGCAGCCGGACGGCGCGGTGTACGTACCCGAGGCCCTTCAGCCCTACCTCGGTCTGGAGCTCCTCACCCCAGCGCGCTGACGGGTGCGCCGCGCAGGAGCCCGGCCTCCTCGAAGGCGCGGCGGGTGATGGCGACGATGACGTCCTGCTTCAGCTGGTTGTACTCCATCGTGTGCAGCCCGGCGGCGGCCGACTCCCGCGCGGCGGCGAGCTTGGCCATGACATACAGGTCGAGGTCGCTCGGCGTGCGCGCGAGGTGGTCGCGGAAGATGCGGTCCCGCCAGGGCACGGGGCTGTCGGGGCCGAAGACGTGCAGGTTGCAGTCGGGGTCGGAGGCGCGGAGCATCCGATGCTCCCACCACCATGGCTCGCGGAGGCGCAGGGTGAAGCCTGCGGCCCGGAGCGCGGGGACGTAGGACAGCTCGTCGTCCGGGGCGGCGACGATGAGGTCGATGTCGATGATCGGCTTGGCGGCGAGTCCGGGGACCGACGTGGACCCCACGTGGTCGAGCTGGAGCACCCGCGGTCCGAGCGCGGCGAGGATCCGGGCACGCAGCTCCTCGAACCGGTGCGGCCACGCGGGGTCGGGGTCGACCACGCGCACGTCGCGCGAGGGAAGGGCGCCGTCCACCCACGGCGACCGGCCGGGCGGTGGGCCGGGGTCCTCGAGGGTGGTGATCAGTCCGACCATCGGCATCTGCCCACCGTACGCCCGCTGACGGACCCGCGCGGCAGCCGCGCCGCGCGGACGTCCTACTCGTCGGGACCTCCGCTCGTCGCCCGTTCGTCGTCGTCAGTTCGTCGCCGCGACACCCGCGTGAGTAGCGTGAGCGGCGATGACATCACCACATCTGGTCTGCCTCGACATCGACGGCACCACGGTCGACCACGACGGCCGGCTCTCCCCCGCGGTCCGCGACGCCGTGCGGGCGGTCGCCGACGCCGGACACCACGTGGTCCTCGCCACCGGACGCGCCATCGTCGGGACCTTGCCGGTCCTCGACTCCCTGGGCCTGCTCCAGGGGTACGCGGTCTGTGCCAACGGCGCGATCACCCTGCGCCTGGACCCGGCCCTCGACGAGGGGTACGAGGTGCTCGAGGCCGTCACCTTCGACCCGGGGCCGGCGCTGCACGTCCTCCGCCGTGAGTTTCCCTCCGCCCTGGTCGCCGTCGAGGAGCTGGGCGTCGGCTTCAAGGTCTCGGCCCCCTTCCCCGACGGCGAGCTCGACGGGGTCCCGCGCGTCGTGTCCTTCGAGGAGCTGATGGAGCACCCGGTCACCCGTCTGACGATCCGTGACCCGGAGAGCACGAGCGAGGAGTTCCTCGCCGGGACCGACCGGATCGGTCTGCACGGGGTCGAGTACGCCGTGGGCTGGAGCGCGTGGCTGGACATCACCCCCGAAGGCGTCTCGAAGGCCGCAGCCCTCGAAGGCGTCCGGCGCCGGCTACGGATCGAGCCGGGCATGACGCTGGCCGTCGGCGACCAGCGCAACGACCTGGAGATGCTGCACTGGGCCGCGCGCGGGGTCGCGATGGGCAACGCCCCCGACGAGGTCAAGGCCGTGGCCGACGAGGTCGCCGGGGACGTGGACGACGACGGCCTGGTCGCGGTCCTCCATCCGTTGTCCTCCGGCACCTCCTGACGCACGGACCACCCCAGCACCAAGGCTCACGGCTCGGCCGAACCGGTGCGCTCCGAAGACGGCACAGCATCGGTGCAGGTGGCAGGGTGTCCACCCATGGACACCACCAGCGCGAGTCAGGCCACCTACCAGGCCAACGAACACCCCGCCGTCGAATGGGGGGCCCGGCTCGGCTACGGCATCCTCGGCGTGCTGCACCTCCTCATCGCGTACATCGCCTTGAAGGTGGCCTGGGGGGTGGGCGGAGGCTCCAAGGAGGCCGACTCCTCCGGTGCCCTCAAGACCATCGCGAGCTCGGACACCGGGCCGTTCCTGCTGTGGATCGGCGTGGTGGGCTTCGCGCTGCTCTCGTTCTGGAACCTCACCGAGGGCATCGTGCACCGAGATGACAAGAGCGACCTCGGGAAGCTCGTGGCCAAGGGCGTGATGTACGCGTTCTTCGCGTGGACGACCTTCAAGATCGTCGGTCTGGGTCAGAGCAGCGACAGCGAGAAGCAGACCGAGGGCTTCGCTGCGTCGCTCATGGGCAACCCCTTCGGCCAGGCACTCGTCGGCGCCGTCGGGCTGGTCGTCCTCGGCGTCGCGGGCTACCACATCTACAAGGGCTGGAAGAAGAAGTTCCTCGAGGACCTCGAGGAGCACCCCGGCCAGTGGGCCGTGCGCGCCGGCCAGGTCGGCTACATCGCCAAGGGCATCGCCCTCGTCGTCGTCGGCTTCTTCTTCGTCTACGCCGCCGTGACCGCGGACCCGGAGAAGACCCAGGGGCTCGACGGCGCGCTCAAGACCCTCAAGGACGCTCCGGGTGGGCCGTTCATCCTCACCCTCGTCGCCCTCGGCATCGCCGCCTACGGGGTCTACTCCTTCGCCAGGGCCAGATACGCCGACCTCTGAGCGCTCGCTCGGCCCTGCTCCAGGTCTGCGCTGCCGGTTTCCTCTGGGGCACCGGTGGGCTGGTCGTCACCGTCCTGAACGAGCGCGACGGCACGGGAGCACTGACGGTCAGTGCCTGACGGATGGTGATCGCCGCCGCCACCCTGGTCGGCGTCGCCGTACTGACCTTGCCGTGCCCGGGCGGTGCTCGCGACCGCACACGATCATCCGGCGCTCCCCAGCAGCGGCACCTCCCTCGCGCTGGTGCCGTACCTCGGGTGGCGACCATGGCGTTGTCCTACGGGCTGCTGTACGCCGGGCTGCGCACGACCTGCGGCTCGGCCGCCACCATCGCCACCCTGGTCGAGCCGATCTCCGCCGCCGCCCTCGCCGTCGTTCTGCCCGGCGAACTCCTTCCCTGGCCGGCGGTCGTAGGGGCCGCGCTGATCCTCGGCGCCGTGGTAGCGCTCCACCCCACCGAGGACACGCCCGCGCCGATCCGAGCGCTCTCGTCCCGGCGGCTCAGTCCTGGGCGCTTCTCGACAGCGTGCTCCCGGTCTTGGCGTCCTTCTCGGTCTCGCCCGCGTGGGAGCCGTCCCGACGCAGGTAGTTGTACGCGAGGAACGCGCACGCGACGCCGTTGACGATGCCGAAGGTCACGTCGGTGACGTGGTGCATGCCCCGGTAGAGCCGGGCGAAGGTGACCAGGGCCGGCGCGAGCAGACAGAGGACGACGACGACCCGGCGCGCCACGGGGTGTGAGATGCGCGTGGCCATGAGCGCGAACGAGACGTACAGCGCCGTGGACGCCCCCACGTGCCCGCTCGGGTAGCTCGACGTCGGCGGCGCCGGGTCGAGCTTCTCGACCTCCGGGCGCTCCCGGCCGACGAGGTAGGCCGCGATGACGAACCAGGTCGCCTGGAGCGAGATCGCGATGAGCGGGATGACGGCGAACCACCACTCCTTGGTCCGCCACCACACGATGCCGAACACGAGCACGGCCATGAGGATCACGTACTCGGTGTTGCCGATGATCGACATCAGATGGCTGACCGAGTTCATCGTGGAGGTGCGGCGCTCCTCGAACCACACGTTGACCGCGTTCTCGCTCTTCGCGAACGAGTGCAGCGGGCCCATGAGGAGGAAGCCGACCCCCAGGATGAGGGCGAAGACGCCGACCGACGGGAGGGCAGCACGCAGGAACGCGTCCTTCAGGGCCGGGAGGAACGCCGGCCGCGAGCGGTCCTCGTCGTAGCGGTTCAGGAACGCCATCTGGTCTCCTCGTGGTC
>Ga0316576_10000471_pt1 | contig 18895 bp, 17 predicted proteins | sample S0NA_FD_203075 | JGI IMG/M metagenome (GOLD analysis project Ga0316576, IMG submission 203075) | Rhizosphere microbial communities from salt marsh grasses in Alabama, United States - S0-2_050615r3r5 | ecosystem: Host-associated > Plants > Roots > Rhizosphere | place: USA: Alabama | collected... | reverse complement strand
TCATCGACCTGCTGGCCGAGCACAGCCTGATCCTCTACATCCGCGTGCCCGAGGCCGACGAGATCAAGCTCATCCAGCGCGCCCAGGCGGATCCCAAGCCGCTGTACTACCGCCCCGAGTTCCTGCGTGCCGCCGTCAAGGATTACCTCGAGGTCCGGGGGCTCGAGTACGTGGCCCAGATCGACCCGGACGAGTTCACCCGCTGGGTCTTTCCGCGGCTCTTTCACTCGCGGGTCCCGCGCTACGAGGCCATCGCGGGGCCTCATGGATATACCGTTTCCTCCGAGGAGGTGGCCCAGGTGCGGGACGAGCGGGATTTCCTGCAGCTCCTGGAGACGGCCATCGCCCGCGCCGAGGGCGAGTGAGCCGACGCCGCCATGCCCATCGTCGCCCACAACGATCTGCCCACCTTCGCCCGCCTGCGGGCGTCGGGCCACAACATCCTGGACCCGGACCGGGCGCTGCACCAGGACATTCGGGAGCTGCACATCGGGCTGCTGAACATGATGCCGGATGCGGCCCTGGAGGCGACCGAGCGTCAGTTCTTCCGGCTGATCGGTCAGAGCAACCAGATCGCCCAGTTCTACGTCCATCCATTCACCCTGGATGCCCTGCCGCGCTCGCCCCCGGCCATGGACCATGTCCGCCGTTACTACGAGCCCTTCGGGCGCATTCGTGAGGACGGGTTGGACGCGCTCATCATCACGGGGGCCAATGTCACCGGTCCCGACCTCTCCAAGGAGCCCTTCTGGGAGCCCTTGAGCGAGGTCGTCGCCTGGGCCTGGGACAATGTCAGCTCCACCCTGTGCTCCTGTCTCGCGACCCATGCGGTCCTGCAGTTCCGCTATGGCCAGCGGCGCCGCCCCCTAGGGTTCAAGCGTTGGGGGGTCTTTCCGCACCGGGTCGTGGAGCGGGGCCACCCCTTGGTCGGCACGGTCAACACCCTGTTCGACGTCCCCCATTCCCGCTTCAACGAGATCGGCAAAGATCAGTTCGATGCGGCCGGCCTGCGGGTGCTGGTCGAGAGCGATCTCGCCGGGGTGCATCTGGCCGTGAGCGCCGACGGTTTCCGGCAGGTCTTCTTCCAGGGGCATCCGGAGTACGACACCATCTCGCTGCTCAAGGAGTACAAGCGGGAGATCAACCGCTTCGCGGCGGGCGCGCGGGCGGACTACCCGCCCTTCCCGGACCATTATTTCTGTCTCCAGTCCAGGGCCATCCTCGACGAGCACGAGGGGCGGGTGCGGCTCGCCATGGAGCGCGGCCAGGAGCCACCCGCCCTGCCCGAGGGGCTCGTCACCTGGCGGCTCGACAACACCTGGCATGACACCGCCGAGGGTGTCGTGGGCAACTGGATGGGTCTGGTCTACCAGGTCACCCACAGCGACCGCAAGCTACCCTTCATGGCGCACGTCGACCCGGCGGATCCCCTGGGGCTTGGCTGGAACAGGACCCCCTGAGCCGGACCTCGCTCGGCCAGTCGTCGTCGAATCCGGCTTGCTCGTCGCCTCTCGGGCCGTCTCCTGCGCGTTCCCGCATCCTGTTGAAAGGTCGCCGCATCCCAGCGTGCCTGCGGCAAGAAAGTGACCTGTATGCCACAAATCGCCGACTAACGGCGATTTTCGAGCCCCAAGCGGTCGGCGAGCCCTATCTGTATTCTTTTAGATACAGGATCGAGAGGGAGTGTGGGGCCCCGCGCGCCATGCAATCGACATCCTTACGACTAAATATTTCGGATAGTTAACGAAGATCTCACGTTTTCAGTCTTGTCCATTGTGTCATTTTAGTACTAGACTTGAAGCGTGAGAGTTGGTTTGTGACTCGGAAGATACAGTCGGCTTCCTCGATCCTCCGAGTGCAAGATGCCATCCAAGCGCAAGACAGAACAACGAGGCGAGCGAGACGATCCCGTGCGAGCAGCCAATTCGTATTCGAAAGGTAGGTCAAAGATGTTGAGCCAAGAGGACAACCAGATCCGTTACAAATGGGATCCCAAGACCAGTACCGGCTTTCAGCTGCGCTTCGACGCCGAGGCGGCTGCGCAAGGCGGGCACTATTGCTATCACGTAGAGGATTGGACCTGCCGCACCGTGACCAACGAGTGGCAGTGTGAAAGCCTCGATGAGGCCCTGGGGGTGTTGAGCCGCCTGTTCACGATCGACGTCGAGCAGGAGCGTCGACGCCTTGCGGCTTGGCCTCAAGCGACGGTGCTGCAGGCCGCGGCCTAGGAACAGTCCCGGAGGGGGCTGCGCCCTTCGGTGCCGAGCGGGCGCGGGTCGGGCGAAGCCTAAGTGCGGGCGGGGGATCCGGTGACGGGTCTCCCGCCCGTGTGCTTTTTCGGCCCGGGCAGCCCGCCCGGTGCGTGCCCGGGGGGAGACGCCCCGGACCTCGTCTGCCAGGTTGGAAAGAGCGAATGACTCGGAAGGAGCCTTCCGACGATCTCGCGGCGAGCCCAGTGACCGTCTGATTTCATCCGTGGATCCCTACGATTCGCTCTCCTACGAGAGCATCTGCTTCCCCGAGACCCATCCGGAGTCCATGGCGGTCCTCGGGCGCCTGATGGGCCTCGCCGCAGCAGAGCCCTCGACCTGCCGGGTCCTGGAGCTGGGCTGCGCCTCCGGGGGCAATCTGATCCCCATGGCCGAGGGACTGCCGGGTGCGCGGCTGCTCGGCATCGATCGCTCTGGCTCCCAGGCGGAGGCGGGCAACCGGTTGATCGAAGCGGTCGGGTTCGGCAACGTACGGCTCATCCAAGGGGACATCCTGGACCTCGATCCCGAGCCTGGCGCCGGGCTGGGCCAGTTCGATTACATCATCGCCCATGGCGTCTACTCGTGGGTCCCTGCCCAGGTGCAGGAGCGGTTGCTGCTGCTCGGGCGAGGCCTACTGGCGCCCAACGGGATACTCTATGTCAGCTACAACGTGCTGCCGGGTTGGCGCCTGCGCGGAGCCCTGAGGGACATCCTGCTCGACGCCTGCCGGGAGGAGCGCGACCCCCGACAACGGCTCGTCGTCGCCCGGGGCGTCCTCGATCGGCTGGCAAGGGGTCTCGCGGATGTCCCGGGGGCGGCGGCGGACCTCCAGCGGGAGGAGATCCGCAGACTGCGGGACGCCCCCGGGAGCTACCTCTATTTCGAGTACCTGGACGAGCACCACAGCCCCATGCTGTTTCGGGACTTCGTCCGGGCCTGCGAGGCGGCGGGGCTGCGTTATCTGTGCGATACCCAGCTCCACACCCAGTTCCCCGCGACCCTCGGGGACTCGGTCGAGGCGGCCCTCGCGGATCTGGAGGATGGGTTGGAGGTCGAGCAGTGGCTGGACTTCCTGGGCAACCGGGCCTTCCGGCAGAGCCTGCTGATCCGCGACGATGCCGAGTCCGAGGACCTCCTGTCCCTGGAGCGCTTCGCCGCCCTGAGCCTATGCGCGGACCTGCGCCCGCCCGCAAGGGCCCGTCCGCGGGATTCCAGGCCCGTGTCGTTCGCTCGGCCCAGCGGGGAGGGCGTGGAGGTCTGTCATCCGCTGACCAAGGGCGTCCTCACCGCCCTGGGTGATGCCTTCCCGGATGCCCTGCCCCTGGGGGAGGTCCTGCCCCAGGCCCAGGGATCGGTCGCCCAGCTGGCGGGGCTCGCCACGGCCGATGACCTGAGCTCACTCCTCGCCGAGCTGTTCGGCCTCTTCGCCCGGGGGGCCATCCAGGGGCGGCTGCACCCGCGGCACCTCCCGCGCGGCCTGCCGGAGCGTCCGCGGGTGAGGCCCCTGGTGCGTGCCCTGGTGGAGGAGGGGCGCCCCCAGGTGCCCACCCGCGACCACGGAAACCTGGACCTGGACCCCCTGGCGGCTCGCCTGATCGGGCTGCTGGACGGTACCCGGACCCTGGGCGAGCTGACGGGGGCCCTTCCGGACCCTCACCGGGATTCCGGGGACCGTGGCAGGGGATCGTCGGGAGGGGGTCGCGACGCGGCGCGTCAGGTCCAGGGCCTGCTCGCGCTCTTCCATCGCTATGGGCTCTTGGATCCGGAGGGCTCCGGACCCTGAGGGGCTCAAGCCGACCCTGAAAACCCCCGGGGGCTCGCAGGCCGACGTCGCGCCCGAATCCTGTCTTGATTGATTGCTCGGTGGGGCCTCGGGCCTCGGCCCCACCGAGTGGCTCCTTACTTGCTCGCGTCGGTTTCGAACATGCGATAGACGACCCCCGCGATCACCGCGCCGACGATGGGCGCAACCCAGAACAGCCAAAGCTGGGCCAGCGCCTTGCCCTCACCCGAGAGGAAGAGCACCAGGGCCGGGCCGGTGCTGCGGGCGGGGTTCACCGAGGTGTTGGTGACTGGGATGGAGATCAGGTGGATCAGGGTCAGGGCGAGCCCGATGGCTAAGCCGGCGTGGGTGCCGATCCCCCGCTTGTCGGTCGCCCCGAGGATGATGAAGAGGAACATCGCGGTCATGGCGACCTCGGTGATGAAGCCGGCGGTGAGGCTGTAGCCGCCGGGGGAGAGCTCCCCGTAGCCATTGACCGCCAGGCTGTTGGTGCCCAGGGCGAAGTCCGCGTTCCCGCTCGCGATGATCAGGATCAGGAAGGCCGCGAGGATGGCCCCGATGGTCTGGGCGATGATGTAGAGGGGCGCCTGGGCGGCGGGGAAACGCCCGCCGACCACCAGCCCCACGGTCACCGCCGGATTCAGGTGACAGCCCGAGATGTGCCCGATGGCATAGGCCATGGTGAGCACCGTGAGGCCGAAGGCCAGGGAAACCCCCAGCAGCCCGATGCCGATATGCACCGGGGTGCCACCGATATCGGCCATGAAACCGGCCGCCAGCACGGCGCTGCCGCAGCCGCCGAGGACCAGCCAGAAGGTGCCGATCAGCTCGGCGAGGGAACGGGACATGAGTGACATCGGGACTCCTTTGGAGTTTGTTGGTTGAAGGACCGGTGAAAGGGACGGGCGGATATCCCAAGCGGAACCCGCCGCTGTCAGGCTGCACGTCCGAGGTTACGGGTCGTCCTATTGCGACCGGCGGGCCCCGGGTTTCGAGCGGCGGCGATTATACGTTCCGCCGGGTGCCGGCGCAGGTGACATCGACCGGGCACGCGCGGTTGCGGCCGGGCCCCGAAGCTCGTAGCCTTGACGGCTGGCATCCGGACCTACCCCGTCCAGTCAGTTGTATCTCAGGAATCAAGCCGTGGACACCGACAGCGACCGCGCCCGCTTCAACATGATCCATCAGCAGATCCGTCCTTGGGACGTGCTCGACGAGCGCGTTCTCGGGGTCATGGAGGCGTTGCGCCGGGAGCCCTTCGTCCCGGATGCCTATCAGGGGCTTGCCTATGCGGACATCGAGGTCCCCCTGGAAGGTGGCCGCGTCCTGTTGGCCCCCAAGGTGGTGGGGCGCATGCTTCAGGCGCTTGCGGTGAAGCCCGGAGACAAGGTGCTGGAGATCGGAAGCGGCACCGGATACGGGACCGTCTGTCTCTGCCGCTTGGGCGGCCGGGTAACGGGCCTGGAGTCGGACGCTGCCCTCGCAGCGGCCGCTCGCAAGCACCTGGCGGAGCTGGATTGCCCAGGTGCTGAAGTTCTGGAGCTGGACCCCCTCTCGGACCCCATCCCCGGCGGACCCCACAACGTCATCGCCATCAACGGCTCCCTGCCGCACCTCGATGCCCTTGGTCCCTTCGAGCAGCATCTCGCGGTTGGCGGGCGGCTGTTCTGCATCGTCGGCGAGCCCCCGGTCATGGGCGCCTGTCTGGTCACCCGGCTCGGTCCCAAAGGCTTCCGTCGGGAGACCCTGTTCGAGACGAGCGCCGCCCCTTTGACCGCGACGCCCCCGCTCCCCGATTTCGTGTTCTAGCCGGCGCCCTCCGGGCCCATGCTGAGCCTCAAGCCGCGGGATCTGGCCAAGCTCCTGGCACAACCCCAGGAGTCGCCCCAGGACGCGCCCGTGCTGCTCGACGTGCGCGAGCCCTGGGAGCTGACCATCTGCGGCATCGAGGGATCCATCTCGATTCCCATGCAGCAGATCCCCCGGGCATTCGCCGGCCTGGATCCGGAGCGACCCATCGTGTGCATCTGCCACCACGGGATCCGAAGCTTCCAGGTGGCCCGCTACCTGGAGCACCAGGGGTTCGGGCGGGTGATCAACCTGGAGGGGGGCGTCGCCGCCTGGGCCCGCGACGTCGACCCCGCCATGGCGACCTATTAGCCCGCCTTCTCCATCTCCCGGTCCTCTCGCGGTTTCAGGCTCCCCCGCCCGCCCAGGGGACCCTCGTGTCCTTTCCCTCCTCTCGCGGTGAGTCCGGCGAGCCCGGCGATCCGGCCAAGGGCGTCGATCCCCATCGCGCTGCCTTGCCCCCGGGTCAGGCTTCGGCGCACACTCGCTCGCCAGCCCGTTGTTCGACCCCGGCCCCCGTGCCCCGAAAAGACGCCGACGTCCCGGCGATAGCGAGAACGAACCAAGAGGAGGAGACCCCATGAGCATCCATCAGACCCAGATGCCCCTGTGCCAGCGGGACTTTGGTCAGCTCCTGATCATCGACGCCCAGGAGCGGCTCGCCGCCGCCATGGATCCGGACGAGCTGCAGTCCGTCGTCGACAACATCAACCGGCTGATCAGCGCCGCCAGGAGCGTGGGGGTCCCGGTGATCGCCACCCAGCACAACTCCAAGGGGCTGGGGCCCATCATCGGGTCCATCCGCGCCAACCTGCCGGCGGATGCGCAGCCCACGGAGAAGACCGCCTTCTCCTGCTGCACCGCCCCCGGATTCGAGCGCAACATCTCCGCTCACCCCGACCGCCGCCAGCTGGTGGTGGTGGGTATGGAGGCCCACATCTGCATCGTTCAGACGGTCTCGGGGCTCCAGCGCTGGGGCTATCAGGTCTTCGTGCCCGAGGACGCCATCATCTCCCGCAAGCCAGCCCTCAAGGCCAACGTGGTCGCGCGGATGCGCCACAGCGGCATCCAGGTCGTGTGCACCGAGTCGGTGGGATTCGAGTGGATCGGGGACTCCTCCCAGCCCTGCTTCCGCGAGGTCTGGTCCCTCTTCAAGGAGTCGGATCGGCCCGCGTAAGCCAGGGCTCGATGAGGGCGGTGAGCCGCCCGAGGGCCCCCCGGTTCTGCTCCACCACCCGGCGGCCGTTCTCGCCGACGCGGGTGCGCTCCTCCGGGTCTTGGAGCCAGCGGGTCATGAAGGCGCCGAGCTCGCCGGCGTCCCGGACGATGACCGCCGCGTCTTCCGATACCAGCAGCTCAACGATGGCGGCGAAGTTGAAGACCCGCGGGCCTGTTGCCACGGGCACCGCGACCGCTGACGCCTCCAGGGGGTTGTGGCCGCCCACGTCGACCAGGCTGCCGCCGATGAAGGCGGCGTTCGCGGCGGCCAGGAACGCCGGAAGCTCGCCCATGGTGTCGCCGAGCAGGACCGACGCGTCGGCCGCCCAAGCCTCGCGGGCGCTGCGCCGTACCAGCTTGAGCCCGCTTCGGCCCACCAGCTCGGCGGTCCGGTCGAACCGCTCCGGGTGGCGCGGGACCAGGACGAGCAGGGCGTCCGGGACCTGGGCGCGGACCATCCGATGGGCCGCGAGCACCGCCTCCTCCTCCCCCTCGTGGGTGCTGGCCGCCACCCAGACCGGACGTTCCCCCCATTTGCGGCGCAGCACCTCGGCCTGCTCCCGGAGGCTCGCGGGCAGCCGCTGGTCGAACTTGATGCTGCCGGTGACCTGCACCCGTCCAGGCTCCGCCCCGAGATCCCGGAAGCGGCGCGCGTCCGCCTCCGCCTGGGCGGCGATGCGCTCGAAGCGGTTGAGGGTCTCACGGGTCAGTGGCTGCAGGCGTCCATAGCCCCGCGCGGAGCGGGCCGAGAGCCGGGCGTTGGCCAGCACCACCGGGATGCCGAGGCGGGCCGCCTGGGCCAGGGTGTTGGGCCAGATCTCCGTCTCCATCACCAGAATCAGGCGGGGCCGGGCCCGGTCCAGAAAGCGTCCCACCATCCCCGGCAGGTCGAAGGGCGTATAGCGATGGGTCACCGTCTCGCCGAAGAGATCCTCGACCCGCGCCGCCCCCGTGGGAGTAGTCGTCGTCACCAGGACCCGTTGGGGCGGATCCCGGGCAAGCAGGTGCCGGATCAGGGGCGCGGCCGCCTGCACCTCCCCCACCGAGACCGCGTGGACCCAGACCTCCGCCGGCCCCGTGGCCGTGTTCTGGAGGGCCAGACGCTCGCCGATCCGCCGCCGGTACGCCGGGGCGCGCAGGCTGCGCCACAGGAGTCGCGCCAGGGCCAGCGGCAGCAGCAGGCGCATCAGCAGGGTGTAGAGGGTCAGGGTCAAGACCGAGTCATCGGGCGAGGGAACCTGTCACCTCCGCACTATACCAGTCCAGCCGAGCGGATCGGCCGCGGCGCGCCCCGCGCGACGCAGTGCACCTTCCCGCCGCGCTTGGGCCATTTCTGCAGGCGCAGATACCCACATTGGCCACTGTCTCCCCATCCGATCTCCATGCCCCGTGTTGTTTCGAACTTTGCTTCACCGGAAGTTCTTAGAAGAATCCGCACCCGCTCGGTAGGTTTCGCCCGCCGTTGTTGCCGACGCTAGCGACCCCGATTGCCCTTTGTGCCCTCCGATCGCCCCTGGGCCGGCAACGTCCAACAACGGAAGTCGGTAAATCCCATCCGACGCCCGCGATACAGCAAAAACGCCACAGGCTTTTGGACAGTTGACCGGCCTTTAATGCCCTCGCTCCAACCGCCCGGCCTCGGGCGGTGCCAAACCGCCGAGCTAGACGAGGCGTCCCACCCCGGCAGCCTCGGCGCCGACAATCTCCACGCCCGGCCATTCGCGGGCGGGTACCTTGGGGTCCTAGGACAGCCTCGCGCAGTAGCTAGCCGGCGGTGATCAGCAGTGGGACGACGTCACGCAGAAGGGTGCTCGTGCAATTGGTTGCTAAACTGGTCTGGGAGGCTGTCTCAAAGCGATCCTAGCCATGCGACGATTTGTCAAATTTCTTCATACGATGGGGGCCATCGGTCTGATGGGAGCCCTCGCAGCGCTGCTCGTACTGCTGTCTGGCTTGCCCGATCCGACGACCTCCCTCAGCGAATACGCCAGCTTGCGCGCGGCCATGGGCGGCATCGCGGAATGGCTACTGCTCCCTTCCCTGGCACTGGTGCTGGTCAGTGGATTGTGGTCCATGGCGATCACGCGCGCCTTTCACAATGCGGGCTGGGTCCTGGCGAAGCTCGCCCTCGGTGTCTTGATGTTCAAGGGCGTGCTGCTGTCTGTCCAGGGGCCGGTGCAGAAAGAGGCAGCGCTGGGTGCACTGGCCCTGGCCGGCGAGTTCGACCCGGCGGCGCTTGGGACGGTCATGCACAGTGAATGGACCGCTTTCTGGGTCGTGCTGCTGATCGCCGCTGCGAATGTCGTGTTAGGTATCTGGCGGCCGAAGTGCTCGCGCAGACAAAAGATAGCGCGGGCAACTGCCCCAAACAGCGCCCGGGCCACTCCTGCCGGCAGTGATCCCATCCCCGTCGTGCAGTCGGAAGACCCTGCAGCCTGATGCGGGCCATCGGCTGCGACCGTGCGAACAGACTGCTTGCGAGTGGAGGCACTAGCAGGCCGTTGAACAAGTGCCAGGCACTTTCCCTTGCCCATCGATATTAGTCGAGTTGCGAGGTCGTGTCCGTCCGCGGTCGCCTGCAGCGAGAGGACCATGCACTTTGCGCCCAAAAAGCGGGCCTTCGTTGCGCCTCGCGGCGGTTTTCAGGTACACGTGCCCACAGGCATGGCACGCATCCCACCAGCCGTTGAGAATGGAGATGCGCACCAGGTTGTAGGCGGCACCGGCTAGCAGGTTCTGCCGGTCATTTTGGGGGTTCCGAGAAGCTTGGTCTTGCGTCCGCCCAGCACCCGCTCGAAGGCGGCGCGTGCCATGCCCACGCCAACGAGGCGCTCGCGGCACTCGCGCCTCCAAGTTTACGTCGCGGGACAGGACCGTCTGAGGTTTGCCTCACCGCGTATCGGGCAGCTTCCAACAACGCTCCATCAGGAGATACCAACTTCTCATAACTCTCATTAGATGTGCCGGGATTTTTCAGCGGCTTCTTAGTGCCGCCAAGCCGTATTTTGTAGCGGACAAACAGAAGCAATCTACTCCGAACTTTTTGTAGCTTTCGCTATCCGCGCCTACTTTCCAAAAGGTCGTTTAGTCAGATATGAGCAGACCGATCGACACTAGGCGATCTATTATGTTCCGAACATCAGCCTCCGCTGTCGCTGACCCAACTCCGTAATGCGCCGCGTAAATTGACTGCACTTGTTCCAGAGAGTTTGCGTCATCGTAGACGTTCCAGAGGAAACCGGCCGAAGAATTGAGCTGATGTATCTGCCTATTCTCTAGATCCAAAATCAGGATCTCCCGATCCACAGCCTGTACGACTAGGTTCTCGCGTTTTTTTAACATACTCACCCAGCACCCCCGAACCCACATGGGCTCCCAGATACTCAACGTAGAAAACTTGGCACTAGCCTACCGAGACGGTAGGTGAGGCTCATCCCTGTCCCGACTGACTTCACATGACCATGTTAGCAGAAACCATCACGAGCTTTCGCCATGACTTACCCGTGGAAGAGGCCCTGCTTCTCCACTGCGCAAACCGCTCGCTGCCCCCGGCTGGCATCGCAGAGGCGGAAAACCTGCTGCAGGAAGTGAACTGGGAGCGCTTTCTTCAGCTCAGCTATCAGCACGGCGTTGCCGCCCTGGTATTTCGACGCCTGAATTCTCACTTTCTGGCGCTTACGCCTGAGGAGGTGGTTGCAGACCTCAGGCGCTATGCAATCTTGAATACGCAAAACAATCTGGGCCTGCTGCACGAACTCGTCAATACTGTCGATCTGCTACGTGAGCAGTGCATCAAGTTCGCTGTCTTCAAAGGTCTTGTCACCGCGGAACTAGGCTATGGGGATCTTTCTATACGCAGATGCAATGATATCGACATACTGGTCACCGGGGCCGATCACCCCAGGGTTAAGGCATTATTTCTGTCAGAGGGATTCGAGCGGACAATGTCGAGCAAGAGTGAATTCCTCTGCGTTCAATCCGGCTTGTGGCACAAGGGCCGGATGCTTAAGATCGATCTGCACTGGGGAATTCCCCCTCGCGAACTCGGCATTGAAGTCAACCCGATACTTCAGAACGGCTCGTCGATCACTCTAGCAGGAAAGGTTATACCGACCTTCGCAAAGGAAGACATGTTCATCATTCTGTGCACAAACGCAACCAAAGAGTTCTGGCAACAGCAACTTTATGCGTACTGCGATATCAGCGAATTTCTGCAGCGCCATACCGACATGAACTGGAAACTGATTGTCACGCGGGCGCGTCTGCTGCGGTGTGAGCGGGTGCTGCTTGCTGCGCTAAGCATCGTTAAGGCGCTGTTCAACTCTCCTCTTCCTGCCGAGATCGATGCGCGGGTCACCGCGAATGCATCCGTCCAGCGCGTTGTCTGCGAGCTGTTGTATCAGTTGTTCGACCATAAGATCGCGTACAGCGCTGAGTCGCGTGGTGGTCGTCGTCTGTATTATTTCCGCTCGCCCTCCGACTACTTCTCCACCCTGATAGATAACCGCGTAGCGAGATTAACCTATAAAGCCCTAATCAGTCGTCTTCTAAGGGTTACGGCAGACGCCCAGGGTGACGAGCCGATCCCAGCAACGTCTACGCTTTCGTTACTAAGCGCGGCAACGAGGTCCCCCCGTATCCTCGGTCTTGTTCTGCTGAAGCTTTACCGAGAACTCGTCGCTTTCCTGCCTGATTCGAAGCGATAAAGGGATGCCGGCTCGGGGCCGTAGCCTGAATCATAACGCAGAACAGTTAGTTCAAAAGGCTAGCGTTTGTGTCGCTCGGTACCCAATCGCCGGCACAACAGCCCAAAAGGGCCTAGCCGGTAGCCCCAATTGACTGTCCGGTCATGCCGCAGCAGCAAGGTCCCCAGAGCAGCGGTATCTCAAAGCAATCCGACCAGTCACGTTTGCCTCCTGGGGAGACTTTGGCGCGGACCTTCGGAGAGCAGCCGAGCGGGCCAACGTTGGCGCGCGGCTCGGTCCGCTACGACATCGGGCACGACTTGGTGGTGGATGCCCGAGTCGCTGCGACTTGTCTCGGCGAACATGAATTGGCCATCGAGTAACTGGCGGCCGCACGGCCCGGCGATCTGCTGATCGACGACCGCGGCTATCCGGCCTTTTGGTTCTTCGCGCTGCCTCTGGCCGGCGGGATCGATTTCTGTATGCGGCTCTCCCGCAGCACCTTTGCACCAGCCAATGCGTTCTGGGAAGGCGAGGAGAGCTCCACTGTCGTCACCCTGACGGCCTCGGCTGACCAGCACCGCGCCTGCCGTGTTCAGGGGCTGGCGGCTGATCCAATGCGCATCCGTTTGGTGCGCGTGCGGCTCAAAGGCGGCGAGACGCAGGTCTTGGCCACCTCGATCTTGGACGAGCAACGCCTACCCACCCGCCTGTTCAGTCCGCTCTACCGCCGCCGCTGGGGCGTCGAGGAGCACTACAAGCGCCAGAAGCGCTGGGCTGAGATCGAGAACCTTTCCGGCCGGTCCGTGCTCGCCGTTCGCCAGGACATTCACGCGAAGATCTTGGCCATGAATCTGGCAGGAATGGTACGCAACCTCGCCCAGTTCGTGGCCACACGGCGCTTCGCGCAGCGCAGCTTCGCCTACCCGGCGCGTGGCTGCAATGCCCCCTCGGTGATGAAGAACAATCTCGTGCGATTGCTTATCGCAGACCCCATTGATCGACCGGGTGGCTGAAGTTGACGGCATTGGGAGTGGATCACCCCTGGAGTCGCGACTGGATCAAGCCACAGGTTTTTCCTAAATCGCCAGTGAAGAGCTCGAAACACCGACTATGCTGGGCGATCTTCAGCGCGGCATCCAGCCCGTAACGGGGATGCGCCAGAAGGTTTAGGGCATTGCTGTATATTCGCGCTGCCGCCTCGGCGCGGGATATCGGCTTCGCTTGAGGCGAACCGATCTGAGGGTCGTAACGGAGGAAGAAGATCGCAGAAAGCGGGGTCTTTTCCCTGCACACCTCTCCCGGGAGAAGTTCGACCGGAACATGCAATGTATACGAAGTGCGAAGGGTTTCCACGGGCAGGCAGAAGGGCGCGGGTGGGTCCCACTTCAAGCACAGGGCGTGAGGATACGGATGCACCTGCAGGGTTGCGAGGCTGATCGGAGCCAACTCGTCGCTGAGGTAGCGGAATCCGTTGTTAGTAAGCGCCCAAGCGGTAGTCGACTTGCCGGTTCCTGAGGGGGCTACCAGCAGGGCCGCACGGCAATGCTGCTCGAGCGCCGCCGCGTGCAGGAACAGCAAGTCCTGGCGGAGCTTCTGAACCTGCATGGTCATGTGCTTCTCGAACGCATACAGAAGTTCATATTCGTCGAGGGCGTGCACAATCGGCCGGCCGTTGAACCCAAGTTCGAAGGCCGGGGCCTTTCTCTGGAGAACAGTGTACTCGAGGCCCGCCGAGGCGTTGGCTCCGGCGATGAATGCGCTGTACCCCTGTGACAGCAGAACATGGGAGTAAGGGTCCGCGCAGCGGACCCTTACTGCGATCCCTAGTATGCGTAGATCCAGAATCTTCAAGACTTCACGACGAACTGGTCCTGGCTATCCAGGTGCATTTTGTAGCGCTCCTTCACGGCGCGCCTCAATCTGGCTATCGCTAACTGACCCCCGGAACTTCAGAATCACCTCGGAACTGCGGATCTTGTCGGGACTACCCATCATACCCGAACCTTTCGACCAAGCCCATCTCGGCGTTGGGCTTCTGTCATTCCTCCATTCTCTTGATCGTCATCCATTCCTTGCTGTCCGGGCTCCACTCGTCGAAGTAGGTTTCGCCTCCGCGGCCACGGTCCCGGAACCTCCGATCACCAATATCGGAATCCTTCTTCGGCGAACCAATGCTGGCCAACGCAGGCGAGGCGTTCAGTGTCACGATGAGCGGGGCGACGTACGCGGATGTCTTGACGAAGTCACGCCTGGAAATATCTGACAGCTTGTTCATGTTCTTAAGGTCCTCAGAATTAGGGAATATGCGTCTGGTTGCCTCCCGCCTTCGTGAAACGACGGCGACGTTGGCGCGGTTGACGGCAAGGGAAAGCAGGGTAACTCCTGCTTCATCATCAGCTTACTCCGTGAATTGCCGTCTTGGAGACCAGCGCGACGGGAGGAGGGGGATGCGCGACTAGCGGTTCGCGCGCTCCTGCCACTGGGTAACTGTATACCCTTCGAGACGGTTTGCTGAGGAGGTGGAGCGGGCTCTCGCAAGATCAGCTCCGACGGGGCCGGTTGATTTCGGCCCCAAGACACGCCGGATCAGGGGCTGGCGGCGACCACCACTCGCGCAGGATCGAGTCTTCGACCTCGCCGGAGTCCAGTCGCAGGCTCAGGGTCCGGTGACTGCTGGCATCCGCGACAAGGAGGCGACCGTCGATGACGGGTTCACCCCCCAGCTCGTTCAATTCTGTCAACGGCGGAGGTATCAGAAGGCGCATCTGCACCGCGGGATTTGGCCAGAACCGGACAACTTCAGCCAGAAAACCCCGACTTCCGTAATGGGTCGTTCGGACCCCTACTTCGCCTCTACTGCGGTATCACGGTGCGGGGCGGATAGCCGGCGGCGAGGTGGGCGATTCTCGGAAGTTCGCCGTGAGATGATGCCGGAAGCAACATTCGCCCTGATCGTTAGAGCAGAAACAAGGACGCGAGCCCCAGGAAGCTCAGGAAGCCGACCACGTCCGTGACCGTGGTCAGGATCACCGCGCCCGAGAGGGCCGGATCGATCCCGATACGCCTCAGGACCAGGGGGATGATCACGCCGGAGGCGGCGGCCGCGAGGAGGTTCAGGACCATGGCGGCGGCGATGACGCCGGCGATGCCGGTGCTGTGGAACCAGAGGTAGGACACGAGGGCGACGACCAGGGCCCAGCCGACGCCGTTGAGGACCCCGACCAGGATCTCCTTGAGGGTCAGCCAGCGGACGTTCGAGGCGGCGATCTGGTCGAGGGCGAGGCCGCGGATCATCAGGGTCAGGGTCTGGCTCCCGGCGATGCCCCCCATGCTGGCGACCACGGGCATGAGCACGGCCAGGGCCACGATCTTGCCCAGTACCTCCTCGAAGTGTCCGATCACCCAGGCGGCCACGAACACGGTCATCAGGTTGATGCCGAGCCAGACCGCGCGGCGCTTGGCGCTCGGCAGCACCGGGGCGAACAGGTCTTCCTCCTCCTCGAGGCCCGCGCTCGCGAGCAGGGCCCGGTCCGCCTGCTCGCGGATGACGTCCACCGCGTCGTCGACGGTGATGCGGCCGAGCAGCCGGTCCTGGGCGTCCAGCACGGCGACCGAGATCAGGTCGCGGCGCTCGAAGAGGGAGGCGACCTCGCGCTCGCTGGCGGACGCCTGGACCGTCTCCGCCTCGGGCTTCATCACGTCGCCCACCCGAAGGCGCGGGTCATTGGTGACCAGGTCGGCGATGTCCAGCCGGCCCTCGTAGCGCCCGTCATCGGAGACCACCATCAGGGCGTCGGTGTGGGGAGGCAGCTCCCGATGGAGCCGCAGCCAGCGCAGGACCACGGCCAGGGCCACATCCCGTCTTACGCTGAGCACGTCGGTGCTCATCAAGCGTCCCGCCGTCGCCTCCGGAAAGCTGAGCAGCGCCTCGACGCGTTGGCGGTGGTCCGCCTCCAGGGCGGCCAGGATCGACTCGGTGACGTCCGCCGGCAGCTCATCGAGGACCTCGGCGAGGTCCTCGTCGTCCATCTGCTCCGCCGCGGTGACCAGGTCCCGCGGATCCATGTCGCCGATCAGGGTGGCGCGGGCCTCGTCGTGGACGTAGGTCAGCACCTCGCCCCGAGTGTCCTCCGGCACCAGCTCCCAGGTGGCATGACGCTCGTCCGGCGGCATGCTCTCCAGGAGGTCCGCCACGTCCGCCGGGTGTAGCTCCTCGAGGGCGTTCCGAAGCAGCTCGAGGTTGCCCTCGGCGAGGTCGCGCAGGGCGAGCTCGACCAGCTCGCCGGCAATGGATTGCTCTTTGTTTCGTTCCATGGGATCTGTACGGTGAAGTCTGCGAGAGGGTGTCAGCGACCCACGGTGCATCCTTGCGCCGTCAGGCAAGTGCCGATTCTTTGCGCTTCCGGCACGGTCCTGGGGATGGCCTGCCCTGTTCGAGGACCCCGCGCCTTCGAGGGCGGAGCGTCGCGGGCCGTTGCCCAGCGGCAGTCGCGATCTGCCGCGACTCGGCGCCGGCATGGGTCCTGCCCTCCGGCTCAGACCCGCGCGGCGCGCGTGTAGCGGCAGGCGTCCTCGACGGGTAAGGGCGCGATGGCCGCGAGACGGATGGCCAGGGCCCCCCGCGGCGGGCCGCGAAGGGCGACATCGTTACACAGAGAGGGGCGGCTTGGTGGGAAAGTTACGTCGCCTCGCTAGTGAGCCGGCTCCCGAGGCCCTAGAATGTCCGTAGCGTAATGATTCGATTCGGGACCCGGGACCAGCGCGCACCGCCGGACCCGACCTCCAGACCTCACCGCGCCGCGGAGACTCCACCATGACCGAGACTATCGATGCCCGCTCCCGTCTCCTGATCGGGATCGCCCTGGCCGCCCTCATGGCCGCCACGCGGGGCCAGCAGCTCGCCCCCCTGGGGCAGCATTTGCCGGACGCCTCCCTGGCGGTGTTCTTCCTCGCGGGCCTCTACATGGGAGGGCTCCGGGCCTTCCTCGCCCTGTTCGCCCTGGGCACCGTGATCGACCTGACCGCCATCGGCTGGGGCGGGGTGAGCGGCTACTGTCTGACCCCGGCCTACTGGCTGCTGATCCCCGCCTATGGGTCGGTTTGGGCCGCGGGGCGGTGGTTTGGGCGGCGCCACCAGGTCTCCGGCTCATCCCTGCCGGTGCTCGCGGGCGTCCTGCTGGTCGGCGGGATCGCCGCCGAGGCCTTCGCGAGCGGCGGCTTCTATCTCTTCTCCGGGCGCTTCGCCGAGTCCAGCCTCGTGGGGCTGGGCCATAGCCTCGTCGATTATCTGCCGGGGACCCTGCTCGCGCTCTTCGCCTATGTGGGGATCGCGGCCCTGGTCCATCTCTCCCTGGCGCCTCGGGCCTCGGTGGACCGTATCCCGCGGTGACGGAGCCGCAGACCGACCAGGCGGCCCGCGAGCGCCACCGACGGCGCATGCAGCGCCAGAAGGATGTCGTCGACGCCCGGGTCGCCGGGGCCCAGACCGACCGCGGGGTGCTGGTGGTCAACACCGGCAATGGTAAGGGCAAGAGCTCCTCGGCCTTCGGCATGGTGGCCCGGGCCCTGGGCCACGGGATGCGGGTCGCGGTGGTGCAGTTCATCAAGGGGAGCTTCGCCACCGGCGAGGAGGCCTTCTTCCGTCGCCAGCCGGGGGTCGAGTACCACGTGATGGGCGAGGGCTTCACCTGGGAGACTCGGGATGCGGACCGGGACCGGCGGGCCGCGCTCGCGGCCTGGAAGCTGGCCGCCGGTTTCCTGTCGGATCCCGGGCTCCAGCTCGTGGTTCTCGACGAGCTCAACATCGCCCTCAAGCTCGGTCTGGTGCCCCTGGACGACGTGCTGACGGCCGTCCAGGCCCGACCGCGGAATCAGCACGTCGTGATCACCGGCCGCGGGGCGCCCCAACCGCTGATCGAGATCGCCGACACGGTGACCGAGATGCGACCGGTCAAGCACGCCTTCGACGCGGGCATCAAGGCCCAGAAGGGCATCGAGCTCTGAGCCGGGGTGCCCGCCGTCCAGCCATTTGGATCCTCACTCAGCCTGGAGCGTTCCATGACGTATCGGAAGCCCCCTCTCCTCCTCCTGCCCCTCCTGCTGGTGCTGCCCCTCCTGGCCCAGGCCGATGCGCGGATCTATGGCAGGGCCCACGTCTCCCTCGACTATGTCGATGCGGATGCCGACGCGAGCTGGCACCGGCCGGCGCCGGGGGGACCCAGCTTCGACTTCCAGGGGTTCGTGGACGCCGCCAATGGGGTTCTCGCCGAGTCGGGCTACGTGGGGCTGCCGGGGCCGGAGTGGATCAACACCGCCATCGGCGACGTCATGTTCGGCACCCTCCCCTGGGATTCCCTGGCCCCCGAGGTCCAGGCCGGGATTCTCCAGGCCCTGGACGACAGCCTGACCCCTGGTGCCCCGTTTCGGGGGTGGGGGCTCGATATGAGCGGTCGCGGGTCCAAGCTCGGCGTTCGCGGGAGCGAGGATCTCGGCGGGGGGCTTCAGGCCGTCTACCAGGTCGAGATCGAGATCGCGATGGCCAACGTGAATGACGACGTCGTCGACGGCGATCCGGACCAGTTCCTGATGGGCAACACCTACGCGGGTCTCCGCGGGGACTGGGGCCTGCTCCTGATGGGTCGGCACGACATGCCGGTCAAGATCTACACGGAGGGTCTGGACCTCTTCGCGGACACCCTGGCGGACAACAGCTACACGCCGGGTTTCCTGGACGTCCGCGCCGACAACGCGGTGCTCTATCTCTCGCCGACGCTCTGGGGGATCCAGCTGAGCGGTGCCCTGGTCCCCGCCGGCGGGGCGACGCCCCTGGGGGTGGTGGACGATCGGGCCAACGGGATCGCCGACGGCTGGTCCGTCGCGGCGCGCTATGCCCGGGGGCCATTCCAGGCGTCGATCGGCTATCAGCGCCTCTCGCGCCCCCTCTGGCGCTGGCAGGACGGGCTCTACGACCTCTCCCATGGGGTCCTGGCCGGCGATGAGACCCTCTGGCGCGCGGGGCTCGGTCTGTTGGACTGGCACGGGCTGGACCTCACCGCCGTCTACGAGTCCCGCTCCCAGGTGCTTGGCCAGCCCGACAACGGCGGGTC
>Ga0316576_10000470_pt1 | contig 18917 bp, 19 predicted proteins | sample S0NA_FD_203075 | JGI IMG/M metagenome (GOLD analysis project Ga0316576, IMG submission 203075) | Rhizosphere microbial communities from salt marsh grasses in Alabama, United States - S0-2_050615r3r5 | ecosystem: Host-associated > Plants > Roots > Rhizosphere | place: USA: Alabama | collected... | reverse complement strand
CGGGATCGTGCGGTCAACCGTGGCCGTGACCGCGGTGTCGGTGGGCCTGCTGATCGGCATGGCGCTGGTGGGGCTCCTCCCTGCGGTGGGCGAGTGGTTGCCCAGCCACCTCGTGGGCGCCCCTGCCGCGTTGGCGCAGGGCGCGGTCGAGGCGGAGGAGTACCTGCGGGCCGCTCTGGTGACCGTGGCCGCGACTGCGGGGGCGCTGATCGGCGCGGCTGCCCTGGTGCGCCGGCGGGAGCTGTAGGCGCCGACCGTCGCCCCGAGCGCCGTGCCTCGGTGCGCGCGGCCCTCGTGGCCGGCGTCCTGTGCCCGCGCTGCTCCCATCGGGCGCTGGCCGCAGGGCGCGCCGTAGGCTCGACTCATGCACGGCGAGCCGCGTCCCGGGCCGGTCGCCCTGGTCGGGTCGGGCGAGTACCTCGAGACGATGACCTCGCTCGAGCGGCGGCTCCTGGAGGGGCGCTCGCCGCGGTACGTCCAGATCCCCACGGCTGCGGCACCCGAGGGCGAGCAGGTGCTCGCCCGCTGGCTCAGCCTTGGCGCTGCTCAGGCTGATCGCCTCGGCGTGGAGCAGGTGGCGGTCGTCGCCCGCGACCGGCACGACTGCGACGACCCCGAGCTCGCCGAGCAGGTGCGCGGGGCCGGGCTCATCTACCTCTCCGGGGGCAACCCGGGGTTCCTGGCCGGTGCCCTGCGGGACACGGCGCTGTGGCGGGCCATCGTGGAGGCATGGCGCAGTGGAGCAGCGCTCGCGGGGTGCTCCGCCGGAGCGATGGCTCTCACGAGCTGGGCGCCGTCGTCGCGCAGCTGGGGGCTGGGTGGTGAACCGGGGCTCGGGCTGCTGCCGCAGTGGCGCGTGATCCCGCACTTCGACCGGTTCGGCGCATGGATGCCCTCACCGATCCTGCGACGTGTCACCCAGGTACCCGACAGCGTGCACACCGTCGGCATCGACGAGGAGACTGCGCTCGTCCGAGGTCTGGACGGGGACTCCTGGCGGGTGTACGGCCGTCGCAAGGTGTGGGTGGTCGACCGACGCGGCAAGCGGACGGGCCATGCACCGGGCCCGTCCCCGCACGAGCCCGGCGAGCAGGTGCCGGAGCCCCCGCCGACCGACCCCGACTGATCGGGCGACCCGCCGACGTCCGAGGGGGAGCGTCCGGGGGTGCGGCGCGGCTCGGACGGTGAGCGGGGGTGGTGTCTGCGTCCGAGGGGGAGCGTCCGGGGGTGCGGCGCGGCTCGGACGGTGAGCCTGTCGACGGCTCAGGCCTCGAAGCGATCGGCCAGCACGTCCTCGGCGTCGATGATCCGGTAGGCGTAGCCCTGCTCGGCGAGAAAGCGCTGCCGGTGCTGGGCGTAGTCGGTGTCGAGGGTGTCGCGCGCCACGACGGTGTAGAAGCGCGCGGCGCGGCCGTCCGCCTTCGGCCGGAGCAGGCGACCGAGGCGCTGCGCCTCCTCCTGGCGCGACCCGAACGTGCCCGACACCTGGACGGCGACGGTGGCGTCCGGCAGGTCCAAGGAGAAGTTCGCCACCTTCGACACCACCAGCAGCGTGATGTCTCCCGTCCGGAAGCTGTTGAACAGCCGTTGCCGCTCGGGCACGGTGGTGGCACCCGTGACGAGGGGGGCGCCGAGGCGCTCGGCGAGGTCCTCCAGCTGGTCGAGGTACTGGCCGATCACGAGCGTCTGCTCACCGGCGTGGTCGCCGACGATCTTCTCCACCACCGACCGCTTCGATGCGGCCGTCGCCGCGATGCGGTACCGCTCCTCGGGCTCAGCGGTGGCGTAGCCGAGCCGCTCGGTGTCGGTGAGGGTCACCCGCACCTCGACGCAGTCGGCCGGGGCGATCCAGCCCTGGGCCTCGATCTCCTTCCACGGTGCGTCGTAGCGCTTGGGACCGATGAGGGTGAACACGTCGTCCTCCCGTCCGTCCTCGCGCACCAGCGTGGCGGTGAGCCCGAGACGGCGCCGGGCCTGCAGGTCGGCCGTCATGCGGAAGATGGGCGCCGGCAGCAGGTGCACCTCGTCGTAGACGATCAGCCCCCAGTCGCGAGCCTCGAAGAGCTCCAGGTGGGCGTAGCTGCCCTTTCGCTTGGTGGTCATCACCTGGTAGGTGGCGATCGTGACCGGGCGGATCTCCTTGCGCTGGCCGGAGTACTCGCCGATCTCCTCCTCGGTGAGCGTGGTGCGCCGCAGCAGCTCGTCCTTCCACTGGCGGGCGGCGACGGTGTTGGTGACCAGGATGAGCGTGGTCGACTGCGCGTGCGCCATGGCCGCGGCGCCGACCAGCGTCTTGCCTGCCCCGCACGGAAGAACCACCACGCCCGAGCCGCCCGCCCAGAAGCCGTCGGCCGCCTGGCGCTGGTAGTCACGCAGCGTCCAGTCGTGCTCCACGAGCTCGATCGGGTGCTCCTCGCCGTCCACGTAGCCGGCAAGGTCCTCGGCCGGCCAGCCGAGGCGGATGAGCACCTGCTTGATCTGCCCGCGCTCGGACGGGTGGACCGCCACCGTGTCCGGGTCGATCCGCCGGCCCACCAGGGGCTTGATCTTGGCCGAGCGCAGCACCTCCTCGAGCACGGCTCGGTCGTTCGAGTGCAGGACCAGGCCGTGGGACGGGTGCTGCTCGAGCCGAAGGCGTCCGTACCGGGCCATCGTCTCGGCGAGGTCGACGAGAAGGGCGTGCGGGACGGGGTAGCGCGAGTAGCGGAGCAGGACGTCCACCACCTGCTCGGCGTCGTGGCCGGCGGCACGCGCGTTCCAGAGCCCTAGCGGGGTCAGCCGGTATGTGTGGACGTGCTCGGGTGCGCGCTCGAGCTCGGCAAACGGCGCGATCGCCAGGCGGCAGGGCTCGGACTCGGGGTGGTCGATCTCGAGCAGCAGGGTCTTGTCGCTCTGGACGATGAGGGGTCCGCCCGCGGGGGATGTCACGCCACCAGTCTCACCTAGGTCGGTCGGCCCAGGCGAATCGTCGCCCGCTTCACTACCGTCACAGGTGACGTGACCCTCGATGTGGTGCTGCTGGCGGTGGGCCTGGTCGTGATCGGCCTGGCTGCCGACCAGGCGGTCCTCGGGTCGGCTCGGCTCGCCGAGCGCTTCAACCTCCCGCGTGTCGTTCTCGGTGCCCTGCTGATCGGCGTCGGGACGAGCCTGCCCGAGGCGGTGGTGTCGGTGCTGGCCGCGCGCGACGGTGCCGGGGCGCTCGCCTTCGGCAACCTGCTGGGGTCGAACGCTGCCAACATCGGCCTCGTCCTCGGCATCGCGGCGCTCGTCGCCGCGGCACCGCTCGTGGTCGACTCGGGCATCCTCACCCGCGAGGTGCCGCTGGCCCTGGGTGCGTCCTTGCTGTTCGCGGTGTTCGTGCTGGCCGGCATGCCGTGGCCGCTCGGCGTGCTGCTGCTGGTGGCTGCGGCGCTGGTGGCGCGCATCCTCCTGGCCCACGACCGGCTCGTGCCCGCCCCGCCGGGCGACGTGGAGCTGGCGGGCGAGGTGGAGCAGTTCGCCGGGGAGCACAGCACCCGGCGCGAGACGGCGCGGGCCGTCGTCGGCCTCGGACTGACCCTCGCCGCTGCCGAGGCGGTGCTCGTCGGGGCGACCGGTGTGGCGGAGGACTTCGGGCTGGACGAGGGCTTCGTCGGGCTCGCCATCGTGGCCGTGGGGACGTCGCTGCCCGAGCTCGTCACCGCCATCACCGCCGTCCGTCGCGGCGAGGACGAGCTGGTGCTCGGCAACGTCCTCGGGAGCAACCTCGCCAACAGCCTGCTCGTCGGCGGCGTGGCCACCCTCGCCGGTGCCGCCGGGACCGTCGTGACGCCCGCGCTGCGAGAGGGCGCCATCGTCATGGCCGTCCTCGTCGTGCTCGCCGCTGGTGCGCTGGGCCGTCAGCTGGCGGTGTCACGCACCGAAGGGCTGCTGCTGCTCGCCGCCTATGCAGGCGGCATCGTCTGGCTCGCGGTGTAGCGCAACGGACGCCCTCCCGCCAGGCGGGTAGCGCCCCGCCCACGCACGATCATCGCGAGGGCGGGTGAGGGTGGGTGGGGTGGGTGGGGTCGGCGGTGCGCCACGGCCGCTCAGAAGGCGTCGCGCTCCCACGGGTCGGGCCAGTTGTCGAGCACGAGCCCGCCGTCGACGACGGCGACAGTGCCGGTGACGTAGCGCGCGCCGGGGCTGGCCAGCCAGACGATGCCGGCGGCCACCTCGTCCACGGTGCCCATCCGTCGGGTCGTCTTCAGGCCCAGCTCGCCGAGGGCGTCGATGTCCATGGCCTCGACCGCCTCACCCTCGTGCTCCCGCATGCCGGACGTGTCGATCAGCCCCGGCGCTATCGCGTTGACGGTCACCCCGTGCGGCGCCAGGAACGACGCCATGGTGCGGGTCAGCGACAGCACGCCCGCCCGAGCGGCACCCGAGTGCACGAAGAAGCGAGCGCCGCGGTCGAAAACGTAGGTGTGCACCATGGTGATGATCGACCCCTGGCCGGCCTCGACCATGGGGGTCATGAACCGGTTGACCATCGTCCAGGTGCCGTTGAGGTTGAGGTCGACGACGGAGCGCCACCCGTTGTCCGACAGCTGCGACGGCAGGGACGGGAACTGCCCACCGGCGTTGTTCACCAGGTGGTCGACCCGCCCGAGCTCGTCGTAGGCGGCGTCGCGCAGCGCCTCGACCGACGACGGCTCCCGGATGTTCGTCGGCACGGCCAGCACCCGCCTGCCGAACCGCTCGCGCAGCTCGGCCGCGGCAGCCTCCAGCAGGTCGGCGCGGCGTCCGGCCAGCACCAGGTCGGCCCCCAGGCGGGCGAAGCCAGTGGCCGTCGCCTTGCCGATGCCCGTCCCGCCACCGGTCACCAGAGCGACCGTTCCGGCGAACAGGTCGGGGTGGAAGGTGCTCAGCGGGTCGGCAGGAGCCTCGATGGCCATGCCGGCGACAGTAGTGGCTAGGAGGGGGCGGGCTCCGCGATGGCGGCGACCGCGGTGATGCGGTGGACGGCGAACGTCCGTACCTGCTCGCTGCGCTGGTCGAAGGCGCTGAGCCAGCCGGCGTCCAGGCTGATCGGGTCGATGACGCGTTCGGTGGACGTCCCGTGGTTGTCCACGTACCCGATCCACACGCTCACTCCCCGCTCGATGGCCGCGGCGAGCGCGTCGAGCACGTCGGTCGACGCGGCGCTGCGCAGGGCGGTGCTCGCGTCGACCGGCCGGTGCGCCACCCCGCGGTCACCGGCTCGAATCGCTCGGACGGACGCCTCGAGCGTGGCGTCGCTCGGCGTCGGCCGGTCCGACCGCAACGGGCGGGGACGGCCCCGCGACGGCGCGCGGGTGCGTGGCCGGGAGCGTCCGGTCGTGTCGACGACGTCGGAGGACGGGTGCAACCCCAACGAGTCGAGCAGCTCCAGCGCGGCGGCAGGGCTGGTCATGAGGCTGGCCACGGTGGGTGCCACCCGCCGTGGCGACAGCGGGCCGACCGAGGGGTCGGCGAGGATCTGGTCGAGCAGAGCGGGGTCGTCGCAGGTGATCAACGCGGGAGCAGACCCCACCCGCACCCGGCCGTACCGCCGCCCGACGTCCTCGACCAGGTAGGTCAACGGCTGGGGGACGGGGGTACGCGACACCGACGCGAGAAAGGCATGGATCTCGCCGGCGGTGCGGCCGGCCTCCAGAGCGCGACGCACCGACTGCTCGGTGAACCGGAAGACGGTGGCGCCGCCGGTGGACTCCACCGCGGCGATCAGGGCCATCTCCCGGGCCAGCGGGGGTTCGAGCGGGCCGGGGGCGACCGCGGTCAGGTCCGCCTGGATCAGCACGTGGTCCAGGGGAGGTGGCAGCAGCGTCGCCAGAGCCTCCTCCGCGCCGGCCTTGTCACCGGCGAAGAGCAGCCGTCCCGCGGTCGTCACCGCCCCCCGGGCGAGCAGGCCGTAGGCGTGCGCCTCGTCCAGCGACCAGCGGACCAGGGCGTCACGCGCCGGCCCGGCACGACGGGGACGGTGCCAGCCCAGCACGTCCAGCACCCCGTCGGCGTCGTAGCTCGTGCCGGGCGGCAGGGCACCCAGCAGGCCAAGGGCCAACGCTCGCAGCTCCGGGGCGCCCGGGCGGTCCAGCTCCTCCGACAGCGGTGCCGGGGGGCGGTCACGGTCGGGTCGTGGAACGGCCAGAGTCGGGACGCGGCTGCCGGCGAGCCAGGCACTGGCCAGAGCAACCCATCGAGCCGCGGGCTCGGAGCGTAGCCAGGTGTCGAAGGCTGTGGTCGGCAGCCACTGCGACCCCGTCCCGTCGGCGGCCAGCAGACCGGCCGCGAACGCTATCTCGACGACGCGGACGGTGGCCGCGACATCCCCCTCCAGCAGGGCCGCCGTGCGCCGCAGCTCGCGGACGCCGAGCCCGCCGGCACGCAGCACTGCCGGAGGGTCATCTGCCCAGGCCTCGGCGACCGTCTCGACCGAGCGCACGAGCTCGGCGGCTGTGCCGGCGCCCAGGCGGTCGATCAGCGCCGGGTCGTGGCTGGTGCCGGCCGGCTCGGGGCGGCTCAAGCCGTGGGGGTGCAGCACGCCGTCGCGCAGGTGCAGCCCGACCTCGCGGGGCAGCACGACGGTGCTCGAGTCGGTCGGGATGACCAGCCCGCGCGCCAGCAGCTTGTCGACCGGGGTGCGCGCCTTCGCCAGCGTGACCGCGCGGAGCGCGTTGTCGACACGCCCGGACGCCGGGCCCGCCGAGAGGCGGCGGAGGAGGGCCGCCCCCTCGCTGCCCACCTGGCTGACCGCCTGCTCGAGGTGTGTCGGGTCGCCGAGCCGGTCGGCGACCCGTGCCGCCATGGCCGCATGCTCGCGGCTCGGCGGGAGGCCCATGTCAGCCACCAGCGAGGCCAGGCGTTCCGCCGGCAGCGCGACCAGGAGCGTGCGCGCCGGGGGGCCCAGCCCCGCGATCTGGACGCCGAGGACCTCGCGTGCGGCGCGAACCAGCCGCAGGCCGTCGTCCTGCCCCCAGAGCAACGCCATCCGGCGCAGCCGGGAGAGCAGCCCATCCACGGAGCCACCGTCCAGGGCCAGGAGTCGCACGACCGCGTCCCGGTCCGCGGGCTCGTCCAGCAGCGCGAGCGCCTCCACGACCGCCAGGGCGGCGCGGTCGAGCCGGTCGAGCGCACGGGCGACCGACGCGCGGGTGGTGGCCCGTGTGGCGAGCTGGCCGATGTCGGTCGGCACCGGCGAGGTGAGGTCCGGTCGGCTGCGGAGCAGCACCACCAGCTCGGCGTCGTCGCGCGATCGCAGCTCGTCGGCGAGCGACCGGGGTGCGACGGGTGCGGACATCCGAGCAACGGTACGCGTGCGGGGCGTCAGTCCGCCTGTGAGCCGGTCCGGCCGGTGCCGCGAAGGGCGTCGCGGCGACGGCGCACGGCCACGCCGACAACGGTGGCGAGCACGATCGCGAACCCCAGCGGTGCCGTCAGGGCGAGCAGGTACGCCCAGGTGCCCGGGGTCTGCCCGCCCGACAGGTACACCACGATGATCAACGTCGTCGTGACCAGCCCCACGAGGCCGAGCGCGACCCCCACCCGCATCGCGTTCTCGAGCCACCGCTGCTCCGCCGGCGGGTGCCCGGCGTCGTCCGGACGGCTGCTCGGGTCGGTCACGGGGCCAGCCTACGAGCGGCGACCGCAACTGATTCGTCCTGCCGGCTCCCGGGTGCGTACCCTGCTCCTTTGCCAGCAACCAGTGGAGCCCCACCGCTCCCCGAGCACGTTCGTGAGGTCGTCAGGTGCCAACCGGCAAGGTCAAGTGGTTCGACGCGGAGAAGGGCTTCGGCTTTCTCGCCAGCGACGAGGGCGGAGACGTCTTCGTGCACGTCTCTGCGCTGCCGGCAGGCACGAGCGAGCTGAAGAGCGGTCAGCGCGTGGAGTTCGGCATCGTGGACGGTCGGCGCGGGGAGCAGGCCCTGTCGGTGCGTGTGCTCGACCCCGTGCCATCGGTCGCGGCGTCCATGCGCAAGCCGCCCGAGGAGATGGCGGTCATCGTCGAAGACCTGATCAAGCTCCTGGACGGGCTCTCCAACTCCTACCGACGCGGCCGTCACCCCGACAAGCGGGCCTCGGCGAAGGTGGCCGCGCTGCTGCGCGCCGTCGCGGACGACCTCGAGCTGTAGGCGGGACGATGCGAGCCGTGAAGCCGGACGCGGTCTGCCTCGCCGCCGTCGACGTCGCACGCGACGCGGCGGTGGCCGAGGCCGGGGCGGCCGAGCACGTCGGCGAGGCCGTCGGCGCCATCGCCGAGGGGGAGCGGCTCCTGACCCACCTCTTCGAGTGCAGGCTGCCGGGCTACCGGGGCTGGCGCTGGGCCGTGACGCTCACCCGGGTGCCTCGCGCCCGCACCGTCACTGTCAACGACGTCGTCCTGGTGGCCGGTGACGAGGCCCTGGTCTCGCCGCCGTGGGTGCCCTGGTCCGACCGGTTGGAGCCCGGCGACCTCGCCCCCGGCGTCATCCAGCCGACCCAGGACGACGACCCGCGCCTGATGCCCGGCTACGAGAGCGTCCCAGCGGCCTCGACCGCGCTCGACGAGCCGAAGGACGCCATCGCCGACCTCGTCGACGACCTGCTGCTGACGCGCGCCCGGGTGCTGTCGGTCGCTGGGCAGGACGAGGCCGCCCACCGGTGGCAGACGTCGGACGCCGGGCCCGAGGCGCCGATCGCCGTCGCGGCTCCGAAGCCGTGCCGCACCTGCGGCTTCCTGGTCGCACTGGCCGGGCCGTTGGGGGCCGTCTTCGGTGTGTGTGCCAACGCGCTCGCGCCCGACGACGGGCGGGTGGTCGCCCTCGAGCACGGGTGCGGCGCGCACTCGGAGATCTCGGTGCCCGTGTCGCGGGCTGTCGACCGTCCGGTGCTGGTCTACGAGTCGGAGGCCGACCTGCCGTTCTGAGTCGACGACCTCGGCTCGGGCTCTGCCGTCGGCTCGGGGTGCCCCGACCGGTAGCGGCGCACGCGCACGATGGCGTCCCGACGGCGGCGGGTGTACTCGAAGCCCAGCATCCCGAGCCCCGCGCCGGCCAGGGCCGTCCAGAGCCACCACTCGCGCCCCTGGTCGACGAGCTCGTCGCGAAGCACCAGCAGCACGACGAACGCCACGGCCCACAGGACGGTGCCGACGAGCACGGTGCGTACCCCGTCGACGTCGAGCGGCTTCGCAGCCGCCGGACGCGTCGCGTCGTCCCCGACGCCCTGGTCGTCCTCGCTCGTGGACACATGCTCACCCTAGTGGTGCGCTCTGGCGCCCTGTCGGACGAGACTGGGCCGGTGCGACTGTTCGCGGCGCTGATGCTCCCGCCCCATGTGTCGCAGTGGTTGCGCGCACGTCAGGAGCGAGCGGTCGAGCGGTCCTCCCGGCTGCCCGCCGAGCTGCGCTGGGCCCATCCCGAGCAGTGGCACCTGACCCTGGCCTTCTTCGGCGAGGTCGAGGAGCGACACGTCGACGACCTCGGGGCCCGGCTGGTGCGGGCGTCCGCCCGCAGGCCGCCGCTGCACCTCACCCTCGCGGCGCCCGGCACCTTCGGCTCGGCCCGCCGCGCACGCGTCGTCTGGCAGGGGGTCGGTGGCGACGTGGTCCGACTGCGGGGCCTGGCCGCCTCGTGCCGCGCTGCGGGTCGACGGATCGGCCTGCAGGCCGACGGTCTCGCTGCCCGAGCGCGGTTCCGGCCCCACGTCACCCTGGCCCGGCTGCCCCGGCCGGGAGACGTCACCGACGTCCTCGACGTGCTGGCGGGGTCGGACTACCCGTCCTGGCACGCCGAGGAGGCGGTACTCGTGCGCAGCGACCTCGGTGCCGGGCCGCGCGGCCGGGCCCGGCACACCGTGCTCAGCCGGCTGCCGCTGCAGGCAGCCCGCGACGGGCGCTGAGCCGGCCGCCGACCAGGAGCAGCGCGGCGGTGCCCAGAAGGGCCGGCACCAGCAGGAACGCCCCGTGCACGCCCACGACGTCGGTGACGGCCCCGAGCACGAAGGGGGCGAGCCCGATCGCGAGGCCGGCCCCTAGCGCGATGCGTCCGGACGCCAGGTCGGTGCGGCCGCCGGCAGCCTGCAGGGAGCGTGCGATGCCCAGCGGGAAGTGGAAGGCCATGCCGAAGCCGCTGACCGCCATGGCGACGACGGACACGACCAGCGACGTGGTGGTCCACAGCAGGGCCCAGCCGCCCGCGGTGACGACGATCGCCGCCATGAGCAGGATGCCCGGACGAACCCGCAGCGCCAGCCGGGCCCCGAGCACGCGCCCGAGGCCGAGGCACAGGATCAGGACCGTGAGGGTGGCGGTGGCGGTACCCGTCGATGCCCCGGTGCGCTCGGCGACCAGCGTCGTCGCCCACACCGAGTAGCTGAACTCGACGGCGACGAGCAGCACCAGCACACCCCACGCCCACCAGTAGCGTTGGGGCAGCGAGCGCTCGCCGCGGGTCGTCCCGGCGGGATGCGTCGGCGCCGCCAGAGGAGGCATCCAGAAGGCGAGCACAGCAAGCATTGCCACGACGACGATGAGGGCGGGCTGCCAGCCTGCCCCGGCGCCGACGAGCAGACCTAGGGCGAACGGGGCCGCGGCACCCACCAGCGCACCGAGCCCGTTCGCCTCGGTGATGGCGGCGCTCCCTGCCCGGCCGTGCTTCTCGCTCAGCGCGGCGTTCGCGACGTTGACGAGCAGGGTCCCGCCGGCGCCGGCGACAGTCGCGCCGGTGAGGGTGCCGGGGAGGGCCCCGCTGGCGACGACGAGCGTCACTCCGACGACGATGAGTGCCGTGCCCACCCACACGGCGCCACGACGTCCGCGCCAGGCGACCACGCGGGCGTTCACGAGTCCGGCGGCCACCGTCCCGGCCGCGAGCGCGGTGCCGTGCAGACCGGCGACGGCGTTGCTCACCCCCAGGTCGTCCCCGATGAGGGGGACGGCCGGGTTGAACGCGTACAGGAACCAGCCCCAGACGACGAAGACCCCGTAAAGCGACCACGTCGTGCGGTCGCGCACCAGCTGGGCGTCGCCCCCGGCGGTGGGGAGCCCGTCGCCCGCGTCGGGCGTCCCGCCGCTGCGGGCAGCGGGGGCGCTGCTCAGCGCAGCTGCCCGACGACGAAGTCGATGCAGCCGGTCAGAGCGGCGACGTCGGCAGGGTCGACGGCCGGGAACATGGCGATGCGCAGCTGGTTGCGTCCCAGCTTGCGGTAGGGCTCGGTGTCGACGATGCCGTTGGCGCGCAGGGTGGCAGCGACCGCGGCGGCGTCGACGGAGTCGTCGAGGTCGATCGTCCCGACCACCTGCGAGCGTGCGGCAGGGTCGGTGACGAACGGGGTCGCGTAGTCCGACGCCTCTGCCCACGTGTACAGCGTCCGGGAGGACTCGGCGGTGCGGGACGTGGCGAAGCCGAGGCCGCCGTTGCCGTTCATCCAGTCCAGCTGCTCGGCCATGAGGAACAGCGTCGCCACCGCTGGGGTGTTGTACGTCTGGTTCTTGCGGGAGTTGTCGATGGCCGTCGGCAGCGAGAAGAAGTCGGGGACCCACCGACCCGACGCGGCGATCTCCTCCACCCGCGCCAGCGCCGCGGGGGACATGACGGCGATCCACAGCCCGCCGTCGGAGGCGAAGCTCTTCTGCGGCGCGAAGTAGTAGGCGTCCACCTCGGTGATGTCGACGGGCAGCCCGCCGGCTCCGCTGGTCGCGTCGACCAGCACGAGTGCGTCCTCGTCCGCCCCGTCGACGCGACGCACGGGCGCCATGACGCCGGTGGACGTCTCGTTGTGCGGCCAGGCGTAGGCGTCCACGCCGGCCTCGGCCACCGGCGTGGGCAGCGTGCCGGGTGCGCCCGTGACCACAGTCGGCTCGTCCAGGAACGGAGCGGCCGCGGTGACCTTGGCGAACTTCGACGAGAACTCGCCGAAGGAGAGGTGCTGGGCATGGCGGCGCACCAGGCCGAACGCCGCGATGTCCCAGAAGGCGGTGGCCCCGCCGTTCCCGAGCACCACCTCGTAGCCGTCGGGAAGGGAGAACAGCTCGCCCACGCCCTCCTGGACGCGGCGCACCAGGCTCTTCACGCCGGGCTTGCGGTGGCTGGTGCCGAGCACCTCGGCGCCGGTGGTGGCCAGGGCCTGCAGCGCCTCGGGACGTACCTTCGACGGGCCGGACCCGAAGCGTCCGTCCGCTGGCTTGAGGTCGGCCGGGATGACGATGCTGGCTGCGGGGGCAGCGGTGGGCATGAGGATCTCCACAACAGGGTGCGCGATGTCAGGGATGGGGTGTCGACCGCGCTGTCGGCAGACAGCGATTCTGCCAGGCGTGGGGTGACCCGTCCGCGGCGGTCTGCGGCGGAGCGTGCCAGGTCCGAACCGGACGAGCCCAAGCGTGCCGAGCCGCGCCCCGTCCTGCCCAGGTTGCCCGCGCCGTCAGTACAGCGGGGTGGCCCACTCCGGGTTCCAGCCCTCGACCTCGTCCGGACCGCGGTGGGCGGGCCCGACGTACCGCGCCGACGGCCTGATCAGGCGACCGGTGCGCTTCTGCTCCATGATGTGCGCACTCCAGCCCGCGGTGCGCGCACAGGTGAACATGGCCGTGAACATGTGTGACGGCACCTCGGCGAAGTCGAGGACGATGGCCGCCCAGAACTCGACGTTCGTGGCCAGCACGCGGTCGGGGTAGCGCTCGGACAGCGCGGCGAGAGCGGCCTTCTCGAACGCCTCGGCGACGTGGTAGCGGGGTGCGTCGAGCTCGCGGGCGACCCGACGCAGCGTCCGGGCGCGCGGGTCTTCTGCCCGGTAGACGCGGTGGCCGAAGCCCATGAGGCGCTCCTTGCGGTCGAGCACCCGCGTCACGTAGCCCTCGGGGTCGCCGGTGCGCTCGATCTCCTCGATCATGGCCAGCACGCGGGACGGCGCACCGCCGTGCAGGGGTCCGCTCATGGCACCGACGGCGCCGGAGAGGGCCGCCGCCACGTCGGTGCCGGTGGAGGCGATCACCCGGGCAGTGAACGTCGAGGCGTTCATGCCGTGCTCGGCGGCCGAGGCGAAGTAGGCGTCGACGGCCCGCGTGTGCCGGGGGTCGGGGTCGCCGCGCCAGCGGATCATGAACCGCTCGACGATGCTCCCTGCCTTGTCGATCTCCCGCTGGGGCACCATCGGCAGCCCGATGCCGCGCGCCGACTGCGCGACGAACGACAGGGCCATCACGGCGGCGCGGGAGAGGTCGTCGCGGGCCTCTGCCTCGGAGATGTCGAGCAGCGGCTTGAAGCCCCAGGCGGGTGACAGCATCGTGAGGGCGCTCTGCACGTCCACGCGCACGTCACCGGAGTGCACCGGGATGGGGAACGGCTCGGCCGGAGGGAGGCCGGGCTGGTACGCCCCGTCCACCAGCAGGCCCCAGACGTTCTCGAACGGGATGTGACCGACGATGCTGTCGATGTCGACGCCCCGGTACCGCAGGGCGCTGCCCTCCTTGTCGGGTTCGGCGATCTCGGTGTCGAACGCGACGACACCTTCCAGGCCTGGCTTCACCTCGGTCACGTCGTGCTCCGTCCTGGTCGCTCCCGCGTGCGCCCGACAGCGGACGACGGGGGGAGTCGAGTCGTTGCTCGTGGCCGCGTATCTTGCCCCACCAGTCAGCAGGGGTCACATCGGCAGGGCCCGTGACGTGCCACGCTGGGTGCATGCCCGACGACGACGTGACCGTGAGCGGGTCCGACGCAGGCCGAGCACTGCGCACGATGCGGGTGCGCTACACCCCGGGCCCCCTGCTCGAGCATGACGTCCACCCGTCCCCCCTCGTCCAGGTGCGGCGGTGGCTGGACGAGGCGGTCGAGGCAGACCTGGCGGAGCCGAATGCCATGGTGCTCTCGACGTCGGACCGCTCCGGTCGCGTGAGCAGCCGGCACGTGCTGCTGAAGGAGCTCGACGACGCCGGCTTCGTCTTCTACACGAACCTCGGGTCGCGCAAGGCCGCCCAGCTCGCCGAGAACCCGCTGGCCGCGCTGTGCTTCCCCTGGTTCGAGATGTCGCGCCAGGTGTGCGTGGAGGGCTCGTCGGAGCCGGTGGACCGAGGCTCGGCGGCGGACTACTGGAGCGTGCGCCCGCGGGAGTCGCAGCTCGGGGCGTGGGCGAGTGCCCAGTCGACGGCGATCGAGTCGCGCGAGCACCTCCTCGCGCAGCTCTCGCAGGTCGAGCAGCGCTTCGGCACCGGTGAGCCGGTGCCCCTGCCGGACTTCTGGGGTGGCTTTCGAGTCGTCCCGACGCGCATCGAGCTGTGGCAGGGCCAGCCTGGTCGTCTGCACGACCGGCTCGTCTACCAGCGGACGGACGACGGATGGGACTTGACCCGCCTCCAGCCCTGACTCGGCCGGGACGGCACGTCCGATCTATGCGCCTGCGGTGTGGCGCGGGCCCGATCTGCGCGCCTGCGCTGTCGTCGTCGCGGGGATCACCGCTTGCCTGCTGTCGCCCCAACGACACCCAGGGAGCGCAGAAGGCCGTCCGACCAACAGCACGCCGGCGTAGATCCGCCGCGGGAAGCAGCAAACCGGCACAGATCCGCCGCGGGAAGCAGCGAACCGGCACAGATCAGCCCCGAGCAGCAGCGAACCGGCACAGATCCGCCGCGGGACGTCACCCGGGCAGCAGCGACTGCACCTGGACGGCCACGAGGTCCATCGCATCGTCCGCCGTGCTCCGTGACGGGTGGCTCGGCTGAGCAGGGCATGGGCGATCCGCGGGCGACTTACCTACCGCTTCAAGCGGTAGTGCCCGAGTGGACGGCTCGGGGCCCGCGGATCGGGTGACTACCAAGGGATTGCCCAGCCGCTCGGCTGGTGCGACGCCCGTCGAGGCAGTCGTCCGGAAAGAACCGGGCGGCTAAGCGGTAGCCACCTCACATGTCCAGCAGATACTCACGCGTGGACCACCTCCTTTCCTGTGTGCTCCGAACGGTAGGCGTCCTGGCGTCCGCGCGCCACACCATTGCTGAGGGAGGGCTCAGGCGCGCTCGTCGGGGTTGGGAGCGAGCGCCTTGCCGAGGGAGTGCGCCTCGGGGTGGCACCGGTAGTAGCCGTAGGGCGTCACCGGCCGGTAGCCGGACGCGGTGTAGAAGGCCAAGGCCTCCGGCTGCTCGTTGCCCGTCTCGAGCACGAGGCGTGAGTAGCCCGATGTGCGGGCGTGCTCCTCGAGGTGGGACAGCACGGCCCGGGCCACCCCCTGCCGCCTGGCCTCGGGCACGACGTACATGCGTTTCACCTCGGCCGTGTGCTCGTCGAGGCGACGCAGGGCGCCGCTGGCCACGGGGGTGCGCCCTCGCCAGGCGACGACGAAGATCCCGGACGGTGGGTCGAGGTCACCGGAGCCGATCGGTGTCTCGTCCGGGCCGCCGTACCGGCGCACGTACTCCTGCTGCACGGCGGCGACGAGGGCCTGGGCGACCGCGCTCGTGAACGGCTCCGGCTGGACGACGACGTCGGGCCCGTTCACGCCGGCCCGTCAGCCCACACGCGGAGCACGTGGGCAGCAGCCTCCTCGGCGGTCCAGCCGTAGTCCGACGCACGCTTGCGGAGCGCCTTGCGCACCGGCTTGGGCAGCTCGACCTGCAGCGCGACGAGCTCGACCGGCTCCGGCTTCGCCCCCTTCTTGCCCTTGCTGTCCTTGCGTCCCTTCTGCTTCTTCCCCGCCGCCGACGGGTCGGCACCAGGTGGGGGCACGGTCACGGCCAGGGAGCTGAGCACCGCTGAGGCGGGGTGAACGCTTCCGTCGGCTGCCTTGCGCAGGGCCGGACGGGGTTCGGGTGTGGGTGCGTGGCTCATCGGCCCAGTCCCTTCGTGAGCGTGCCCGTCGTCAGGGGAGCATCCGGCCCGGCAGCCGAGGCCACGACCGACGTCAGGTGGGTACTCATGGCCCTCGCGATCTCGCGCGCCCCCGGTGACGGCCACCGGTGGACCGGGACGTGCGCGCCCGCCGCCGACACGACGGCGGACCGCTCGGGCAGAACCGGTTCGAGCACCAGAGGCCCGTACGCGGAGACCAGCTCGGCGTGCCGGTACTGGTGCTCCGCCGACCGGCTCCGGTACCGGTTGACGATGATCCCCGCCGGGCGCAGCCGCAGGTTGAACCCGCTCCGCACGACGTCGACGGCGGTCAGTGCCTGCTGGGCCCCGGAGACGGCGAATGCGGTCGGCTCGGTCACCACCACGACCCGGTCGCTGGCGGCCAGGGCGTTCTTGGTGAGCTCACCGAGGCTCGGCGGCGTGTCGATGAGCACCAGGTCGAAGCCGTCCAGGCCGTTCATCGTGGTGCGCAGCCGATGCTCCCCGCCACGCCCGGCGACGGGATGGTTGCGGTGCTCCAGCGCGGGCTCGCTCGGCACCACCAGCAGCCGCTCGTCCCACTCGGTCGCGGTGACGGCCTGGGCGAGGACGCCCGAGCGGGCATCGGCAAGGACGTCGTTGCTGGTGAACTCCGACGACCGGGGGTCCAGCGCGAGCGTGGCGTTGCCCTGCGGGTCGAGGTCGACCACGAGGGTGCGCAGGCCTCGGGTCGTGGCTGCGCCGGCAAGCCCCAGGGTCACGGTCGTCTTGCCGACACCGCCCTTCAGACTGATGACGGTGACGGTGAGCATCGCCCCATCGTGCCTCAGCCCCGCATCGCCTGGTACCGCCGGAGCGCCTCCGCGCGTTCCTCGGCGTGGTCGACGACGCGGCGGGGGTAGCCGTGGGCGTAGCCGTCGTCGACCGTCCAGGGTTCGTGGGCGGTGGCTCCGTCGAGGTGGGCCAGCTCGGGGACGTAGCGGCGCACGTAGGTGCCGTCGGGGTCGAACCGCCGGCCCTGCGACACGGGGTTGAAGACGCGGAAGTAGGGCGCAGCGTCGGTGCCCGAGCCGGCTGCCCACTGCCAGCCGTGCGAGTTCGACGCCAGGTCGGCGTCGCGCAGCCATCGCATGAAGTGTCGGGCGCCGTGCTGCCACTCCACGTGCAGGTCTTTGACCAGGAACGACGCGACGACCATGCGGACGCGGTTGTGCATCCACCCCTCGGTGCGCAGCTGGCGCATGCCGGCGTCGACGAACGGGTAGCCGGTGCGGCCCTCGCGCCACGCGTCGACCAGATGGTCGGGGGAGTCGTAGGCCATGCGTGCGTACTCGTCGCGGTAGTACGCGCGGGCCGAGGCCGGGTGGTGCCAGAGCACGTCGGCGTAGAACTCGCGCCAGGCCAGCTCGGAGCGGTATGTCGTCGGCCCGTCGCCGCGCCGTCCGCCCTGGTCGGCCAAGATGGTTCGGGGGTGGATCTCCCCCCACTTCAGGTGGTGCGACAGGACGCTCGTCCCGGCCAGGTCGGGCCGGTCACGACGCTCGGCGTAGCCGTCGAGCCCCTCGTCCCCGGCGTCGCGGAACGCCGCCCACCGGTCCAGTGCCGTCTTCTCGCCGGCCGTGGGGAGCCGGAGGTCGCCGAGGTCGGGGTCGGTGTAGAGGTCGTCGGCCCGTCCGCGCGGCTCGGCCCAGCGGACACCTGCCGGGGTGGGTGCCGGGTCGGGCCAGCCGTGCTCCCGCCAGGCCCGGCTGAACGGGGTGAACACCGAGTAGGGCGTGCCCTGCTTGGTCCGCACGTTGCCGGGTGGCACGGCGTACGCGCAGCCCGTGCGCACCATGGCTATCCCGGCATCGGCCAGCGCCCTCTCGACGGCGGCGTCCCGGCGCCGTCCGTACGGCCCGGTGTCGGCGGCCACGTGCACCGAGGACGCGCCCGCGCTGCGGGCGACTGCCACGACGGCCTCGACCGGGTCGCCACGTCGCAGGTGCAGCGCCCCGTCCATGTCAGCGTCCAGCGCCCGCAGCGAGGCGTTGAGGTAGGCCCGGCGCACGTCCCCGGCCGGGTTCCACAGGGCAGGGTCCAGGACGAACAGGGGCACCACGGAGCCATCGCCGGCATCGGCGGCGCTCAGCAGCGCCGGGTTGTCACCCAGGCGCAGGTCACGGCGAAACCAGTGCACGGCGGTCACCGACCAGACCGTACGTCGGCGGGGAGCCCTCCGCTGGGCGATACCCTGCGGGTCGACCCGAGCGGAAGGCTGCACCCCCACTGTGAGCGGCGATCTCATCGACACCACGGAGATGTACCTCCGCACTGTCTACGAGCTCGAAGAAGAAGGAGTCGTGCCGCTGCGGGCGCGCATCGCGGAGCGACTGCGGCAGTCCGGACCGACGGTGAGCCAGACCGTCGCCCGGATGGAGCGCGACGGGCTGCTGACCGTGGCCGACGACCGCCACCTGGAGCTCACCGACGCCGGCCGGGCGTATGCCACCCGCGTCATGCGCAAGCATCGACTGGCGGAGCGGCTCCTGGTCGACATCGTGGGTCTCGACTGGTCGCTCGTCCACGACGAGGCCTGCCGCTGGGAGCACGTGATCTCCGACGAGGTGGAACGTCGCCTGGTGGCGATCCTCGACGCGCCGACCGTCTCGCCCTACGGCAACCCCATCCCAGGGCTCGACGAGCTCGGTGTGACCGTCGCCGGGTCGGCGGCCGAGCCCAGGTCGGCATCCGCGGAGCCCACGTCGGCGCCGGCGCTCAGCGCGGGCGAGGTCGACCGAGCCGGTACCGTCGTCGTGGCGCGGATCGCGGAGCCGCTGCAGGCCGAGCACGGGGTGATGGCCGGCCTGGCCCAGGTCGGGGCCGTCCCCGGGGGGACGGTGCAGCTGCAGCCGACGCCCGTGGGGGTCGTACTGAGGGGCGGCGGGGCAGGAGTGACCCTCACCAGCGAGCAGGCCGGGCACGTCTACGTCCGGCACGCCGATTGATACCCCAGGGGGTATAATGGCGGGGACGACCCCAGGAGGCCCCCCATGCAGGTTGACCCCACCGTCGCCCGCGACGTAGCGACCCGGCTGCGCCGGGTGCGCGGTCAGCTCGACGGCGTCATCGCCATGATCGAGGACGGGC
>Ga0316576_10000469_pt1 | contig 18921 bp, 17 predicted proteins | sample S0NA_FD_203075 | JGI IMG/M metagenome (GOLD analysis project Ga0316576, IMG submission 203075) | Rhizosphere microbial communities from salt marsh grasses in Alabama, United States - S0-2_050615r3r5 | ecosystem: Host-associated > Plants > Roots > Rhizosphere | place: USA: Alabama | collected... | reverse complement strand
AATATATAGAACAGTATTTGAACCTGAAGGAGGAAACGGTCGGAAGCCGGCTGCCCCCTGAAACCGGTGGCGGTGAAAAAAAACTGTCGGCCGACGATCTGTATGCCTCCTCCAAGCAGTCCTTCGATCAGGGCGATTTCGAGACTGCCGGGGCCGGGTTCGCAAAGATTATAAAGGAGTTTCCCAAGTCCCAAGACGCCGACAATGCGCAATTCTGGATCGGCGAGATTTACTACCGCGAGAAGTGGTATGAAAAGGCCATTCTCGAGTATCAAAAAGTAATCGAGAACTACCCCAAAGGGAACAAAGTGCCGGCGGCCCTACTGAAACAGGGATTCGCTTTCCTCTCACTGGGGGACAAAGCCAATGCGCGGCTGATTCTGAAAGAGTTGGCCAAAAAATATCCCCAGACCAACGAGGGGAAGATCGCTGTCCAGAAACTGAAGGAAATTCCCTGACCTTCATACTTCCTGTGTTCGCGTAGACCTAAACGTTGCATAAACGACATGGCAACTCCCTTCACAAGCGATCGGCTTTGCCGGAGATCGCTGATTATCTCGGACGCCTTGACGCTGGTCTCCTCAGGCCTCTGCAACCTCAGGGCCGGGGAGACAAATTTCTTACCGGGGGTGTTCAGTCCTGCATGATCAAAATCATCGGCATAGACCCAGGGTTGTCTGATACAGGAATAGGGATCGTCTCCGGAGAAGGGTTGAAGGTGAAGGCATACGCGTATGGAACGGTCAGAACGTCCAAAGGGTCATCCCTGCCGGGTCGTCTCACGAGAATTTACACCAGGCTGCATTCCATCCTCAACGATGAAAAACCAGACCAAATGGTAGTCGAGGACATCTTTTCGCTCAGCCAATATCCGAAATCGGGTATCACGCTGGGAAAAGTGACCGGAGTCATCCTGCTGGCAGGCTGTCAGTGCGGTGTGCCTGTATCCGAAGTGTCCGTCCGCGAAGTCAAAAAGATTCTGACCGGAAACGGCAATGCCGGGAAGTCACAATTGGAGCAGGCCGTCAGGAGAAAGCTGAAGCTCACGGAGCCTATCCGGCCCGACCACGCCTCGGACGCGCTGGGTCTGGCGCTGGTGGGGTTGTATCGGTATCGACACTAGGGTTAGCGGGTCTGTTGGGTTGGCGGGTCACGCAACAAACACAAAGAACACAACAAACACCATCAACACAGCTTTTGATATTGGAATGTAGCGTTTATATCTGTAAATGGAGTAATCGGTTGCGATGATAGGCTATCTGGAAGGAAAGCTGCTCAGCAGGGAGGGGGATGGCATTCTTTTGCTGGCGAACCAGGTGGGGTACGAAGTCCTCCTGCCGGTATTCGTCATGAACGCCTTCAGCGGTAAGCAGATCGGCGAGGAGGTGTCGCTCCATATTTACTACCAGCAGACGGAGCGGCAACCCAAACCGGTGCTGATCGGGTTCAACCATGAACTCGAAAAAGCGTTTTTCCAGTTGTTTATATCTGTTGAGGCCATCGGTCCCCTCAAAGCGGCCAGAGCCCTGACGCAGCCTATTGGCGATGTCGCCGCTTACATAGAAGCGGGTGATGTCGACAAATTAAAGACCATGAAAGGGATCGGGAACCGGACGGCCCAGAAAATCATCGCCACCCTCAAGGGCAAGATGGGCAGGTTCGCCCTGGTGCGGGAGGCGGCAGAACGAGAACCGGCGGTAACCGAAGAGGTGGAACGACAGGTGATCGACGTGCTGGTCAGGCAGCTGGGGCATAAATTGACGGAGGCCCGGCAACTGGTGAACCGAGCCATACAAAACAACCGCGCCATCACAACCCCGGAAGAGCTGTTCGAAGAGGTGTACCGGGTGCAGCGGGGGATGTAAGGAGTAAAGGTATCGATAATGTCGGAAAAACAACCAGCTGATTCCGGCGGCCAGCCAGAGGAATTCAAAAGCGGTTTGGTGGACCGGGAGATCGTGTCCGGATCACGGCTGCCGTCCGACGAGGAAACGGAAATCCTTTCCCTGAGGCCTGAAAGCCTGTCCGAGTACATCGGCCAAACAGAGGTCGTGGACACGCTGCACATCGCGATCGAGGCGGCCCATAAACGACAGGAAACCATGGATCATGTCCTGTTTCACGGTCCGCCGGGATTGGGCAAAACGACCCTGGCACATATCATCGCCAACGAGATGGGCAGCCGCCTGACCACGACTTCGGGCCCGGCGCTGGAGAAGGGCGGCGATCTCATCGGCATGCTGACGCACCTGGAGGAGGGCGACATCCTGTTCGTGGATGAAATCCACCGCATACCCAAAGCCGTGGAGGAATTCCTCTACCCGGCCATGGAAGATTTTGCCGTGGATTTCGTGTTCGACAAGGGCATTCATGCCAGGAGTCACCGGTATCGACTCAACCGGTTTACCTTGGTGGGGGCCACGACGAGGGTCGGATTGCTGTCGTCGCCCCTGCGGGACCGGTTTGGACTGTTGCGGAATCTCGATTTTTACGCGGAGCCGGAGCTGGTGAAAATCGCGACACGCTCGGCCAGATTGCTGGACATCGGCATTGACGATCCCGCTGCAGCCGAGTTGTCCAGGCGTTCCCGGGGAACCCCCAGGATCGTCAACCGCCTGCTCAAGCGCGTCAGGGATTACGCCCAGGTAAAAGGCGACGGCTTCATTGCCGGGGATATTGTCGAGGCCGCACTCTCGCTGGAAGGCGTGGATGTGATGGGGTTGACCCGTTTGGATCGCAAATACCTGCGGACAATAATCGAATACTACAAGGGCGGGCCTGTGGGCATCGATGCGATTGCGGCAACGCTTCAGGAGGAGACCGACACCCTGGTTGACGTTGTCGAGCCATACCTTTTGAAAACGGGGCTTGTCGTGCGGACGGCATCCGGGCGAAAGACGTCGGCGGCCGCTTACAAGCATCTGGGAATCGCAGTGCAGGAAACGCTTTTTTAATCCGCCCGCTACAGGGGGGTAGGAACCCCGCTAATCGAAAGCCAAATAGAATACCCAGCATGAACAAGTCATCAGGAGCCGACAGGGCCGGCTACAAAAGAAAAAAATGGAATATCATGTTCATCGGGGAAGACGGGAAGGTGTTCACCGTCAGGCATTTCAAAGGGGTGGTGGCCGGGTCTTTATGCGTGCTGATCGCCCTGGCGGTGACCCTCTTTTTTCTTCAGCATCAAAATGGGCATCGCCTGGAGGAGATCAGGGCCCTGGAGCGGGGCACGGCGGCTCTGGAAGCGCAGAACGAGAGCCTCAAAAGGGAGAAGGAGCAGATGCTGGCGCGGCAGGTCATCCTCGAATCCAGGCTCAAAGCCCTGCAGGGCGGGGACGCGCCCAATAAGGAAAAAGCCGCTTCTCCGGCGACCGCCGAAGCAGGGGGGATCGCCGGAGAGAATGCCGGCCCGGCCGAAAGCACCGCCGAAAAACAATCCACGCCGCCAACGTCCACGGAGAAGGCCGAACAGGCGGCAGACCCGGAAATCGATCCAACGCCCCCACCGCCGGTCACCATCGCCAACCGCGACCTGGTGGTTTGCCGTGATCCCCACGCCGAATTTATTCGGGTCGCTTACAAGGTAGTCAACGTGGGGCCGAAGCATACGCGGGTAACCGGACGCTCGGTGATCGTTCTGAAGAACAATGACATGAACCCTGAAGACTGGATCGTGCTGCCGAACGTTCCCCTTCACGACTTGAGGCCATCGGGTGAAAGCGGGAAGCGGTTTCGTATTTACAATTTTCGCACGCTGAATTACAGGGTTGCGGAATCCAAGCTAAAGGGGCCTTTGCACAGCGCTACCATCTATACCTATACCGAGGAAGGCGCATTGCTCATGGAAAGGGATTATTCCCTGGACGCGCAGACGGAGATATGCCCTTGAAAAATGCTGCGCATTTTTCGGTAAACGCGGCTGTCGTGCCATATCAGGAGAAGGTATTGAAAAATAAATCCAAAAGCATTTCCATTATCGACAGGGGATTGACCGTGGAGGGATCCGTGTCTTGCAGCGGCCAATTGGTCGTCAAAGGAGCCGTCAAGGGAAACCTCAACGGGGATGAGGTGATTATTGCCGAAGATGGCGCCGTTCACGCGGATGCCACCGTATCGATCATCACCATCGGCGGTCAATTCGACGGCACCCTGAGGGTCACGCAGAAGCTGGTCATCCTGCCCACCGGCCGTTGCCGGGGCAACATATCATGCAGGGATTTGACGGTGGAGGCCGGGGGGGTGTTGAACGGCGAGGTGGCATGCCCCCAACCTTGATGTTGACCCACCCGACGGCGCTATGCATCTTCTACATCTGCTTTTGGCCGGCTTCGAAGCCGGGCAAAAAAGCCTCGATATCCAATGCCACACCTTTGAAATTGTCGAAGGTTATATCTGTGAACGGAAGATCCAACGCCTCTCTGATGACGTCGAACATGGCCCGGTAATTGAGGAGAATACGGCGTGACCAATGCATCTCCAACTGCCCGGCCAGCTTCCGGATGTCCTCCCTGGGGCCCTCGATTTCGAGAAAATCTCCGAACGGCATGCTGTCCAGGCACACGGTCGAAGAAGCCAGGGCGAAGGATTCGCGATATTTTTCATACACTTGCTCGGGGTAAAATCCCAGGGCGCGAAGAATGTCCAGCATGGTGTCAACGTCGCTGACTTCCACCTCGTGTTCGGTCAATACCTTGAAATCGTTGTCGGTAAACGCTGGTTTCGCTTTGTATGTAAGCGTTGTGATGTCGTCTTTTCGAAGTCTCAAGAGCGATTCGTTTCGACGAAGGTCGCCGGCCGCATTTTCGAAACAGATGTTGTGCTCGAAAAAACGGCCGCGGGACTCGGCGCCGTTTCGCGCCAGGAGCTTGCGTGAGATTTCAGGATGCGGCAAAAAGAATTTGACTTCGATTTCGAGGGTACCCATATTACCGTGAATATTATAAAGCCTGGAGGGTGTCAATAAGGCGTAAGGCGTAGGGCTCAAGGCGAAGAACCCACAAAGAACGATGCCCTGAAACTTCCTTGCGCCATACGCCTTGGGCCTTGCGCCGCTGGGTTAAGGTGTATGAAATACACGCCTCACAGTTATGGGAATTCTATGACGTTAGACGTGAAGCGGGCTGCTCGTTTTACGTTTCACGGTTTGCACCATTCATCCCGGAATATAACCGAAAAAAACCCTTGACAGGCCGGGAAATATTATTTAAATACACGGATTCTTTTATCAGGGGAGAGAAATAGTGAAAAAGTATACATACAGCGCGAAGAATGCCGACATCGATGAAAAATGGTGGCTTGTGGATGCCGAGGGAGCCGTCCTCGGGAGGCTGGCCACGCAGATTGCCGCAAGGCTCCGGGGAAAGCACAACCCCATGTTTACGCCGCATGTGGACTCGGGTGACGCGGTCATCGTGGTCAACGCCGAAAAAATCGTCTTGACCGGGAAAAAATGGGCGCAGAAGAAATATTACCATCACAGCGGATACATCGGCGGCCTGAAAGAGATCACCGCCAGGAAACTGCTGGAAAAACGCCCGGAAGACTTGATTCGATATGCCGTCAAGGGCATGCTGCCCAAAAACAGACTCGGGCGGACATTGATTAAAAAATTGAAGGTTTACGCCGGGGGAGATCATCCCCATGAAGCCCAGAAGCCCGAAGCCCTGATTCTTAATTAGGATTGGAGGCGCCTGCAGCCCTTCGGTGCAACCGGAAGGCGACGAGGGTCTCGACGCAGACAACCGGAAATGAAAGATAAATAGAGGAAGCGCATGGCAGAAGAAAACATTTATTACGCTACTGGAAAAAGGAAGACGGCTATTGCCCGCACGTGGATGAAGCCCGGCAGCGGTGCGATCACCGTGAACAACCGTGAACTCGATGATTATTTCAGGGTGGGTACGGCCAAAACCATCATGCTGCAACCCCTGGTCCTGACCAATACCCGCGACAGCTACGACATCAAGATCAAGGTGATCGGCGGCGGCATCTCAGGCCAAGCCGGCGCCATTCGTCACGGCATTACCCGGGCGCTCATGATGGCAGACCCGGATTTGAGGCAGTCGCTGAAACGTGCCGGCTTTGTCCGCCGGGATTCCAGAGTGAAAGAACGTAAAAAGTACGGTCAGAAAGGCGCACGCGCAAGGTACCAGTTCTCCAAGCGGTAACCGCCCGGCCGACGTATCGACACCGTTCCATATTCGCAACATCAAAGCACCCCCTGGTCAGCATGACCCGGGGGTGTTTTTGTGTCCACTCCCGTGAATGGTTGCCTATACGGATCCGAGGGTAAGGCCCTAGAGATCAGAGGTCGGAGAGCGGAGGTCATGAACATCCAACATTGAACATCGAACGGCGCGCCATACATTTTCCGTTTCACATCTCACATTTATAAGTAGACGATGCCGTCGTCGAAACGGGTGAGGCGTTCCAGTCCGCTGCCCGTAATCAGGTGGGTGTTTTCGATGCCGACCACGCCCTGCCCGGGAAATATCAATTTGGGTTCCAGGGCGACGACCATCCCCTCTTCAAGGGGCATCTTCTGTCCGGCGGCGATGACGGGGTATTCATCCACTTCCAGGCCGATGCCGTGCCCGACAAATCGTACCCGCTGGTCATCGCCACCCATAAAATTGTCCGCATACCCTTTTTCCCGCACAAAATTCTCTGCCGCGGCATACAACTCGCCGCTTATCCGTCCGGGGCAGGCCTCGCGGGCCATGAGATCCTGGAGATCGAGCATGGCGTCATGCGCGGCGGCGAGTGCCGGCGGCAGGCTGCCAAGGCAGTAGATGCGCGTACTGTCCGCCAGGTACCCCTGGTGAGCGAACACATAGTCGAAAAGCACGGGCTCGTTGCGCTGAACTTTCTTCCGGCCGGGCCCCTGGGCAAAGGCGGGGCTCAATGCCTCTCCGCCGGTCGGGGAGGCGAGCTGGCTGGGGACGGCGGCGGCCGCTCCCGACATGAGATGGCCGTAAAACATTTCGCTGCCCCACATGCGCATGCGGATCAACCCCTGGTGCCCCAGGCGTCGGGCTTCCGCTTCGAGCAGGCCCGCTAATTCGATTTCGGGCATGCCCTCCCTGATGATGGTCGCGGCATAGGCGGCGACCTGGTCGGAGAGGTTGGCCGCTTCGCGCATGAGACCGATTTCATAAGCTGATTTTACGGCACGCACCATTCTGATCATGGGGGAGCAGTCCCGCAGGCGGGCTTCGGGCCACAGACGGCGATAACGCAGGTACAGATTGGCCGGCAGCACATCCAGTTCCATGCCCAGGGTGCGCGGTTGCTCATAGCCGTGCTTCTTCAGGCTTTCCGGCAGTTGGCCGGGGCCGCTCAGGGAAATGATGGTGTCGATGGCCGATTCGGCGCGAGCCCGCCGCAGGTTCTTTTTAACCATGAGGATGGGAGCGCCCTCGACCGGCAGATAGAGGTGTGCCTGTTGCGAGGTCCCCGAGAAATAAAAAAGATCGGTATGCTGCAGCAGCAGCACACCGTCCAGGCCGGCGGCGGCCATTTGACGCTGCATGGTGGTAAGACGCGTTTCCAGTTCGGGTGCCGGCACGTTGGCGGCGGTGTTGAACATAGGAACTCCCCTTTACATTTGACTTCATCCCGCGGCTTACGCCGGGGGATGAAGTCAAATGGTAGTATATACACGCCGGCGGGTTTTTTCAAACGAATATTACGGCCGTCGCCGTCAGAGCATTTGCCATATATAGGCCTAAATTGAGCGATTTTCGGGTTTGCCGCAGATGCAAGGAAAATGTTATCCCGCTATAGTGGTCTATGCGCGATGACATTTGACACCGCAGGTGCGGTGAACCCGGAAATCCGGGCTTGCCAGGCGAAACTCAAAGAGCGAAGACTGGAGAGTTTCAAATATTAAGAGTTCAGGTAGATTTAAACCATTGAAAATAAACCCGCCACCCGCTCGGGGGGTACGGAACGGTATTCTGACAAACACAATAGAGCGGAGTCGTTGCCGAGCATCAACACTGGGCGACAAAAAAATGAAGTGCTTCGACGCCGGCGGACGCCTTGAAAAAATGCAAGCGGTGATGTAAGGATAATGCCATGGAGCACACCGACTATTTCATAAGGCGCTTTTTGCTGATCATCCCCACCTTTCTTGGGATTACGGTGCTTTGCTTCGGCCTCATTCAATTCGTTCCCGGCGGACCCGTGGAACAAGCCATCATGCAGATGCGCAGTATCGGGGCGTCGGAATCGGGCAGAGGAACGGGTGCGGCGGGGACGATATCGGAGGAGCAGCGCAAAGCCATCGAAGCCCATTTCGGATTTGACAAGCCCTTCTACCAGCGATACTGGCGCTGGTTGGTCACGGACCGGCTGGGCATGCGCATGGCATCCTACCGGTTCCCCAACAAGACCGCCTGGCAGCTCATCAGAGAGCGTTTCAGGGTGTCGCTGGTGTTCGGCATCACCGGGTTCGTTCTTTCCTATCTCGTGTGTATTCCGCTGGGCATCGTAAAAGCCCTGCGGCATGACCACGCCTTTGACATCGTGTCGAGCATTGTCGTGTTTGTCGGGTATGCCATTCCGCCCTTTGCCTTCGGGATGGTGCTGAAGATGCTGTTTGCCGGGACGGTGGACGGCCTGTGGGATCTGTTCCCCCTGTCCGGCTTCATCTCGGATTATTACGCGCAGCTCACCCTGTGGGGCAAGGTAAAGGACGTCTTTCATCACATGTTCCTGCCGGTCTTGTGCTACGTTATCGGTAATTTTGCAGTGCTGACGCTGCTCATGAAAAATTCGCTGCTCGAGCAGATCGGCAGGGACTACGTGCGCACGGTTCTTGCCAAGGGAGGCAGCTTTCAGCGGGCCATATGGGGCCACGCCCTGCGCAATGCCCTCATACCCATCGCCACCGGTTTCGGCGCCATCCTGACCGTCATGTTTGCCGGTTCGGTCATCATAGAGCAGGTGTTCGAGATTCCCGGCATGGGACGTTTGAGTCTCGAGGCGATCGTCGGCCGCGATTACCCTGTTTTCATGGGCATCCTGGCGCTGACCGCCCTGCTGGGACTGGTCGGCAATATACTGTCGGATTTTCTGTACGTCGTCATCGACCCCCGTATCAATTTTCAAAACGAGTAGAATATACCAAAGGCATGCGAACGCTCTTCAAAAACCCCATGACCCGCAAGCGTTTGATGCGTTTCAAGTCCTTGCGGCGGGCCTATTTTTCCTTTTGGATCCTTGCCGTGCTGTACGCACTGAGCCTTTGTGCAGAGATGATCTGCAACAGCGCGCCGTTGTACGTCCATTTCCAGGGGAATTCATACTTTCCTGTTTTTCATTTTTACCCGGAAGACGAATTTACCGGGAGCGGCCGGCAGACGAGGCCGGACTATCACAAAATAAGCCGTATGCCGCAGTTTTCGGAAAATGAGAACAACTACATGGTGTTTCCTCCCTTTCCCCACGGCCCGTACAGGAGTGTCGATCCCGATACGATCAAGGTGCCGGATGTGGTCACCCTGGTGTTTACCCCCATTCCCAGAGTGGGGACGGTCAACATCGGCGACGATTTTTCCATTCGAAGATCCGTAAAGCCGAAAGCCTTTACAGGCGTGCCGGCACGGGAGATAAAAAACCGGCGGCTCGGCGAATTTTTCGAGATACCGGAGGATGTCAGGGAGGCCGTCATGGCAAGGTTTGCCAACCGGTCTTCCCCGGCCATGAGCCGCATTGTCAGGGATCGTGAAGGGCGCCTTATATCGCTCTCCCTTTCAACCTACAAAAAGAGGGAGCGAACGCCCCGGTCAATTCGCCTCACCATGCGGTTCCCCGACGAAAGCAGCGGAAAGGATGCCGGGAAAAGCTACCGGATCCAGGTCAACCGCGACCTGGCGCGCGTGCAGCCATCCGGGGGGCGGGACGGGGATCTGTGGCCTGCTGTTTCGGAAGACAACCGCAGGGAAATAATGGCGACGGCCGCGAACCGCTTTTCCGGGCCGGTTGACGATTTGAAAGTTGCCGTCGGGGGGCGGAGCTATGTGGTCGCATTCGACAAACAGGATGTGCGCTTTCCTTTTCGGCCGGTCAAGGAGCATCTCATGGGGATCGACCGGGCAGGGAGGGACGTCCTGGCCAGGATTTTATACGGCATGCGGACCTCCATGACTTTCGGTCTGCTGCTGGTATTGGGGTCCATGGGCCTGGGTATCGCCGCCGGGGCCGTTCAGGGGTACTACGGCGGCCTGGTGGATATCAGCGGTCAGCGTATCATAGAGATTTGGAGCGCACTGCCGTTTTTATACGTAATGATTCTGATGGGGTCGATATACGGCCGGAGTTTTACCCTCCTGCTGGTCTGTTACGGCCTTTTCAACTGGATCGGCATCTCCTACTATATCAGGGCCGAATTCTTGAGGCTGCGAGGTCAACCCTTCGTGGAAGCGGCCAGGTGCATGGGCGTGCCGTCGCGGAAAATCATTTTCAAGCACATCCTTCCCAACGGCATGATACCGGTCGTCACCTTTTTCCCTTTTTCCCTGGTGGGGGCAATCGGATCCCTGGCCGCCCTCGATTACCTGGGATTCGGACTGCCGCCGCCCACACCCAGCTGGGGGGAGCTTCTTTTCCAGGCGCAACAGTACCGTTGGGCCTGGTGGCTGATCCTCTACCCGTCGCTGGCGCTTTTTCTGGTGATGTTGCTGGGTGTCTTCGTGGGTGAAGGCATTCGCAATGCCTATGATCCCAAGCAGTACACCCGGCTGGAATGACTTGGAGGCAGAATGCCAGAGGAAGAGAGAAAGTAAGAAGGAAAGAAGGTTAGAACGGGAGTCTGTGCTCGGTGTTCACTTGTAAATTGACAATTTTTCATCAGGACTTGACAGAAATTGACTACCGACCACAGGTTCTACATAAGTGACAAGGTTTAAAGCAGATAAATAAGGAACGGCAAGTGTCCGACAAACTGATCAGTGTTGACAACCTGCGTGTATCCTTTCCTTCCGACGAAGGGCGGTTCAACGCCGTAGACGGTGTTTCCTTCCACATCGGTTACGGCGAGGTCCTGGGCATTGTCGGTGAGTCCGGCTGCGGGAAATCGGTGACCGCTCTGAGCATGATGCGCCTGATTCCATCCCCCCCGGGCTCCATCGACAGCGGGCGTGTCTTATTCAAGGACAGGGACCTCTTGAAGGTCGACAAGCGGGAGATGCGGCGTATCAGGGGCAGGGATATCAGCATGATCTTTCAGGAACCCCTTTCGGCTCTTTCACCGCTGCAGAAGGTCGGGCGGCAAATGGCCGAGGTCCTGCGTATCCATGACAACATGCCGATGAAAAGGGCCCTGGGCGAATCTGAAAAATGGCTGGAAAAAGTCAGGATTCCGGATGCCGCCCAACGGCTGCAAGCCTATCCCTACCAGCTTTCCGGGGGCATGCAGCAGCGCATCATGATCGCTATGGCATTGATGCAGTCGCCGGACCTAATTATTGCGGACGAGCCGACGACCGCCCTGGACGTGACCATCCAGGCCCAGATATTCAGCTTGATCGCAGAGATGAAGCAGGAAAAGACGTCCATCCTTCTGATCACCCACGACATGGGGGTGGTGTGGGATATGTGCGATCGTGTTGTGGTGATGTATGCCTCGCGGATCGTGGAAAGCGGCGGCACGGAAGACATATTTACAAAACCGGCCCATCCCTACACGCGCGGGCTTTTAAAGTCAATTCCCCGGCTCGGCAACGGGAGCGGGGAAAGATTGGAGGCGATTGCCGGCAGTGTGCCCGGCCCGGGCAGCTACCTTTCAGGCTGTCGCTTCCGGGACCGCTGCCCAATGGCCTTTGACCGCTGTGCGCAGGAGACGCCCGATTTTAAGAGGGTTTCCGAGGGACATGCGGCGGCCTGTTTTCTCGCCGGCGAATTGGCGAGGGGAAAGCGGTAACTCCCTTCACAAACCGCCGGCTCTGCCGGCGTCTGCTGTTTGTGTAGAGCGGTTGTCAGAAAAACGTTTCGAATGGCGTGCCTCTATTACGGAATAGACTTGCGGCAATCGGTATAACCCTCGACGTCGAGAAAAAAAGAGTGTCATCCCTATGAATAAAAGCGCCAACATAGTGGAAGTGAAGGATCTCAAAACCTGGTTTCCCATCCGGCACGGCGTGTTGGCAAGAACCGTGGGGCACGTGCGGGCCGTCGACGGGGTTTCCTTTTTTGTCGCCAGAGGCGAAACCCTGGGACTGGTGGGGGAATCGGGCTGCGGCAAGAGCACGCTGGGAAGAACGCTCATGGGCCTGGAAAAAATATATGCCGGCGAGGTTCTCGTGGAAGGGAAATCACTGGCGGCGTTGTCCGGAAGACAACTGCGGTCGTTGCGGCGTAGGATTCAGATCGTTTTTCAGGATCCGCTCTCCTCCCTCAATCCGCGCATGAACACCCTCGATATCGTCACCGAGGGCATGATCCAATTCGGCCTGCTGGATGGCGACAGGGAGGCCGTTGCCGGTAAACTGATGGCGGAAGTCGGCCTCAGCGCAGATATGATCTACAGGTATCCGCACGAGTTTTCCGGGGGGCAGCGTCAGCGGATCAACATTGCCAGGGCGGTTTCCCTGAAACCCGATTTCATCGTCTGCGACGAACCCGTGAGCGCTCTGGACGTGTCGGTTCAGGCCCAGATCATCAACCTCCTGCTGGACCTGAGAAAAAAGTACGGTCTGGCATATCTTTTCATCTCCCACGATCTGAGCGTCGTTAGCCACATTTCCCACCGCGTGGCGGTCATGTATTTGGGAAAAATAGTGGAATACGGCAGGACGGCGGCGGTCATTCAGCAGCCCAGGCACCCCTACACCCGTGCGCTTGTCGACGCGATACCGGTTCCCGGCAGCCATCGCCGCGAAAAGATCGTTCTGTCCGGAAGCATGCCGTCACCGGCCAATCCGCCTCCCGGCTGTCCGTTTCACCCGCGCTGTCCGGAAGCGATGGCCGTGTGCCGCACAAGGTATCCGGCGGAGAGCGGGGACGAGGAGCGGCGGGTGCGCTGCCACCTCTACTAAATTTCAATTTGGAAAATAAACCCGCCACTCTCTCAGGGCATACGGAACGTTATTCTGACAAACACGATAGAAATTGTTGAAATCGATACCGGCCCAACTGCCGTCTTCCTCGTCGGTTGGGCCGGTATCGATTTCAAATGGGAATAATTGACATTTACCAACGCTTCTTTTATAAACCAGCAGTCATTATCCAGTACCCGTAGAAAAATGACCCATGCACCATCCATTTTTTTGGATGAGCCGATAAGCGTTTAAAGAAATCAACAGCCTGAAATTAAAAATATAATTTACATTAGAAACGGCTTTTTTGCACTGCATTGAGCAGAAAACAATCCATTGGTCAGTCGATCCTGGATGCAATGCCAACCGCCTGTTTGCAATGGTGAGGTAGGAACATGACAAACACCCTGACCCCCTTAAGCGCCATTTCCCCGGTCGATGGACGCTATCGCCGTGCAACCGAACCGCTGGCCGCCTACTTTTCAGAGCAGGCGCTCATTCGCCACCGCGCGATGGTGGAAGTCGAATATTTCATCGCCCTGTGTGAGATTCCGCTGCCGCAGCTGGCGCGATTCCCGCATGATCGGTACGCCCCCTTGCGGCAGATCATTGCCGACTTTTCCGATGAAGATGCCCTGCGCGTCAAGGCGATCGAGAAAGAGACCAACCACGATGTCAAGGCTGTCGAATACTTTCTCAAGGAAGCCTTTGACCGACTGGGCACAGGGGCCTTTTCCGAATTTATCCATTTCGGCCTGACGTCGCAGGATGTCACCAACACGGCCGCACCGCTGTGCCTCAAGGCCGCCTGGGAAAACATTCTCAAGCCGGGACTGGAATCGATTTTGGAGTGGATGAAGGCGATGGCCCATGAATGGCGGGACGTGGTGATGCTGGCGCGCACGCATGGACAGCCGGCGTCCCCCACCAGCATGGGAAAGGAAATTTTTGTCTTCGCAGACCGCTTGACCGGACAGCTCGCCCTGACCGAACATATCCCTTTTGCGGCCAAGTTCGGCGGGGCCACGGGCAATTTCAACGCCCACTACGCGGCCTATCCGGAGATCGACTGGATTGGGTTTGCCGACCGCTTTGTCAATCGGACGCTGGGGCTGAAACGATCGGCGGTCACCACTCAGATAGAGCCTTATGACCACCTTGGCGCCTTGTTTGACAACCTGAAGCGCATCAACACCATTTTGATCGATTTCTGCCGGGATATCTGGACCTACATCGCCTTCGATTATTTCAAACAGAAAATCAAAGCGGGAGAGGTCGGGTCATCGACCATGCCCAACAAGGTCAACCCCATCGATTTCGAGAATGCCGAAGGCAATTTCGGGGTGGCCAACGCCCTGTTCGAGCACCTATCGGCCAAGCTGCCCATATCGCGGATGCAGCGCGACCTCACCGATTCAACCGTTATGCGCAATATCGGGGTACCCATCGGTCACACCCTCATCGGCATCAAAAGCGTGCAGCGGGGATGCGGCAAGCTGATTCTCAACGCAACCGCCATCGATAACGACCTGGATAACCAGTGGGCCGTCGTGGCGGAAGGCATCCAGACCATTCTTCGCCGGGAGGGCTATCCGAAACCCTACGAAGCGCTCAAAGCCCTCACGAGGACCCATGCCAGGATCGACCGGAAAACGCTTGCCGCGTTTATCGACGGCCTGGATCTTTCGCAGGAGATCAAGCGGGAACTCAAGGCAATCACGCCGAAAACGTACACGGGGAGATATAATTATTAGGGGAGAAAAAATGCGCATCGTCTCTTGGAACGTCAACGGCATCCGTGCCGCCGTGAAAAAAGATTTTAAAGGATCCCTGTCCGCCATGCAGGCCGACATTCTCTGTATCCAGGAGACCAAGGCCCAGGATCGACAGGTCCAAGAGGCCCTGGCCGACATCGGCGGTTACCATATCTATTCCAATTCGGCCGTTAAAAAGGGGTATGCCGGAACTGCCGTGCTGACCAAAAGGGCGCCGACGGCCGTGCGCCTGGGCATGGGCATGGAAGCTCACGACCAGGAGGGTCGCGTGATAGCCATGGATTTTGACGCGTTCCTGCTGGTGACCGTCTATACCCCGAATTCCGGCAGCGAGTTGAAGCGCCTCGAATACCGTCGACAGTGGGATGCCGACTTTCTTCTTTATCTTAAAGGGCTGGCGTCGGAAAAACCGGTCATTGCCTGCGGCGATTTCAATGTCGCCCACCGGCCTATCGACCTCGCCAGGCCGGAGCCGAACTACAACAAGACCGCCGGCTATATGCAGGCCGAGATCGACGGCATGGACAACCTGCTTGCCTCCGACTTCATCGATGCCTATCGTTACAAAAACCCCACAACGGTCAAGTACAGCTGGTGGAGCTATCGGGCCGCGGCCCGGAAAAAAAACATCGGCTGGCGTATCGACTATTTTCTGGTTTCCCCTGAACTCACAGCCGCGATCGCCGGGGCGGACATGCTCAATGACGTCATGGGATCCGACCACTGCCCGGTTCGCCTGGATGTGGACATCGAGCGGTGATGCGCAACATTTTCCTCATACTGGTGGTCCTCGCCTGTTTTCCGGGGCATGCCGCTTTCGGTGGCGACGGCGCGGCTTCCGCCGCTTCTGGGTCCGATGAAAGCGTCGCGAAAGAACCCCTGGCGGAAGAGCCGCACGCACTTTCGGCCGACCCCTCCGGGACCGGTTTCTGGGAGAAGGCCTGGGGATGGACGCCGAGAAACGCCGTGATGCCGGGGATGTGGAGCATCCACCTGGATGGAACCGGTGAGTATTTCGGCGACGGAAGCAACAATGACCAGCAGAATCTTTTAGGCATCCAGCTGTTTGGCTTTACCGCCGGCGTCTTTACCAACAGCCACAATGACCCCTGCTGGTTCTTCGGCCCCGCAAGAGAGATTTATACCCAACAGCTTTCGGAAAATCTGCGCTTCGACATCGGCTACAAGTTCGGCCTGCTCTCCGGCTACGGGGACGATCTACCCAACATCAACGGCATGTCCGCGTTTGCCGAGGCCATCTTCAGCTTTACCTGGAAAAGGTTGGGATTCGATGTGGGGGTGCTGCCGACCTTTATCATTACCGGAAGCTTCAGAATCGATATCGATTTCATGGATTGAACACGTCGTCGAAATGGACCGCATCCGCTTTCATCGGGAGGGGCAGGCCGGACTGCACGGCGTCTTCCAGATCCGCCAGGGAGTCCTCGTCGATCCACCAGTACCAGTATGCGCTGGTTTCATCACCATATTTTGACAGTACCGTATCCGGCATTCCAAATTTGTTCCAGTAAAGCAGGCGGGTGTAGTTGGTATTCCACAGGAGGACGTAGGGAAATTCACGGTAGATGAGTTGGTCGATCTCCCGGTAGATGGCATTGCGTTGCTTGATGTCGAAAATGCCTTTCTGCTTTTCGATGAGCTCGTCCACCCGCTTGTTTTTAAAACCGGTGATGTTGTTCCCGCTGCGCCTGTCGGCTTCCGAGGACATCCACATGCCTTCCGGGTTTTTAAAGATGCCCGATCCCCAGGAGGCCCAGGTCATTTCATAATTGAACTCATCCATGTCCCTCGCCCATGACGCCCAGTCCTTTTTATCGATGATGAGTTCGATGCCCACATCCTTCAGGTCCTCTGCGTAGATGGACGGAAATTTTTCCAGGGAAGCCTGGCTGATCAGAAAGCGGAAGGAAAAACGCCTGCCGTTTTTTTCCAAAAAGCCGGTAGCGGGATTCACGACCCAGCCCGCTTGGTTGAGGAGGTCGCGCGCCTTCTTTTTGTCAAACTCGATCAGGGGGTTGGGGCAGGGGTGCTTTTTGTCATAAAGGTCTTCATAGTAGGATCTTTGCAGAAAATACTGACTGTACATGAGGGTGCTGTTCATTTTTCTGCGGTCCAGAAGGTAGGCCATGGCCTGCCTGACCCGGACATCGTCGAAAGGAGGCTTGCGCATGTTCATGGCAAAGCCCTGAAAACCGACCGGTTTTGCGTTGTAGATTTTCTGCTTGACGATCCAGGCCTTGGAGAAACTTTCGCCCTTGGTTTCGTTTACCCAGAGCCTGGAGGTGTAGACCGGGAAGAGATCGATGAGCCCTTTTTTGAAAGCTTCGAAGGCGTTTTCCCTTTCCGCATAAAAGCGGAACCGCAACCGGTCGAAGTTGCCCGTGTGTTTGTTGCGCGCGGCGCCTATGTGCCACCAGTCCCCGCGCCGCTTCAGGATGAGCGACAGCCCCTCGTCGATGACGCCGAGGGCATAGGGCCCGGAGGTGACGGGAAAATCGAAGGTGATTTTGTTGAAATCATGCCCGGTCATATGGTGCTGCGGCAGTATGTGGAACCCCCCCACGGCCGACAGATTCATCCAGTGGACATTTTTCGCCGTGAAGCGGATGGTGCGCCGATCGAGGATCGTGGGGGACTCGAACCGTTCGAGGCTGACCTTGTGAACACCGGTCATGTTTTTGGGGTCCATGATCGCGTCAAAGGTCCACTTGACATCTTCAGCGGTTATGGGTTCCCCGTCGCTCCATTTCGCGCGTCGGTCGAGGGTGAAGGTAAATGTTTTTTTGTCGTCGGAAATAGACCACGTTTCGGCCAGATCGGGCTCATAAGCCAGGGTCAGGGGGTTCATGGCCAACAGGGTTTCGAACATGGCTCCGAAAATTTCGGCCGTGAAGCTGTTGTTGTCGAGATAGTAGTTGAGGCTTTTCGGATATTGGCCGGCAAAAATGGAGATCTCGCCGCCTACGACAGCATCCTGGCCGGCCATGGGGTTGGGGGCGTCCCGCCATCCCGGTTTGGGGTAGCGATCTTCTGCAACCGCGGAAAGCGTTCCTGTGAAAAAAATCAGGAAGAGGATGATAACCAGTCGTTTTCCCATGGCATAAAATAAGATAGAGATGAGCTCATAGCTGACAGGTCATAGCTCATGGCACGCTATCAGCTATGAGCTGTGCGCTTTTTTCCCCTTGGCCCCCAATGCTTCGGATTCGGCCGGAGGTGGTTGGCTCACGGATGATAAGACCGGCGCCGGAACCTACGGCGCGGGTGCCTAATGGCCTTCAGCGGTTGCGGCCTCTTTTTCTTCGGTTTTATTCTGCTTTTGTTTTAAAGCGGCTTCCTTGTCGGCCTTCATTTTGGCTGCCTGGGCTTTTTTCGCTTTTTCTTCGGCCAGTTTGGCTTCGTTGGCGGCTTTCTGCGCTTCAGCCGCCCGATGTTCCAGTTCGTCCAGCATTTGCCTGGCCTGAGTCGTTTTCTTGGCGACCAGTTCCTGCTGAATATCCTCCAGATCGAGGCCTGCGGCCTCCTTGAGATAGCCCAGAGCCGCCTTGAGGGATGCGGTGGAATTTTTGTCGATGGCGGCATCCGCCTTGGACATGAGGGCCATCAGGTCGATGTTGTTTATCCTGGCTTGGGCGGACGCTTTTTCTGCCGGGGTCGTACTGTACGAAAGGGCCTTTTCAAGATAGGCTTTTTCCGCATCGAAATCGGGCATGCCTTCGACCTCCAGGAGCGTTGCCGCTTTGTCCCGGTAGTAGCTGTATATCAATGAGAAAACGTCGTCGCGGCGGTAATCCTGCTGCGTTTTGTCTGGAAGCTCTATACCCGGCAGCGAGATCAACCGGCTGGCTCCCTTGGGGGCGAAATTCCCCTGCCACACCTCGACGGCGCCGTTTACCGGTTTGAGATAATACCGGTTGTGATTCAGGAAGCTTGCGATGACGATCAGCAGAATCAGAAAGCCCAATCCGCCCAGCCCGATTTGAGCCATACGGTTGCCGGGTTCCGACGGTTTGGAGGCGTCGGGTGGCGGCGCATAGCTGATCGAGGGTTTGGGTTCCTGTGAGGCTTTTTCTGCAGCGGCCTTT
>Ga0316576_10000468_pt1 | contig 18946 bp, 15 predicted proteins | sample S0NA_FD_203075 | JGI IMG/M metagenome (GOLD analysis project Ga0316576, IMG submission 203075) | Rhizosphere microbial communities from salt marsh grasses in Alabama, United States - S0-2_050615r3r5 | ecosystem: Host-associated > Plants > Roots > Rhizosphere | place: USA: Alabama | collected... | reverse complement strand
TCGCGCCCCCGCCGGCGGCGGCGTCGCCCGGAGCGGTCGTACTCGTCGTCCGACCGTTGGGTGTCACGGCCGCCGTCCGCCGAGCCCGGCGCCTCTCCCCTGGTCTCCGAGGAGTCCTCGCGGGGCTGGCGCTCGGTGTCACGGGCGCGGTCCGCGTTCGCGGGCCGCTCACGGGGGCCGGACGCGGCCGGGGCCGGCGCGTCGGCCGCACCGGAGGCACCGCGGGCCGCCGCGATGGCCTCGACGAGCTGGCTCTTGCGCATACGGCCGGTGCCCTTGATGCCCATGCCGGAGGCCATCTGCTGCAGCTCGGCGAGTCGCAGGGCATTGAGGCCGCCCCCACGCGGGGCGACGTCGCCGCCGTTCGGGCTGGTCGGCGCCTGCGTGGCCTCGGGCGTGGCGACGGTGTCTGTGCTGTTGGTCAACGAGGACCCTTCCTACTCACGTACCGGTTGTTCGCACCTGGCACGCACTGGTGGACGTCGGTGGTAGGCCACCGAGGGATGACGTGGTGGACGTCGAGGTTCCGGGTCGCGGTGCCGACGCAGGGGGCGAGGACAGCCAGTGCCCCGGAGATAACGGCTACCACCGCAGGTGGTGGAGCGTCACCCTACGGTAGCACGACGACGGCACTGCTTCACTCGGCGTGTCGTCATCCCGCCACTGTCGTCCCGACCAGCACCGCACCGGCGGGGTCCACGTCGAGACGGTAGGCCGACCACCCGTAGTCGGCCTCGACGGCCTCGAGGTCGCCGCGCCGGCCGAGCACCAGGATGCTCGGCCCGGCACCGGAGATGACCGCCGCGTGGCCCTGTCGACGAAGGACGGAGACGAGCCCCATGGACTCGGGGAACGCCCCGGCACGGTACGGCTGGTGCAGTCGGTCCTCGGTCGCCGGGAGCAGCAGCGACAGGTCGGTGGTCAGCGCGGGCACGAGCAGAGCGGACCGACCCGCGTTGAACGCGGCGGCGCGGTGCGGGACCGATGCCGGGATGAGCCCGCGCGCCCGGGCGGTGCTCAGCGTCTCGTGAGGCACGAGAACCAGGACGGCGAGGTCAGGGTGGACGTCGAGCCGGCGCCACCGCACCTCTGCTCCGGACTCCCAGACCAGGGTGAGACCGCCGACCAGAGTGGCCCCCACGTTGTCGGCATGCCCTTCGAACTGAGTTGCGAGACGGAGCAGGGTCGCGTCGTCCAGCAAGGACTGCCGACCGACGGCTGCGGCGAGACCACGCGCCACCAGCAGGCCCGCGACCGTGGCCGCCGACGACGAGCCGAGCCCGCGGCCGTGCGGCACCCGGTTGAGCGCGTGCAGCCGCACGCCGGGCAGATCGAGGCCCGCCTGCTGCAGCCCGGCGGCCAGGGCCCGAACCACCAGGTGGGTCTCGTCACGCGGCAGGGTCCCGGCCCCCTCGCCCTCGACCTGGACGGCGCACCCGCCGGCCGAGACCTCGGCCTCGACGGTGTCGTACAGCGTGAGAGCGAGCCCAGCGGCGTCGAACGCCGGGCCGAGGTTGGCGCTGCTGGCCGGCACGCGCACCCTGGCGCGCGTCCCGACCGGGATGCGGCTGCTGCCGCTCACGCCAGCCCGACGGCGCGGGCGGCCTCGTCCGCTCGGGGCGCGACGACAGTCGCGTCCACCTCCCCGTGATGGTCCATCGCCGTGTCGACGTCCTTCAGCCCGTGCCCGGTCACGGTGACGACGACACGAAGGCCACGCTGAAGGGACCCGGCGGCGGCTGCGTGCAGGAGACCGGCGACGGGGGCCGCGGACGCGGGCTCGACGAACAGCCCGTCGTGGGCGGCCAGGGCGGCCTGCGCGTCCAGGATTGCGGCGTCGGAGACGGCCGTGATGGCCCCCCGGGACTCGTCGCGAGCCGCAACTGCCAGCTCCCACGACGCGGGGTTGCCGATGCGGATCGCCGTCGCCACCGTCTCCGGCTTGGCGACCGGGCTACCGGTGACCAGCGGCGCGGCGCCCTCGGCCTGCACCCCCCACATCCGCGGCCGACGGGTCGCCGGCCCGTCGTCGGCGTACTCGGTGTACCCGAGCCAGTACGCCGCGATGTTGCCGGCGTTCCCGGTCGGCAGCACGTGCAGGTCGGGGGCGTCCGACAGCTGGTCCACGACTTCGAAGGCGGCCGTCTTCTGACCCTGCAGCCGGAACGGGTTCACCGAGTTGACCAGGGACACCGGGTAGGTCTCGGCCAGGTCTCGAGCCACGGCGAGGCAGTCGTCGAAGTTGCCGTCGACCTGGAGCACCTGAGCGCCGTGCATGACGGCCTGCGCCAGCTTGCCTCGCGCGATCTTGCCTGCGGGGATGAGCACCACCGGGGTCATGCCGGCCGCAACGGCGTACGCGGCGGCCGATGCGCTCGTGTTGCCCGTCGAGGCGCAGACGACGGCTTTCGCCCCCTCCTCGGCCGCCTTGGAGATCGCCAGGGTCATCCCTCTGTCCTTGAAGGATCCCGTGGGGTTGCAGCCCTCGACCTTGCAGTGCACCTCGCACCCGGTCTGCTCGGACAGCCACCGTGCCGGCACCAGTGGCGTGCCCCCTTCGTGCAGGGTGACCACCGGTGTCGTCTCACCGACCGGCAGCCGCTCGCGGTACTCCTCGATGACTCCCCGCCACAGGTGTGCCATCTACAGCGCCTCCACCCGCATGACCGACACGACCGACCGCACCGTCGGGGCCTCCCGCAGGCTCGCCACGGTCGCATCGAGCGACCGCTTCGGCGCGGGGTGGGTGACGATGACGAGCTCGGCGTCCTGCTCGCCCCGGATCTCCTGGCGCACGGTCTCGATGGACACCCCGTTCTCCGCGAAGATGCCGGCGACGGCAGCCAGGACACCGGGCCGGTCGTCCACGTCGACGATGAGGTGGAACCGTGTCACGGCCTCACCCGGCGACGCCACGGCCAGGGCGGCGTAGCTGCTCTCCCCCACACCCACGACCTTCTGGACGCGGTTGCGGGCTGCCGTGACGACGTCGCCGAGGACAGCGCTGGCGGTCGGTGCCCCGCCGGCCCCCTGCCCGTAGAACATCAGCTGACCGGCGGCGTCGGCCTCGACGACGACCGCGTTGAACGCGCCGTGGACGCTGCCCAGAGGGTGGTCGCGCGGGATGATCGTGGGGCCCACCCAGACGCTGATCCGGCCCTCGTCGAGCCGCTCGGCCACGGCGAGGAGCTTGACCACTCCGTGCATGGCACGGGCACTGGCGATGTCGCTGCTGGTCACACCCCGGATACCGGTCACCTCGACCTGGTCGGCCGTCACCCGGGAGTGGAACGCCAGCGACGCGATGATGGCCGCCTTGGCGGCTGCGTCGTGGCCGTCGACGTCCGCGGTGGGGTCGGCCTCGGCGTAGCCCAGCCGCTGGGCGTCCGCGAGCACCTCGTCGAACGACTCACCGGCGGTGTCCATGCGGTCCAGGACGTAGTTGGTGGTCCCGTTCACGATGCCCATCACCCGGCGCACCCGATCGCCGACGAGGGACTCCCGCAGCGGACGGAGCAGCGGGATGGCGCCCGCCACCGCGGCCTCGAAGTAGAGGTCCACGCCCGACTCGCGAGCGGCCTCGTGCAGGCGCGCGCCGTCGGCGGCCATGAGGGCCTTGTTCGCGGTCACGACGGACGCGCCGTGCGCCATCGCCGCACGCACCAGGGTGCGCGCCGGCTCGATGCCTCCGACCAGCTCGATGACGACGTCGATGTCCCCCCTGCTCACCAGCGCCTCGGCGTCGTCCGTCAGCAGGTGGTGGGGTACGCCGGCACGGGGCGAGGCCGCATCGCGGACCGCCACGCCCACGAGCTCGAGGTCGCGCGCGACGCGTGCGCTGAGGTCGTCCGCATGCTCGGTGAGCAGGCGAACCACCTGCGACCCGACGTTGCCGCAGCCCAGCAGGGCGATCCGAACTGGCTCAGCCATCGACGACCGATCTCTCTTCCACAGGGGGTGCACGACGGCCCACAGTGTCCCACGGGCGGCGCAGGGCGCGAGCGCCGCCGCAGGGCGGGCGCTCGTCGACCAGGCCCGGGTCAGCCGACGTCGCAGGCCAGCAGGTCGTCGTAGGACTCGCGGCGCACGACCAACCGTGCTCCCTGCGGCCCCACCGCCACCACCGGCGGCCGGCCGACGAGGTTGTAGTTGCTGGCCATGGACCGGCAGTAGGCCCCGGTCGCGGCCACCGCCAGCAGGTCGCCGCGACGCGTGTCGGTCGGCAGCCAGGCGTCCTGGACGACCACGTCGCCGGACTCGCAGTGCTTGCCCACGACGCGAGCGAGCATCAGCGGGGCCGTGGGCGTTCGGTTGGCAAGCGTCACCGTGTACTCGGCGTCGTACAGGGCGGTGCGGATGTTGTCGCTCATCCCCCCGTCGACGCTCACGTACGTGCGGATGCCGTCCACGTTCTTGACCGTGCCGACCTCGTAGACCGTGAGCATCGTCGGCCCGACGAGGGCGCGACCGGGTTCGACGGCCAGGCGCGGGACGGCAAGCCCCGCATGCTCGCACTCGGTGCGCACGATGTCGGTCAGGCGTGCCGCCAGCTCGCCCAGCGGCTCGGGGTCGTCCGACGCGACATAGGCGATCCCCAGGCCACCGCCGAGGTCGAGCTCGGCGACGTGCAGCCCGAGCACGTCACGCACCTGCGCCATCAGCCGCACCATCCGCGCGGCAGCCACCTCGAAGCCTGCGGTGTCGAAGATCTGCGACCCGATGTGCGAGTGCAGGCCCCGCATGTCGAGCGCCTCCTCGGCAGCAGCCTGTCGCACGGCTTCCAGCGCGTCCCCCGACGCCAGGGAGAACCCGAACTTGACGTCCTCGTGCGCGGTGGCGATGTACTCGTGGGTGTGGGCCTCGACCCCCACCCGTACCCGGATGAGGACCGGCTGCACCCGTCCCTGCGCGCGAGCGACGTCGGCCAGCATCGCGATCTCGTCGAACGAGTCGACGACGACCAGGCCCACACCGGCGCCCACGGCGAGCCGGAGCTCCTCGAGAGACTTGTTGTTGCCATGCAGCGCGATGCGACTCGGCGGGAAGCCCGCGTCAAGCGCGACCCGCAGCTCGCCGCCGGTGCAGACGTCGATGCTGAGGCCCTCCTCGTCGACCCAGCGGGCGACCGCCCTGGTCAAGAAGGCCTTTGCCGCGTAGAAGACGTCGAAGCCGGCGAAGGCGCGACGAAAGGCCTGGGCACGGGCGCGAAAGTCGGGCTCGTCGAGCAGGAACACCGGCGTGCCGTACTCGGCCGCGAGGTCGGCGACAGCGTGGCCGTGGACCCGGAGGGCACCCGTGGCAGCGTCCCGGTCGACACCGCTGGGCCACACGTGCCCAGCCAGCTCAGCCGGGCTCTGCGGTGGGAGCCCCGGGCCGGGCTCCGGCAACAGGTCGGCGTGGCGTGGTCCTGCCGGGTGGGCGCGCACGCGCGGCAAGAGTAGCCACGGCCGCTCATGACCACACCACCGTCCGAGCGCCGACGCGCCAGAGGGTCACGCCACTCGGACGCAGGGTGCTGAGTCCCGGCTGCGTCCGAGTCGCGCTGTGCCCTGGCACCACCGCACTCGGACGCAGGGTGCCGCGTCCCGTTGCGTCCGAGTCGGCTACATCCGCTCCGGCGCGCCGACCCCGAGCAGCCCGAGGCCGTTGGCGAGCACCTGCCGTGTCGCCTCGACGAGCCACAGGCGGGCGCGGTGACGGTCGGTGGCCTCTTCGTCGCCCAAAGGCAGCACCCGGCACTCGTCGTAGAACTTGTGGAAGACAGCGGCGGTGTCCTCGAGGTAGCGGGCCACTCGGTGCGGCTCGCGGAGCTCGGCCGCGGTGGCCACGACCCGGGGGAGCTCGCCGAGGGCACCGAGCAGCGCCGTCTCCCGAGGGTGCGTGAGAAGGGACGGGTCCAGCTCGCCCTGGTCGATACCCAGCTCAGCGGCATTGCGCAGGATCGACGCGAGTCGGGCGTGGGCGTACTGCACGTAGAACACAGGGTTGTCCGCCGTCTGCCGGGTCACCAGGTCGAGGTCCAACGTCATCGGCGAGTCCGCCGGATACCTGCACAGCGTGTACCGCGCGGCGTCGACCCCGGTGGCCTCGACGATGTCCTGCAGCGTGATGATGGCGCCCGCGCGCTTGGACAGCCGCATCTCCTCGCCACCCTGCACGACCTTCACGAGCTGGCCGATCAGCACGTCCAGCGTGCGCGCGGGGTCGTCCCCCGCGCACGCCGCGATGGCCGTCAGGCGTCCCACGTAGCCGTGGTGGTCGGCCCCCAGCAGGTACAGGCAGGTGTCGAAGCCCCGCTCCCGCTTGTCCACGTAGTAGGCCGTGTCGGACGCGAAGTACGTGTACTCGCCGTCCTGCTTGACCAGCACCCGGTCCTTGTCGTCACCGAAGTCGGTGGTGCGCATGAACAGGGCGCCATCGGCCTCGTACAGGTGGCCCTGACGGTGCAGGACGTCGATGCCGTGCGCCACCTTGCCCGACGTGTGCAGGTCACGCTCGGACGTCCAGACGTCGAAGTGGGTACGGAACTCGTCGAGCTGACGGCGCTGCTCGTCCAGCTGCCGCCGGTAGCCCATCTCCCGAAAGGCGGTCACCTGCTCGTCCTCGGGCAGCGCGACGATCTCGGGTCGCTCGGCGACGATGGTGGCGGCCAGGTCGTGCACGTACTGCCCGTGGTAGCCGTCCGGGGGCACGGGCGCGCCGTGGGCAGCCGCCATGAGCGACTCGCCGAAGCGGTCGAGCTGCGCGCCTCGGTCGTTGACGTAGAACTCGCGCGTCACCTGGGCTCCGGCAGCCTCGAGCACGCGGGCGAGGGCGTCGCCGAGCGCCGCCCACCGGGTGTGGCCCAGGTGCAGCGGTCCGGTGGGGTTGGCGGAGATGAACTCCACGTTCACGCGCCGACCGTGGAGCGCCTCGCTGCGTCCGTACGCCTCCCCCGCGTCGACGATGGTGCGTGCGAGCGCCCCGGCAGCGGCGGTCTCGAGCCGGACGTTGACGAAGCCCGGCCCAGCGACGTCCGCCGCGGCGATCCCGTCCTGCTCGCGCAGGCACTCCGACAACGCAGTCGCCAGCTCCCTCGGCACCAGCCCGGCGCGCTTGCCGGTCTGCATGGCGGCGTTGGTGGCGTAGTCGCCGTGCTCCGGATTGCGTGGGCGTTCGACGGTCACCGCGGTCGGCACCGCACCGGCGTCGCCGCCCAGTCGATCCACGCTGGCCGCCAGGCACCCGGCCACGAGCGCGGCGAGGTCGTCAGGGGTCACCCGCACAGGGTAGGGACTGCGGCACGGTCCGGGTGAGGCGGTGCTCGCTGCTACCCTCGTGCCAGCGCGGCGGGCCGCTCCGGCGCGACGGACAGCCCCCGTAGCTCAGGGGATAGAGCACCGCCCTCCGGAGGCGGGAGCGCAGGTTCGAATCCTGCCGGGGGCGCCACTGCCGCGGGCGCCAGGTGCTGGCGACGCCACTGCTGGGACGCCGCCGCTGTGCGGCGCGGGGGTCAGGCCGCCATCGCGATCACGTAGAACATCGCTCCGTAGGGGTCGGCGAGCAGTGCCCACCGACCCATGTCGATGTCCATGGGCCCGGCCACCAGCGATCCACCGGCCTCCGTCGTCGCCGCCACGGCTGCGTCGCAGTCGGTGACCGTGAAGTAGACGCCCCAGACCGACGGGGCCTCGTCGGGCACCCCAGGCGGGGTGCTCATCGCACCGGCGACGGACGTGTCGACGCCCTCGGCTGCCTCCCCCTTGGCGTCCAGGTGGGCCACCACGTACGGACTGCCTCCGACGTCGGTGGCCTCCCATCGCCAGCCGAAGACCTCCTCGTAGTACGGCAGCGCGGCGGCGATGTCACGCGTCTGCAGCTCCGCCCACGAGAAGGCGCCGGGGACGTTGAACAGCTCGGCGCCCTGGTGCTCGCGCGGCTGCCAGAGGCCGAGCACCGCTCCCGACGGGTCGGCCACCACGGCCATCCGTCCCGAGGTCATGACGTCGAAGGCTGGCACCACCACCGAGCCACCGGCGTCCGGGGTCGCGGCGACGACCTCACCGGCGTCCCCGACCAGCACGTAGACCATCCAGGCGGACGGCACTCCGGCGGACTGCTGGTCCGGCGGCTGTGGGCCCAGCCCCGCCACCAGCCGGCCGTCCTTGCGCAGCATCGTGTACGTGGTTCCGGCGTCGGTCGGCTCGTCCTCGGCGGTCCAGCCGAAGAGCTCGCAGTAGAACGCGGTGGCACCGGCTTGGTCGGGGGTGGCCAGGTCAACCCAGCCGGGGAGTCCGTTCGGGTAGCGCATGCCTGGACGCTACGCGTCCACGCCCCGTGGTGGCCAGAGGTCTGCCGACACCACCCTTGCAGTTGTCGCTGACTCGCACCGCGGTCGCCGACACGGTCCCCAGAGGTGATCATGAGGGCGTGAGCACCGAGGCCCGCATCGCGCCCGGTCCAGCCGGGCCCGCGCCGCTGCGGCCCGTGGCGCGTGCCGTGCGCCGCGTCCTTGCCGGCACCGCGGACGGGTCCACGGCGACGACCAGGGCCATCGCCCGACCCGCTGGTGCACCTGGGTGGTTCGGGCCGCAGAGCGCCGCGTGGCAGGTCCACGGATCCGTCTCGACGTTCCTGGGCGGCATCCGAGCCCTCCTCCTGCAGTCGCTGCACCCGCTCGCCCTGGCAGGCATCGACAGCCACTCGAGCTATCGCGACGACCCCTTCGGCCGGCTTCAGCGCACCGGCGCGTTCATCGCGGCGACGACGTTCGGGAGCGCCGAGGTGGCGCAGCGCACGGTCGACGCCGTCACGCGCCTGCACCGGTCCGTGTCCGGCACGGCCGCCGACGGACAGCCCTACTCGGCTACCGACCCGGTGCTGCTGCGCTGGGTCCACATCGCGCTCGTCGACTCGATGCTCGACGCCCACCAGAGGTTCGGCACCAACGGCGTCGTCGATGCCGACGACGACGTGCGAGACATGTCCGTGGTCGGCGAGGCCATGGGGGTCACCCGCCCACCTCGCTGCGCAGCAGAGCTCGCCGAGGACGTCATGGCCTTCCTGCCCGACCTCAGCGGCAGCGAGCACGTCGACCAGGTGCGGACGTTCGTCATGAGCCCGCCGCTGTCACGCCCCACGTCCATCGGGTACAGCGTGCTGGCGCGGGCGGCGGAGGACTCGCTCCCACGGTGGGCGCGAGGCCTGCTGGGTTCACCGGTCCGCAGCCGAAGGGTGCGAGAGCTGGACCGCCTCGGCGCCGAGGTGCTCCTGCGGATGCTGCAGACCGCTCTCGTCGAGTCGCCGGCCCGGGCCGCAGCACGCGAGCGGCTCGGCGTGTCCCTGGAGGAGTTGGACCTGCTGAGGCGTCAGCGTTCGTCGATCGGCACGTAGGCGCGCTCGGTGGCACCCACGTAGACCTGGCGGGGACGACCGATCTTGGTCGTCGGGTCGGCGATCATCTCGCGCCACTGCGCGATCCATCCCGGGAGCCGGCCCAGGGCGAAGAGCACGGTGAACATCTTGGTCGGAAAACCCATGGCCCGGTAGATCAGCCCCGTGTAGAAGTCCACGTTCGGGTACAGCGAGCGGGAGGTGAAGTAGTCGTCGTTGAGGGCGACCTCCTCCAGGGTCCGCGCGATGTCGAACAGCGGGTCGTTGACCACGAGCGTGTCGAGCACCTCGTGGGCGGCGTGCTTGACGATCGTGCCGCGCGGGTCGTAGTTGCGGTACACCCGGTGCCCGAAGCCCATCAGCCGCGCGCCGGCCTTCTTGTCCTTGGCGCGGGCCACGAACCCGTGGACGTCCCCTCCTTCGGCACGGATCTTCTCCAGCATCTCCAGCACCGCCTGGTTGGCCCCGCCGTGCAGGGGGCCGAACAGCGCGTTGACGCCTGCCGACACCGATGCGAAGAGGTTCGCGTGGCTGGACCCCACCATGCGCACGGTGGACGTCGAGCAGTTCTGCTCGTGGTCGGCGTGCAGCAGGAACAGCACGTCGAGCGTCTTGGCGATCAGCGGGTCGACCTCGTAGTGCTCTGCCGGCACACCGAACGTCATGCGCAGGAAGTTCTCGGTGTAGTCCAGGGAGTTGTCCGGGTAGAGGAACGGCTGGCCGATGCTCTTCTTGTGCGCGTACGCGGCGATCGTCGGCACCTTCGCCAGGAGCCGGATGGTCGAGATCTCCACGTGCTCGGGGTCGAAGGGGTCGAGGCTGTCCTGGTAGAAGGTCGACAGCGCACTCACCGCGGACGACAGGACGGCCATCGGGTGGGCGTCGCGGGGGAACCCGTCGAAGAACCGACGAAGGTCCTCGTGCAGCATCGTGTGCCGCTTGACCCGACCGACGAACGACTCCAGCTCGCTCGGCGTCGGGAGCTCGCCGTAGATCAGCAGGTACGCCGCCTCGAGAAAGGTGGAGCGCTCGGCCAGCTGCTCGATCGGATACCCGCGGTAGCGCAGGATGCCCGCGTCCCCGTCGATGTAGGTGATGGCGGACGTGCACGGGGCGGTGTTGACGTACCCGGTGTCGAGGGTGACCTGCCCGGTCTTCTTCAGCAGGGACGAGATGTCGACGCCACCTGGTCCCTCGGCGGACTGGGCGTAGTCCAGTGGCAGCGGCCCCTGCGGGGTGGTCAGCGAGTAGTCGGACATGTCTTCCCTTTCGCGCAGTCGGCCACCGAATCGAATCGCAGTCTGCCAACGACCGCCAGATGGAGGAGTGCCTACCCCCCGTCCGACCCCCCCGGTCGCACCTGCCGGCGCCGCTCGCGCTCCTCGCGTCCCACGGTCGCCGCTGAGCGGAGCAGGGCACCGAGCACGACGAGCGTGAACACCATCTGAACCGTGACGACGGCCTTCGCGGCCTGACCGGCCGCCGAGATGTCACCGAACCCGGTCGTGGTGAGAACGGTGACCGTGAAGTACAGCGCGTCGACATGGGTGACGACGCCCGGCACCTGACCAGGAAATCGGCTCTCCAGACTGAGGTAAAGGTAGGCCATGAGCAGCAGGTACGTGATCAAGAAGACGGTGACGATCACCAGCGCCCGCAACAACGGGTATCTGGCGCGGCCGATCCTGCGCAGGCTCATCACGTACAGGATGACGAGCAGCACGATCGCCAGCGCGAGGAGGAGCACGGCGGCCCACGCGGAACTGACGTCCAGGTCCTTCGGCGGCATCGAGAAGAAGGCGGCAAGGGCGGCCGCCACGTAGAAGACCGTCCCGAGGATGGCCAGCGAAGCGGGCCCCCGCCCGGTACCGGTAGCCCGGACCGGCTGGCTCGCTCCGCCCACGCCAGAACGCTATCCCCGGTCCAGTGGGTGCGTGGAGTCAGACGGTGCGTGTCGGGCAGGTGCTTCGGCGTCGGGCGTCAGAGGTTTGGTGGGCGGTCGCCCGGGGAACCCTCATCTCACACGTCGTTCGAACCTCGCACGAAGTCGTGCGGCCCTCACATGAAGGAGTGTCCCTTGTCGGTTCCAGTCATAGCAGTCATCGGTGCCGGCGCGGCGGGCGTCACCGCGCTCAAGGCGTTGAAGGACGAGGGTGTCGACGTCGTCGGCTACGAGAAGGGCGAAGGTGTCGGCGGTCTGTGGGTGTACGAGAACTCCAACGGCCTGTCGCCGGCCTATCGGTCGCTGCACCTGAACACGAGCAAGGGTCGCACGGAGTTCGCCGACTACCCGATGCCGAGTGACTGGGAGGACTACCCGGCGGCTTCCAAGGTCGCGCGGTACCTCGCCGACTACGCCGAGGAGTTCGGTGTCACCGAGCACATCCGGTTCTCGACCACGGTCGAACGGGTTGAGAAGGTCGAGAACCCCCGGTCCGGGGCGATGGTGTGGGAGATCGAGGCCATCGACGGTGACGGGGTGCGCACGATCGACCACGTCGACGGCGTGGTCGTGGCCAACGGCCACAACTGGGACCCGAAGTGGCCGAGCCCCGGGTATCCCGGCGAGTTCACAGGCAGCCAGATGCATGCCCATGACTACCGCTCGGCGGACGTCCTCGCCGGACGGCGCGTGCTGGTCGTCGGGATGGGCAACTCGGCGATGGACATCGCCGTGGACGCCTCGTACGTCGCCGAGGACGTCATGCTGTCGGCGCGCCACGGGTCGTGGATTGTGCCCAAGTACCTGTTCGGCCGGCCGGCCGATGCCACGAACGGGCTGTTGTCGGTACTGCCGTGGCGGCTGCGCCAGACGATCGCACAGCGAATGCTGACTCTCGCGGTCGGGTCGCCGCAGTCCTACGGACTGCCGGCGCCGGCGCAGGGCCTGTTCCAGAACCACCCGACCATCAGCGACACGATCCTGCACCGGATCACGCACGGCGAGGTGCGACCTGTGACCGGTATCGAGAGATTCGATGGCGACCGCGTGGTGTTCACCGACGGCCGAGTCGAGACCGTCGACGTCATCGTGTGGGCCACCGGCTACCGGGTCACCATCCCGTTCCTGAGCCAGGACTACCTGGGCGGCGACGCCGAGTCGATGCCGCTGTTCAAGCGGGTCTTCCACCTCGAGGACCCGACTCTCGTGTTCACCGGGCTGATGCAGTCGACGGGCGCTGCCCTGCCGGTGGTGGAGGCGCAGGCCAAGCTCGCGGCCGCCTACTTTGCCGGCCGCTACGCGCTGCCGAGCGCCCAGGAGCAGGCCGACGTGGTGGCGTCCGCGCACGCGGCGGCGGTCGATCGCTGGGGACCAGTGAAGCGCCCCATGATGCGCATCGACTTCGACGCCTACCTCGACGACACCGCCCGTGAGATCGAGCGGGGCTCACGCCGCGCGAACGCAGGAGCACAGACCTTCGTCCCCGTCGTCGCAGACCTTCGGGACACCCCAGCCGCGCTCGTCGCCTGACAGCGTCCATCGCCCCATCGCTACCGTCTGCCCTAAGGAGAGTGTCATGGTCGTACGTCTGCCCGTGTCGTTGCCCCCCGTCATTCGCGATCTCGTCCCCGGTGTCATAGCCGGCCCGGAGCTCGACCCCAGCGGGAAGCGAGTGATCATCACCGGCGCCAGCGGCACCTTCGGCCGGGCGATTGCGCAGGCCCTCACCGCTCGGGGGGCCCACGTCGTCGGTCTCGACCTCGCACCGCGGAAGGACGACCCGGTGACGGTCATCGCGACCGACATCACCGATGACTCCAGCGTGCACGACGGCGTCGCCCGAGCGATCGACGAGCTGGGCGGGCTGGACATCCTCATCAACAACGCCGGTATCGGCGGCCCCGCCCCCGCCGAGCTCCCTCCGGGCGCGGAGGTGTACCGCCAGCTCGAGATCAACCTTCTGGGCACCTGGCGCGTCACCGCAGCCGCCAAGGACGCCCTGGTGGCCTCGCGCGGTCGGGTCGTCGTGGTCGCCTCTCGTGCTGCGGTCTTCCAGCTGCCGATCGCTGCGGCCTACGGCGTGAGCAAGCGGGCTGTGGTGGCCTATGCGGACGCGCTACGGCTCGAGCTCGCACCTCACGTCACCGTCTCCACGGTGTACCCCTCGATGGTGCGCAGCCCGATCCACGACTCGACCAGGCAGGCGGGCCTGTCGCTCGAAGGTGTCTCGCACTTCGAGTCCCTCGACGGCGTCGTCCACGCCATCGTCACCTCCTCACTGGCCCGCACGGCCCCGCGCGACGTCGCCACCAGCGGTCGCGGCATCCTCGAGTTCCTGATCGCCAGGCATGCCCCTGCGCTGCTCGATCGCCTAGTGCAGCGAACCGTGACCGACCGCCTGGACGCTGGCGCGTTCGATGACGCCGAGCTGGCCACCGGCATGCTCCGGCGCCGTCGTCGCGGCACACCCGCCGCCTGACCCCTACCTGTCGCTCGGGCCAAGCGGCCCGCCCACTGACGCACCCTCAGGGAGACCCATGGACCCGTCGATGCTGCTCGCGATCGCGCTCGTCGCGGTCTTCGCCGGAGCGGTCGCCCAGGCCGTCACAGGCATGGGCTTCTCGCTGGTCGCAGCACCGGCGCTGATCGCCATGCTCGGCCCGCGTGAGGGCGTGGCAACCGTCGTGCTGCTGGCCGCGATGTCGTCCCTGCTTCCGCTGTCCCGCGGCTACCGGGCCGTCCGCGTGCGGGACACCGCCACGTTGCTCCTGCCCACGCTCGCCGCGACGCCGATCATCGCTGCCCTCCTGTCGGGGGCCGATACGTCGCTGGTCGCCGTCCTGGCCGGGCTCGCCGTCATCGCCGGTGTCATCGCCCTGGCCGTCGGGGTTCGGTACCGGGGACTGCAGACCCGCCGGGCTGCGGTGGGCACGGGGGTGGCGTCGGCGGCACTCAACGTCGTGGGAGGCGTCGGTGGTCCGCCCATCGGGCTGTTCGTGGCGAACTCCGGCTGGGACCCCGGCGAGACGCGCGCCAGCCTGCAGGCGTTCTTCTTGGTGCAGAACACCGTCACCGCAGTCGTCCTCGGCTTCGTGCTCCCGTCCTGGCAGCTCGTCGCGGCGCTGGCCGTCGGCACTCTCCTGGGCACGTGGATCGCAGAGATGGTGCCGACGGCCACTGCCCGCATCGGCGTGCTCGGCGTCTCCGGCGTCGGTGGACTGGCGCTCGTGCTGGGCAACGTCTGAGCGCACCAGTCGAGCGCCAGGGCCGGCGCTCCGCTACTCCGCGAGGACTCGACGACGCATGAGCCTCTGGTAGACGGGCGGCGCGATCCTCGACACCACGTACGATCTGAGGGCCAGTCGCGAGGGGAGGACGAGTGCCCGTCGGCGCGCCATGCCCGCCACGATCGCTGCGGCGACGCTGGTCGCATCGCCGACCTCACCGGTCGTCGACCAACGACCCGACCTGCCCTCCGAACGAAACGCCGCCCGTGTCTCGAGGCCCGTGGCGACGAACGACGGCGCCACCATCGTCACCGACACGCCGGAGTCGACCAGCTCGGCCCGCAGCGACTCGAAGTAGCCGTGCAGCCCGTGCTTGGAGGCCGCGTATGCGGTTCGGTTGACCAGCGGGGCGAAGCCGGAGACCGAGCTCAGCACCGCGATCCGTCCTCGGCGCTGGATGAGCCCCGGCAGAGCGCGACGCGCCACCAGGATCGCTCCGCGCAGGTTGACGTCCAGAACACGGTCGACCGCTGCCATGGGCTGGTCCAGGGCCGGCCCGAGCGCGGTGAGCCCGTGGCTGAGCACCAGGCCGTCGAGCGGGCCGAGCGCCTCCACCTCCCTGCGCACCGCGTCGTCGTCGGTGACGTCGAGCATCAGCGTCTGCCATCCGCGTCCATCGATGCCCGTGACGTCGAGGTCGGCCGCGACGACCGAGCAGCCGATACGGGTCAGCTCGGCGCAGACGGCCTGGCCGATGCCGCCCGCCGCTCCGGTCACCAGAACGGATGCCCCGGTCAGCTCGTGGACGGGGTCGGCTCGCCGGGGTAGCCGCGGTGGCATCAGGACTCCTCCGGCACCGGCACCGGGCGGGCGACCGGCCGACGCGACCAGAAGGTGCCGAGCGTCAGTCCCGCGATCAGGTGCCACACTCCCCACCACGCTGCGATGACAGCCATGCCCCCCAGTCCGTCGAAGAACGTGAAGACGATGACCAGCCCCAGCGCCGAGTTCTGGATTCCCACCTCCATCGTGATGGCGCGCCGGTCGTACTCGGGCAGCCGGGCACCGGTGGCGGAGAAGTAGCCGATGAGCAGAGCCATGGCGTTCTGCGCCGCGACCACCAGGGCGAACACGCCGATGTAGGTCACGAAGTACGTCCAGTTGCCGATGAGGGCGAAGACGATGAACCCGAAGAACAGGGTCAGCGACAGGATGCGCATCGGCTTGCGCAGGCGCGCCGCGACCTCAGGCTTGCGCTCGCGGGTCAGCATCCCCAGGACGAGCGGTACCCCCAGGATCAGGACAATCGTGACCATGAGGTCCAGCGGGTCCAACGAGACCTCGGTGATGATGTCGCGCGCACCCTCGGTCCGTGACCCCCAGAACTGAAGGTTGAAGGGGGTCATCACGATGGCGAGCAGCGTCGACACCGCCGTCATGCTCACGCTGAGCGCCGCGTTGCCACGCGCGTAGCTCGTCAGGAAGTTCGAGAAGTTCCCGCCTGGACACGCCGCCACCAGGATCATCCCGAGAGCGACCGACGGCGAGGGGCGGATGAGACCGATGAAGACGAACGTGAGCGCCGGCAGCAGCAGGAACTGAGCCAGAAGGCCGATAGCGGGGCCGCGGGGGTCACGAACGATCCGACGGAAGTCGTCCACACGGATGTCGAGGGCGACCCCGTACATGATCAGTCCGATGAGGACGTTGAGGATCGTCAGCGTGGTCGGGTTGAAGTTGAGCTGGACTGCGTCCACCGGGTCCATGCCGCGTCCCTGCCCCTCGCCTCGCCTCGCACAACATCTCTGCGGATTCGGACCCTAGCCGCGTCAGCGTGCGGTTGTATGGCAGCCATGGCAATCACCGGAGGAGAACGCATCGCCCGCATGCTCGCCGACGAAGGAGTGGAAGTCGTCTTCGGCATCATCGACGGCACCTACTTCGGCCTCTACGGGCACCTCAAGGACCACGGGATCGAGTTCGTCTCCCCCCGTCACGAGACGTCGGCCCTGCACATGGCCGGTGCCTACGCGCGTATGACCGGACGGCTCGGCGTGGCGATCGCGAGCAACGGGCCAGGCGTGGCCAACGCGCTACCAGGTGTCGCGGTCGAGAACGGCGAAGGGAACCGGGTGCTGCTGATCACGAGCTGGCGCCGGCACCAGATCGTCGGGCCCGACCGCGGCGGCACGTACCAGTACTTCGACCAGCCAGGCGTGATCAAGCCGATGGCCAAGTGGAGCGGAGCGGTGCCCTCGTTCGACCGGATCGGTGAGCTCATGCGTCGAGCGCTGCGCACCTCGTGGCGCGGACGCCCCGGCGTCGTGCACCTCACCGTCCCCGAAGACATCATGAACGGCGAGTTCGACGAGCCGCAGCAGCCCGACGTCGCACCCGAGCGCTACCGGCGCACCACACCGGTCGAGCCCCCGGCTGAGCTGGTGGACGAGGCCGCCCGGATGCTCGTCGACGCCGAGGCGCCCCTCATCCACGCGGGGAGCGGGGTGGTGCATGCCCGGGCCACCGAGGAGCTACGAGCCGTGGCTGAGGCTCTGGCGGCCCCCGTCACGACCAGCTGGGCAGGTCGCGACGTCATTGACGAGAGAGCCGTCGTCGCCGTCCCCATGATCTACCCGCAGCTGGTGGACCAGGTGCGCACCGACGCCGACGTGGTGCTCGCGGTCGGCACCCGGTTCGCCGAGACCGACTGGTGGGGCAAGGCGCCACACTGGCGGCTGCCCGACGACCAGACCCTGATCCAGGTGGACGCCGACGAAGACCTGCTGGGGCTTAACAAGCCGGTCGACGTGGCGGTGCTCGGCGACGCCAAGGTCTTTCTCGCCCGACTGGCCCAACGGCTGCGCGAACCGGACGTCGCAGACGTGCTCGACGGCAAGCGACCGGCCCGCACCGAACGGCTCGCGGGCTATCGCGCTTCGCTGTCGGAGACCCGCGGCATGCTGGCCGGGGCGCTGACGGCACACAGCGACCCCCTGCACACCTCCCACCTACCGGCGGCGATGCAGGCTGTGCTGCCCGAGGACGCCATCACCGTGCTCGACGGTGGCACCACGCCGGTCTGGGGGATGCTGTACCACGAGGTACGGCGCCCGCACAGCATGCTGACCACGGTCGACAAGTTCGGCATGCTCGGCGCCGGCGTCCCCCAGGCGCTCGGCGCGAAGAAGGCGGCCCCGGGGCGCTTCGTCGCGTGCCTGACCGGAGACGGGGCGTTCGGCATGCACCCGCAGGAGATCGAGACGGCCGTTCGTGCCGGGCTGCCCGTGCTCGTCGTGGTCGCGGTCGACCTCGCGTGGGGCATGGTGAAGACCACCCAGGAGATGACGATCGACTCCGAGACGCTGTTCGCGCAGGGTGGGCTGCCCGACGAGCAGCACATCAACACCGACTTCTCCCCCATCCGCTACGACCTCATGGCCGAGAGCATGGGGGCGAAAGGGCTGCGGGTATCAGCCTCCGACCAGCTCGAGCCGACGTTGCGTGAGGCCCGACGGCTCGTCGAGGCCGGCCACCCTGTCGTGGTCCACGCCGACGTCGACAAGGTGGGGCACAAGTTCGCGCCGATCCTGCTCACGTTCAAGGAGATGCACGCCGAACCGAGCGGCATCGTGGCGGAGCTGCACTCTGACTGACCCGGCCGGCATAATCGTACGTGGGGGTGGGCGCGTGGCAGGCGGCGGCTACGAGCGGAACGTTGCAAGGTACTCCTCGAAGTCCCAACGGCCGAGGAACCTCTCGGCAGCCGTCCGCCCGGACTCGTACAGCCGGTCGGCGTCGGAGCCGGACAGGTCGAAGTCGGTCGCCTTGATGCCGAAGGTGTCGACGAAGATGGTGCGGCTCAGCGTGGCCGGGTCGTCGATGTGCATGCCGTCGTAGAACTCGCGCATGGTGGCGATCATCGCCATGGCCAGCGAGAGAGGGTTGTCCGCGGGCTTGGGCGCCCGGTCGACGGAGGCCCGCTGCGACAGCTTGATGCCGAAGGTGGGCCAGCGGGGTGGGCGGCCGTCGGAGCGGTCGAAGCAGGCCACGGGGAAGTTCGAGAGCATCCCCCCGTCCACGAGAGTCGACTCCCGCTCGGAGAACGTCCCCCCGTCGCTTCGCCGGTAGCGGATCGTGGCCGGCTCGAAGAAGTAGGGGATCGACATCGAGCCTCGCACCGCGGACACGACGGACTGGCCGTCCGGGTCCAGCCCGTACACCCGCCGGTAGTCCCAGGGGAGCCGCACGAGGCGCCGCAACGACACGTCGGACACCATCACGACCAGCTTGTACCGCTGGTCCTCGTCCAGCGTGCTCTCCGGGTCGGGGTCGAGCCGCAGACCAGCGAACGTCTCGGCGACGTCGGGCAGCATCTCGGCCAGGAACCGCTCGAAGTAGCGACCCT
>Ga0316576_10000467_pt1 | contig 18949 bp, 18 predicted proteins | sample S0NA_FD_203075 | JGI IMG/M metagenome (GOLD analysis project Ga0316576, IMG submission 203075) | Rhizosphere microbial communities from salt marsh grasses in Alabama, United States - S0-2_050615r3r5 | ecosystem: Host-associated > Plants > Roots > Rhizosphere | place: USA: Alabama | collected... | reverse complement strand
GTTCATGCTGCTGCGCCGGATGGTGGAGGAGGCCGCCGGCTCTAAACTCGACAAGCTGGTCGAAGGGGAGATCTATCGTGCCATGGGGATAGGGGACCTGTTCTTTCTCAGGGCGGAAAGCCTGCGGGCGGGCCACGAGTTCGCCCCCACCGAAATATGCCCCTGGCGAAAAAGGCTGGTATGCGCCGAGGTGCACGACGAAAATGCCTTTGCCGTCGGCGGCGTCGACGGGCACGCCGGCCTTTTCGGGACTGCGGCCGCCGTCCACACGCTTCTTTGGGATCTCGCATGTGCCTATTCCGGCAATGCTTCCAGCAAGGTGCTGTCCGGTGGAGGGGTGCGCGCCTTTCTGAATTTCAACCCGGGTGGTGAACGCGCCCTGGGGTTCGACAGACCGAGCCGGGAGGGATCCGCGAGCGGGCGCTATTTTTCGGATAACAGCGTCGGACACCTCGGGTTCACCGGCACCTCTTTCTGGATGGATCTCGACCGCCAGATTATCATCGTGCTGCTGACCAATCGCGTTCACCCTACCCGCGAGAACCAAAAGATCAAAATCTTCAGACCGCAAATACACGATGCGGTCATGGAAACCGTCTTGTAATTAATGCGTTGCGTGCTATTGGGCCTTCGGCGGTCAAACGCCTCCGGTTGTCATTGGTGCTGCGCAGGTCATTTGGCTTTCACTCATAATTTGTTGTTGTAATTGCCTGATATTTTTGATAGCTGTTACGCTTTAATGAGGAGGGAAAACCGATCTTCTCTTGCGATCCAAACCGTGCCTGGAATGTCACGCGTGCCGTTCACACGGCGGTATCGGATCGAAGGCGATCCTCATCATCTGTGGGCTCATTTCAGCATAATTACAGAAACGAGGGATTATGAATTTTTTCTTCGACAAATTTCTGGGCGTGTTTTCCAGCGACCTGGCCATCGATCTGGGAACGGCAAACACACTGGTCTATGTCAAGGGCAAGGGCATTGTCCTGAGCGAACCGTCGGTCGTAGCGGTCCGAACCGATGCACGTCTGAAAAACAGGGTGCTGGCCGTGGGTTTGGAGGCCAAGAACATGCTTGGAAGGACGCCCGGCAACATCGTCGCCATCCGTCCGATGCGTGACGGCGTGATAGCAGATTTCGAAGTCACCGAGGCTATGCTGCGCCATTTCATCCAAAAGGTGCATAACCGGCGTACGTTCGTCCGACCCAGGATTATCATCGCCGTGCCTTCCGGCATCACCCAGGTGGAGAAAAGGGCGGTCAGGGAATCGGCTGAATCGGCGGGAGCCCGTGAAGTGTTCCTGATCGAGGAACCCATGGCGGCGGCCATCGGCGCCGACCTCCCCATTACGGAACCGACCTGCAACATGGTCGTGGACATCGGCGGCGGAACCACGGAAGTGGCGGTCATCTCCCTGGCGGGTATCGTGTACAGCCGTTCGCTCAGGGTGGCCGGGGACAAGATGGACTCGGCAATCATCCAATACATCAAAAGGAAATACAATCTTCTCATCGGCGAGCGAACCGCGGAAATCATAAAAACCACCATCGGCAACGCTTACCCGGACCCCCAGGACATCTCCACCATCGAAGTCAAGGGAAGGGACCTGGTGAGCGGCATTCCCAAGATTCTCGCTATCGATTCGGAGGAGATCCGGGTCGCCATTTCGGAACAGATCGATGCCATCGTGGAAACGGTAAAAATCGCCCTGGAGCAAACGCCCCCGGAACTGGCGGCCGATATTGTGGACAGCGGTATTGTGCTGACAGGCGGCGGCGCCCTGCTTAAAAACCTGGACAAGCTCCTGCGGGAAGAGAGCGGTCTGCCCATTACCGTGACGGAAGACCCCCTGTCGACCGTGGCGCTGGGATCGGGTATGGCGCTCGACAGCATCGAAATACTCAAACAGGTCATCATTACCTAATCAGCGCCGAGGGCAGATTGGGCTCATATCATCGCCCATCCTCATGCCCCTGGCTCTGCCGGAGGTCGCTGATTTAATGTTTTCAAAGAAAATGGTCATGATCGTTGGGGCCATCGTTCTGATCGCCGTCAATGTCATCGTCCTGTCCGTCAACAGCAAGCGCCAGACGTCTTCAACAGGGATCGGTCGCGTCACCATTTCCATTATCTCGCCTTTTCAGGAAGTCGTTTCCAACAGCATCAACTTCGTCAAGAATATCTGGAAGCACTATTTTGACCTGGTATCGGTTTCGAAGGAAAACGTCCGCTTGAACCGCTCCCTGCAGGAGGCGGAAGCGAGAAACAACCAGTTGATCGAAATGGAGCTTTCCCATGCGCGTTTGAAAAAACTGTTTGAATTCAAAGAGGCTCTGCAGAAGAAAGTGGTGGCGGCCGAGGTGATCGGCCGGGACCCGTCACCGTGGTTCAAGACCATCATCGTCAATAAAGGCAGCCAGGCAGGTGTCGCCCGGGGCATGCCCGTGGTGATTGCGGAAGGCATTGCCGGGCTGGTCACCGAGGTCTCAGCAAAATATGCCAAAATTCTGCTGGTTATCGACCAGAACAGCGCAGTGGATGCATTGATCCAGCGCAACAGGGCCAGGGGCATCGTCAAGGGCGAGGCGTCAGGGCGGCTCCTCTTTCAGTACGTGCTGCGCAAACACGATATTCACGTCGGCGATGTGGTCGTGTCCTCCGGCCTGGACGGCGTATTTCCCAAAGGTATCCGCATCGGATATGTCGATGAGGTCAACCGGCCCGATTCGGGCATTTTTCAGCAGTTGTCGGTGACGCCCTATGCCGATTTCGAAAAGCTCGAAGAGGTGCTGATTGTCCTCGATCCGCCGGAGAAGCCCGATATCGTTGACCAATGATTTACATCTTTCACATATTGATTTGTTTCTGCATGGTGGTGTTCCAAACCACCATCGCACCTTATTCAGACCTGCTGTCGAGCTTTTATGACCTTCTGGTCGTTTTTGTCATCTATCTGGCTTATTTCAGGTCTCCCCGGGAAAGCATCCCCATGGTTCTATTTTTCGGTATGGTCATGGACGTCTTCTCCGGGGGGATTTTCGGCATGTATGCGACCGTCTATTTTTGGCTTTACCTGTGCGTGACGGGCATGACCCTTTTCATACGCAAAAACAATCTCCTGCTTTTACCGGTGGTGGCCCTTTTCGGGGTGGTTTTTGAAAATCTCGTCATGTTCGGCATCACGGCGCTTCTGGACACAGGCGCGACCATCCCGGAAAGTGCCTTCACGACCGTTGCCGGCCAGGCATTGTGGGCCTTGTTCACCGGGCCGATAGTGATTCTGTCGATCAGATATGTGGACGACAGGTTGGAAAAGTTTGTTAAATCCAGGGAAAAAGAGTTCGCCTAATTGAAACATTATCTCAAAACGGTTAACAGCGACTGGTTCAACCAACGCACCACGGGTGTGGTTCTATGCATAGCGGTGGCCTTTTCCGTTTTGTTCGTGCGGGTGTTTTATCTGCAGATCATCGAAGGGGGGGACTACCGGCGGCTGTCCCAGAACAACAGCATTCGGCTGCAAAGCGTGGACGCTCCCCGGGGGCTTATTTTTGACGCCAACCGCTCCCCCCTGGTCGACAACCGGCCATCCTTCGACCTGGGGATAATACTGAAGGATGCCAAGCCGTTGGACGAGACCGTCAGTAAACTGGCGGACTACATGAACATACCCGTCGGGGAGATAAAAGAAAAAATCAAGTCGACCAAAGGCGTGCCCTCCTACAAGCCCATCTTTATCAAGCGGGACATCGGCCGCAATGCCATGGCCACGGTGGAGGTCCACAGGTATGACCTGCCGGGCGTGGTCATCAACATCAGGCCTGTCAGGCATTACATAAACAGCATGCACGCTTCCCATCTCATCGGGTATCTGGGCGAAATCAATGCCGACGAACTCGAATCGGATGAATACAAAGCGTGCCGGGTCGGCGACTACATCGGCCGGTTCGGAGTGGAAAAATCGTACGAGAACCAGTTGAGGGGGGAGCGGGGTGGCCGGCAGGTGGAGGTCAATGTGCGGGGGCAGGTGGTGCGCGTGCTGAAAACCGTGGACGCCCGCCCCGGGAAGAATCTTTTCCTGACCATCGATTCCAGGCTTCAGAAGCTGGCCGAATCGCTGCTGCGGGACAAGGTGGGTGCTGTCGTGGCGATAAATCCGGAAAACGGGCAAATTCTGGCCATGGTCAGCAATCCGACCTTTGACCAGAATGCTTTCGTCAGCGGCCTGTCCCACGACGAGTGGAACAGCCTGTTGTCCAATCCGGACCATCCCATGACCAACAAAGTGCTGCAGGGGGAATACCCGCCCGCATCGACCTATAAAATCGTCACGGCCATCGCCGGCCTGGAAGAAGGCGTAATCGACAAGGACACCATCATCAATTGCCCCGGGCACTATGTTTTCGGTAACCGGGTTTTCAGGTGCTGGCGGCGGGGCGGACATGGCGAGGTCGACATCTACAGGGCCATCTCCGAGTCATGCGACGTTTTTTTCTACCAGGTGGGCGAAGCCGTAGGCGTTGACAAGCTGGCCGAATATGCCAGGGCGCTCGGCCTGGGGTCGCGTACGAAGATAAAGCTGGACAACGAGGCCAGGGGGTTGATCCCCACGTCGGAATGGAAGCGCAAGCGCTTCGGCGAACCATGGCAGAGAGGGGAGACGCTGCCGATTGCCATCGGGCAGGGGTTCGACCTGGTAACGCCCCTGCAGATGTCCACCCTGATCGCCGCAATCGCCAACGGTGGAACCCTGTATCGCCCGCTTATCGTCAGCGCCATAGAAACGGCGGACGGGAATGTGCTGGAGAGCGGGGAGCCCCATGTGACCAACCGCATCAATATCAAGCCCGAAACCCTTGCCATCGTCCGGCATGGGTTGTGGGGGGCGGTCAACGGCAAAAGGGGAACCGCCCGGGGTAGCCGCCTGAAGGGCTTTGAAATGAGCGGGAAGACCGGAACCGCTCAGGTCGTGGCCAGAGATGAAGGCAGGGAAGACGGTTCGAAGGCCGAAGTCGAGGACGCGCACCGCTTTAAGGATCACGCATGGTTCGTGGCTTATGCGCCGTCAGAAGCGCCCCGCATAGCCGTGGCCGTCATCGTGGAGCACGGCGAGCATGGATCGTCGGCGGCGGCGCCCATCGCCAGGGCGGTTATTCAGTTCTACCTGGACAATCTGGGGGAGGATGCGCTTGTCGATCATGCCGAAGAGACGGATGCGAAATCGGCAAACGGATAGACGGCACCCATATAATAAAGGACGCTCGACTTAGGAAGGAGTCAGATCATGATGTTCGACCGGCGCCTGGTGCAATATTTTGACTGGGGGCTCTTGGGGCTGGTGGTTTTGCTGGCTGGTTGCGGTCTCACGACCCTTTACAGCGCGGTAACCGCAGGCGGTACAGCACCCCATACCCTTTATGTGAAGCAGTTGATGTGGTACGGAATCGGCTTTGCAGCCATGATCGTCTCGTTTTTGATCAGCTACAAAAGCATCGAAAAATGGGCGGATGTGATTTACGCGGCTTCCAACGGCCTGCTGTTGGCTGTTTTGATTTTCGGCAAACTGGCCGGCGGCTCGAAGCGCTGGCTGATATTGGGGCCGATATCCATCCAACCGTCTGAAATCGCTAAGGTGGCCGTGATAATCGTGCTCGCAAGGTATTATTCACAGTATGCCAACGAACGGGGCATGACCCTGAAGGGGCTGATTACGCCTGTGGTCTACACCCTGGTTCCGTTTGTCCTGATCGTCAAACAGCCCGACCTGGGCACCGCCATGCTCATTGTGCTGATCGCCGCGTCCGTGACCATTTTCGTCAAGATCGAAAGGCGTACGTTTGTCGGCATTCTGGTCACCGGCATGGTTTCCGTGCCTCTGGTCTGGTTTTTTCTCAAGGGTTATCAAAAGCAGCGTATTCTCACATTTCTGAACCCGGACAGGGATCCCTTGGGAGCCGGCTACCATATCATCCAATCCAAAATCGCCATCGGGTCCGGTATGATAGGGGGCAAGGGGTTCCTCAAGGGCACCCAGAATGCGCTCTCTTTTTTGCCGGAACAGCACACGGATTTCATTTTTTCCGTACTGGCGGAGGAATGGGGCTTCCTGGGGTCCTCCGTTCTCTTGATACTCTTTCTGCTCCTTATTCTATGGGGGTTGAACGTGGCCTACGGCTGCAGGGACAATTTCGGAACCATCCTGGCTGTGGGTGTTACCGCACTGATCGCCTGGCAGGTGCTGATCAATATCGGGATGGTCATGGGGCTGATGCCGGTGGTCGGCGTGCCGCTGCCCTTTGTCAGTTACGGCGGGTCGTCCATCGTCACCATGATGGTGTGCATCGGCATCCTGATGAACATCAGCATGCGGCGGTTCATGTTTGAGAAAAGCTGAAACGTGAGACGTGAGACGTGAGATGTTAAACGTGAAATGTGGGCTTGAGCCTTTAGCCGTATACCGAAAACCTTATACCGGGAACCGCTGCACGAGGAGAATATGAAAAAGGAAAAACAATCATCAGACACCATATCCACTTTTTTGGGCCATGGAACCAGTGTGGACGGAACAATCGAATTTCAGGGTACCATTCGCCTCGACGGAAACGTGCAGGGGCAGATCAACAGCCGGGGGGGAACGTTGATCATCGGCGACAAGGCGGTGATTCAGGCTAAAGTTCAGGTGGACCATATCATCGTCAAGGGTGAGGTCCACGGTAGCATCGAGGCCAAGGAACGCATCGAAGCGTATCCGCCCGCGCGTATCACCGGCGACGTTAAGGCACCGGTCATCAGTATCGAATCGGGGGTCGTCTTCAATGGAAAATGCATAATGGAAAAGCCTTCCGCGCCTCCGGTAAAAGAAGACTGAGGCCTTGGCGAATCCATGTTCACAGCTGTTTCAGGGGCCAAAAAATTTACAAAAAACCTTTGACAATTAATTGTGCGTGATGTTATAGACCGCCGAGTTTGGATCATATCCAGTAGCGGTGTGCCGCTGCAAATCCCGAATATAAGTTACAGAACGGAGGCTCCTATATGCAAAAATCGGATATTTTCCGAATCCCGAATTTAAAGCGGATACTGAAAATCCATCTGATGTGGCTCCCGGCTGCATTGCTCTTGAATCCTGCCGGCTCCGCCTTCGCAGCAGGCGGTATTACCGTCATTCCCGATTGGACCGTTCTCGTCCAGGTTGCCAACTTTATCTTCCTGATCTTCATACTGAACATCCTCCTTTTCAAACCCATCAGAAAAATACTGCTGGAACGCAAGGCCAAAATCGAGGGTCTCGAGGAGAATATCGACAGCACCCAGAAGGAGGCGACATCCCAGGATGAAGCTTTTGCCAAAGGCCTGAAGGACGCCCGGGGAGAAGGGCTGAAACAAAAGGAGGCGCTTCTTCAGGAAGCTTCCGAAGAAGAAAAAGCCATCATCGACAAGATTAGTGATCAGGCCCAGGCCGACCTTGCCGGGGTGAGGGCCAAAATCGCCGAAGACACGGAAGCCGTGAAGACAGCACTGATCAAAGAGGTCGACAGCTTCGCGGACATTATCAGTGAAAAGATACTCGGGAGGGCTGTCTGATGAGGTGTTCTGGTTTTCACCGGAAATATAATAAGAAGGTAATGCTTTCATGTGCGGTTATGGTGGTGGTGGCGCTGCTGGTATTCAACCTAGGCGCTGTTTTTGCATCAGAGGGCGGCGAGGGCCATGGTGAAGCGGCTCCCAAGGGGTGGATTGCCACCGATACCTACCGTGTCATGAATTTTGCCGTGCTTTTCATCGCGCTTTTCTTTCTTCTCAAAAAACCCCTGTCGAACGCATTGAATGCACGCATAACGGGCATCAAGGAGCAGCTCGAGGAATTGGAGGCCAAAAAAGCCGAAGCCGAAAAGCAGCTGTCCGAATACAACGAACGGCTTTCCATGCTGGATAAGGAAGCCGAGGGGCTGATTGCGGAATACGTAAAGCAGGGCGAAGAAGCCAAGGTACGCATTATAGAAGCGGCCGAGGCGACGGCCGTAAAGCTGGAAGAACAGGCCAAAAAACACATCGAGCACGAATTTCAGCAGGCCAAGGATCAACTGCAGGAAGAGATTTTGCAGAAGGCGCTGGCCAAAGCCGAAGAAATCATCAAGACAAAAATCAATGCCGAAGATCAGGACAGACTGGTTGACGAATACTTAGAGAAGGTGGTGGCATAGTGAAAAATTTAGCTGTTGCAAGGCGTTATGCCAAGGCGCTTCTGATGATAGGTAAGGAGGACGGTCAAACGGAAACCTACAAGGAAGAGCTGAACAGGATTGCAGAACTGATACAGAGGGAAAAAACGCTGGAGCAGGCGTTGGTCAATCCCCTCTACAACGCCGCCGGGCGCAGGAAGGTACTGGAATCGGTCATCGAAAAGATGAATCTGTCCAAGGTGATGAACTCGTTTCTGCTGCTGGTTTTCGAGAAAGGCCGGTTGGGATTTATCGGCAATATCAATGAGTTCTACCAGAAGCTGGCCGACGAGCTCAAGGGGGTCGCGCGGGCCAGCCTGGTTTCGGCCACCGAGCTTTCATCCGAGGCCGTCGAGAAGATTCGTGAATCCCTGTCCAAGCGGACGGGTAAAGATATCGTACTGAAGATCGAACATGATCCGACCCTCATCGGCGGCATCGTGACCCGGATCGGGGATCTTGTTTTGGATGGAAGCATAAAAACACAGCTACTCAATATGAGAGAATCTTTAAAAAGGGGTGAAAGTGTCTAATGGAACTAAGAGCCGAAGAAATAAGTCAGATTATTAAAGAGCAGATCACAGATTATGACAAGAAAGTTGAACTCAGCGAAACCGGCGTGGTCCTGTCTGTAGGTGACGGCATCGCCAGGGTGTATGGTCTCGAAAAAGCCATGGCGCTGGAGCTGGTCGAGTTTGGCGGCGGGATTCTCGGGTTGGTGCTGAACCTCGAAGAGGACAATGTGGGTATTGCAGTTATGGGCGAAGACATCCACATCAAAGAGGGTGACATGGTCAAGCGTACCGGCCGGATCGCCCAGGTGCCGGTCGGCGAGGCCGTACTGGGCCGCGTTGTTTCTGGTGTGGGGGAGCCGTTGGACGGGAAAGGGCCCATCGATTCCCAGGAGTTCCGCCGGGTGGAGATGGTCGCCCCGGGTGTTATTGCCAGAAAAAGCGTGCACGAGCCCATGTACACCGGCCTTAAGGCGGTGGACGCCATGACCCCGGTTGGTCGCGGCCAGCGCGAGCTGATCATCGGTGACCGGCAGATCGGCAAGACGGCCTGCGCCATCGACGCTATTCTTGCCCAGAAGGACACCGACATTTACTGTATTTACGTGGCCTGCGGGCAGAAGAAGTCCACGGTGGCCCAGGTGCACGCCGTACTGGAGAAAAACGGGGCCATGGAATACACCACCATCGTGTCGGCATGCGCCTCGGACCCCGCGACGCTGCAGTACCTGGCGCCTTACGCGGGCTGTGCTATGGGTGAATACTTTCGCGACAAGGGACAGCACGCACTCATTATCTATGACGACTTGTCCAAGCAGGCCGCGGCCTATCGCCAGGTCTCTCTCCTGCTGCGGCGTCCGCCGGGTCGTGAAGCGTACCCGGGCGACATTTTTTACAACCATTCCAGACTGCTCGAGCGCGCTGCCAAGCTGAACGACGAACTGGGGGCGGGTTCCTTGACCGCCCTGCCGATCATCGAAACCCAGGCCGGCGACGTTTCCGCCTACATTCCGACGAACGTTATTTCGATTACCGACGGGCAGATTTACCTGGAACCGGCCCTGTTCTTTGCCGGTATCCGCCCGGCGATCAACGTGGGCCTCTCGGTTTCACGCGTGGGTGGCTCCGCCCAGGTCAAGGCCATGAAACAGGTGGCCGGTACCCTGCGGCTGGACATGGCCCAGTTCAGGGAGCTCGAAGCTTTTGCCGCTTTCGGCAGCGACCTGGACGCCGCAACCCAGCGCCAGCTAACGCGCGGGGAACGCCTGGTGCAGGTGCTGAAGCAGCCGCAGTACCAGCCGCTTTCGCTGGAAAAACAGGTGATCATCCTTTACGCCGGAACCAAGGGCTTTCTGGATAAATTTCCTGCGAATGTCGTGGAAAAATATGAATTAGGTCTCTACACCTTTATAGAAGAGCGCTACCCGCAGTTATACAAGGACATCGCCGAAAAAGAGGAAATCACCGACGATATCGAGGGCACGCTCAAAGAGGCTTTGACCGCTTACAACGAAGAGTTCAAAGATACGATCAAATAGCCTGGAAAACCGCGGGCGCCATGCCGCGTTGGGCTGAATTGACAGGAAGGATAACCAGGATTCCACGTAAAATCGTAAGCGATAATTTAGATAAGGGCCAAGTTAAATGCCAAGTTTAAAAGACGTCGAGCTGAAAATATCCGCTGTTAAAAAGACGAAACAAATCACCAAGGCCATGAATATGGTGGCTACCTCCCGCCTGAGGGGTGCGCAGGACAGCATGGAAAACTTCCGCCCCTATGCCGGGAAATTTGCCGAAGTGCTGGGAAGCCTGGCCGAAAAGGCCGGTGACGAGGCCAGTCCCCTGCTGGTCCCCAGGGAGAATGCCAAGAAGATACACATCGTTATGTGTACTTCGGACAGGGGCTTGTGCGGTGGGTTCAACGTGAACATCGCCGAAAAGGCAAAGGCGCTGATGCAGGCAAAGGCCGCCGAAGGCGTTACCTTTTCCTTTACCAATTTCGGAAAAAAGGGAAGGGATTGGTGTCGGAAAAACGGCTTTGAAAGGGTCGACGAACATCTGGGCGTCATTGGAACCAAGATTGGGTTCAACGTCGCTTCCACCGAGGGACGCAAACTGGTGGACGCATTCCTGGAAGATAGGTATGACGAGGTGTATGTCGTCTACGCGGAGTTCGTGAGCATGGGCAGGCAACTGCCTGTCGCCAAACAGGTATTGCCCATTCCGCCCATCGAGAAGGAGGACCAGGAAGCCGATGCGGACGCACCTTACCTGGCGGAGCATATTTGTGAGCCCTCCGCCGAGGAATTGTTGAGCGACTTGCTGCCCCGGAACGTCTACGTGCAGTTGTTCAGCGCACTGCTGGAAACCTCCACGAGTGAGCATGCCGCACGAATGACCGCCATGGACAACGCCACCAAGGCCTGCAACGACATGCTGGAAAACCTTACCCTGGCGTACAACAAAGCGCGCCAAGCAGCGATTACAGCGGAACTTATGGACATTGTCGGCGGCGCCGAAGCGTTGAAAGGTTGATGATTGAACCACAGCCACCGGGTGCTGCTCATCCCCAGCACCGGGTAGCGGAAAACAGATAACATTTGGAGGTCTTTTGATGGGAGAAAACATAGGTAAAATAACGCAGGTATTAGGACCTGTCGTCGACGTCGAATTTGAGCAGGGCAATCTGCCGACGATTTATACGGCTCTTCTGATTTCCAACCCGGCCATCAGCGACGAAGAGGACAATCTTGTTGTCGAGGTAGCCCAGCATCTGGGGGACAATGTCGTAAGGACCATCGCTATGGACGTAACCGATGGACTGACCCGCGGTCAGGAAGTCAAAGACACCGGCGAAATGATCATGATGCCGGTCGGGGAAGCCGGTCTCGGACGTGTTCTCAACGTTGTGGGGCGTCCGGTTGACGGACTCGGGCCGGTCAGCCAGGAGAAGACCCTTCCGATCCATCGTCAAGCGCCCAAGTTTACAGAGCAGGATACCACCGTCCGCGTGCTCGAAACCGGGATCAAGGTTATCGACCTCCTGGTTCCGTTTCCCCGCGGCGGGAAAATGGGACTGTTTGGCGGCGCAGGCGTGGGCAAAACCGTTATCATGATGGAAATGGTTAACAACATCGCCCTGCAGCACGGCGGTATTTCGGTGTTTGCCGGCGTGGGGGAGAGAACCCGCGAAGGCAACGACCTATATCATGAAATGAAGGAAGCCGGCGTTCTTCCCAAGGCTGCCTTGATTTACGGCCAGATGACCGAGCCTCCCGGCGCACGGGCGAGAGTCGCCCTGTCGGCCCTGACGGCTGCCGAGTATTTCAGGGATGTCGAAGGGCAGGACGTGCTGATCTTCATCGACAACATTTTCCGCTTCACCCAGGCCGGATCCGAAGTTTCCGCCCTGTTGGGACGGATGCCCTCGGCCGTTGGCTACCAGCCGACACTGGCCGTTGACCTCGGTGAGCTGCAGGAGCGGATCACCTCAACCGACAAGGGATCGATCACCGCTGTCCAGTGCGTTTACGTACCGGCGGACGACTTGACGGACCCGGCCCCGGCAACCACATTTGCCCATCTGGACGGAACCGTGGTGCTTTCGCGTAAACTGGTGGAAAAGGGCATTTATCCATCTGTGGACCCGTTGGACTCTACGTCACGCATTCTGGATGCCGCTTACATCGGTGAAGAACACTATCATGTGGCGCGCTCCGTGCAGCAGATTCTGCAGAAATACACCGAGCTCCAGGACATTATTGCCATTCTGGGTATTGACGAACTCTCCGACGAGGACAAGATCACCGTCTCAAGGGCCCGTAAACTGGAAAGATTTCTGTCCCAGCCCTTCCATGTCGCCGAGGTGTTCACCAACACGCCGGGCTCTTATGTCAAAATAGAAGACACGGTTAAGGGATTTAAGGAAATTATCGACGGCGTTCACGACGATATTCCTGAGCAGGCCTTTCACATGGTCGGAGACATCGAAGACGTGCTCGAGAAGGCCAAGAAACTGTCCGAGGAATAAGCGAAGAGGTTTTAAAGCATGGCCCAAAACATAAAACTAGAAGTGGTTACCCCAGAAATGGCTGTCGTGGATGAAGAAGCCAAGATCGTGGTTGCCCCCGGCAACTTGGGCGAGTTCGGCGTACTGCCCGGCCACACAACGTTTCTCACGACATTGAAGACAGGTGCCCTGCGATACACCGATGCCGGTGGCGCGGAGCGCTTTGTTTTTGTGAGCGGCGGGTTTGCCGAGGCGCTTCCGGACAAGGTGACCGTTCTGGCCGAATCGGCAGAGCGGAGGCGCGACATCGATTTAGAGCGTGCCAAAGCCGCTATGGAACGTGCGGAAAAACGGCTGGCGGCGGAACGCAAAAAAGAATCGGTCGATTTTACCAGGGCGAAAGCGGCGCTCGAACGGGCGCTGCAGAGGCTCAAGCTTGCACAGACGCGATAAAACTTTCGTATGTTGTGGTGAGTCATCACCAATAACATAATGATATCTAAAATTAAAAAGGGTAAACCATTATGGCGGTTTACCCTTTTTTTACTGGGGGTATAGGAAACGATGGGCACGAATGTCGCCGCCGTGATTTTGGCCGCAGGACTCGGCACCCGTATGAAATCGGACAAGGCCAAGGTTCTGCACCCCCTTCTCGGCCGCCCCATGATCAGCTACGTGCTTGAAACGGCAGCCGGTGTGGCGGAAGAAAACGTCCTGGTGATAGTCGGGCACCAGGCCGAGGCGGTGATGCATATTTGTTCGGCGGCAATCCCCGGGGTGCGGTTTGCGCATCAGGAGCGTCAACTGGGCACCGGGCATGCCGTTCTGTGCGCGATGCCGGGGATTCCCGAATCTGTCGAGCATGTCCTGATTCTGTGTGGCGACGTTCCCCTTTTGCGAAAAAAGACAGTGGCAAGGCTTCTGGAGGATCACAGGAGCAATGCGCGCACGATTTCGCTGCTTGCCGTCAATGTCGAGCAGCCCCGGGGGTATGGCCGGGTCGTTGTCGATGAAAAGCGCAATTTGTCCAGGATCGTGGAGGAGGCCGACGCGTCGGAAACCGAAAAGGAAATTACACTTATAAATTCAGGTATATATTGTGTTAATCGCGAATTTCTGAAACTGTCTTTGAGGCAACTGACTCCCGACAATGCCCAAGGGGAGTTTTATCTGACCGACATTATCGGTATCGGCTATCAACGCCAGGAAAAGATGGGCGTTCTGGTCGGTGAGGACAACCTGGAAGTTTCAGGTGTCAATTCGGTCGATGACCTTGAATTTGTCGAGAACGTGCTGAAAGAAAAGACAATATGAAAAATCTTGACTTTGAGTGAATTAAAAGATTATACTGAACAACAACGAATGAGGTGAATTCTTGGACAACAATACGATACTGAATCAGTTCGATGAAATTGAAAAAAGAGTGGAGAAACTTATAGGGGCCTGCAAAGAACTTGAAGCCGCGAATGCCGAGCTTAGCGACAAAGTCGGACGGCTGGAGAGCCAACTCCGGGAAAAAGAGGAGAGCGAAGGCCGCCATGCCGAAGTCAAGGCCTTGATTCGGACTAAAATTGACAATTTGATGGAAAGGCTGGAGGGCGTGACAGAAACCGGTCAGGAGCAATGAATAAAAGCATCTTTTAAGGGAAGGTAATTTTATAATCATTGGACCAACACGTGACCATAGAAATTTTCGGGCATCCATTTACCTTTAAGGCAGACAAAGATATTTCCAAAGCAAAAGAAGTGGCGGACTACCTGAAGGAAGCAGTTAACAAGGTGGAAAGTCAACTGTCCGACGAATCAATGACGATCAGTAAAAGGGCAATATTGATACTGGCAGCGCTGAATATAGCGAATGAATATTTTGAGATGAAGGAAAATCAAGCGGATTTTTTGGAAACCATGGAAGAGAAGGCAACCGGATTGCTGGAATCGCTGAATACGGTTGCTACATGATGGTGCTGCCGATCCGTTCAGGATCATAGTCTTTGTATGTCGTGCGAATGCGTTTCCCGGACTTCTCTAATGGCGACTGTTTGGTTTGAATCTCTTCTGTCGATCGCCGGAGATGAAGCAACGCTTCTATTTTATGCGGTTACTGAAAGGATGACCCCCTGCCGTGTTCGTGATTGGAAGATGTTCTTTGACCCAACACTTATCTTTCGGGAGCTTTCACTTGTTTTGGTGTGCACGTTCTGGTTTTACAGAAAAGCCTGAAGAAACAAAAAGGCGCCCACTTTATTCGATAGGTTCAAAGGCCTGCCAACACGGCACTGTGGTGGGGGTTCATCCGATTTCCATGCGTACTTTTTAGACCATGGTATAGAGCCGCCTGAAGCAGTTCCCACACCAGTCAGGCGGGATCGCCATCACCCGCCGATACCTTTCCTTATTTCTTTACCCAATTCCCTTTATCTGAGAAGGGCTCGACTCAGGTTAAGCAATCACGTTTCATGCCCCGACAAGCATCGCCGGGCATGGAAATTTATATATGGAGACGAAACAATGAAAGATTACAATTTGATATTGATTGTTTGCGGGTTTGCGGCCGGTTTTCTAATCGCCTATCTGATCAGGGGAAGAGTGGTGGCCGGGAAACTGCGGGCTGCAAAAGAGGAAGCGCTGAATATTATCAGAGACGCCAAACGAAAATCGGAAACGCTGCTCAAGGAAGCCCAATTGGAAGCCAAGGACCGGCTTTTCAAAATGAAGAGCGAATTTGATACGGAAACCAAGGAAACGCGTTCTGAGCTGCAAAAGAAGGAAAGGTGGCTGATTTCAAGAGAGGAGAATATCGATAAAAAGCTCGAACAGCTGGAAAAAAGGGATCATGATATTTCCAGGACGGAAGAAAATCTGAAAAAGAGAACCAGTGACATCGAAGCCAATGAAAATAAATACAGGCACCTGGTGGAGGAGCAAAAGCGGCAGCTCGAGGCTATTTCGAGTCTGACGGCCGAACAGGCCAAAGAGCTTTTGATTCGAGCCATGGAAAACGAAGCGCGCCATGAAGGCGCCAAAATGATCAAGCGCATCGAGAACGAAACCCGAGAGCAGGCTGATAAAAAAGCGAAAAAAATCATAGCGACCGCCATTCAGCGCTATGCCGGAGATTATGTGGCCGAAAGAACGGTCTCCGTTGTCGAGCTTCCCTCGGACGAGATGAAGGGAAGAATTATCGGGCGGGAAGGCCGGAACATTCGGGCTCTCGAAGCCGCCACCGGAATCGATCTCATTATTGATGATACACCCGAAGCGGTCATTTTGTCCGGTTTCAATCCCGTGCGGCGGGAAGTGGCGAGGCTGTCGCTCATGAAATTGATATCCGACGGCAGAATTCACCCGGCCCGGATCGAAGATGTCGTCAAGAAGGTTGAGCAGGAAGTGGATGTCACCATAAAGGAGGCAGGCGAGCAGGCGGCTTTTGATCTGGGTGTGCATGGCATCAACGCTGAGTTGATCAAATACCTGGGGAGGCTTAAATTCAGGTCGAGTTATGCGCAGAATGTCCTGCAGCATTCGGTCGAGGTCGGTTCGTTGTGCGGTATTATGGCCGCCGAGCTGGGTTTGAAGGAGAAATTGGCGAAACGCATGGGATTGCTGCACGACATCGGCAAGGCTATCGACCACGAAGTCGAGGGGCCGCACGCGGTTATCGGTTCAAAACTCGCCAAAAAATTCGGTGAGTCCCACCGGGTGGTGCACGCCATCGCGGCTCACCACGAAGATGTTCCGCCCGCGACGGTATACGCCCTGCTCGTGCAGGCGGCCGACGGGCTTTCAGGAGCCCGGCCGGGTGCCCGAAAGGAGCTTCTGGAAAATTACATCAGACGTCTGGAGGACCTCGAAGCCATCGCCAACAGCTTCAATGGTGTCGCCAACACATATGCCATCCAAGCCGGCAGGGAACTGCGCGTCATCGTGCAGAGCGACGTCATTTCGGATGAGGACTCCATTCTTTTGAGTCGGGATATCGTTAAAAAAATAGAGGAGTCCCTCACATTTCCGGGCCAGATAAAGGTGATGGTCATCCGGGAGACCCGCGCGGTCGAATACGCCAACAAGTAGGCGTCATTTGCGCTTCACGCGAAATTTGGCTTGCGGCCGGTATTAGCCCTTCGGCCGTAACTTATGGTTGCTGTTAGCCGAGAGCAATGGGCTACAATGAATAAGGCGCGTCGGCGCAAATTACAGCGAAGCGAATTGCACGAAGTAAATTACGGCGAAGCCAGTTACACCATTAATATTGGAAAGAGCGCCTATTGTTGAGAAATAGCATCAATGTGGTGATAAAGGAAAGCTAAATGAACGTTCTGGATATTTTAGAAGAGCGCGGGTTTATTGAAGCGAAAACGCACGACGCGGAGATGCGGGAGCTGTTCGACAGAGAAAGGGTCACCGGCTATATCGGTTTCGACCCGACGGCGTCGAGCCTTCACATCGGGAGCCTGGTTCAGATCATGATGCTGGCCCATATGCAGCGCAACGGTCACCAGCCCATTGCCCTCGTGGGCGGCGGGACCGGCCTGGTGGGCGACCCCAGCGGCAAGACCGAAATGAGAAAAGTGCTGACAATGGAAACCATTGCCGAAAACGTGGCCGCCCTGAAAAAACAGCTGTCCAAATTCATAGACTTTTCCAATGATAGGGCCCTCATGCTGAACAATGCCGACTGGCTGGTGGGCCTGAACTACATCCATTTCTTGAGGGATGTCGGCCGCTATTTCAGCGTCAACCGCATGATCAAGATGGAGAGTTGTAAAATGCGTCTTGACTCCGAAGAGGGCCTCAGTTTTCTGGAATTCAATTACATGATCCTGCAAGCCTATGATTTTCTGGAGCTTTTTAAAACCAGGAACTGCAAGCTGCAGATGGGCGGAAGCGATCAGTGGGGCAACATCGTTTCAGGCATCGACTTGATTCACAAAATGCAGCGGAAACAGGCTTACGGGATCACCTCGCCGCTGATCACCACCAGCAGTGGTGAAAAAATGGGGAAAACAGCCGGTGGTGCCGTATGGCTGGATGCGGAGCGTACAACCCCCTACGATTATTATCAATACTGGATAAATGTGGATGACAGGGATATACAGAGATTCCTGGCACTGTACACATTTTTGCCCATGGATGAGATCAGGGGCATCCGGCATCTGAAGGACGCCGAATTGAACATGGCCAAAGCCGTACTGGCCTTTGAAACAACGAGTCTGGTGCACGGCAGCGAGGAAGCCGTCAAGGCCCATCGCTCGGCTGCAAGCGTCTTCGGTGGCAGGTCCATCCCCAGGCGCATCCTGTCATCGAGCTCGATACCCAGGGACGATGCAGGCCTGGATGGTGACACCGTACCGGCTACCGCACTTCCCCGGCAGGACCTTGTCAACGGGCTGCCGGCTTTCAAAGTCTTTCAGCTTACCGGCCTGGTAAATTCCGGGGGCGCAGCCAGGCGCCTCATCGAGCAGGGCGGTGCCTATATCAATAACGAACGTGTTGGCGCCATCGATCAAATGGTGTCGGAAAAGGATCTTTCAGACGGAGAAATCCTATTGCGGTCGGGCAAAAAAAAGTTTCACAAAATCGTGGCGAGAGATTAATACCCCGTATTTCAAATGAACAAAAGCACCAAACAGGCTCTTTGCGAGGATTGCCGTTTTGTATTTCGCAAGGAGCGACGTAGTCGCGTTTCATAAAATCGTGGCACACGATTTTATTGCTTGACAAGCCGCCGGGTGGAGTGTAAAAAGCGGCTCGTTTTCGATGATCGGACGACATCCGCACCGTCGAGGATCTTTTAAAAAAAGTGACAAATAGTCTTGACAGGCCAGCCTTGAAAGACTATATTTACAGGGTTCGCCTAATGGTGGACTGACCTGTCGATCACTCGATCACGTTTTTATTTCAAATTGTTCTTTGCAAAAAATAAAAAAAGTTGTTGACAGGGGGTGGCTAAAAAATGTATATAGACTTTTTTAGTTACCCGCGGCCATGTCAGGCCGAATGCTTGATCTTTGAAAACTAAATAGTGACACATTATTTGAGAGTTGGGTCTTTTGTTAATTCGTTGCTTTTACAGCAGCTGATACGATTTAATTGGAGAGTTTGATCCTGGCTCAGAATGAACGCTGGCGGCGTGCTTAACACATGCAAGTCGTACGAGAACTCTTCTGCTTGCAGAAGATAGTAAAGTGGCGCACGGGTGAGTAAC
>Ga0316576_10000466_pt1 | contig 18963 bp, 14 predicted proteins | sample S0NA_FD_203075 | JGI IMG/M metagenome (GOLD analysis project Ga0316576, IMG submission 203075) | Rhizosphere microbial communities from salt marsh grasses in Alabama, United States - S0-2_050615r3r5 | ecosystem: Host-associated > Plants > Roots > Rhizosphere | place: USA: Alabama | collected... | reverse complement strand
CGGACTGGTCGAGGATCCGGCCGAAGATGATCGCCCCGGCGTAGAGCCAGACCACGCCCCAGTCCACCTTCTCGTGGTAGTCGCGCCAGTTCACAACGCCGGCGAGGAGGTAGGCCACCGCCCCGGCCACGGCGAGCACGCCGATGCCGAGGCGCGCGCCGAGCAGGGCCTTGAGCAGGTTGCTCTCCGTGATCCAGCCGAAGAGCATGGTGAGGAAGATCACCACGGCGAGGATCTGCTTGCGGTTCCAGCTCCCCATGCGGCTGATGTCGCGCTTGAGGGTCTCGAGCGCCGGCCCCAGGTCTTGGATCCGGGGCTTGAAGCGCCAGCGCAGCAGCAGCCAGAGCGCCGGCATCATGATCAGCACGAAGGGCCCGCCGTAGAGGATCCACTGGCCGTAGGTCACGCTGATGCCGAACATGTCCTCAAGGTAGGTCATGAGGATCACGTTGCGGGCGCCCCCCGAGGGCGAGCCGAAGCCGCCGATGTTGCAGGCCATGGCGATGCCGATCACCAGCATCTTGGCCAGCTCCTTGTCGACGGGGATCTCCTCGGTCAGGCTGTTCGTGTAGAGGATGATGGCGATGGGCAGGAACATCGCCGCCAGGGCGTGATCCGAGATGAACGCCGCCGCCGGCGAGATGACGAGGATCAGGATCGCCAGGATCAGCCCGACCCGCGGCCGGGCGAGGTACTTGAACAGCAGCAGGCAGATCCGCTTGTCCACGCCCGTCTTGACGAAGGCGGCCGCGAACATCAGGCTGCCCATGATGAACCAGCAGGCGTCGGACCAGTAGAGGCCGGCGACCTCCTCGCGGCCCACGACGCCGGAGAAGACCAGGATCAGGCCGACGCAGAAGGCGACGCCCGGGAGCGGCATGCACTCGGTGAGGAAGCAGATCACCACGAAGGCCACCATGGCGATGCAGATCTTGATCTTGCGCGCGGCCTTGTCGGCGAGCTTCTTCTCCGCGGCGGGCAGCTTGTCGTAGGTCAGCGTCTCCGCCCGGAGCTCGCGCCCCTTCAGCATCAGCCGGGTGAATCCCTCGTCGGTGAGCTTCTGCCTCACGAAGGCCTGCATCCGCTCGAAGTGCGCCTTGGGCATCTCGATGCCGGCCTTGGCCAGGGTCTTCAGGTCGCGCTTGAGGAAGCTCGCGCGCTTGATCAGCCCCTGGCGCATCAGCGCCTCCATGGCCCGCGCCGTCGCCGCCTGCCACTGCTCGACGCCCTCCATCGGGCCGTGGAACAGCTCCCTGGCGTAGTAGCTCTGGACGTAGTCCGCGCCCAGAGCGTACTCCACGCCGACGTCTCGCATGCTCGCGGGGACGGGGATCACCAGCAGCAGGAAGAACGCCCCCGCGGCGACCGCGAAGGTCTTGTAGCTCACGTACTTGTCGTAGCCGGTGGCCTTTTCCTTCTTGCTCCCACCGGGCTGCATCCCACCTGGCTTCATGGTCGCTCCCATCGCGGGGTTGTTGGCTCGTTAGTCGGACTTTCCCTCGGCGGCCTTCCTCGCTGCCTGCTCCTGCTGCAGCCTCACGCGGACCTGACGCATGCGGTTGGCGTCGCGGATCTTGGCCGCCAGCACGTCCGGGCTCTGCGGCTTCATCAAGAAGTCCACCGCTCCCTCGCGCAGGCCCTCCACGGCCATGCCCATGGACGGGTGACCGGTGAGCACCAGGACCTCGACGAGCGGCTGCGCCTTCTTGATCAGGCGCAGCAGGGTGATGCCGTCCATCCCCGGCATCTTGGCGTCGAGCAGCGCGACGTCGAAGCCCTGGGCCCCGATCAGACGCAGCGCCGCCTCGCCGCTCTCCGCCGTGGCCACGGCCATGCCGCGCCGCCCGAGGGCAACGGCCAGGGACTCGAGCAGCTCCGGCTCGTCGTCGACGAGCAGCAACCGGATCGGCTGGTCCTCGTCCTCGGCAGACGGGGGCTCCTCGTCCACGGGGTGTTGTTCGTGGGCGCGCCGGGCCGTGTCCGCGATGGCCTCGATGTCGCACGGCTTGGTCAGGTACTCGAAGACCCCGTCCCGGGATGTCTCGAACGCCTGCTGGATCGTGCCGTGCCCGGTGAGCAGGATCACCGGCATGGCGGGGTAGAGCTGGTGGATCTGACGGAAGGCGTCGACGCCGTCGATGCCCGGCATCTTCACGTCCATCACCACCACGTCGTAGGTCTGGCGACTCAAGATCCTGAGCGCCGTCTCGCCGTCGTGGGCCACGCCCACCGTGAAGCCACGCCGCGTGAGGGCCTTGCTGGTCACCTCGAGGAACTCCACCTCGTCGTCGACCAGCAACAGCCGGATCCTTTCGTTGTTCGTCGTCATCTCGTCCTCCCGAGCTGCCTCTCGGCTCACCCGCGCTCGCCGCCTGGAATCGGCAGGTGGATGGTCATCGCCGTGCCCTGTCCCAGCTTGCTCCGGGCCTCGATGGTCCCGCCCCAGCCGCGGACGATCCCGTAGCAGACCGCCAGCCCCATGCCGGTGCCCTGCCCCACTGGCTTGGTGGTGAAGAAGGGTTGAAAGACGCGGTCGACGTCTTCCGGGGCGATGCCGCTCCCGCTGTCAGTGACCGCGATCCGCAGCTCGTCGCCAACCGGCCCCACGGTCACGGCGATCTGCCCGCGGCCGTTGATCGCGTCCATGCCGTTCTTGATCAGGTTGACCAGCACCTGCTCCAGCTCGGTGCCGTCGACCACGACCCGGGGCAGCTTCTCCCCCAGCCTCAGCGTGAGCTCGACGTTGCGCACCCGTGCCTGGCGCCGCATCAGCTCGACGGTCTCGGTGACCAGCGGCCCGACGGGCGTGAGCTTCGGCCGTGCGTCGGTCCTGCGCCCGAACTGGAGCATCTTGCTCGTGATCCCGCTGCAGCGCTCCACCTGGCGCTTGCAGCGCGCCACCGACTCCAGCAGCCCCTTGCGCGCCTCCGGCGACAGATCGAGATCCTCGAGCTGGTCCGCGATGTTGGTCTGCTCGGCGCTGATGATCGCCAGGGGGTTGTTGATCTCGTGAGCCAGCCCGGTGGCCAGCTCGCCCAGCGATGCCAGCTTGCCCGAGCGCAGCAGGTCCCGGTGGATCTGATTCCGCTCGGCGGTGGCCTTGTCGATCCGGTTGGTCAGGTACACCGTGGCGACGACCGTGACCAGCACGACCAGGGCGACGGCGATGGAGACGACCAGCGCGCCCCAGGCGGTGGCCTGGTGCACCGGCGCCCGGATCTCCGCCTCGTCCTGGCGGACCACGAGGAGCCAGCGCCCGTTGTTGAGCCAGGTGGTCACCTGGACCATCGGACCGTCCTTGCCGCGGATGCGCTGGTCCCGCACGTCCCGGTGGGGCCGCGGCCGCAGGCCGGAGCGCCCGAGCGCCTTGCCCAGCCGGGGTGGCGTCTGGTACAGGCCCGCAGCGTTGACGATGAACGCGTCACCCGTGCGCCCCATCTGGGTCGGGCGGACCATGGAGTAGAAGGCGTCGCTGTTGATCGTCGCCCGCAGGATCCAGCGGCGATGGGCGTGTCTGTGCAGCACGGCGATCACCATGTGCGGGACCTGCCGGTGGCCGAGGAACACATCACTGACGAAGGAGCCCTCCGTGAGCACGGTCCTGAACCAGGCGGCGTCGGCGTAGCTCTTGTCCTTCAGGGCGTAGGGGCCGACGTAGGCCAGGTGGCGCCCGTTCTCGTCGATCACGCCGAGGTCGACGAAGGAGCGCGGGTAGCTCGCGGTGATCTCGCCGAAGATCTGCTCGACGCGTCCAGGCTCGGTGAGCTGATCGACGCCGTGGGTCCGGGCGACGAGCTCCAGGGCGCGGAGTCGCTCGCCCAGATAGAGATCGATGGCCGCCGCGTGGCTCCGCACAACCCCCCGCTGCTGATCCAGCGTGCGATCGACCAGCAGGCGGCCGAAGACAACCCACGAGCCGACGCCGACGAGCGCCAGGGGGAGCAGCGAGGTGAGCAGCAGCAGGCCGACGATGCGCCAGCGCAGCGTGACATGAAGCCGGGGACGACCGTTGGACGTCTTCATCCTTCCCTGATGAAAGCAGCCGGCCGGCGGGCGCAGAATCGTGCCGCTCGCCAAACGGAGGTGGTGCTTTTTGCGAATGTGGACGTTGGGGTGGGCGGGTGCGCGGACATGAGTCGGGTCAGAGCTTGAAGATCAGCCGCGCCATCACCGCGTTTTCCCAGCGCGTCTTGGTGTTCTTGCGCGTCGGATCGCTCTGGTCCGACTTGGCGCCGGAGACGAGCAGGTTGTCGTTGTTCGAGTCGCCGTCCCGGTCATCGAAGGGCGTCCAGAGGAAGACGTCGTTGAGCTGCACCCTGACCATCGGGTTCACGGTCCAGGAGACGCCGAGGGTCAGCTCGTGGACGTCGTCGGCCCCGTCCAGCACCGCCGCCGTCACCCTGTTCCGCGCCCCGGGCAACGCGGCGACGTAGCCCGCGGGCAGCGCGCCGTCGCCCGTCTCGTAGCCCTCGACCCTCTGGCCGGCGAAGAGCGCCCGGTCGGTCCAGGTGCGCGAGTAGCGCCCGAGCAGCTCCAGCGCGCCCCAGCCCCCTTCCCCCAGCGACCGCCTGGGCTTGGCGGTCTTCCAGCCGAAGTTGGTCAGCTGCTTCCGGTCGCCGGTGACGTAGCCCGAGATGAAGACCGAGAAGGACCGCACAGCCCCGTCCGCCTCGAGTCGACGCTCCCGCGCCCGGCGGCTGCTCCCCTCCATCAGGTCGTGGTAGACGTTGATCCCCTGGTAGCGCACCTCGAGGTACTCGGCGGAGAGGGCCAGGGGGCCGAGCAGGTAGTGCAGCTCGACGCCCCAGCGCAGGCGGGAGTCGATCTCCGCCGTGGTGCAGTCCGTGACCCGCCCGTCCGTTCCGATGAGCTGCTCGGTTCGCCAGCGCCAGATCGCGCTCTCGAAGTTCGCCGAGCGCAGGCCGCCGGTCTCGAAGCGCGAGGTCGGCACCGACATCTGGCCCCAGGTGGTCTGCCCGGCGAGGAACAGACCGCGCAGCGCCTCGCGCCGGGCGTGGAGCAGGGGCTGGAGGAACAGGCGCGCCGCGACGTCCTTGCTGTCGTCGATGTCGCCGCTGCCGTAGTCCACGTCGATCCCCGCGCCGGTGAAGGCGCCCAGGTTGTAGACCACGGCGCCGCCCCACAGCTCGCCCCAGAGCAGCAGGCCCCGGTCGAAGAAGGGGTAGACCGGCGTCGAGGTGCCGCGCTCGACGAAGTTGAGGTTGTTGTCCAGGGTGGCCCAGGACGAGGAGAAGGGCACCTTCATCTGCCCGAGGCGCAGGTGCAGCCAGGGTCGGACAGCGGCGTCGACCCAGGCGTTGCGCAGGTAGGGCTTGCCGACGAGCTCGGGCTGGACCCGGAAGGTGAACCAGCGGTGGATCGTCCCCTGCAGGTCGATGCGTCCCCGGCGCAGGTCGAAGCTGTGGGGCGAGCCGCGATCGTCCGCCTGGTAGGCGCGCAGGTCGAGGTGGACGTTGCCGCGGATCTTGAGCTGGAAATCGCCCCCCGGGCTCTCCAGGGTGAAGTCGTCCTTATAGTAGGCCCTGAGCGGCGACTCGGCGGCCTCGGCCGGCCGGGAGAGGAGGAAGACGGCGACGTGGACAACGGCGAGGGTCTGTCTGGTCATACCTGACAGCTAAGCAAGTCCGGCTCGGCCGAGACATCCATCCGCTTGCCAATCCGCCCTGGCAAGTGCCGCCGTTTCACTTTCAGCCTTTTTGCTACGGCGCGCCCCTTGCGCCGCGGCGACCGCCGTGCGCAACCTCAAGAGAGGGATCCCGTTCCCCCGACGAGGCGTTGATGATCCGCACCTCCGATCCGTCGCCCCCCGGCCGCCGTCGAGCCAGGAGCCACTACCGCGAGCTGCTGCGCCAGACCCTGCTCCGTCAGACCCTGCTCTACTTCCTGCCCCTGCTCCTGCTCGCGGCGTTCTTCAACTTCCAGTACTGGCACTTCACCGAGAAGAACCGCCAGGCCCACCTCGAGGTCCTCGCCGAGCAGCAGGCCAACACCCTGGACCTGTTCCTGCACGAGCGGCTGGTCAACCTCGGCAACATCATCGACGATCAGCGCTTCGCCGCCCGGTGTTGCACGCCCGAGGCGCTGGGCGAGGCCCTCGATCGGCTGCGGCAGGCCAGCGACACCTTCGTCGACGTCGGCGTGGTGGACGAGCGGGGCAAGCTCGTCGCCTACCGCGGCCCGGTCCGCTTCCCGAGCTCGGTGAGCTACCGCGCCGAGCCATGGTTCCAGCACCTGATGCAGGGAGAGAGCCCCTGGATCATCACCGACATCTACCTCGGCTTCCGCGGGCAGCCGCACTTCACCCTGGCGGTCAAGCGCCGTCGCGGCGACTCGGCGCTGATCCTGCGCGCCGCCCTCTCCCCCGAGAAGATCACGCGCTTCCTCAGCACGCTCGAGGGGGCGCAGGAGGTCCAGGCCGCGGTGGTCAACGCCCGCGGCGTGTACCAGATCGTGACGCGGACCAGCGGGGCGCCGCGGAGCGCCTCGCCGTTCTTGCCGCCGCGCAAGCCGTTCCATGGCTACCTCGGCCGCCCCGACGCCCGGGGCAGCAGGGACTACGCCTACGCCTGGCTCGGCGGCACCTCCTGGGTCCTGGTGGTCAAGGACACGGGCCTCGCCGGCCGCGGCGCCTTCGCCGGGCTGCCGAGCAACCTGCTGCTGATGACCCTCGGCTTCTTCCTGCTCATGGGCGTGGTGATCCTGCTCCGGGCGCGCCAGCTCGTGGGCAAGCAGATCGCGGTGGAGAGGCACGAGGCCGAGCTGTCCGGGCAGCTGGTCCAGGCGGCCAAGCTCGCCTCGGTGGGGGAGCTGGCCGCCGGGATCGCCCACGAGATCAACAACCCGCTGGCGATCATCGCCGAGGAGATCGGGCTGCTCCGGGACATGATGGACCCCGAGCTCGCCAGCGACGAGCCCCTGGACATCCAGGAGCACCTGGAGGCGATGTACGAGGCGGTCTTCCGCTGCAGGGACATCACGCGAAAGCTGTTGACCTTCGTCCGGCAGGCCGAGGTCAAGGTGCAGAAGGACCACCCGCACGAGATCCTGAACCACGTCCTCGACGGGATCATGGGCAACGAGCTGCGCATCTCCAACGTCGAGCTGGTCAGGGACTACGGCGACGAGGTGCAGGAGATCACCACCGACCGCAACCAGCTGATCCAGGTGATGGTGAACCTGGTGAAGAACGCCATCGACGCCATGGAGGGCGGCGGGCGGCTGACGGTCCGCACCGCGCACCGGGGCGACCGCGTGGCCATCGCCTTCACCGACACCGGCTGCGGGATGCGCCCGGAGCAGACGGAGAAGGTGTTCATGCCCTTCTTCACCACGAAGCCGCCGGGCAAGGGCACCGGCCTCGGGCTCAGCGTCAGCCTGAGCATCATCAAGAACTTCGGCGGGAACATGTACGTGGACAGCGCCCCGGGGCAGGGCAGCACCTTCACGCTCGAGCTGCCCTACGATCTGAAGGACTAGGCGCCGGGCCTACGCCACAGCGGGGACGCGCACCTGCTCGTCGTAGCTCTCCAGCCGCTCCTCGACGCGCTGGAAGATGGGGCAGCAGACGAAGGATCCGCTGTGGCAGTAGCGCTGCTCGAGGCCCTGGCGGGTCCGACCGCTCAGGGGCGGCGCGCCTAGGGCCTTGAGCACCAGGCACGGCTGCGGGTGCTTCGCCACGTGGAATATGCATCGTACTGGCATGCGCGCCTCCCCATTTGTTCTGCCCCAGGCGGCCTGAGTCCGCCTTGGGACCCCAGGACCGAGCCTGTTTCTGGCGGTTGTTGCCGCCGGGAGTCTGCCGGGTTCGGCGGCAAGATCCGCGCTCCCCGCAGGCTGCCCCACAGCCGCTCCAACATTTGTCTTATCGGCACTGTCTCATCAGTCAAGCACGCGAGACGAAAGGCCGCCATGGTCCCCGCTGCCAAAGGGCCCGGGCGTTGTTTGCGATTCGGCCGTAGCGGTTTTTACTAGTCGAGGTCGATGAGCCCGCGCCGGATGGCAAAGCGGGTGAGATCCGAGTTGTTGCGGAGGTTGAGCTTCTCCAGGATCCGCGAGCGGTAGGTCTCCACCGTGCTCACGCTCAGGCTGAGCGAGCCCGAGACCTCGCGGGTCGTCGCCCCCTTGGCCAGGCGGAGCAGCACCTGCATCTCGCGGTCCGAGAGCACCGACTCGGGCGCGTCCTCCGGCGTCTGACCCATCCGGCTGACCATCTTCTCCATGATCGACGGGCTGACGTAGACCCCCTTGCGCGCGACCTTGCGGATCGCCCCGAGCAGCTCGTCGGTGGACGCGGCTTTGACCAGGAAACCAGCGGCGCCGGCCCGGATCAGCCGGGTGGCGTACTCCTCGTTGGCGTACATCGTGAGGATCAGCACACGGATCCCCTGGTCCAGGGCGATGATCTGGCGCGTGGTCTCCAGGCCGTCGAGGTCGGGCAGGCTGTAGTCCAGGATCACCACGTCGGGCTGGCGCTCCCGGCTGAGCTCCACGGCCTTGTGGCCGGACCCGGCCTGCCCCACCACCTGCATGTCGCTCTCCCCGTCCAGCAGCCGACACAGCCCGTCCCGCACAAGCGTGTGGTCGTCAACGACCAGGATCTTGATCATCCGATCACCTCGTCGCTTCCATCGGGTTTGACGTCGGATGTGACGTCCTGTTCGACGCTCCCGGCGTCCCCGGTCCCGTCGTCACCCGCGTTGGACAGAACCTCGGCCACCTCCGGCTCCATCCGGAAGGTGACCCGCGTGCCCTGGTGGGGCTCGGAGCGGATGTCGATGGTCCCGCCCAGCAACGACGCCCGCTCCCGCATGCCCGCGATCCCGACGCCCTTGACCGACCTGATGTCGTTCACCAGAAAGCCTCCGCCGTCGTCGTAGACCGAGAGCACCAGCTCTCCATCGCGCTCGCTGAGGGTGATGCTGACCTCCCTGGCGTCGGCGTGCCGCGCGACGTTGTTCAAGGACTCCTGCAGGATGCGGTAGGTCCCCAGGGCCACCTCGGGCGGCACGCGCTTTTCCGCCTCGTTGAGCTGCACCTGCAGGTCGACGTTGATCCGGGTGCGCTCGACGAACTCATCCACCAGCAGCCGGGCCGCCGGCTCGAGGCCCAGGTCGTCGAGCAGCGGCGGCCGCAACCCGCGACAGATGCGCCGCAGCTCGTCGGCAGCCCGCTCGACCATGCCCACGGCGTTCTCGAAGGCCCCCGCGGCCCCGCCCTCCCCGCTGGCGCGCTTGCGCAGCCAGTCCAGCTCCAGGCGCAGGGCGGTGAGGATCTGACCGAGCTCGTCGTGGAGCTCGCGCGAGACCCGCGCCCGCTCCTCCTCCTGGGCCATCAGCACCTTGCGCGAGAGCATGGCGTGGCGCTGGACCGCGAGCTTGCGGTCGCTGACGTCGGTGAGGATCGCCAGCAGCCGCGGCTCGCCCCCGTAGCTGAACGGCGCCCCCCGGACCTCGACGTCCAGCGTGCCGCCCCCCCGGCGCACGTGGACCGAATCCAGGCGCACCGAGCCGAACTCCGCCAGCTGGCGCTTGAACTCCCTGTAGAGGTGCTTGTGCCCCGGGGCGATGAACTCCTGGTACGACCGACCGACAAACCCGTCGAGCTCCCAGCCGTGCATGGCGGCCGCCGCGGGGTTGGCCTCCACCACGCGGTCGTCGCCGTCGAGCACCACCAGACCGTCGGTCGCCGACTCGAACACCGAGTGGTAGCGCGCCTCCGATGTCCGCAGCGCGCGCTGGGCCCGCTCCCGGCGCTCGATCTCGCGCAGCGCCTGATCGCGGGCCACCCGGGCCGCTTCCATCCGGTGGGACAGCAGGTGCGTGAGCAGGCTCAGCCCCACCGAGAGCAGCAGGCCGAAGAGCGGGATGGGCCAGCTCGCGGCCCAGCCGGCCCCCGCCAGCTGCTCGCGGTGTGGGACCACGGTCAACGTGAAGACCCGTCCTCGTGTGGCGAAGCTCGCGCTGTAGGCCAGCGCGCTGTCGAAGCTCACCCCCGGGTCGCCGGTATCGAGGAACAGCGGTCGAGCACCCTCGGTCACCCGCAGGTTGAACTCGGAGCGGATACGCCGGTGAAACAGCTCACTGATCAGCGATCGCCCGCCGAACTCGACGATCAGGTGTCCCAGCGGCTCGGTGCCGCGCCGAAGCGCCAGGGCGGCAAAGAAGGCCGGCCGGTCCCCGGGACCTCGCACGGTCTCGGACAGCGCCAGCTCCTCCCGGTCCGCCCGGGCTATGAGCGCCCGCTGCCCGGCGGCGTCCCACGCCGACCCGGCGTCGGGCGGGACGAGCCAGTCCTCCCCCCCCGGCCGGATCAGGCGGATGGCGTGGTAGGCGGGTAGCTCCCGGACCAGCAGCCCGGCGAACTCGTCGAAGCGCTGACGCGAGAAGTCACGCGCCTCGTGGGTCGACCAGCGCAGAGCGAAGATGCGGGCGACCCGCAGGCGGGACTCGAGGCGGATCTCCAGCCGTCGCGCCGCCTGGACGCACACGTCCTCGACGTGGCGGGCGAGCAGGCGGCGCTGGTGCAGGACCTGCTGGTGCCAGACCAGCACGGTGAGGCCGGTAAGCACCAGGAAGATCACCAGCGGGATCAGACGCAGGGCGACTCGCCCCGCCTGGTCCCCCTGCGCGACTGTCCCGCTCCGGCTCATTGCACGATACTACCCTGCATTGGCCTTTCCGCGTATCATGTCAGCGACCTCCTCGAAGACGTCGGAGAGGCGTACGATCCCGACGACCTCTCCCTCGCGGGTCACCAGCATCGACTGCCAGTGCCCGAGCACCATCAGGTGGATCGCCTCGGCCAGCTCGGCGTCCTCGTCGATGCTCTCCTGCACCGGGACCATCGCGTCCGCGACCCGGACCCGGGCCGCCTCCCGACAGGTCGCAGCCAGGTCGCGGCGCAGCCCGGAGGAGCGGCGCTCCAACAACTGGATGAACTCCGGGCTCAGGTTGCTGCGCGAGAGCGCCTCCCGGTCCGCGTCGCGGAAGAAGCCGGGCTCCAGGCTGCGCAGGATGGCCCAGTGGGTCAGCTTGCCCACCACCCGCCCCTCGGCGTCGAGCACGAGCACGGCCCGGTGGTGGTGCCTGTCGTAGGTCAACCCCATCTGCGCCTTGTTCAGCGCGACCAGCGCCTCCCTGATCGTGGCGTCGGACGACACCGTGGCGTAGTCGTCCAGCGCCAGCATCAGTTCCCTGACCTTCCTCGTCATCGTCCGCCTTCCCGTCTATCGACGTTTCCTGTCCAGCTCCTTGAGCCGCTTGAGAATCGCCAGCGGCGACTCGCCGACGACGACCCGCTGCAGCTCGTTCATCTTCTCCTGATCGTGGGCCAGCAGCCGCTGAAGGCGCCGCTTGTAGGCCTCCTTGAGCACCTCGAGCAGCTCGTTGGTCTCGCACGGCTTCTGCAGGTAGCTGTAGGAGCCGGCCTGCGTGCAGGTCACCGCCGAGTCGATGGACCCGTGCCCGGTGAGGATCACCACCTCGATGAAGGGGTGATCCTCCTTCAGGCGCTGGAGCACCTCCTCGCCGCTCATCCCGGGCATCTTCAGGTCGACCAGGGCGAGGTCGAACTCCTGCTCCGCGGCCCTGTCCAGCGCCTCGGGCCCCGAGGTCACCGGGGTGACCGCGAAGTCGCGCAGGCTCAACCTCTGAGTCAGCGTGGTGAGGAAGCGCACCTCGTCGTCCACCACGAGCAACTTGATCTTGGACTCTGACATCTCTTGCTCCTCGGTCGCGGCGTTGCGACGGAAATTCCGAGCTAGAACCCGATCCACGCCCAGTAGCCGTAGATCGTCCAGAACCACAGCACGAGCCAGGCCAGCAGGGTGACCACCACCCCGTGCTTGGCGAAGTCGGAGAGCGAGACGAGCTGCTCGCCGGTGTCCAGGTCCTTGGCCAGGGAGTAGGCGATGGCGTTGTTGGGCGTACCGATGACGAAGCAGTTGGCGAAGGATGAGGCGAAGGCGGTGGAGAAGCCCACCTTCCAGGGGTGGGTCCCCGAGATCGTGGCCATCGGCACGACCACCGGCCCGAGGGCCGAGACCGTCGCGCCGTCGCTCATGAAGTTGGTGAGGAAGCCGGTGAACAGGCTGCAGGCGACGGCCAGGCCGTTGCCCCGGGAGAGGAAGTCCGGCAGCCAGGCTACGAAGCTGTCGGCGATCCAGATCGCCGCGCCGGTGGCGGCGAGGCCGGCCCCCATCGCCGTCGCGCTGGCGTAGAGCGCGACCACATCCCAGGAGATCTTGTTCACGTCGGGCCAGGTGAGGATCTTGAACGCGGCGAGGGCCACGATGCCGATGAGCGCCGGCCCCCCCATCCCCAGCCTGTCGCTCAGCGTGATCCACATCAGGATCACCGCGGCCAGCACCAGGGCGCAGACATGCTCCTCCCGGGTCATCTTGCCGATGCGCTCGGACTCCTTGCGCACGATGCGCGCGACGTCGAGGGACTTCACCTTCAGCTGCCCCCTGAAGCGGAGATAGAAGTAGAAGGCGATGGTCAGCGCCATGACCGGGACGAAGGGCAGCCCGTACTTGACCCACTCGGCGAAGCTCGGAGCCATGCCGTAGTCCGACAGGATGCTGATCATCACCGCGTTGCGCCCGCCGGCCGCCGGCGAGCCCGGGCCGCCCTGGTTGGCGACCATGCAGAGCGAGAGGATGAACATCGTCGCCAGCGCCCGGTCCTGCTCCACGCCGGCCTCGCGCACCGCGGTCTTGTAGACCACCATCAGGATCGGCGCGATGAAGGCGACCAGGGCGTGCTCCGAGAGGAACCCGGCGGTGACGGCGAGCAGCGGGCAGAACAGGAACAGGAAGCGCGGGATCGACTTGCTCGTGCCCAGGAGCAGGAGGCCGATGCGCCGGTCCAGGCCGGTCTTGGAGATGCCCGAGGAGAGCGCCAGCACGCCGAGGATGAAGATCACCGCGTCCTTGGCGTAGGCCTTGGCGACGCCGTCGGGCGGGAAGACGCCGAAGACGAACATCAGCACGCCGGCGAGCAGCGCTGTGATCCCGATGGGCATGGCGCCGGTGGCCCAGAACAGCGCGGCGACCAGCAGCGTCCCCACCATGACCTTGGCCTTGAAGGCGGTCTCCTCCGGCGTCAGGGGCCGCTTGATCGTCTTGCCGGCCGGGCCCCGCTCCTTGACCGAGACCTTGGCCGTCTTGCTGTAGAACTGGGCGATGGTCTGACCCGGCTCCATCTTGCGGTAGTCAGCGTAGCCGGCGATGCGGTCCTTGCCTGGATCGGAGCCCTTGGCCAGCCCGACCAGCGTGAGCATGTTGGCCGGGGCGGGGACCAGCGCCGCGGCGGCCATGATCGCGACGCCGATCAGCATCACCCCCGGCCGGTAGTTGTGGGTCCCCTTGAGCCAGCCCCAGGTGCTGCGGCCCTCCACCCGCGGGATCTCGCGCCGCGCCATGGCGAAGTGCTTCTCGCGGTGGGCGGCCCGGATCGTGGCGATGAGCGCCTCGGTGTCGCAGGGCTTCTCGAGGTAGGCGAAGGCATCCAGGCGGCCCGTTGCCGCGGCCGACTCCATGCTGGCGTGACCGGTGAGCATGATCACCTGGACCTCGGGGGAGATCCGCTTGATCTCCTTGAGCACCTCCTCGCCGCTGAGCTTGGGCATCTTGCGGTCGAGGACGACAACGTCGGGGCGCTGCTGGCGTACCACCCGGATGGCGTCCTCCGGGTCGCCGACGTCAACGACCTCGAAGCCCCGCAGGCTCAGGCGCTGCCGCAGGCTGAAGCGGAAACGCTCCTCGTCGTCGATCAGCAGAACCTTTGTCGCCCGGGGCGGGTCCAGGCAGCCGTCTTCCGGCGGCATTTCGGCAGGGGAGGTCATGTCCGGTCCTCGCTGGTTTGAGCCTTGCTAACAGGTAGTTGGCGAGGGCCGATCCGGGTATCCGCGACCTTGCGATACCGGGCTCGTGCAGACCGCCAAAGGCGGCTCGCAAAAACCACGACGCGGGCATGACACGGCCGACCTGACAGCCGGCTGGTGGGGATTGCTGCAGGGGCGCTACGAGCGGTGGGGGCCCTTCAGGCGCTCGAGGAAGCTGTCCAGGACGCCGACATCGAACCCACTGAGCTGGCTGAACTTGAGGCCGAAGCCAGGCTGGTAGGAGCTGGCCTCACCCGACTCCACACGGACCACCTGGGCCTCCAGGGCCAGGTCCTCCCGACCCGGGTTGTCCGCGTCGAAGACCACGACCTCGACGTGGGTCCCGACCCGCAGGTCCGGGTAGTGGTCTGGCTCCCCCTTCACGAACACGCCGCCGCGGCTGATCCGGTCCGCGGACATGATGTGGACCTCCGACTCCCGGGCGACCTGGACCTGGGCCAGGAGCTCGAAGCGGGGATGGGCTCTTCTCTCGACAGAAAACGACATGGCACAAACCTACGAGGCAGTGGACAACGGTTCAAGGGGAACGTGTCCATGCAAGCGGCGGACCACCGCCAACACATCGACATCTCACACGGTGTGGTCGCGGGGCTGGGGCTGCACGCCCCCGCGGTGTGGCCTCTCAGACCTCAGGTGCGGGAGCGGCCGCGCCGTCTCCCCGGTCAAAAAAGAAACAGGCCTGCGTCCCCCGCATCCCCTGGATCTTCACGTCCGAGTAGTCGCAGTCCTCGAGCACCTGGTCCACGGACTGGTAGCGCCGGCTCGGGTCGTCGAGGGTCAGGCGGTTGAAGATCTCGTCGAAGGAGGGCGAGAGCTCGGAGTGGAGGGCGGTGGGCGGTCGGGCCCTGCGCCCCGGGATGCGGCCGGCGAGGGCCTCGTAGAACAGGATGCCCACGGCGAACAGATCCCCCTGGGCCGTGGCCGAGAACGACTGGCCGAGGGCCTCGGGCGCCACGTAGGCCACCGGGCCGGTGTCCACGTGGAGCGGGTGGCGCGCCCCCAGGCAGTGCAGCGCGCCCAGGCCGAAGTCGGCGATCCGCGCGTTCCCCATCGTGTCGATCAGCACGCTCTCCGGCCCGAGGCCGCCGTGGAACACCTCCCGGCGGTGGGCGCTCCGCAGGCCGTGGAGCACCTGGAGCAGGAGCTGGGTCGCCCTGTCGGGGGGGAGGGGACCCTGCTCCAGGGCCTGTCGCAGGCTCTGCCCGTCGACGTGCTCGTAGACGACGTAGGCTGGCACGCGGCTGATATCCGCCTCGATGATCGGGACGATGTTTGGGTGAGACAGACGAGCCGCCTTGCGCACCTCGATCTGGATGTGAGTCAGGACCTCGGGCAGCGCCGTGTGGGGGAAGACGTGGTGCGAGGCGCCCACCTCCTTCACCACCACCGAGCGGTCCAGCGTCAGCTGCTGGGCGAGGTGGGTCGCCCTGCCGATGGCCTGTACCCTGTGGTAGCCGCTGAGAATCTGGTCGTTGCTCATCGTTGTTGTTGTTGTTGTTGTCCCCAGCCAGCCGCCCCGTCCGCCTTTCCGATCCCGAGCATAGGCGAACCGCCCGCGAAAGAACAGCCCCCTGGCGTCAGAGCCGCACGACCTTGATGTCCGCCCCCAGCTCGTAGCCCAGCTGGAAGCTGAGCACCTCGCCGGCGGCGACCCGGACCGGCTCGGAGAGCATCACCACCGGCCTGTTCCAGTGCAGATCGTGACGCGGTCCCCGCGTGGTGAGCTCGATGCCATCGTGCAGCTCGAGGACGAAGGAGAGCACCACCGCGTTGACCTCGCCGGCCCGCTCCGCCGTCAGCGAGAACGTCCCGCTGAGCTCCGCCTGCTCGAACACACCAAGGTCCACCGTCACCGCGGTTGTCTCCCCCGAGAGCGGCTGCAGCGCCTCTTCGTCGCTGCCCAGCTCCCAGATCAGGGTGCCCGCCTCCATGCTCGAGCGGAGCCAGGCCGACAGGGGAGCGAGGTCCACCGTGTAGGTCCGCCCCAGCGCGCAGAGCTCGCGCTCGAGACGCGCGAAGCGGCCGGTGTGACCCAGCTGCGCGAGGACCGTAAGCCGCCGCGGCACGAGCGTGGCGCCGGGGCGAAGCAGCCGCCGACGCGCGTCGAGGGTCACCTCCAAGAGCCCCTCGTTGAGGATCCGGTTGCCCACGAGCTCGGTGACCAGGACATCGGCCGGCTCGTCGAGCGCGACCAGATCCGAGCGACCGCGGATGAACTCTACCCGCTCCCCCACCCCGCTGCGTCGGGCGACCTCCCGGGCGATCTCCAGCACGGCGTAGCGCTCGATGGCGGTGACCCGCGCTCCGAGCTGCGCCGCCAGCACGGCCAGGATGCCGGTGCCGGTCCCCACCTCGACGACGTGGTCACCCGGGCGCACCGCACGCTCGATGGCGCGCCGGTAGCCCTCGACCCGGCTGCGGTCCATCAGCATCCGGTAGTGGTAGTCGAACTCGTCGAGGCCCGTGAAGGGCGGCTCCCGGGAGACCTCGACGCCGCCGAGATCCGGGACCAGGAAGCCCATGGTCGCGAGCTTGTCCACGGTGACCCGCAGCTCGCGGCGCAGCCGGTCTCGGTGCGGGGCAGCGGCCTCGACGACGAGCTGCTCGCACAGCTCGTGGATCGTCTGGGCCTGGTCGCAGCGATCGATGAGCGCCAGGGCCCCCCGGCCCATGTGGGCCACGCGCCCCGTGCTGTCGTCGGCGACCAGCCGACTGCCGTTGCCCAGCCAGCGCAGCGTGAGGCCGGGAGGGCGCATCAGCCGCAGGCGCCCCTCCCCCGTCTCCAGGTCAACGCCGTGGTGCGTGCGCAGGTGCTCGGCGAAGAGCCGCTCGAGCGGCCGGGGGGGATCGGCCTCCCCCTGCTCCGCGGCGATGCGTCCGGCGGCGAGGCTCTCACCAAAGCCCTCGACGACCTCGAACGCGCTGAGGGAGCTGTCGCACAGCGCCCGGAACACCCCCGTGCCCCTCAAGCTGTCCCGCAGCAGATCCAGGGTGGCGATGAAACGCACGCAGCGCCGCAGCGCCGCCGGGGAGAGTCGCCCGTGGGACAGGGCCTCGTAGGGCGCCGTCCCCGCCACGACGAGGTCGCGCTCGCTCCGCAGCGGGCTGTCCGGCGGGACCACGAGCCGCCGCAGAACGAGGTCATCGATCCCCGAGACGAAGCAGCGGTCGACCGCCCTGCCGAAGCCGGCGAGGTCGATGGCGGGGTGACCACAAACCAGGATCCCCCGCACGCGCAGACCCGCGTCCGCCAGCGCCTGGAGCCCGCGCCGCAACGCCGCCGGGTCCAGCCGCTCGAGCGCCAGCTCTGTCAGGTCGAGGTCCAGCTGCTGGACGCGGTTCTCCAGCAGCAGCTGGACGAGCCCCTCGTCCAGCTGCTCGGCCGGTATCTCCACCAGCAATCGCCCGGGCCCCAGACCGCGCAACACGCGCTCGAGATCCGACCGCAACCCGGTCACCGCTGGCTCCTGGAACCGGACCGCCAGCCCGGCGCGCAGGAGCGGCCCGATCCAGGCCAGCGCCTGCTCGGGGCCCAGCGCGCCGTCACCCGTCAGCGGGAGCCCGTTGCCGCGCAGCTGGTGCAACGGCAGCGGCGTCCCGGCCAGCCGCTCGACGACGACCGGCGCGCGCAGCCGGGCCGAGGCGCGAGCGATCTCGCCGAGCCGCTCGCGGCAGAAGGGCTGCGGACCGTCGCCCGGCGGCCTCAGCCCGAGCGGCAGACCGGCTCCGGAGAGCACCTCGACCGTCGGCCGCCCCAGGGCCCGGGCCACGGTGGAGGCCTCGGCGCCCCAGAGCGAGAGCGACATGTCGGGCCACAGCGAGAGCAACCGACTGCAGAGCTCGAAGGCGGCCCGGGTGTTCCAGATCGTGCAGCACAGGCCGACGCGCCGCGACCCCGCCTCGTCGACGATGCCGCTCAACCGGTCGAGCTGTCGCCTCCAGCGCTCGCCGTCCTCCGGGGCCAGCTCGTGCACCGCCACGTGCTGCCCCAGCTCCTTCTCCAGCCGGTGGGCCAGGATCTGAAGCGCGGCTGACGGGGAACGATCCAGCCCTATGAGAAAAACGATCAAACGGCCACCGTCTCTCGATGGAGCCTCGATGATAGCCCGTTTCGTCCGAGCGGTGGGCGATGATCGGTCGGCCCGAGGCCCGTCCAGGGCCACCAGCGCGGACCCGGGGCCGATGTGGGCCAGACAATATGCTTGCCGGGAATGCACCATTGTGTATGATTTGCGCCCAATCTCGAGCTTGTTGGTTTCTGCAAAACGTTCACAGGAGTGACGAAAGATGGCGAAGAAGAAGACGGCCAAGAAGGCCACCAAGAAGGCGGCGGCGAAGACCAAGGAAATGCTCCTCGTCGGCAGCAAGGTCAAGGCGGCCCTCCGCGGCCTCGACGTGAACGTGGGCGAGGGCACCCTCGACGCGCTCAACGAGATGATGTACTGGTACGTGGACCAGGCGGCGAAGAAGGCCAAGGCCAACAAGCGCAAGACGGTCCGCGGCTACGACGTGATGGTTCCGTAGCGCCCTGCCCCCTTCTCCTCCTTCGTTCAGACCCCACCATCCACATTTCCCCCTCGATCGCCTATCATCTGCCTGAGCGCTGATGACGAGCTGTCCACACGGTACCGAGGGGGAGAGCCCGGCCGAGCTGGTTGACGAGATCCGCACGGTCACCGTGCTGTTCGCCGACGTCGCCGGCTCGACCGAGATGACCGCCCGGCTCGGGCTCGAGGCGGTCAAGAAGCTGATGGACCGCGTGTTCGAGCGCATCTACCGCGTCGTGCTCGAGCACGGCGGGTACGTGGACAAGTTCATCGGCGACTGCGTCATGGCGCTCTTCGGCGCTCCGCTGGCCTATGGTGACGACCCGGCCAGGGCCGTGCGCGCCGGGCTGGCCATCGTCGAGGCCGTGGCGAAGATGGAGCCCGAGCTGCGCTCCTCCGCGCTGCCCTCCGTCCGCATGCGCGTGGGGATCAACACCGGCCCGGTGATCACCGGCCCGGTGGGCGCGGGGCCCGAGCGCCGCTACACCGT
>Ga0316576_10000465_pt1 | contig 18963 bp, 15 predicted proteins | sample S0NA_FD_203075 | JGI IMG/M metagenome (GOLD analysis project Ga0316576, IMG submission 203075) | Rhizosphere microbial communities from salt marsh grasses in Alabama, United States - S0-2_050615r3r5 | ecosystem: Host-associated > Plants > Roots > Rhizosphere | place: USA: Alabama | collected... | reverse complement strand
AAGATCTCCCGCACCGACAGCGAGCGGGCAGCGGCCGTGAGCAGGAAGTGGGGCTGGTGCATGAGCGGCTCCGGGGGCTGGGTGGACGTCCCCAGGATGCGCCCGGCGGTGACTCAAAACGCGAGCCCGACCCTAACCGGTTGATTCATCGCGTATGTGCACTTGCTAAATAATGCCGGGTATCAAAGGCAAGTGCAATCTTGGAACTATGAAAGCTACTCGAACCGCAAAGCCTCGATTGGATCGAGCCGGGACGCCTTGAGCGCGGGATAGAAGCCAAAGAAGATGCCCACAGCTGCAGCAAAACCCACCGAAAGCAATATCGATCCAAGGCCCACGAGGACAGGCCAGCCGGCCACCGACGCCAGCGCGAAGGCGACGCCGACGCCCAACAGCACGCCGAGCAAGCCGCCGATCGCGCACAGTGTCACCGACTCGACCAGGAACTGCGCGAGGATGTCGCGGCGCCGCGCGCCGACCGCCAGCCGCAGCCCGACCTCGCGCGTGCGCTCGGTAATCGACACCAGCATGATGTTCATAATGCTGATGCCGCCCACGAGCAGCGACACCGACGCCACCGCGGCGAGCAGCGCCGTCATCGTCCGCGTAGTCGCCTGTCGGGCGCTCTTCGCGGCGACCGGGTCCTTGATGGCGAAATCATCGTCGGCGCCGGGGCGCAGGCGATGGCGCTGGCGCAGGAGCGACCCTATCTGCTCGGTCGCGGCGCCCATGGTCTCCTCTGACACGACCTTGACCCAGGCGTAGGCAACCGCGTCGCGGCTGATCTGGTGCGCGCCGCCGAGCAGACGCGCCTTGGCGGTCGAAATCGGCAGGTAGATACGGTTGTCCTGATCCTTGCCGTCGGCCTGCGGGCCCTTCCTGTCCAGCACCCCGATCACCGTGATCGGCACGTTGGCGATGCGCACCGTGCTGCCAACCGGATCGGCGTCGCCGAACAGCTCGTCCGCGGCCGTGGCACCTAGAACGGCTACCTTGGCATTGGCGTCGACATCGTGATCTGTGAACGGCTGGCCGCGCACGACGGGCCAGTCGCGCACGAAGAAGTAGCCGGGCGCGGTGCCGAAGATGCCGCCGAACCAGTTGCGGTTGCCGCGCACGACCTGCGCCGTGCCCCACACCACAGGCCCGGTCTCGATGACCAACGGCACCTCGCGCAGGATCGCGGCGACATCACGCTCGGTCAGCGTGTGACTGCTGCCCGATTCGAGGCGGGCGCCGCCGGCGCGCGCGGCACCGGGGATCACCATCAAAACATTGGAGCCGAGGCTGCGGATTTGTTCGTCGATCTGGGCGCGAGCCGCCGAGCCGATCGCGATCATCGCGATCACGGCACTGACACCGATGACGATGCCGAGGATCGTCAGCAGGCTGCGCAGCGGACTGATGGTCAGGGCGCGCAGGGCGACGCCAAGGTGTTGCCACCCCGTCATGACGCGAGCCGATTAACCGCGGCTTCGGACGTGTCACGTGCATCTAGGACTCTTTCGATGCGCGCATCGATCTGCAGGCATCCGTCGCGCAGCACGACGTTGCGCGCACAGTGTCGCGCAACGCGGGTGTCGTGCGTCACCATGATGATGGTTCGGCCTTCGCGGTTGAGGCGCTGGAACAGCGCGAGGATCGCTATGCCGGTGCGGCTGTCGAGCGCGCCGGTCGGCTCGTCAGCGAGGATCAGCGCCGGGTTGTTAACGATGGCGCGTGCAATAGCGACGCGCTGCTGCTCGCCGCCGGACAACTGGCGCGGCCAGTGCGTGGCGCGCTTGGACAGTTGCACGTGCTCGAGCGCCTCGAGCGCGCGTCGGCGGCGCTCGGCCGCTGGGACACCGGCATACACCAGGGGCAGTTCGACGTTCTCGACCGCGGTCGCACGCGGCAGAAGGTTGAAAGACTGGAACACGAAGCCAATGTTGCGGCTGCGCATCTGCGCCTTGGCGTCGCTGTCGAGTTCTTCGACCTGGGTCCCGGCCAGCCGGTAGCTGCCCGTCGTCGGCGTGTCGAGCAGGCCGAGCAGGTTCATCAGCGTCGACTTGCCCGAGCCCGACGGCCCCATGATCGCCAGCAGCTCACCGGGTTGCACGGCCAGGTCGACGTCCTTCAGCGCCGGCACTGGTCTGTCGCCGACGCTGTAGGTCCGGCCCAGCCCTACGGTCTCGATGATGGCTGCCATGCGCTCAGAAACCCAACCGCAGGCCTGCCGCGCGCGTCTTCTCGACCGGTGCGGCGACCTCGCCAATGATCACGGCCTGGCCTTCGCGCAGGTCGCCGGCCACGATCTCCGTGACTCGCTCGTCGCGCACGCCGGTCTCGACGTCGACAGCGCGCGGCCGGCCATCGTGGTCGACGATCCAGACGCGTGAAGCGGGCGGGTTTGCGTCGGCCGCGCCCCGTCCCGCGCCGGCTGCCGAGAGGCCGCCACGGGGGCGGTAACGCAGCGCGGCGTTGGGCGCCGTGAGCACGGTGTCGGTACTGGCGACGGTGATGTTGACCAGCGCCGTCATCCCCGGCAGCAGCGTCAGGTCGGCATTGGTCGTCCGCAGGACCACGGTGTACGCGACGACGTTCTCGACTTCCTCGGGCGCTTTGCGGATCTGCGTCACGCGCGCCGTGAAACGCCGCTCGGGGTAGGCATCAACCGTGAACCAGGCGCCCTGGTCGACATCGATACGCCCGATGTCGGCCTCGTCGACGGTCGCGTGCACCTCCATTTCGCGCAGATCGCGCGCGATCGTGAACAGCGTCGGCGCTTCGAGGCTCGCAGCGACCGTCTGCCCGCGATCGACGTCGCGGCCGATCACGACGCCGTCGATCGGCGAACGGATCACGGCGCGTTCCAGTTCGATCCTGGCGCGTTTGGCAGACGCCTCGCGCTCCGCGACTTGCGCTTCGGCATCAAGCATTACCTTTTCTGCCTTAAGCAGCTTGGCGTCAGCTATGCTGATCTCCTGCTCATGCACGATCATCTCAGCTCTTGCCTCCGCGAGTCGAGCAAGCGCGGCCTGTCTCGCCGTCTCCGCATCGTCGAGTTCTTGCGCTGCAGTCATGCCGCGGCCGCTTAGTTCCTCTCTGCGCTTGAGTTCACGCTCAGCCGCGGCAAGTTCCGACTCGGCGAGACTGAGCCGCGCATCCAACACACCGCCCAGAGCACGGGTCCGCTCAAGTTCGTTGCGGGCTTGCTCGATCTCAGCTTGTTGCACAGGTATCCGTGCTTGCGCAGCCACGAGCGCACCCTGTGTTTCTTCAACCTGTGCCTGAAGTAGACTTTGATCGAGCCGCGCGATCGGTTGCCCCGCCTTCACGGTGTCGTTGAAATCGGCGAACAGCTCCGCGACCTGCCCCGAAATCTGCGAGCTCACCTCGACCGTGACCAGCGCGTTGAGCGTGCCGGTAGAGGTCACCTGGCTGACGATCGGCGCGCGCTCCAGCGGCGCGGTCAGGAACGTCGCGTCGGCCGCGTCGCCGGTTGCCGTGAAGCGCGCGACGGACGCCACGGCCGCGAGCAGCAACACTGCCAGCAGCAGCGATAGCTTCCACCTGCGCTGGACGAAGCTACGTCCGCGTGTGACCAACGACATCATTCACCACCCCGTTGACCCTGCATCTTGTTGTCTCCAGGTCGATCATTTTTTCCGCGATTGAGAAAGGGAAACGTCATATCAGGCATTGGCCGGCCCAAAAAAGAGCACAGCTCTGCCCATCCGGATCCGGAACATATGTCGACCTCGAGCAGGTTGTCCGGGCGGCCCCTGAAAAAACTGCGGACATTCTGCACATGCGTTTCGTAAACCCACTTCATTCTCTCCCGGTCAAACGCCTGCGTCCCGTAAACCGCCGCGCAGATGAAATCCGTGAACGGCCGCATTTCCGGGTGCTGCTGCAGATGCGGGCCCAGGCGGTCGAAGTGCTCTGCCATGCTCACGAGCCATTGCTCAATGTTGCGGACGGTAAGGACGAATTTTGAGCCGGGATAAGCGCTGTCCAGTTGCGGGTAGTACGGCGCGACGGTTATGTCAGTGACGGCGTCGAACGCGTCGAGCACCGACAGCCTAAACACCCCCCCTGACAGTTCCGCCAGCGTAACCGGATCATGAGGGTAGTGGACGGTCTTGTACCCCAGGTGTTCGAGCGCCCGCGTCAGGCTCGTGGTCCCGGTGCGGCTCAGCCCGATCCCGAAGACTTTGGCAGCGCCGCTCATGACAGGCCCCCGTTCTTAAAACGATAAATCCGACACCGCTCGTTGCTGACCAGGCATCGCGCTTCCTGTTCCAGATAGGAGGCCACGCCCGCGTAGGATTGCTGCCACCAGAAAGCGAGCCAGGTCTGGACGAGAAAATCGAAGCCCTCCGCCCGCAGCGTGCTGATCTCAGCGATCGCCTCCTGGTCGTCTTTCGGTGCCCCACCGTAAACGCCATTGACTTCCAGCACGCGCTTTGCCGTACCGTCCGCCGAAACCGGGTCATCGGGGAAGGAGCCGTCATCGAGCAGTATGTAGCGGCTCTGCGCCGGGACATGTTGGGCAATGTCAAACTGCGCCAGAGCCGCCCTTGCCTCCCAAAGGGCCCGTTCCGTATCGCTTTTTTCGGAAGCCATTTTCAGGTACTGCGTCGGATGCACCAGATCGAGCGGTTGTCTTCTGGCTATCTGCGCCAGCGCAGGGAAATCCCCCTCGACGCCTTCCCTGACGAAAAGCAGCATGTTCTGCGCGTACCAATGGTCGATCTGCGGGTTTCCCCAGAGCTGTGCGCGGAAGTCCCACGGCCGGTAACCGTGCGCGGCGAATTTTTCTATCCAGTACGACGGCCACTGCTCGTTGACGTGCGACGTGCCGCCTTGTTCAGGGATTGCCGCGGAAAAGAGGACGCACGGCGAGTGTCGAACCAGTGAGGCAACGAAGCCGTCCGCCGCATCCGCGCCCAGATGCTCGGCAACCTCGAGCGACATCGCAAGGTCGAAGCGGCGACCGAGGTCCAGCCCGCGTTCCAGGTCGAGCGCCGTGAACTGCTCCGGACGAATGGCAAGTTCGTCTGTCGATACGTAGTCGCCATCGACACCCTGAATGTCGTCGACCCCGTTGTGGGCGAACTGGCTCAACCAGACACCCTGTCCGCAGCCGACGTCCAACACGCTTTTGGGGTGAAGGATGCGCATAATGAGAGGCACTATTGTCTCTGCCGAACGCGTCGAGCCGTCGCGGATGGACTCATAAAACTGTTGGTCGTATTGATGCATAACCCGACTCACTCCGTCGCTACCTGTAACTCACGCTCGGTGGTTCGCTCCTGCTCGCACGGATTCAGCTTGACGATGGTCAGTTGCCCCGTTTGCAGTGCGACAGCCCCGTGAGCCGAGACGAATTCCCAGAACCCGACATAAAAATCAAACCACCAGCGTGACGCCTCGAGGACGACGAGATGGTCGGCGCCGAGCGCCATCAACCGGTGAAGTTCGCCGATTGCCTGATCCGAGTCCTGCGGACTTCCCCAGTATTGGCCGTGCTTCTCCAGAAACGGAAACACCCGGCGCCGGCCGAGGTAGCCGAACAGTCCAGACTGGCGATCGTCTATCAGGACCAGCGACGCACCCTCGGGCACGGTCGTTTCTATCTGCCGGATGATCGATCGATATGCCTCGCGATTCAGCGCCGCCGGTGAATCAGGCAGCGGGCCCGGCGGCGCACTGGATTGCGCATTGTCGAGCAGCTGCTGCAATACCGACGCCGAATCAAAATAGCCCGCCAGTTCGCGCGCGGCGTCCGCATGGATGTCGTAGGAGCCCGTCACCGACTCGAGCGCCGCCAGCGCATCCTCTGGTGACCGGAAACTCAAAACCCCACGGTCGCAGTCGAGCCAGGTCGAAAACCCGGTATCCTGGGTGATCACTGGCCGACCGGACGCGAGATAGCACGCGGATCGTTCACTGAACCAGCCGGAGCGCGACTCGACGTAGGCCTGCTTGGCCACCGTGAATTCGCCAAACGACGACTGGATGTATGCTTTGTAGCGATCTGCCGTCGCACTGATCGATCGCGCCGAGGAGATCCCCCAGCCGTGCGCAGCCAGATCGGTCTGAACCTCTTCCTCGGCGTCCAGCGCAATCTCGAGTCGGGCCGAGGTTCGGGTGGGAATGGATTTGAACGGGTCGAAGGTGTCCGCCTTCACACCGAAGCGGGCACCATTCGCCTGGGCCGGTGCATAGCTCTTCCAGGACATGATGGTCGTGAATACCGGGCGGGCTGACTGCCGGTTGTCCCAGAGGTCGAGCACGATCGGTTGCCGCGTAGGCTGCCAGGCTAAACCGTCGCGGGGAATACCGCTGCCACGCCGGTTGATATTTTCGCCGAAGCTGGCCAGATACGTGTGAGCCGAGCATCGCTCACTCCAGGCCGGGTAATTGATCGTCTTGGCCTGGGTAAATACGGGATCGGTATCTACGAAGATCCTGACCGGCACGTTCTGAAACCATTCCATCACGACGGGCGGGCCCGACAGGCTTATCAGAAAGTCCGCGTCGCTCAGTGACTTCCGGGCAGATCCGGCAGCCGGGCCTTTCCAGGCATTGGCGCCGAAATCAAAAAAAGCCCAGTCGTGCCGCAGGCCCAGGTAGCGGAACACGTCCTGTGCGTAGCCAAGGCTTGCGTCCACATTCCCCAACAGGTCCTCGCTGTCTTCGACGTACAGCACGTCGTGACCCAGTCTTTGCAGACCGACCAGGTACTGGCCATAGTGCCAGGCCAGTCCGGCGACGGGCTTGCGTATGAGGTAGCCGCTTACCAAGATTTTCATTTCGTCTCTACCGGGCCTCTGTGCGAAGCACATCAACGCATCGACTGTTGATGCAGAATTTCGTTGTCACTGCGGGCCCTGTTTTCACTTTTCAGAAACTCACTGATTCACTCACTGAAATCAACAAGGCACGGCGGAAGACGCATACGCGATAGACTGCAATGCCCGCAACGAATTTGCCCGTATACATCAACAAGGTATCACCTAGCGCGCGCATTGAATGTGTGGGCTTTAACGTCCACCTTAGCGCTTCAGGAAATCAGCAGCGGTTCGTAACCCAAAACCTCATAATCATTCTTGTACAACGCGTAAATTCTCTCCTCGAGCCCGGGTGTGACGTACTGGCGAACCTTGCTCGAGGCCTCGGTCGCATACCGCCGCTCAATGTGGATCTTTTGACCGCCAATTCTCGCGAGCACATGCGCAAGATCTTCATCCAAGTTCTCAAACCTGAACACTTCGATATCCAGAATATCGAATGGAATTAGCATCGTTTGAGGTCGCCAGTGCGGGTTAGTTTTCGAGAGATCGACCCTTTCGAGACAATCGATGAAGTCTTCGAAGGTGATATCCGACCCCCAGCCGTCGGGATCCCTGCCCAAAATCTTCAATATCGCTTTTCGAGTTTCTATGTATCCAAGAGCCTTAACGCGCTGACTCTTCGTCTTCCCGTCTATGACCTTGATCGAGGCGTTCTGAATCTGTGCGGGAAGCTCGTCCACGAGCTTGTTAAGGAAGGCGGACAAAACCCGCGTGGTTGGATGTCGTACAAATACCCAGCGAAAGATCTCCGCACTCGTGAGGAAGTATTCCAGATCCGCATCATTCAGATAGTTGGGACAGACAAGAGGCATTCCCTCCTTTGAGTGAATGTTCGTTTCCAACGGATCGAAAGCCGGGTCGATCGTCTTTGCGATAGTCTTCTTGAGCGTTCCGGATGCAACTTTTGGATTATCGAAATGCACGAACTTGTGCTCTGGCGATATTCCGATCAACCAATCTAGCGTGCTCGGTTCATATTTTTCGCTCAGTCCCCGGAACGCCTCTCCGCGTCGCTGGTCGAGGTTAATCCATGGAGACTTTTTTGGGCGCTGATTCGCTGACATAATATTTTCTCCTTCTACTGCCATCGCGCGTTTCATCGGCGATCGGTAAAGGCATGCCGAAATGCCTGCCGCTGCTGGCACAAGACGAAGGGTGACGGCGGTGGTCATACGAAACGTGGAACTCAATCATTGCTTTAAGCCTTGTGTCGGTCGCCGGACTTCTCAACCATCTCAATTCACGCCGCAAGTGCTTTGGATGAAGCCAATAGCCAAGCGAGCCATTTTTCACCCGCTACTCGTCTTTATCGAAATGGATATCAAATCTTCGACCATTGAGCCGAGAACGCGTGGCGCCGCAAAACACTCTTCCGCAACCTGCCGGGCCACCCTGCAATGCTTATCGTATTCTGCGATCACCGATTCGATACATTGAAGGGCACTGTCCGCGTCGCGAAACGAAAGCACACCGGCCCCGGGAGTGAGCCAGCCACCGAAGCCGGTGTCCTCGACGATCACAGGCCTGCCACTCGCGAGGTAACAAGCGCTGCGCTCACTGAACCAGCCGCTGTTGCTGGCGACGTAGCCATGCTTTGCGACACTGAACTCGGCAAACGAATCGCGGATGTACTGCTGGTAGGTCCATGGGTCTTTGGTGACCTGCAAAGGATCACGAAGATGCCAGCCGTGATGTTCGAGCCGCTGGCGTGGCGCGTTTGCGCTGCCTATCGCCAGTTCCAGAGGCTTGTCGGTTTGCCGCGGAATGCCTATGACCGCGTCGAACGACTCCGCCTTCATTCCATAATGTCGACCATCGAAGTCCCGGCTTTGATAGCTGTCCCACTGCATCACCGTCGTGAACCGGCTGTCGGGCTTGCCGAGCGTTACCTTCCACGCGTCAAGGACGATCGGCTGCCGTGTCGGCTGCCACGGAAAGCCGTCGTCAGGTAGCGAACAGCCAGGTTTCCCGAAATTCTCACCGAACGTGAAAAAGTGTGTGTGTCGAGTCGCCTGCTCACGGGCGCTCGTGTCCGTCATGTGCCGGATTTGAGTGAAAGCCGGGTCTGTGTCGATCAGCGCCTTCACCGGGACGTCGGCCATCCACGGCCGTATCACGTTGACGGCGGACACGTTCAGGATGACGTCGGCCGTTTTGCAAAGCTGTACCGCTTGCGCTGCGCAAGGGCCGAGCCACTGCGCGGCGTGGGCGTCGAAATAGGCCCAGCGATCACCAAGCCCCAAGCGGTCGAAGGCCGCTGCCGTGAATCGAATTCCGTAGCTCGGATCCTCGTCCGTCACGTGCCGGCTGGGATCGTAACAAGCAGGCGAATCGCCACTGTCTTCGATGAAATAGACGTCATGCCCGAGGCGATGCAGCCCCAGCACATATTGCAGGTGGTGCCAGGCAAGGCCGCCAAGGGGCCCCCGGACAAGATAGCCGAGCACCAGTATGCGCAATCTGTTGTCACCTGCCGGCGTGATCATTCTTCTTCTCTTCGGCGACACGACCTTCGGGCTGGATCACCGTTGTCGTTGCCTTGACAAAACCCGGTGCCCTCATGACCGGTAAAGGCCTGTTCGCCAAAGATCGCCTCGAGGCCCGTGCTCGGTAACGGCCCTGCATAGGCCATTGCCTGAACTGTACCGGCGAAGCGGGGCGCGGCCCGGTTGCCGTAACGTGGCCGGCGAGCAGGCGAACCCCACACACGCACGGGGCGCAGTCCTGGCTACCCACACCTGTTTCCAGCGCAATTTTCTGCAGACGTAGACTCACGCGGAACCTACCTGCAGGCTGTCGGAATTCGTGAAGGCATCATCCACGAATCGCTCGAGTACACGACCCGAGTCGAAATGGTCCGCGGCCAACGCCTGCGCCGCCTCACGGTGGCGGGCGTAGTCGGCCTGCACCCGGTCAAGCGCTGCCGCCGCCTGTGCCTGCGTATCGAAGCCCAACAGGCCCTCTCCGCAAGGGAGTACATGGCTGAAACCCGTGTCCTGTACGACCGCCGGCCGACCGGCCGCGAGGTAGCACGCGGACCGGCAACTGAACCACCCCGTGCGCAGTGCCACGTAGACATGCTTAGCCGTGGACACCTCTCCGCGCGATCCCGCAATGAAGGACTGGTACTGCTCCGGCGTCATGGTATGGCTGGGGCCATCGACCACCTGCCAACCGTGCCATTTCAGCTGCTGGAACTTAATGCGTTGCGTCACATTGGAAAGGACCCGGTAGGTGTTATGCCACCCGCGTCGGGAAAGCGACTTGAAAGGACTGGAAATGCCCCCGACCGCCAGCCTCAGCGGCACCCGGGTCCTGCCCGGCAGCGACAGGATCTTTGCGAACTCCGCGCCCTTGCTCTTGTACTCTGTGCCCTGATAGACCAGCGGACTCTTGAAGGCATTCCAGCTCATCACCGTCGTCCACGGGGTCGATGGCAGGGTTTCGACGCCGGCCGTCGCTTCCCAGAGCGATCTGACCACAGGCATGCGCGTCGTTATCCACCTGTATTTGAGTCTCGGCACGCCGCAATCCGGTCCGTAAATGTTCTCCGCATAAGTGAAATGGCGGTCATGGGCATCGACCAATTCACACCAGCGGTCCACTTTTTCCGCCCAGTCGGGGCGTTCACTGAGCACGATCTGGTTGTAGCCGGGGTCGGTGTCCAGAAAGACCTTCACGCAGTGCTGCGGCAGTCCCTCGGGGATCAGATTGGCGCCGCTGACGTTGATGAACAGATCGCAGGTCCGCACCACCCCGTCGAACTTGCGGCGGCTGATCCCGAAGCTGTGCTGCTGCAGGTGGAGGTAGTGCCAGTTCTCACGGAGATCGGGGGCATAACGCTCGAAGAAGTTCGTGAGATATGCCACCGAATAGCTGGCATCGTCGGTGGTCGCCTTGCTCACCGGATTATAGGGCCAGGCTTGGGTGTCTTCGTGGTAGTAGACATCGTGCCCGAGGCGGGCCAGGCCGATCACGTACTGCAGATAGTCCCAGGCGACACCGCCGAGCGGGTGCAGGCCGACCAGACCGGTGACGATTATTTTCAGTTTAGAATGCATTGCTATTTCCGCGCCGAACGATCTCGCTTTTTCTTGCTCGACCGGAGCAGGATGATCGGGCGAATGCCAGAGGCCGTATCAAAACAACGAGCCGGCTTCACGTCATCAAACTGCCAATTAATTTCTCTGTAATCCTTGGCCATATCGGTGGCCAAGCTCATCAGACGTCACCTGTTCATACCAAGCGCGGTTGCGCGATGTGAAATCTTTAAGATCACTCTCAAACAAAGCACCGTAACTCTCGATCGCGGAATCCATTAGCTCAAGTGCAAACTTGTAGAGTTCAAAGTCAAACTCGTTACTTTCCAATATTGCGTTGAAGGCTTCTTGCGATTTCAACGTAACGGCTTTCCGACCGGGGTTGGTGTTCTTGGGGTAATAAAAAACGTCCGAGTCCCAGGAAAATGCTTTCTTCACAAGCATCAGGGTCTCGTCGAATCGTTCCGTGACTCCCACGACGGCGAAATGATTGCGCAGATTGGCTTTTGCCTGCTGCAACATATCGTCTGTGCAGCCACCTAACCGAGGCGAGACGCCGGAGATTCTGCGCAGCATCCCATTGTCGACCTCCTCAAAAGGTGGTGACTGAAGGAAAGACTCAAGCGTGGTCTCCATGGGCATCCTGATGCCCTGGTGCTCGCCGTATCTTTCTTGCATCAGTCTCTCAAAATGATAGAGGGACAGGATGCGTTCTACCGGATGTCGCAGCATCGTCACGTAGCGCGCCGGCCTGGTTAGCCTCGAATGAATACCGAATTTGAAGTGACCGAGCACCCCATTGACATTGGGCCTTGGCAGGACTCGATTTATTATCGCTGTGTCATGCTCATATGGCCCACGCACATAACCCGACGGATAATAGAAGACCGCTTCGCGCAGCCACCTGTCCTCCTCAGCCTCGGAGGATTGTCGCCTGTGATCCCGTAATTGCTGATAGAGCCAATCCGAGAGCGTCGTGCCGCCCGCCTTCGGGATGTGCAGATACAGAACCACTGGTTGCTCGTTCATGATCGCGCCCTCCCGCCCTGCTCAACCCGCCGCCTCGATCACCTCGGCTACCTGCCGCGTGACATTCACGAGGCGGCCGCCGTCGAGCTCCAGCAACAGGTCGCAGTCGCGCAGCGTACTGAGCCGGTGCGCGATCATCAGCGTCGTGCGGTTCTCCATCAGCCGGTCCATCGCCTCGATGATCACCGCCTCGGTCTTGGTATCGACCGAGCTGGTCGGCTCGTCGAGGATCAGGATCGGGGCGTCCTTGAGGAACGCGCGCGCGATCGCGATGCGCTGGCGCTGTCCGCCGGACAGGCGCATGCCGCGCTCGCCGACCTGGGTTTCGTAGCCGTCGGGCAGTGCGCGGATGAACTCGTCGGCATTGGCCGTCCGGGCCGCGGCGACGATGTCGTCCATGCTGGCCTCGGGTCGCGCGTAGGCGATGTTCTCGGCGATCGACGACGACAGCAGCACCGGCTCCTGCAGGACCATCGCGAACTGATCGCGCAGTGCCGCCAGGCGGTAGTCGCGGATGTCGACGCCGTCGAGGACGATACGGCCGTGCGTCGGGTCGTACAGGCGCAGTATCAGATTGATCAGCGTCGTCTTGCCGGCGCCGGTGCGGCCGATGAGGCCGACGCGCGAACCCGCTGGGATCGCGAACGACACCCCGTCTAGCACCCGGTGCTCGCCGTCGTAGCTGAAGGCCACGTGCTCGAAGGCGATCTCGCCGCGTGCGCGGGTCTGCTCGCGCCCATCGGGCCGGTCGACGACGTCGGGCAGCTCGTCGAGCAGCGCGAACGCCCGCTCGGCACCGGCCAGGCCGTTCTGCAATTTCGCGAACTGCTGGCCGATGGTCCGCAGCGGCTGGTACAGCTGGGCCAGGTAGGACATCACCAGCAGCAGCTGGCCAAGCGTCAGGATCTCTGCCCGGACATGGGTGACACCGACGCACAGTACTGCCGCGGTCCCGCACGCGATGGTCATGCCGGTCAGCATCGCGAACGCGCTCTCCGAGACCACCAGACGAATGCGCGCCCAGACGCCCTCGTCCGAGCGGCGCACGAAGCGGCCGTGCTCCCGCTCCTCCTGGCCGAAGGCCTTGACCACGCGCAACGCCGTCAGCACCTCCTGGATGATCGACAGTGCTGAGGTCTCGAGCTGCTTGACGTCGCGCCACTGGCTGCGCAGGCGTCCGCGGTAGTGCTGGGTCAGAAAGACGATCACCGGCGACACCGCCAGCGCGACCAGCGCGAGCTGCCAGTCGATGCTCGCCGTGATCGCGACCATGCCGATCAGTGTCAGGCCGGCGGTGATGAACGGCGTGATGCCGTAGACCACCACCCACTGGATCGCCGGGGCGTCGTATTGCACGCGATAGATCGCGTCTGCCGTGCCCTTGCTGTCGTGGTAGGCCAGCGACAGGCGCTGGGCATGGCGCAACAGTCGCGAACGGAAGTTGAGTGCGAGCTTCTCGCCGGTGTAGGTCTGCAGCAGCTGGGTGCCCATTTGCTGCAGCTGGGTCAGCAGCGCGATGGCGACGACCATGCCGGCGACGATTGCTAGCATCGCCCCGACCGAGCCTGCCACGCGATCGGGGACCAGCCAGGCGAGCCAGGCCGGCATGGGCTGTTCGCCGATGATCGAGTCGACCGCGAGCATCAGCGGCACCGGGACCAGCAGCGCCAGCGGCACCGCCAGGGTGTTGAGCACGAAGATACCGCCGACATGCGGCCACTGCGGCCGGGCCTGGCGCAGCAGCCGGGCCAGGATGCCGAGATCCGAATGGCTCCTGGCACTCATGGCCGGGCCGGATCCGCCATGCCTTCGTTACGTAACGCCGAGGCAAGACCGCCGACAGTGATCGCATACTCGCTCAAAGCGCGAACTACCAAGGCCGCCACGCCAGCAACCAGCGCGAAGCCGGCTAACCAGGCGCCATCCAGCAGCGCGGGGATCGCAAGTAAGGTCAGTAAGATGGCCAGGATCATTGCCGGGCGGGAGAACACGGGCTCGATCTGAAAGCGCACCATCTGCCGGCCCCCGCCATGCTCTTCGATGGCCATCAGCGCGCGTCCGCTGGCGAGAAGACCGCCACGCAGTTCGAGGTCCTTTGGTGCGTAGTCGCCACCGGGTTGGGTCGAGACGTTCGATCTGCCTAGATGATTGCAAATGTCCTCCAGCCAGGCCTCGGGTGAGCGCCATTGTTCGCTCCACAGCTCGAACTTTTGGCGCCATCCCCAACTCGGGTCGACGTCCCCGCGGCTACGCCACGGCGTCAGCCCGTGGCGTAGCCGCCCGATCAGTCGCGCCATCGGCTGTATGAGGTGCATGAGTGCGGTCAAAGCCCTTAGTCCAAAGCGCTGCAGTGGATCTGGCCTTGGCGTTGGGAACTCGGCCTTGGCAGCACTCAACACCGCTTGGGCGATCGGTGCGACCAGTCCGAGGACGAACAGCGGCGCGAACCACAATAGCGGGGGCCATGAGATACCCAGCAGGGTCAGCACGCCGAGCACGCCCGTGATCAGGTACCACTCGGGCATCAGCGGCAGCGAATTCCACAGGCCTGCGGCCGGTTGGTAGATCGACTGGAATAGCGCGCTACCGAAGGGGCCGCTGTAGACACGCGAGCCGCGGAAGTGCAGGGCTTCGGTCAGGCCCTTGCCGTACAGCCGCCCTGACCAGGAGAAATGCCCGGCCGCGTTGTATTTCTCCGGCCACTTTTCCTCGAGCAGGGCCTCGGCCTTGCCGTAGCCCTGCTGCTGCTTCCAGTACATCTGCAGCGAGTTGCGGCGGTGGTGCCAGTCCATCGCGCCGGCATGGAAGCCGAGCCGGCCGCCATTGTGTTGCAACCGCCAGCAGACATCGACGTCGTCGCCGGCGGCGCGGTAGCGCGCATCGAAGCCATCGATCGCGGCCAGGGCCTCACGGCGGAAGGCCATGTTGCAGCCGGGGATGTGCTCGGCCTCGATGTCGGAGAGCAGTACATGCACCGGGCCGCCCGGTGCGTTGGCGACACAGTCGGCGATCGGCCCGTCGCCCGGCGGTGCGATGTTCGGGCCGCCGACGCCGACGAAATCCGTATGCATGAACCGCCACGCCAGGAAATGCAGCCAGTGCGGGTCGGGGTAGGCGTCGTCATCGATGTAGGCAACGATCTCACCGGTCGCTTCCTGCCAGCCGGTGTTGCGGGCGTTGCTCAGCCCGCGGTTCTCGGTACTGATCAGCCGGACGTCATATTCGGCGGCGATCTTCGGCGTGTCGTCCTTGGAGCCGTCGTTGACGACGATGACCTCGAAGTTCGGGTAGGTCAGGGCCTTCAGCCCCTCGAGGGTGTCGCGGATGGTCGATGCGCCGTTGTAACTGCAGCAGACCACCGTGATGCGAGGCCACTCGACGTCGTCAGGGAACGGTGTCTGGGCGAAACTCTCTCGCACGGCGTCGAGTGCCGGCTTTGGATGGCGGTCCCGATCGGTCAGACCAAAGTCCCAGTCCTCGATATCGTGGCCACCGCGATACCACTCGTCGGTCCACGCGTAGACGAAGGCCCCGGTACAGCCGCTGGTGAAGGCGCTTTGGATCTGCCATCGCAGGCTGTCCGCCTGTGCCTGTTCCCCATTGCGGCGGCTGTCCAGACCGATCTCCGCCATCACCAGCGGCTTTTCACCCGCAATGTTCTGAAGTCGGGCGAGGTAACCCTCGAGCTTTTCCCTCTCTTCGAGATAGACGTTGAAGCACTGCAGATCGAGGAAGCCGAGCTGCAGGTATTCCGTGGTCGGGAAGTTGACATAGGTGACCAGCGCATCCGGGTCTTCCTGTTTGACCAGTTGGTAGAGTCGTTTGAGGAAGCGCTCGACGGCCTGCCGTCCATGCCAGCGGACGATGCTGGATGGAATCTCGTTGCCGATCGAAAAACACAACAGGGCAGGGTGACCGGCGCATTGACGGACACCGGCCCTAACGGCGTCGATGATCCGTTTTTCGACGGCCTCATCGTCCAGGAAAGTGATGTGCTGTTCCCAGGCCAGCCCGACCATGATCCGCAGGCCCATCGACTTCGCTTCATCGAGCAGCCAGCGCGGCGCCGGGGTATAGGTCCGCACGGTATTGATCCCATGCTCGGCCATCATCGCGAAATCCCTCGCGACGACATCGCGGGGCGGGTACTGGTCGCCGTGCTCGTCGGGGCGGAAGGTGCCGTAGGTCGTGCCCTTGACCCAGTATTTGTTTTGCCCGACGAACAGGAACTTGCCGTGCACCGCCGGTCGTGATGAATAGTCCGTCTGCGCGTGCAGCTGGTGGGTCAGGTCATCTGTAGGCGCGACAACGGGATTGAGAGTCGACATGCATTCACTTCTTTAGGTCAGGCCGAAGTCGATTGTGACCCAGGAAGCGCCGCACCAACAGCCTGTTGCTGATGCCAGCGCAGTGCTGTTGCGACGATAGCCTCCAGGTCCGAGTGGCGGGGGATCCAGCCGAGCACCTCTGCTGCGGCACCGGGTTTTGCGACCAGTATCGGAGGGTCGCCCGCGCGGCGGGGCGCCTCGATGGCATTCACCTGTAGGCCGCTGATCCGCTCGACCGCAGAAACGACATCCTTGACCGAGTGGCCGGTACCGGTGCCCAGGTTAAGAAACTGACTGTCACCGCCTTCGAGCAGTCGGCTAATCGCCGAGACGTGGGCCTCGGCCAGGTCGGTCACATGGATGTAATCGCGGACCGCACTGCCGTCGGGTGTATCGTAGTCGGTGCCGAAGATCTTCACATTGTCACGCTGGCCAAGGGCCGCCTGGATGACTAGCGGGATAAGGTGGGTCTCGGGATCGTGATCTTCACCGATCTCACCATCGGGATCGGCACCCGCGGCATTGAAGTATCGCAGCGCGTAGGCGCGGATTCCGTGCGCTTCACCGTACCAGCGCAGTGCGCGCTCGATGAACAGCTTCGACTCGCCGTAGGGGTTTATTGGCTGCTGCGGATGATCTTCGCCGATCGGTACCTCGTCAGGGACCCCATATGTGGCGCACGTCGACGAAAAGACGATGCGACCCACTCCAGTCTCGACCATCGTGTCCAGGAGGTTGATGGTATTGGTGACGTTGTTGCGGAAATACTTGCCCGGATCATCCATCGATTCGCCGACGTAGGCATACGCGGCGAAGTGCATGACGGCGGCGACCTCGTGATCACGCAACGTTTGTAAAAGCAGTGCCTTGTCAGCGAGGTCACCTTTGACGAAGGGCCCCCACTTCACGGCCCGTTCGTGACCGTGGACCAGGTTATCTAGGGTGACCGGGATAAAACCGGCCGCTGCCAGGGCCTTGCATGCATGGCTACCGATGTAACCGGCGCCGCCGGTTACCAGGACCTTCGTACTCATAGGCGTTTACCTACTAGCCGCGGCCGGCCTGGTCCAATTAGCGACGCAGCCTCGTGACATTCGACCGCTTCTGCACCTCCTGCAGTAGACCTTCAAAGTAGTCGACCGTGCCCACGAGTCCGTCTCTCAGCGAGACGCGCGGCTCCCACTTCAGCAGGTGGTTCGCCTTGGAGATATCGGGCTGACGCTGTCGCGGGTCATCGGATGGGAGCGGTTTTTCGACGATGGGCGAGTTCGAGTTGGTGATCGCCAGGACTTCCTGCGCCAGTTCTTTGATCGTGAATTCCCCCGGGTTGCCGAGATTGATCGGTCCGGTTTCGTCGGACGGCGTTGCCATCATGCGGATGAAACCGTCGATCAAATCGTCGACATAGCAGAACGAACGCGTCTGTGAGCCGTCGCCATAGACCGTGAGCGGTTCGCCTTTCAGAGCCTGGACGATGAAATTTGATACGACCCTGCCGTCGTCCGGATGCATGCGAGGGCCGTAGGTGTTGAAGATGCGCACGACCTTGACATCCAAGCCGTGGCGTCGATGGTAGTCAAAACACAGCGTCTCGGCGCATCGTTTGCCTTCGTCGTAACAGGAGCGGATCCCGGTGGGATTGACGTGCCCCCAGTAACTTTCCGGTTGCGGGTGGACCTGCGGATCGCCATACACCTCACTGGTGGAGGCATGCATGACCTTAGCGCCAACGCGTTTGGCCAAGCCGAGTATGTTGATCGTGCCCATCACGCTGGTTTTTGTCGTGTGCACTGGGTCGTACTGGTAGTGGATCGGTGAGGCCGGGCAAGCGAGGTTGTAGATCTCGTCGACCTGCAGATAGAGCGGGTTGGTGACGTCGTGCTCCAGCACCGTAAACAGCGGGTTGCTAAGCAGATGCGCAATATTGCTCTTGCTGCCGGTGTAAAAGTTGTCGAGACAGATCACCTCGTCGCCTTCGTTCAACAGTCGCTCGCAAAGATGCGAACCCAAGAATCCAGCGCCGCCTGTTATCAGTACGCGCTTACTGCCGATCCGTTGCATGTCGTTGGTTCTCCGAGTTGTTCGTAACGTGCCAAGCGTCCGCTTGGTTTCGAGGGCTACTGTAGGGTCTAGCCATGAATCAGATAGCGTTAATCGACCGAACCTCTGCTACAGGCGTCGACCGGACCGTCTGCTCGGTGCTGCGACCGATCCCGCTGTACTCGAAGCCAAACTCGTGCATCAGCTTGGGGTCGTAGAGATTTCGACCATCGACGATTACCGGCTGCTTCATGATCTTCAGCATCAGGTGGAAGTCCGGGCTGCGGAACGGGTTCCATTCGGTGACCAATGCAAGGGCATCGACGCCTTCCAGGACATCATACTGATGGGCAGCGAGGACGATTTTTTCTTCTTCGAACCAATGCGTGGGGAAGGCTCGCTTCGCCTCGTCCATCGCGATCGGGTCGTAGGCGCGGACCTTGGCGCCGGCGTCGATCAGCGACTCGATCAATGTCACCGAGCTGGCCTCGCGCATGTCGTCGGTCTCGGGTTTGAACGACAACCCCCATAGGGTGCGGCCTCTAGATAATGTCCTCAACCGAAGCACTCGGCCCCGAACTGATCGATCTTCTGCCAGAACTGGGTCCAGCGCCCGACCGTTTGGGTCAGTGCACGTAGGCTGAGCACAATCTTGGCACCTTTGGTTTTCCAGCGCATGCCGGA
>Ga0316576_10000464_pt1 | contig 18977 bp, 17 predicted proteins | sample S0NA_FD_203075 | JGI IMG/M metagenome (GOLD analysis project Ga0316576, IMG submission 203075) | Rhizosphere microbial communities from salt marsh grasses in Alabama, United States - S0-2_050615r3r5 | ecosystem: Host-associated > Plants > Roots > Rhizosphere | place: USA: Alabama | collected... | reverse complement strand
CTGCAGATCCGCAACGCCGCCATCTCCTTCACCTCGGCGGACGGCAAGCTGCGCCGGGCGTTCGCCAACATCGGCCCCGTGCCGCTGCTCAAGGCCCGGGGGCGCTACACCTTCGACTGCGACGTCTGGCTCGAGGCCGAGGTGGACTTCATCTACGCGCCGGTGAAGTACTTCAACGGCGGCTCCAGCGACGTGGAGGGCGCCCTGGTCGACCTGAGCCTGCGGGCCGGGCTGCCCGTGTTCCGCGCGTCCAACGTCTTCCTTAACCTGCGCTACCTGGCCGGGGGCGCCGAGGGCACGAGCCCCGACGACAACACGGTGGGCGACGGGTTCACGGCCAACTGGCTCCACTTCCTCACGCTCTCGCTCGGCGGGCAGCTTGACCTGATGGACCTGTTCTGAGATCACTGCGACGGACGTGGAGGATCGATGAGAGCGCTCGTGATGGCCGTGGCCGGGCTTGCGTGCTGGAGCGCGCCGGCGCGGGCCTGCGGCACGTGGCAGATGCATGACCTGGACCTCTCGCGCTGGGTCAGCTTCCACGCCGCGAACACGCTGATAAGCAAGGCCAACCGCAAGAAGGGGCCACACAAGCTGATCCAGCGGCTCTCGGGCCGGGGGCGCGAGATCCACTCCCTGATGGGCCAGGCCCGGGACTTCCACTTCGAGGGGAACACGCTGCGCCGGGGCAAGAGGGTGGTGGCCCATCTGGAGGGGAACACGATCAAGTTCGAGTACCTCCGCTTTCGTCTCGACGTCACGCCCAAGCCGGACAAGGAGCGCCGGCTCTACCGCGTGGAGCTCCACCTCGGGCAGAAGCTCGTCGCCGCCGGCGACGCCATGCCGACGTGCGGGTCCGACGGCGCTGACCCGCCGCCGTCCAAGGAGGCCCTGGCCCGGGAGCAGGAGGAGATCCGGCGCCGGGTGGTGCTTTACCTCGCCTGGCGCCGCCTGGTCCGCAAGCGCTAGACGGACCGCTGACGGGAATGATCCGTTGATCGTACCCCTGCTGACAACGCCCTTGTGATTCGGGCCCATCCCGCCGTACCATCGTCTCTCACCTGCGGGGGGGGCCCCTTCATACATTGCCAAGGAGAGCATCATGCTTCGCGGTGCGTGGTTTGCGGTGTTTGTGACTGTGCTTGTGCTCGGCTCCTGCTCGGACGACACCGGCGTCACGAAGGACTCGGCGCTGGACACGACCTCGGACACGATCTCGGTTGGACGGGAAGGTGCCAGGGACCTGTCCGTCGACTCCGCGGTCGACAGCGCTGCAGACCTCCCGTCGCCCGATCTGCCGCTGCCTGACCTCCCGCCTCCGGACCAGACGATACCGGCGGACACGAGCTGCGCCAACACCTCGACGAGCTGCGGCGCCCCCGGCAGCTGCGTGAGCTGCGTCGGCAACGCGGACGGATCGGCCTGCGTCAACAACGTCTGTGGGTGCAACGTCCCGGGCGACTGTCCGACCGGCTACGCCTGCAACACCACAAACCACAAGTGCACCAACGTCTGCGGGCCCACGCAGCTCTGCAACGGCGGCTGTTGCTCGAACAACACCTGCACGGCCGGCACCAGCAACGGCGCCTGCGGCGGGAGCGGAGACATCTGCGTCGCCTGCAGCGGGAGCACGCCGACCTGCCTGAACAACACCTGCTCGGCCCAGTGCGTGGTCGGTGGCACCGCGGGGGGGAACTGCGGCGCTGGCTTCTGCTGCGGCTCGACCAACCAGTGTGTCGCCATCAGCGCCACCGCATGCGGCCCGGCGGGGGGCAGCTGTATCAACTGCACCAACGCCTCCGCCGGCGACCAGTGCGTGAGCGGAGCCTGCGGCTGCAACGCCGCCGCCGACTGCCCGACCGGGAGCGCCTGCAACCTGACGACCCACGCCTGCACCACGGCCTGCAGCTCGACCCAGCCCTGCAACGGCGGCTGCTGCTCGGCGTCCACCAACGGCACCTGCGCGCCGGGGAACACCGCGGCGCTCTGCGCGCTGACCGGACAGGCAGTCTGCGGCGACTGCACGAGCTCCACCGCCGGCTCGGTCTGCTTCGCCTCCGGCGCCTGCGGCTGCAACAGCGTCAACGACTGCCCGACGGGCTACGCCTGCGACACGTCGACCCACACCTGCACGACGACCTGCAGCGCGACCCAGACCTGCAACGGCGGCTGCTGCCAGAGCGGGACCTGCGTCGCCGGGACCGCGGACGCGGCGTGCGGGAGCAACGGCGGCGCCTGCCTCGACTGCCCGGCGCAGTACGCGGCGGGCACCGCGGGAGACACCTGCGTCACGACCGGGGGCGCGCGGCAGTGCGGGTGCGCGACGAACGCCGACTGCCCCGGCACCGCGGTGGCCTGCGACACGACAACCAGCCTGTGCACGCTGGCCTGCGACTCGAGCACGCCCTGCCAGACCGGCTGTTGCTCGGCGTCGGTCGGAGGGAGCTGCCTGGCGGGGACGGCGGACACGGCCTGCGGGACGAGCGGGACCTGCGTGGACTGCACCGCGAGCACCGACGGCCACGTCTGCCTCACCAGCGGGCAGTGCGGATGCAACTCGGAGACGGACTGCCCCACGGGCTACGCCTGCGACGCGGCCACGAGCAAGTGCACGACGGCCTGCAGCTCGACCCAGGCCTGCAACGGGGGCTGCTGCTCGGCGGCGACCAGCGGGACCTGCAGCGCCGGCACCGCGAACACCGCCTGTGGCGCGAGCGGCGCCCTGTGTGCGAACTGCACGAACGCGGCCGCGGGCCACGTCTGCGTCGCCGGCGCGTGCGGCTGCAACGCGACCACCGACTGCGCCGCGGCGACGGCCACCGCGGCCGGGCTGGCCTGCGACACGACCAGCCACACCTGCACGGACGCGTGCGGCTCGACCCAGGCCTGCAACGGCGGCTGCTGCTCGGCGGCGACCGGCGGGACCTGCAACGCGGGTGTCGCGAACGCCAGCTGCGGCACCAGCGGGGTCTGCACCGCCTGCGCGGACATGACGCCGACCTGCGTCAGCGGCGCCTGCACCAACCAGTGCAACACGGGGGCGACGGACGGGATCTGCGGCGGGGGCTACTGCTGCTTCGGGACGACCTGCGTCGCCGGAACGGCAAACGAGGCCTGCGGATCCTCGGGGGCCTGCGTGGACTGCACGGGCTGCGCCTCGCACAACGGGATGGCGTGCGTCGACATCGCCGGCATCTACCAGTGCGGCTGCAACAGCGACAATGACTGCACCGACTGCAAGTCGCCGCCGCACTACACGTGCACCAACTCGATCTGCGTCAAGTGAGGCTGCCCCGGCGACGGGTCAGCGAGACCGGCGCTCCCAGCCCGCCTGGTGCAGCACCTCGAGCTTGCCCGCCCTGTCGGCCAGGAGCAGCGCGCGGAAGACGAAGCCCTCCAGGTGGTAGACGCCCTCGATCAGGATCACCTGCCCGTGGCGCGCCGCCTTGCGGAGCTCGATGGCGTCCTTGCGCCGGGCGGTGACGAAGGTCAGCGTGGTCTTGCCCTGCTGGAAGCGCTTGCCCGCGAGCGGCGGGTAGGTCACCGGCACGGCCGGGCGGTCGTGAAGGTACGGCACGAGGAGCTCCCGGACCACCCGCTGGACCGCCGCCACATCCGGCCTGGCGCCCCGGTCCCGCCCCAGGGCGAGGAAGGTCGCCATGTCGTCCATCTGACCCTCCAGCGGGAAGTTGCCCGAGCAGAGGTCGATGGAGCCCTTGTTGACGAAGAACAGGGCCACCTCCCCGTCCTTGTAGAGCCGGTCGTTGGGCATCCGCTCCCCGGCGTCGCGCACCCGGGTGAAGACCTTGCCCGGCTTGCCCTTGATCACGTGCAGCACGGCGATCGGCTGGTGGGACTTCTTGCCCCGGACCTTGATCGGGCCGGCGCGGCCGAGGAAGACGAGCTCCGCCCCGTCGACGTACTGCTTCGCGGTGCGGCGGGCGCAGGAGGCGAGGGCCGGGGTGCTCCAGGAAGCACAGAGACCGAGCGCGAGGGCGACCAGGGGCAGTCGATTGGGCACGGTGGTTCTCCCTTTGCGATGGGCTGCCCTGATTGTCGCCTCGAGCGGCACGCGCGGTCCAGCGGTCAAATTTGCGGCGGCGGTTGCGGGACAGGCCGCGTGGCGGCAGAATGCGCCATGCGATACGCCGTCGTGGTCGTGGCCTTGTTGCTGTCGGCCGGCTGCGGCGGTCGCAGCACACCTCTTTCCACCGACGCCGGCGGCCAGCGCGCCGCGTCCACCCTTCAACTGGGTGACGATGACCTGCGTCTCCAACTGAGGGGGCAGGACAGGGCTGCTCGACCTGCGCGTCGATCTGGAGATCGTCGCCCAATCGGCGAACGGTAAGCACCGGGGGGCCGGGCGAGGTCGCATGTCGTCGACCGGGGTGGGGGACGACGCCCCGGCGCTCCCGTGGCCTCAAGGAATTGCGGGGGGATGGGTCGCTCGTCACCAGGCACGTGCCTTGCTGTGCCTGTTTCCAGCCGACTGGAAAGGGCCAACGGATGCAAGCGAGCCAGTGGGCGGGGACTTCGCGCCGGCGGAGCTCATCGGCCTCGGCTACGACCGGAGCAAGCTGTGCAACTGAGGCGAACCCCTGAAGGAGACGAGCCATGCCGCGTGTGCTCTCCGCGCTCCTAGTCCCCCTGCTCCTGTCCGCGTGCGGCGAGCAGCCGCGGCGCCGACCGCCAGCAGACGTGGTCGCGGACGGCGCCGTGGACCATCGCGACGGCGCGTCGCCCGACGCGTGGAGGCCGGAGGGGGCGGTTTCAGCTGTTGACGCTGACGCGGAGCTGGACGCTGTCCCGGCCCTCGAGCGGGACCTCCTCCTGGACGGAACGTCGGCAGACGCGGGCGGGGCGGTGGGCACGTGCTACCTGAAGGGCGACCTCTACCTCAACCCGTTCAACCAGCAGAGCGCCCACCACCGGCCCGTGGGCAGCGGAGCGCAGTACGCCGGGGCGAGCCACCCGGCCACCAAGGACTGGCTCAAGGCCTCGACCCTCGGCATCAACGTCGGCGCTCCCTGGGGCGTGAGCACGGCCAGGACCGTGGCGACGGACCCGTTCATGACCATCGCCGGCTACACCCAGTGCGGTACGGTCTCCCAGCTCCCGGTGACGATCCGCCTGCCCAAGGCGGGCTTCGTGACCAAGGTGGTCTACAACCCGAGCGGATGCACGGACGGCGTGGTGGTCGTCTACGACCAGCCCGGCGGCACGCCGCACCAGATCCGGCAGTACGACTGGAACGGAGGCAAGCCCCGCGGCGGGCAGTACCGGACCTGGCCCATCAAGGGCCTGGGCCACGGGGTCAAGCCCGGCGACCGCGTCGGCACCAGCGCCTCGGGCGTGGCGGCGCTGTTCGGGCTGCTGCACGGCGAGGAGATCAACACCCCGGGGCACCCGGTGCAGCACGCGCTGCAGATGGTCCTGCCGCGGACCAACCCGTCGAGCTGCAACGTGATGATCGGCAAGACGTTCGAGCTCCCTGCGGTGAGCATGGACGGCGGCTGGCAGAGCCCCACCGCGAACACCGGCAACATCCCCTACGGCGCGCTGCTGGCGCTGCCGCCTTCCGTCAACCTGGGCGGTCTGGGCCTGAGCGAGCCGGGCAAACGCCTGGCCCAGGCGCTCCGCGACTACGGCATCTACCTCGTCGATGGAGGGGGCTGCGCCAACGGCGCGATCCGCGCCGACCAGCACATCGACGGCACGACCCTGAAGCTGCTCAAGCAGGACATCCCGAAGCTCTACAAGGAGATGCGGATGGTGCTGAACAACGATGTCCTCGGATCGCCCGTCTCCGGAGGCGGCGCGCCGCTCGCCCCAAACTGCGCCTTCGACGCTCCGTGATCACGCCAGGGAGGAGTGCCATGTCCAAGAGAGCGCGTGTTGCCGCTACCGACCTCGCCCTGCTCATCCTGATCGCCGGTGGCTGCGCCGGGTCGGAGGTGGGCGTCGCCGATGCCACGCGGTCGGGCCCGGACGCGGGGAGCACGAACCGGCCGGACCGCGGCGCCGGTGCCAGGTCCGACGGCGTGCCCTCCGACGCCCCGCGGCCCGGGGGCGGCCTTGACGGGGGTGACCCGGAAGCCGGCTTTCAGCCAGACGGTGTGCCCACCACGGCCAACCTGTTCCTGAACCCGTTCAGCAGGCTCAGCGCCCACCACCGCCCGGTGGGCAAGGGTGCGATCTACGGCATACCGGGCTCCGCCAGCGCGCCGGTGCCGGGGTCGCGAGGCCGGCTGGACATCGTCACCCTCTTCCGCTGTGGGGCGACCGAGGCCGGACGCAAGTACATCTACCGCGTCGATCCAGGAGACCCCAAGCGCGCGATCATGCAAAACAAGGACTCGAAGAACGGCTCGAAGCTGCCCTATACCCTGAGGATCCCCAACGCAAAGCTGCCGGTGAAGGGTGAGGACAAGAACGTCATCCTCTGCTTCCGCAACGGCGGGCCGGCTCCGCTCTGCGATCTGTTCTACGGCTTCGACAACGTGGCAGACACCGCACGCTACCGTCGCGAGTTTCTGCTCAGCGGCACCGACGTGGGCGACGGGCTCGATGGACAGGACAGCGGCGGCGGCGCCTCGCGGGTGCGCTGGCCAGGCACTGTCCTCCGTGGCCACGAGATCAACAACGCGGCCACGGCGCTGGTCCAGCACGCGCTCAACTGCACCGCGACCCGGCACAGCCACCCCGACAACAAGGTCGCGCCCAAGGCGCCGGCCAGCCGTCACGTGCTGAACCGAGATTTCGTCTGGCCCTCGTCGGGCACCGACGGTGGAGCGGCCTACCCCGACAACCAGGGCGACATCCCCTACGGAACGCGGCTCGTCATCCGCTGGCAGGACCGCCTGCTGCGCGACTCGCCGAAGCTCGGCCTGACCGCGCGGGGCAAGGCGCTCTTCGATGCGCTCCTGTACTACGGCGTCTACATCCTCGATGGACAGGGGAGCTACGACGCGGCGAACAACGGCGCCGTGCTCCAGCTGCGCGTCGACCAGGACGTTCAGAACGTGACCGAGCTCGACGCGCAGCTGACCAAGATCTTGCCGCTGCTCTGGCCCGTAATGAACCCGCGGCCCAGGGGCAAGAAGGAGACCGAGGTGTGGACCGACGGGCTGCCCTACGCCGGTGGCGGCGGTCCGCTGGATCCGGTCATGAGCGTGAACACCGCCTGGGACGCCTGAGCCGCGCGGCCGCCCCGGCCTCCTTCGACGCGCCTTGACGCTGTCAGCGCGGCAGGTAGCGCGTGTGGTAGATCTCCTCGGCCTGCGTCCCGGTGGAGCGGACGAAGTAGAGCTCGCATCCGTCCGGGGTGATGAACGCCTCGGTCTCGGCCTGCTCGGTGTTGACCGTGGGGAGCTGTTGCGGCGCGCCGAAGGGCTTGTCCCGGGCCGGCCGCAGCGCGTACCACAGGTCCCGGCTGCCGGCGATGCTGCCGCTCAGGTCAGCGGAGAAGACGATCAGACGCTCGTCCGCGGTCAGCGTCGGGTTGTCGGCCGCGGCGGGCTCGAGCGAGAGACCGGGCACCGGCCCCCGGGTCTCCCACTTCGACGTGGCGCTGCCGCTCCGCTCGGCCAGCAGCATGCGGGTCGTCGACTTTGTCGGGGCCTCCTCGGCGTAGTACAGGCGCAGGCCGTCGTGAGAGAGGAACGGGTCCCGCTCGTGCTCCGCGGTGTTGAACCCGATGCCCGTGAACTGGCTCCTGGTGAACGGGGTCGCCGTGCCGCCCCGCGTGGCCCAGTACAGGTTGGTCCGGCCGCCGCAGCTCTGGGGGAAGTCGCTGGGGGCGGAGATGAATGCGGTGAGCCCGTTGGTGGAGAGTGCGAAGCGGGAGATGCAGCCCGGCAGGTTGATCTCGCTCTGCTCCTCGACATGGTCGAAGAGGCCGGTGGGCGTGTTGCGGATCGCGCGGTAGCTGCGCAGCTTGCCGTCGCCCCGCTCGGAGGCGAAGTAGAGCGTGAGCCGATCGTACGCGAGGAACGGGTCGATCTCCCGGGCGGCGGAGCTCACCTCGGTGACGGGGACGGGCGACTCCAGGATGAAGCGTGCGGGGTCGTCCCAGGAGCAGGTCGCGGCGCTCCCGTCGTCGGTGAACGTGTAGCGCTCCCAGTCCCAGGTGCAGCCGGCGACGAGGACCAGGAGCGCAATCAGACCAAAGATCTCGGCTGGGAACGGACGACGCACGCGCGGCCATCGTATCCGGTCCGGCCGGGACCGGCAAACCCGTGCGTTTCCTGACGTGCGACCGCCCAGGTGCGGCGCAACTACCGGCGACTGCTCGGGGCGACTCTGGAACGGAACCTGCACCACGGCCCACGCATGCGCGTCGAACGGTTCGCGATGGTGCTGGTTGTTCTTGCCTGCGGTTCGTGCGACCCGGGGGCTCCGGCGGGCGTGGCCGGCCCGCCCGATTCCGGGCAGCCGGTGAGCGGGCAAGCCCTGGCTTTCGAGCTCACGGGCCGCCTCAACCCCTACGACGCCGCGCTGCGCTCGGAGCAGGCGACCTACGCGGTGGGGGGCTTCCGCCTGCACCTCGCGGGACAGGAGGAGGTCCTGGACGAGGAACCGCTCATCTTCCGCTACGTCTACCCGGCAGGGGCCGGTGCCCTTGCCGGCAAGGAGGTGGTGGTGCTGCGCGCGCTGAGCCTCGACCCCACCTCGACGGACGCCTCTCTGCGCGTCGCCCTGGCCCAGGTCGTGTTACCCCGGGACGTGTTGGCCGCGCCCTACCCCGGGGCGCCGCTTCGCCTCCCGGCGGCGCGTCTGGGGCTGTCGGCGTCCGTGCGGGACGTCACCCTCGTTCACCGAGCGGACGACGTGTCGCTGAACAAGGACTGCTACCGCGCCGCGCTGGACACGGGTAACGACCGCTCTTACCTAGAGGTGCGACGCGGCGGCGCGCCGCCGGTCGTGGGGGCCGTCCTTTCGCTCGGAGGGGAGCTGGCCCTGGCCAGCGGGGCGGAGCTCGACGCGCTGCTCGCTGGCCGCGGCCTCGAGCGGCATCACGGCCGCTACTGCACCTGCTTCCAGGACGCCCGGCCGATCCCCTGTGCGACCTTCGAGGCCGAGTCAAAAAAGAGCGGCGAGGAGCTTTCCTGCTCGGTTCCGGCGGGATTCCTCCAGTCGACGGACGCCCGCGCCACGCTGACCTTCAAGGGCCCGATCAACAGCGGGGTGTCCCAGGCCGCGGCGGGCCTGGCCTCGGCGAGCGCCCAGGTCGGCGGCAAGACCTACTCGCTCAGCTACCGCTCGCACGCCGTGCGCTACACCTTCCAGAGCGGGGCGTGGACCGGCAAGGATATCGTCGAGATCATCAGCATCGGCGACGTGCAGAACCCGACCAAGACGCGTGTTACCTACAATGTGATGTTCACCCGGGTCCGCGCCGACCTGCTCGCGCGAATGAAGGCCGAGGGGCTCGCGCAGCCGCCTCCGGACGTGCAGCTCGGCTTTGTCGCCTACCTGCTGCGCGCCGAGGAGGTGCGCGCCGGGGCGGACTCCGCGACCCGCCTCTGCCCACTGGCAGTGACCGGTTCGGCGCCGGGGAGCTTCGTGCTCTGCCACGAGTCGAACAAGAGCTTCGCCGTCGGCGAGCGCCTCGAGCTCGCCGCGAGCCTCGCCCTGGATGACGACCCGCAGGTGATCGCCGCCTGGCTGGGCAGCGGCTGCTTCTGCAGCAAGAACCAGGCGACGATTCCCTGTGCCGACTTCCCGGAGCCCTGAGCATGACTACACCCTTCAAGCTGCTCATCTGCCTCGCCGTCCTCGCCGCCTGCGGCGCCGAGAGCGAGCCCGTGACCGGGGAGCGCGGCGGGCTGCTGATTCTGACCACGAGAGACTTCGTCGCCCGATCGGAGGTCTTGCCTCGCTTCGTCGCCCAAAAAGAGCGACGAGGCTTCAGGGTGCGGGTGGTGGACGAGGACGACTTCGGCGGCGACGGGCTCGTCGGCCAGCCACGGGCCCTGCGTATCCGCGATTACCTGCGCCTCGTGCGCGACCACGGATACACGCACCTTTTGCTCATCGGTGACGGCCACCCGCAGTACGGCGACGTGCCCATGTTCACGGTCTGGCCCCGCCACGCCCAGCCAGCGGACCTCTGCCTCTCGGCCTTCGCCCTGGACTGTCGCTCCTGCCAGACGGACCAGCTCTATGCCAACCTCACCGGCGACTGGGACCTGAACGGGAACGGCCGACCGGGCGAGCATGGGCTGGACGAGGGGCCAGGGGGCATCGACTTTCACCCCGACCTGATCGTCGGACGAATCCCGGTCTACCTCGGCCGGGTGGACGAGGGCGATCGCATCCTGCAGCACGCCCTGGACTACATGAACCAGAGCTCGGCGCAGGCCGCTTACCGCCGGCGGGTGCTGCTGATGGGCGCGATGCTCTACTACCGGGGCCAGGAGCTCGCCGCGGTCAACGTGGCCCAGGACCTCGACGGGGCGGCCACGGGCGAGTGGATGGTGCAGCACGTGCTGCGCGGGCAGCCGGGCGTGACCTATCGCCGGCTCTACGAGCGAGAGGGGATCGCGCCTTCGTCTTCTCCGGGCGATGCCGCTTTGACCGCGGAGAGCGCGACGGTGGAGCTGGGGCGGGGCTACGGCATGGTCTTCTGGTCCGGCCACGGCCTGCCCACGCGGGTCGTTCGCGTGGTCTGGAACGGGGACGACGACAACGACGGCAAGGCAGACCACGCCGAGCTCACCTCGCCGCCCTTTCTGCGGGCCCAGGACGCCGAGCAGATCGCGCCGGGGCAGCCCGGCTTCGCCGTGGCCGCGAGCTGCGAGGTGGGCAGCGCGGACGTCCCGCACAACCTGAGCCACAGCCTGCTCCTCGCCGGGGCGGTGGTGGGGATGGTGGGCTCGAGCAGCGTCACGCCGGGGAGCGAGACGGCGACGCAGCCCGAGCTGGACCGCAAGCTCTTTGGCGCGGACAACGCCGCGGTGCTGATGTTCGAGGGCCTGCTGGCCGGCGAGTCCGCGGCGGCCGCGTTTGCCCGGGCCCGGGAAACCCTCGGGCAGGCGCAGTCCGCCGACGTCCTCGCTGGCAAAATGATGCTCAACTACTTCGGCGACCCGACGCTGACCCTGGAGGACACGGGCCCGGAGCGCTGACGGTCTACTGGTCGCCCAGCTCCCGGGCGCGGCGCGTCGAGCGGGAGAGGCCCTCGACGAAGATCTCCAGGAAGCCCTTCTCGTCGTAGTGCTTGATCCCCGCCTCGGTGGTGCCGCCCGGCGTGACGACGCGGCGCCAGAGCTGGTCCAGAGGGACCCGGGCGTTGAGCGCCCAGGTGGCCGAGCCCTCCATCGTGCCGAGGATCATCGCCGTGGCCAGCTCCTCGGGGATCCCCTGGGAGACGCCGTAGCGGATCAGGGCGTCGGCCATCATCACGTAGTAGGCTGGGGCGCTCCCGGACAGCGCCGTGACCACGGCCATCTGCGACTCGTCCTCGATGCGGAAGACCTTGCCGAGCTGGCTCAGCAGCTCGTAGACCGGGGCCAGGTCGGCGTCGGAGAGGGCCGGCTCGGCGTACATGCCGATGGTGCTGCGGCGCACGCTGGCCGAGAGGTTGGGCATGATGCGGCAGAGGCGCGGCCCGGGGCCCACCGCCTCGCGGATGCGGCCGAGGGCGGTGCCCGCGGCGACGGAGATCACGAACTGGTCCTCCCGCAGCACCCCGTGGAGCTTGCCCGCGACCTCCACGACCTGGAACGGCTTGACCGCCAGGAAGAGGATCGCGGCCTCGGCGGCCGCGTCCTCGTTGCTGGAGGCGATGGTCGGCCCGAGGGTCTGGTGCAGCTGGACCTGCCGCTGCTTGTTCACGTCGGCGATGACGATCTGCCCGGGGTCGGCGTGGCCCGAGGTGATGATCCCGCGGATCATCGCCTCCGCGATGTTGCCGGCTCCGATGAACCCGATGCGCTGCTGTTCCATGTCCCGTTTCCCGGTGGTCGAGGTTGCGATGGTATGCCTCTTTTCTGGTCCGGGGAAGAGCTCAGCGCAAGTCGGTGCGAGGCGGTCAGTCGAGCTCGACGGAGTAGCCCGTGGCGCCGTAGTTTTTCACCGCCTCGAAGCTCAGCCCGAGGGCGTCGACGTCGAAGACGTCGTCCTGGAAACCGGCCTTGGTCTGGTCCTGCCAGCGGAAGGACTCGAAGACCTGGTAGACGATGGTCGCGCGGCGGCTGGTCGACGAGGGGGAGATGTCGATCGGCTTGGGGAAGGGGAAGACAAGCCAGGTCTCGCCCCCCTGCTGCACGATGGTCCCGCCGCCGGTGGTGGGCAGCGGCGGAAGCGTGGCCGGGATGGTCACGGGCTGCCCGCCGCTGCTCTTGAAGCTGAAGCTCGCCTGGCCCTGGGTCCAGGGCTTGCCCGAGATGGTGGTGTCGCTCAGCGCGGCGACCACCTCGATCTCGCCCGGGAAGGCGGCCACGGCGTGCACCGTGGCGTCGACGGTGAAGCGGCTCATCGTCAGCAGCACGCGGCCGTGGCTGTAGCTGCCCGCGGGCAGGTCGGCGATGTGCCCCTGGCCGCCCAGCGTCTCGGAGAGCAGGTCGACCTCCACCGGGGCGTTGCCGTGGTCGAAGACCGTGACCGGAGCCGGGTCGCTGGCCGAGGTCATGATGTCGAAGCGCCCGAGCCCCATGACGTAGACCTTGGGGGTCTGGCCGGCGAGGCCGTCGCCGAACGTCTTGCTCGTCGTGTCGCCCCGGATGTAGATCGACAGCGTGGCCCCGGCGCCGTCGGCGGTCGCGCTGTCCGGCGCCCCGAGGTCGGGGCCGGCGTCGACGCCGACGCCGTCGGCGCTTCCGCCGTCCAGGGATCCGTGCTCGATGGTGTCACTGTCGCAACCGGCGGCGAGCAGCAGCGCCGCGACCAGGGTCAGGCTCCTCATCGTTCACCTCGTTGTGTCTTCGCAGCCCAGCGTACGTCGGGCCTCGTCGATCTCCCGCCCATAGCGGGCGGTGCCGAAGCGCCGCAGGTGCCGCCGCCAGTGACGGCAGGCTGCGGCGCTGTCCCGCAGGTGGTGGGTCAGGATGGTGCCGAGCTCGTAGCTCAGCCGCTCCCGCGTCGGCCGTTCGGCGACGCGGTGCAGGCTCTCGCGCAGCCGCCCGGCGGCCTCGCGGTAGCGGCCCTGGCTGCGCAGCCGCTCCACCTCGTCGAGGAGCGACTCGGCCGCCTCCGGGGTGAGCCGCGGGGGCGCTGGCCTCAAGGTCGCCCCGGGCCGCGTGGTGTCCGCCGACGGGGGCGGCTCCGGCGTAGCGGGCGCGGGCGGGGCCGGCTGCTCCGGGGCCAGCGGCCAGCTCAGGCTCTGCCCGGGGGCGAGCAGCCGAGTACGGCCGTCCGGGGCGCGGAAGCGGATCGATCCGCGGTGCAGCTCCACGCGTCCGCCGCGCTCCTCTTGCCAGATCGTGAAGCGGGTGCCCAGCACCTCGATCACGCCGTGGGAGACCTGGACCCGCAGCGGCGCTGCGCCGCGCGGGCGCTTGCGCACCGCGACGGTGGCCCGACCGGCGAGGAGCTCGATCCGGTCGTCCGTGTGGCGGCGCACCGTGGCGGCCTCGCCAAGCTCCAGCCGGGCGCCGAGGCCCGGGGCGCGCAGCGTGCACCGCCCCACGCAGCGCACTCTGCGTCGGTCAGGCTCGGCCTTTCCGGCGACCACCTCGAAGCCCTCCAGGGCCCGCGGCGCCGGCGCTCGGCGCCCGAGCCACCAGAGCGCCCCGGCGACGAGCAGCAGCAGGGCGAGACCGCCTGCCAGGGCCACGCGCAGGCCGCTTGCGCGGGCCCGGCGGGCCGGCGAGACACCGGTCTCGACCAGGGCGCGAAGGCGGGCCTCGGCGTCGGGGGAGAGCCGCTCGGACGCGAGCTCCCGGTCCAGGCGGCGCAGCTCGTCGACGAAGCTCCGCGTCGTCTCAGGCACGTGGCACCTCCCACCCCGATCGCTGGAGCCGCTCGCGCACGCGGCCGAGCAGCTTGGAGACATAGCCCTCGGAGAGCTCCAGGTTCTCGGCGATGGCGTGCTGGGGCAGCTCGTCCAGGTAGCGCATGCAGAACACCACCCGTTCCCGGGCCGGGAGCTCGTCGAGCTGGCGCAGCACGGCGCCGAGCTCGTCGCGCACCTGGACCCGCCGCTCGGGGTCATCGGTCCGCGGCGGCGTCGCGGCCAGGGTGCGGGCCACCCGCCGCCAGACGGAGCCGTCACGCTTGAGCCGGGTGAGGCAGGTGTTCACCGTGACCCGGTAGATCCAGGCGCCGAGATCGTCGGCCTGGTCGAGGCCGGGCAGGCGCTCGAGCAGCTTGACGAAGACGTCGTGGGTCGCGTCCTCGGCCCAGTCCCGGTTCCCGGCGCCCAGCCGCAGGCAGAGCTGGTAGACCCGCTGACGGTGCTGCTCGTACAGGGCCGCGGGGGTCACCGGGTAGCGCTCCAGCGCGGGTCGCAGCAGGATCGCCGGGGCCGCCGATTGCATACCCCCACCACCCGCGAGCCCCCGCGATCTTTCCTCGAAGACGCGAGTTTTTTCCAAGTGGCCTTCATAACAGGAAGAATACGATGCCGAGCCCACCGCCGACGCGGAAGGCCGAGCGCGTCCAGAGGGTCCGTCCGGCCAGTTTGTGCTCGCGCCCCTCCTCGCTCAGACCCGGCGCCAGCCAGCCCACCAGGCCGACCGGCCCGCTGACCCGCCAGGTCAGCTCGAGCTCCAGCGTGCCGAGAAAGTCGAAGCGCGCTCCGCTGCTCTCCGCCGCGCCGTCGCCCGTGAGCCAGAAGATGTGGCTCGAGAGGCCGGCGAGGAGCGCCACCTCGAGCTGGAGCTCTGCCGCGAGCGCGAAGCGGACCGAGCCGCCGGCCTGGAGCGTGAGCTCGAGCACGCCGATATCCTCGTGCACGGAGGGGACGAGCCCTGCCGAGGCGCGGGCGGCCCAGCGCGGGCCGCCCAGGCGCGCGTCGAGTCGCCCGACCGGGTCGAAGCCGCCCACGCGATACAGCCCGCCGCCGACGAGGTGAGCCTCGAGGCCGGGACCGGTCTCCGACGGCCTCGGAGGCCGCGGCGGTCGAGGGCGTGGCGCGGGCCGCGTGGTCGGCTGGCTCGCGGGGGTGGGTCGGCTCGTCGGCGCCGGCAGAGAGGCGGCCGCGGGCAGCCTGTCAGCGAGCACCCTCGCGACCTCGACCGCCTTGTGGATCAGCTCGAGGTGGAACGAGGCCAGGTCGCCCGCGGGGGCACCGGCCGGGCGGCGTTCGACGTCCGCGTCGGCCCGGGCCTCGAGCGTGACCTGACCCCCGTCGACCCGCAGCACGATGCGGATCCGCGGACCGCGCTCCACCGCGACGACGGCGAAGCCGCTCTGGGTCAGGCGCAGGGCGAGCTTGCGCTGCAGCGAGAGCAGGTCCAGCGCGCGAAACGTCGCGTCGTCGACCTGGCGCACGTCGATGCCCACCGTGATCAGGGACGGCTCTGCCCGGGCCGGGCCGGGGCGCAGAAGGGCCAGGACGAGGAGGATGAGGCGAGCTCGCATCGCCCGCGATTATACCAGGGGCGTGGATTGCACCGCTGTTCCACCAGCGGCTGACCGCGATCTTTCCTGTCTCAGGTGAGGAAGCGCGCCGCCTTCTCGATCACCTGCTTCACACGCGAGGTGTAGGGCGGGTAGAACAGCCGTAGCACGTCGATCCGGCCCTGGCGCAGCACGGCTCTCTCGTGGGACAGGTTCCGGAAGCCGAACTCGCCGTGGTAGTTGCCCATCCCGCTCTGCCCCACGCCGCCGAAGGGCAGGTTGGGGTTGGCCAGGTGGATCACCATGGAGTTGACGCAGGTGCCGCCGGCGGTGGTGTTGGACAGCACGCGCTCGATGGCTTTCTGGTCCTCGCTGAAGACATAGAGCGCCAGCGGCTTCTCTCTCGCGCGGATCTCGGCCAGCGCCCGATCCAGGTCGCGGTAGGTCAGGATCGGCAGGATCGGGCCGAAGATCTCCTCCTCCATGATCGGCGAGTCCCACTCGACATCGGTGAGCAGGGTCGGCTCGAGGTAGCGCTGCTCCGGGTCCGAGCCGCCGCCGAAAGCGACCTGCGCCCCGCGGGCCACCGACACCTCGAGCAGACGCTCCAGCCACTGGTGGCTCTGCCGACTGACGACGCGGCAGAAGGAGCCGCTCTGTCGCCGCTCTTCGCTGGTCGCGCCGTAGCGCCGCTCGAGCACCGCCCGGGCCTCTGTCAGGAAGGGCTGCAGCCGGTCCTCGTGGATCAGCAGGTAGTCGGGAGCCACGCAGGTCTGCCCGGCGTTGAGGAACTTGCCCCACATCACGCGCTCGGCGGCCTTCTGGACGTCGGCGGCGCTGTCGACGATGACCGGCGACTTGCCGCCCAGCTCCAGGGTCACCGGCGTCAGGTGCCGCGCGGCGGCGGCCATCACCACCTTGCCGATCCGCGGGCTGCCGGTGAAGAAGATGTGATCGAAGCGGCGCTCGAGCAGCTCGTTGGCCACGGCCACGCCGCCCTCGAAGACCGCCACCTCCTCTCTGGGGAACAGCTCTGCGAAGAAGCGGCCGATGAAGGCCGCGGTGTGGGGCACTTTGCTGGACGGCTTGATGATCGCGGTGTTGCCGGCGGCCAGCGTCGCCACCAGCGGGTTGAAGAGCAGGTTGATCGGGTAGTTCCAGGGCGAGAGGATCAGCACCAGGCCCTTGGCCTCGCGGCGCACCTCGCTGCGCGTCCCGAACAGCAGCGTCGGCGTGCCCACAGGCACCGGCTTCATCCAGCGGGCCAGGTGCTTGATCGCGTGCTTGATCTCGGCGATCACGGGCAGCACCTCGGTCAGGTCCGCCTCGCCGGGGTTCTTGCCGAAGTCGTCGAAAAGCGCCCGGTGCAGCTCGGCGCGCCGGTCCCACAGCGCGTCCTTGATGCGCCGCAGGCGCGCGATGCGCTGCTCGGCGGTGGTCCGCGCCATGTTCCAGCGGTTGGCGCGCTGGAGCTCGTAGACCCGGCGGATCTCCTCGCTCTGGTCGATCCCCCGCAGCTCTTCTGCCTGGCTCTGGTGCATGGCGTCCTCCTCGGGTCCCCACGGTGCTCTCGACCCGGGGAAAAGATAGCAGCTCACGCCGCGTCGGCACGAGAGTTGCGTGACCGGGAGCGAGCCACTATAAAGGTCCCGCGAGCTTCTTCCTCAACCGTGCCGGGAGTGGGACGTGCCAGCACCGACCGGCAAGCCCAGGTTCGATGTGCATCCGGTCGTCTTCTGGACGTCGGCGGTGCTGATCTTCGCGGTCCTGATCCTCGCGCTCGTGGCCACCAAATCGGTGGACAGCTTCTTCGGTCGGGTCCAGGGCGCCATCGTCGCCAGGCTGGGCTGGCTCTACGTGCTCTCGATGACCGGCTTCCTCGTCTTTGTCGTCTGGCTGATGACGAGCCGCTTCGGCGCGATCCGTCTGGGCCACGACGACGAGCGGCCCGAGTTCAGCCGGGCCACGTGGTTCGCGATGCTGTTCAGCGCGGGGATGGGGATCGGGCTGCTCTTCTTCAGCGTGGCCGAGCCGATCCTGCACTACGGCTCGCCGCCCACCGGCCAGGGCCACAACCTCGCGGCCGCGCGGGAGGCGATGGGCCTGACCCTGTTCCACTGGGGCCTGCACCCCTGGGCGGTCTACTCCATCGTCGGTCTCTCGCTGGCCTACGGCAGCTTTCGGCGCGGCCTCCCGCTGTCGATTCGCTCGGCGTTCCACCCGTTGCTCGGCGAGCGGGTCCACGGTCGCGCGGGCGACGTCGTCGACATCCTCGCGGTGGTCAGCACGCTGTTCGGCGTCGCCACGTCGCTCGGCCTGGGGGCGATGCAGGTCAACGCCGGCCTGCACCGCGTGGCCGGGCTGACCCAGTCGACCGCGATCCAGATGGTGATCATCGCCGTGATCACCGCGATGGCCACGGCCTCCGTCGTCTCCGGCCTCAACGTCGGCATCCGCCGCCTGAGCGAGCTGAACATGGGGCTCGCCGGCCTGCTGCTCCTGTTCGTCTTCATCGTCGGCCCGACGACCTTCATCCTCAACGCCTTCGTGCAGAACATCGGGGCCTACGTCCGCGAGCTGCTGAGCAACTCGTTCTGGACGGCGAGCTTCGGCGGAGCGCAACGCCGGGAGTGGCTTGGCGAGTGGACCGTCTTCTACTGGGCCTGGTGGATCGCCTGGGCGCCGTTCGTCGGAATGTTCATCGCGCGCGTCTCCAAGGGGCGGACGATCCGGGAGTTCACGGTGGCCGTGCTGCTGGCGCCGACGCTCGCCGGTTTCGTCTGGCTCACGGTGATGGGGGACACCGCGCTGTACCAGGAGGTCTTCGGCGCCGGCGGGATCGGCAAGGCGGTCGCCGAGAGCCTGCCCACCGCGGTGTTCGTCCTGCTCGAGCGCTACCCCCTGGCCGGGGTGACGGGGATCCTCTGTACGGCCTGCGTCGTGCTGTTCTTCGTCACCTCGTCCGACTCGGCCTCGCTGGTGGTCGACACCATCGCCTCGGGGGGCAAGGAGGATCCGCCCGTGGGCCAGCGCATCTTCTGGGCCCTGCTCGAGGGCGTCGTCGCTGCGGTGCTGCTCTTCAGCGGTGGGCTGCCCGCGCTCCAGACCGCCGCGATCACCACCGCGCTGCCGTTTTGTCTGGTGATCATCGCGATGTGCGTGGCCCTGGTGCGCGGCCTGCGGCGCGACCCCGCGCTGGGCTAGCCAGCACACCTGCATTCAACGTCTTCCGGCTTTCGAAGAGTAGTGGTCGCCCGACTGTCCATCCCGGAACAGGGATGGCGTGTAACCCCCCGGTGTTCTTGGCGCGCAAGGGCCCCCCACGCTGGCATCGCGTTTGCTGTAAGGCACCCTCCGCGAGGAGGAGCAGTTGGAAACCATCCGTACCAAGAAGGGCCGCCCGGGTCTGGCCGCCGGGCTGGCCGTGTTGATGCTGTCCGCGTCGCTCTCCGGCGCCGCCCTGGCCGAGGACG
>Ga0316576_10000463_pt1 | contig 18994 bp, 16 predicted proteins | sample S0NA_FD_203075 | JGI IMG/M metagenome (GOLD analysis project Ga0316576, IMG submission 203075) | Rhizosphere microbial communities from salt marsh grasses in Alabama, United States - S0-2_050615r3r5 | ecosystem: Host-associated > Plants > Roots > Rhizosphere | place: USA: Alabama | collected... | reverse complement strand
CCTGCTGGAGCCGGGCGAGGTCCAGAGCCCCCGCCCGTACGAGCAGCGGTACGTCCGGACGCACGTCGACCACCGACGAGACGCCCTCGGGCTCGACGACCGGGCCACCGTCCAGCACGACATCCACACCGTCGAGTTCGGCCCCCGGCTCGAGCCCGGCGGCGATGAGCACGCTGGGCCCCACCCCAGCGATCACCTCGAGGGCCAGCGGGTGCAGCGGCATGCGCACCGTCAGCGCCCGCTCCACCCCCGCGACCGACCAGGCCAGGGACGGCTGCTGCCGGCACACGAGCGTGAGCGGGCCGGGCCAGAATGCCTCGACCAGCGCCTGCCCGGCCGGGGGCAGGCGCTCGGCGATGCCACGCAGCATCGCCACCGAGGACACCGCCACCGGCAGCGGGGACTGCGGGGGGCGGCCCTTGAGCCCCCGCACGGCCGACACACCTCCGGCCGAGAACGCATCGGTGAGCAGCGCGTACACCGACTCCGTGGGCAGCAGGACCACGCGGCCCCGGCCGGCGGCACTGACCGCGGCCTTGACGCCGGTGCTCCGGCGGGCGGGGTCGGTGCAGTCGAAGACCCTGCTCACGCGGCCCTCCGCGCTGTCGCGTAGCGGGGTCGACCGGTGAGGTCGGCGTGGTCGAGCACCTCGCTCCAGCCCACGAGCAGGTCGGCCACGGCAGCAGCCTGGCAGTCCGCGTGCTCGACGACGAGCAGTCCTCCCGGGCGCAGCAGACGGCGGGCCGTGGCCACCACCGCCCGCAGGTGCCCGAGGCCGTCCGGCCCCGACCCGTAGAGGGCCGCGGGAGGGTCGTGGTCGCGGACCTCGGGGTCACGTGGCAGTCCCTGCGGGGGGATGTAGGGGGGGTTGCTCACGACGACGTCGACGGCACCGTCGAGGTCGGGCAGGCAGGTCGTCAGGTCGTCGAGGTGCACGTGCACGCCGCTGCGGGCGCAGTTGCGCCGGGTCCACGACCACGCCTCGGTGTCGGCCTCGACAGCGTGCACCACGGCGGACGGCACCTCGTGCCGCACCGACAGGGCGATCACCCCGGTCCCCGCCCCGAGGTCGACGACCACGGGCCGCCCGGAGCTCAGACGGGTCGCCTCGGCGACGGCCTCCCCGGCGACGAGCTCGGTCTCCGGACGTGGGACGAACACCCCCGGGCCGACGACGACCTCCAGGTGCCGGAACCAGGCGCGGCCGAGGATGTGCTGGAGGGGCTCGCGCCGCGCCCGACGCTCCACGAGCCGCCAGTACCAGTCACCGGGGTCCTCGACACCGGCGAGGCCCGCGCGCGCGACGCCCGTGCTGTGCTCGGCGAGCAGCTCGGCGTCGACGCGGGGGCTGGCCACGCCAGCAGCCTCGAGCCGCGCGGTGGCTCGAGCGAGCCAGTGCCCGCTCACTAGGCCCGGGCCGGGTCGAGGTCGGCCAGCCGACGGGCGAGGTCGGCGGCCACGAGGGCGTCGACGACCCCATCGAGGTCGCCGTCGAGGACCTGGTCGAGGTTGTAGGCCTTGTAGCCGACCCGATGGTCGGAGATGCGGTTCTCGGGGAAGTTGTAGGTTCGCACCCGCTCGGAGCGATCCACCGACCTGACCTGGCTGCGGCGTTCGGCAGCGGCCTGGGCAGCGGCCTCCTCCCGGGCCTTCGCCAGCAGCCGGGCCCGCAGGATGCGCAGGGCCTGCTCCCGGTTCTGCAGCTGGGACTTCTCGTTCTGGCAGGACACGACGGTACCGGTGGGCAGGTGGGTGATGCGGACGGCGGAGTCGGTCGTGTTGACGCTCTGGCCACCCGGGCCAGAGGAGCGGTACACGTCGACCCGCAGGTCGGCCGGGTCGATGGGCACCTCGTCGACCTCGGTGGCCTCCGGCATCACGAGGACACCGGCCGCGCTGGTGTGGATGCGGCCCTGGCTCTCGGTGACCGGGACCCGCTGGACCCGGTGAACACCGCCCTCGTACTTCAGCCGCGCACCCGGAGCGTGGTCGAGGTCCACCGAGCCACGGGCCCGGACCGCGAGCGTCGCGCTCGTCACCCCACCGAGGGCGGTCGGCTCGACGTCGAGAACCTCCGCCGTCCACCCCGACCGCTCGGCGAAGCGGGTGTACATGCGCAGCAGGTCCGAGGCGAACAGCGCCGACTCCTCCCCGCCCTCCCCGGCCTTCACCTCCAGCAGCACCGGCCGGGCGTCATCGGGGTCGCGAGGGACGAGGGCCAGGCGCAGGCGGTCGGCGAGCCGGTCGCACTCCCGCTCGAGCTCGGACACCTCGGCGGCGATCCCCGCGTCCTCGTCGGCCAGCTCCCGGGCGGTGGTGAGGTCGTCGAGGGTCCGCCGGTAGGCCTCGTAGAGACCGACGGTGGACTGCAGGGCGGAGTGCCGCTGGCCCAGGCTGCGGAGGCGGTCGGGGTCGGTATGGACAGCGGGGTCGGCCAGCGCGTCCTCGACGGAGGACAGCTCGGCCACCAGGGCCTCGGCGCGGGCGCGCAGCGGTTCAGGCAGCACGCTCGGCTACTTCGACGAGCCCTTCTTCGCGTAGCGCGCCTCGAAGCGGGCCACCCGCCCACCCGTGTCGAGGATCTTCTGCTTGCCCGTGTAGAAGGGGTGGCACGCCGAGCAGACCTCGGCGTGCAGGACGCCGTTGCGGGCCGTGCTACGCGTGACGAAGGTCTCCCCGCAGCTGCAGGTCACCTCGGTCGCCGCGTAGCCGGGGTGGATGTCGTTCTTCATAGATGCTCCTCACGATGGCACCGCCGGGTCGCCAGGGCGTGAACCGGCGGCTGGGCAGCAGTATTCCAGATCCCAGACAGGCGTGGCGCCGACCGCTCAGGTGCGCTCGTCGACCCAGGTGACGAAGGTGTCCCACTGCTGGACGACCCACTCCCACACGGTCGGGGCGAACAGCACGACGAGCGTGACCAGGCCGGCAAGGACGAGCAGCCCGAGCAGCAGGTTGAACGGGTTGGTGCGCTGCCGCGGCCGGGCCGGCTCGCGCTGGGCCGGGGACCGTCCGTCCCTGGAGGACTCACAGCCGGGGCACTGCTGCCACGTCGCCTTGTTCTCCCGACCGCAGCGCGGGCACGTCCAGGCAGAGGTGCCGACCGGGGGGGTGAGGTCGCTGATGGGCATCTGGTCGCTCACGAGAGGTGCTCCTCGCCCGGGCCCCCGGTGGCCGTCGGAGTTGTCTTCTGCACCTGCATGAGGAACTCGTAGTTCGACCGGGTCTCGCGCAGCTTGTTCAGCAGCAGCTCGATGGCCTGCTGGGCGTCCAGGGCCGCCAGCACCCGGCGGAGCTTCCAGACCACCTTCAGCTCGTCGGGGGCCAGCAGGATCTCCTCCTTGCGGGTGCCGGAGGCGTCGACGTCCACAGCGGGGAAGATCCGCTTGTCGGCCAGCTGCCGGGAGAGCTTGAGCTCCATGTTCCCGGTGCCCTTGAACTCCTCGAAGATCACTTCGTCCATCTTCGAGCCGGTCTCGACCAGAGCGGTGGCCAGGATCGTCAGCGACCCGCCGTTCTCGATGTTGCGGGCCGCCCCGAAGAACTTCTTCGGCGGGTACAGGGCGCTGGAGTCCACACCCCCGGACAGGATGCGGCCGCTGGCCGGGGCGGCGAGGTTGTAGGCACGCCCGAGCCGGGTGATGGAGTCCAGCAGCACGACCACGTCGTGGCCCAGCTCGACGAGGCGCCTGGCCCGCTCGATGGCCAGCTCGGCGACGGTGGTGTGGTCGTCGGCGGGACGGTCGAAGGTGGAGGCGATGACCTCCCCCTTGACCGTGCGCTGCATGTCGGTGACCTCCTCGGGCCTCTCGTCGACGAGGACGACCATCAGGTGGCACTCCGGGTTGTTCGCGGTGATCGCGTTGGCGATGGCCTGCAGCACCATCGTCTTGCCGGCCTTGGGCGGAGAGACGATCAGCCCGCGCTGGCCCTTGCCGATCGGGGCGACGAGGTCGATCACCCGGGGCGTCAGCAGGTTCGGCTCGGTCTCCAGGCGCAGCCGCTCCTGCGGGTACAGCGGGGTGAGCTTGTGGAACTCCGGCCGGTGGCGACCCGCCTCGGGGTCGGCCCCGTTGACGGTGTCGACCCGCACGAGGGCGTTGAACTTCTGCTGCTTCTCCCCCTCCCGGGGCTGTCGCACGGCACCGGTCACCGCGTCGCCCTTGCGCAGCCCGTGGCGGCGGACCATCGCCAGCGACACGTAGACGTCGTTGGGTCCGGGCAGGTAGCCCGACGTGCGCACGAACGCGTAGTTGTCGAGGACGTCGAGGATGCCGGCGACGGGGATGAGCACGTCGTCGTCGCTCAGCGGGGGGTCGGTGCGGCGGTCGCGGTCGCGGTCCCGGTCGCGGTAGCGGTCCCGGCCCCGTCGCCGACGGCGGCGCCCGCCGCTGTCGTCGTCGTCGAACCGGGACTCACCGCGGTCGGCGGACGGCTCCGACCGGTCCTGCGGACCATCGTCGTCGTCGGCCGGACCGGTCCGGGCCGAGCGCTCTCTGGGCTCGGCCGGGGCGCTCGTGGCTGCGGCGCCTGCGGACGGCCGCGGTCCGGCCTGGGCGTTCTCGATCGCCTCGACGAGCTGGCTCTTGCGCATCCGCGCCACCCCGGTGATGCCGAGGCCGGCGGCCATCTGCTGCAGCTCGGGCAGCTTCTGCGCGGCCAGACCGCTGCCGCGACGCTGCGGGCCTGGGTCGGCAGACGACGCGGCGGGAGCGAGGGTGTCTGTGGTGTCGGTCAACGAGGACCCTTCCTGACGGGCCGGATCTCTCCGGTCGTGGCCGGGTTCGGCGGGTGGGTGTGCCACCGGGCCGGACGAGCGGCGAGGGGTGGAGGTCACCGGCGGCGACGCGGGCGTGAGGGCGCGGGCGGTGGCTGCCGGAGCACCGAGTGAGGATGATCGCTCACCGGCAGTGCTCACGATAACACGGCCGGCAGGTGCGGCCATTCCCCCGCCCGCGGCACGTGTTCGTCGTTCAGGCGGCGACGACCTGGCTGACCTGTGCTCCCCGGGAGGCGACGCCGGGCTCCAGCCGGGCCCAGCCGCCCACGACGGGCACGCTCCCGGCACTCTCCCGCGTGGCGAGCACGAGCACGCTGGGCCCCGCCCCGGAGATCACCGCCGCGTGTCCGCCGTCCCGCAGCGAGCGCACCACCGCCATCGACTCGGGGAACGCGCTGGCCCGGTACGGCTGGTGCAGGCGGTCCTCGGTGGCGGCCAGCAGCAGGTCGGGCCGCTCCCCCAGGGCGTGCACGAGCAGCGCCGCGCGCCCGGCGGCGTGGGCCGCCACGCGATGCGGCACCGACTCGGGCAGGAGCCCGCGGGCCCGGTCGGTGCTCAACTCGGTGCTGGGCACCAGCACCACCGGGACGACGGACGGGTGCAGCGGGACCCGCACCACCCGGGGGGTGGTCCCCTCGACCCAGACCAGGCTCAGCCCCCCGTGCAGGCAGGCCGCCACGTTGTCGCCGTGGCCCTCGAAGCCGATCGCCAGCGCCAGCACCTGGCGGTCGTCCAGCCCGGGAAGGTCGTCTGCGCACAGCCCACGGGCCGCCAGCAGCCCTGCCACGGTCGCGGCCGCCGACGAGCCGAGCCCGCGTCCGTGCGGGATCCGGTTGATCGCGCGCAGCCGGAGCCCCGGCTGGTCGGCTCCCACCGCGCGCAGGCCCTCCCGGACGGCCCTGACCACGAGATGGGCCTCGTCCCGAGGAAGGTCGTCGGCTCCTTCGCCGCTGACCTCCACGGTGCAACCCGCCCGCGTCGTCTCGACCTCGACCTCGTCGAACAGCCCCAGCGCCAGACCGGCGGCGTCGAAGGCGGGGCCGAGGTTGGCGCTGGTCGCCGGCACCTGGACGCGCACGCGGCGGCCGGGTCCCAGCGTCGGCATGCTCACGCCAGGCCGAGGGCCCGGGCTGCCACGTCGGCATCGACGGGCACCGTCGTGGCGTCGATGGCGCCGTGGTGGTCCAGGGCGGTGTCGACGTCCTTGAGCCCGTGCCCGGTCACGGTCACCACGACGCGCCGGCCCTGCTCGAGCTCCCCCCGCGACGCGGCGCGCAGGAGGGCCGCGACGGGCGCTGCGGACGCCGGCTCGACGAACAGCCCGTCGTGGCGGGCCAGCGCCGCCTGCGCGTCGAGGATCTCCGTGTCGGTGACCGCCGTGATGGCGCCGCCCGACTCGTCCCGGGCAGCGATCGCGGCATCCCAGGACGCCGGGTTACCGATCCGGATGGCCGTGGCGACGGTGTCCGGGGCGGGGACGCGGTGGCCGTGGACGAGAGGCGCAGCCCCGGTGGCCTGCACCCCCCACATCCGGGGCAGGGTGCGGGCGGGCCCGTCGGCGACGTACTCGGTGTAGCCGAGCCAGTACGCGGTGATGTTGCCGGCGTTCCCGGTGGGCAGCACGTGCAGGTCCGGTGCGTCCCCGAGGGCGTCGACCACCTCGAAGGCGGCGGTCTTCTGCCCCTGCAGCCGATACGGGTTGACCGAGTTGACCAGCGACACCGGGTAGGTCTCGGCGAGCACCCGAGCGAGGGTGAGGCAGTCGTCGAAGTTGCCGTCGACCTGCAAGACGGCGGCACCGTGGACCACGGCTTGCGCGAGCTTGCCGCGAGCGATCTTCCCCGCGGGGATGAGCACCACCGGGGTCATGCCGGCGGCCGCGGCGTAGGCCGCGGCCGACGCGCTGGTGTTGCCGGTGGACGCGCACACGACGGCCTTGGCCCCCTCCTCGGCGGCCTTGGAGATCGCCAGGGTCATGCCCCTGTCCTTGAACGACCCGGTGGGGTTGCACCCCTCGACCTTGCAGTGCACCTCGCAGCCGGTCTGGGCGGACAGCCAGGCAGCGGCGACGAGCGGCGTCCCGCCCTCCCGGAGGGTGACCACCGGGGTCTGCGGGCCGACCGGCAGGCGGTCGGCGTACTCGGCGATCACGCCGCGCCACTGCGCGGCCATCACACGGCCTCCACGCGCAGCACGGACACCACCGCCCGCACGACGTCCGAGCGGCGCAGCGCCTCGACAGTGTCGTCCAGGGCCCCCTGCGGCGCCGGGTGGGTGACGACCACCAGCTCGGCGTCCTCGGCGCCGCGCATCTCCTGGCGCACGGTCTCGATCGACACGTCGTTGCGGGCGAACAGCCCCGCCACCGCCGCGAGCACCCCGGGCCGGTCATCGACGTCGACGATGAGGTGGTACCGGGTGGTGACGTCGCGGATCGGGGCGACGCTCAGGTCGGCGTAGGCACTCTCCCCCACCCCGTGCACGTGCTGGACCCGGTTGCGCGCGGTGGTCACCACGTCACCGAGGACGGCGCTGGCGGTGGGGCCCCCACCGGCACCCTGGCCGTAGAACATCAGCTGCCCGGCGGCCTCGGCCTCGACGACGACCGCGTTGAAGGCACCGTGGACGCTGCCGAGGGGGTGGTCCCTCGGGATGATCGCCGGTCCGACCCACACGCCGATGCGGCGGTCGTCGAGCCGTTCGGCGACCGCGAGCAGCTTGACCACCCCGCCCATGGTCCGTGAGCTGGCGATGTCCTTGGTCGTGACGCCCCGGATGCCGGTGACCGTCACGTGGTCAGAGCCGACGCGGGTGTGGAAGGCCAGGCCGGCGAGGATGGCGGCCTTCGCGGCCGCGTCGAGCCCGTCGATGTCGGCCGTGGGGTCGGCCTCGGCGTATCCCAGCCGCTGGGCCTGCGCGAGCGCCACCTCGAGGCTGTCGCCGTGGCGGTCCATGCGGTCCAGCACGTAGTTGGTGGTGCCGTTGACGATGCCCATGACGCGGGTGATCCGGTCCCCGACCAGGGACTCGCGCAGCGGCCGCAGCAGCGGGATGCCTCCGGCCACAGCGGCCTCGAAGTAGAGGTCGACGCCGTGCCGGCTGGCGGCGCCGTGCAGCGTGGCGCCGTCCACGGCCAGCAGCGCCTTGTTCGCGGTGACCACCGAGGCGCCGGCCGCCATGGCGTCGAGCAGCAGGGTTCGCGCGGGCTCGATCCCGCCGACGAGCTCGACGACGACGTCGACGTCGCCACGGGTGACCAGGCCGTGGGCGTCCTCGGTCAGCAGGTGGGCGGGGACGCCGGGGCGTGGCCGCGAGGCGTCGCGCACGGCGACGCCCACGAGCTCCAGGTCCCGTCCGACGCGGGCGGCCAGGTCGTCGGCGTGCTCGGAGAGCAGCCGCACCACCTGGCTGCCGACGGTCCCGCACCCCAGCAGGGCCAGGCGTACCGGTTCAGCCATCAGGGTCCTCACGTCGGGGAGCGGCCCCATCTTCCCACGTCCGGGGCTCGCCGCTGGTCAGCCGGTGTCGCAGGCCAGCAGGTCGGCCACCGACTCACGGCGCACGATGGTGCGCACCTCCCGCTCGGACACGGCGACCACGGGGGGCCGTCCGACCATGTTGTAGTTGCTGGCCATCGACCGGCAGTAGGCGCCGGTGGCGGCGACGACGAGGAGGTCACCCGGGGACAGGTCGGCCGGCAGCCAGGTGTCGCGCACCACGACGTCGCCTGACTCGCAGTGCTTGCCCACCACCCGGGCGAGCACCAGCGGCTCCTGCGGCACCCGGTTGGCCAGGCTCACCGTGTAGTCGGCGCCGTACAGCGCGGTGCGGATGTTGTCGCTCATCCCGCCGTCGACCGAGACGTAGGTGCGGATGCCGTCGACGTCCTTGACCGTCCCGACCTCGTAGACGGTGACCATGCTGGGGCCGACGAGGGCCCGCCCGGGCTCGACGGACACCGTCGGGGTCGCCAGCCCGTGCCGGGCGCACTCCTCGCGCACGAGGCCGAGCAGCAGGTCAGCCAGCTCGGGCAGCGGCTGCGGGTCGTCCGGCTCCACGTAGGCGATGCCCAGGCCGCCGCCGAGGTCGAGCTCGTCGAGCTCCACGCCGTGCTCCTCGCGGATCGCCGCCAGGAGGTCGACCATGCGGTGGGCTGCGACCTCGAAGCCGGCGGTGTCGAAGATCTGTGACCCGATGTGGGAGTGCAGGCCGCGAAGGTGGAGGCCGGTCGACCCGAGGGTGCGCCGCACGGCTTCCAGGGCGTCGCCGGCAGCCCGGGAGAACCCGAACTTGACGTCCTCGTGGGCCGTGGCGATGTACTCGTGGGTGTGGGCCTCGACGCCGACGGTGACCCGCAGCAGCACGGGCTGCACCCGGCCGCGCTGGTCGGCCAGCCGGGCGAGGCGGTCGAGCTCGTCGAAGGAGTCGACGACCACCAGGCCCACGCCGGCGTCCAGGGCCGCGGACAGCTCTTCGGCCGACTTGTTGTTGCCGTGCAGGGCGATGCGGTCGGCCGGGAAGCCGGCGGCCAGCGCCACCGCGAGCTCGCCCCCCGTGCACACGTCGAGCAGCAGCCCCTCCTCGTCGACCCACCGGGCGACCGCCCGGGACAGGAAGGCCTTGGCCGCGTAGTAGACGCGGCAGCCGGCGAACGCCTCGCGGAAGGCACGGGCCCGGGCCCGGAAGTCGTCCTCGTCGAGCAGGAACACCGGGGTGCCGTGCTCGGCGGCGAGGTCGGGGACGTTGCGTCCGGCCAGCCGCATCGCGCCGTCCTCTCCCCTGCGCAGGCTGGACGGCCACACGTGCGGGGCCAGGTGACCCGGGTCGGCGGGCGGCAGCCCGGGGCCGGGATCGGGAAGCAGGTCGGCGTGGCGAGGGCCGGCGGGGTGGGCGTGCACGACCGGTGAGCGTAGGTGAGCCTCAGCGGTCCGGCAGTCCGCGGCCGCGAGACGGCATCGGCTCGACCGAGGGCTCGGACTCGATCGGGCCATGGGTGCGGGCCACCCAGCCTCCGTAGCGACCGGCCAGCGGCCCGGCGGTGGCCCCGTGCAGCACGACACTGAGCAGCACGGTGAGGCCGACGACCCCGGTGACGTCGGTGACCAGCGCGCGGTCGGCGCCGAGCTCCTCGAGCGTGAGCAGCCCGAACACGATGGAGGCCAGCCCGCGGGGTCCGAACCAGCCGAGGAAGAGCACCGTCGGCGCCGCGAACCCGGTGCCGAGCAGGGCCAGGGCGACCGGGACGACGCGCAGCACGGTGAGCGCCGCGATCGCCAGCACGAGCCACTGCCACCGAAACCCGTCGAGGAACAGGGCGGCGACGAGCCCGCCGGCGACCACCCACATGACGAAGCCGAGGAGGTCGGCCGCCACCTCGAGGGACTCCCCGGATCCGGGCTCCTCCTCCAGGCAGCGCGACGAACGGCCGAAGGCGATGCCGGCGAGGAAGGCGGCGATGAAGCCGTTGGCGTCGGTGAGCTCAGCCACGGCGAACGCCACGAGGGGCAGGGTCAGCACGACGACCCCTCGAGTGGTGGTCGTGCTGAGCCCCCGGCCGTAGGAGGCGTCGAGCAGCACCGCCCCGAGCACTCCGACGCCGACCCCGACACCGATGCCCACCAGCACGGGGATGGCGCCGATGTCGAGCACCGCGGGCAGCGGCGCGCCCGGCTCGGCCTCCCCGACGATCACGGCGAGCGCTGCCAGCACGATCGGGGTGGCCAGGCCGTCGTTCAGGCCGCTCTCGACGTTGAGGGCGCGACGGACCCGAACCGGGACCTTGGGGTCCAGGATCGTGGCCGCCCCCAACCCGGCATCGGTGGGCGTGATGGCGCCGGCGACGAGCACCGCGCCGGCCAGGCCGATGGCAGGGAGCAGCCACGCCGTCGAGGCAGCGGTCAGCACGATCGCCAGGGGGAAGCCGATCCCCAGCAGCCGCACGGCGACCCACGGGTCCCGGCGTAGCGCAGCGAGCCGGACGGTGCTGGCGTCGTGGAACAGCACGACGACGAGGGTCAGCTCGGCCAGGGTGCGTGCATCCTCGGGAGCCAGCGAGACGTCGGCGAACCCGGACAGCACCAGCCCGGTCGCCAGGAACACCATCGGGCCGGTCACCCCGTGGCCCTGCGCCCAGCGCGACACCAGGGTCCAGGCGAGCAGCACGCCGGCCAGGGCGAGGACGAACCCCCAGGGGGAGGCCACGACGCTACATCCGGTCCGGGGCGTCGACCCCGAGCAGGCCGAGCCCGTTGGCGAGCACGACGCGGGTGGCCTCGACCAGCCAGAGCCGGGCCCGGTGCTGGTCGGAGGCCGGCTCGTCGCCGTAGGGCAGGACCCGGCACTCGTCGTAGAACTTGTGGAAGACCGCCGCGGTGTCCTCGAGGTAGCGGGCGACCCGGTGGGGTTCGCGCAGCTCGGCTGCCGTGGCCACCACCCGCGGGAGCTCACCGAGGGCGCCGAGCAGCGCCGTCTCCCGAGGGTGGTCGAGCACACCGGGGTCGAGCGCGCCGCGCTCGATGCCCAGCTCGTCGGCGTTCCGCAGGATCGAGGCCAGTCGGGCGTGGGCGTACTGGACGTAGAACACCGGGTTGTCGGCGGTCTGCCGGGTGATGACGTCGAGGTCGAGGGTCAGCGGTGAGTCGGCCGGGTAGCGGCACAGGGAGTACCGGACGGCGTCCACCCCGGCGACGTCGACGACGTCCTGCAGCGTGACGATCGTCCCCGCGCGCTTGGACAGCCGCAGCTCCTCGCCGCCCTTCAGAACGGTGACGAGCTGGCCGATGAGCACGTCGAGGGTCTCGTCCGGGTCGTCCCCGGCGCAGGCGACCAGTGCCCGCAGCCGGCCCACGTAGCCGTGGTGGTCCGCCCCGAGCAGGTACACGCAACGGTCGAAGCCGCGCTCGCGCTTGTCGACGTAGTAGGCGGTGTCGGAGGCGAAGTAGGTGTACTCGCCGTCCTGCTTGACCAGCACCCTGTCCTTGTCGTCGCCGAAGTCGGTGGTGCGCATCCACAGCGCCCCGTCGGCCTCGTAGAGGTGCCCGCCCTCGGACAGCACGTCGATGCCGTGCGCGACCTTGCCGGAGGTGTGCAGCTCCCGCTCGGAGGTCCAGACGTCGAAGTGGGTGCGGAAGGCGTCGAGCTGCGCCTGCTGCTCGGCCAGCTGCCGGCGGTAGCCCTCCTCTCGGAAGGCGGCCACCTGCTCGTCCTCGGGCAGGTCGACGATGTCGGGCCGCTCGGCCACGACGTGCGCAGCCAGGTCGGCCACGTACGCGCCGCGGTAGCCGTCGGGCGGGACGGGCTGGCCGTGCGCGGCCGCCATGATCGACTCGCCGAAGCGGTCCATCTGCACACCGCGGTCGTTGATGTAGAACTCGCGCGCCACCTCGGCACCGGCGGCCTCGAGCACTCGGGCCAGCGCGTCGCCGACCGCTGCCCAACGCGTGTGCCCGAGGTGCAGCGGTCCGGTCGGGTTGGCGGAGATGAACTCGACGTCGACCCGCCGGCCCCCCAGGATGTCGCCGCGGCCGTAGGCGTCCCCGGCCGCCACGATCGTCTCGGCGAGGGCCCCGGCGGCGTCCGCACGCAGCCGGATGTTGACGAACCCCGGGCCGGCCACCTCGGCCGAGGCCACCCCGGGCTGCTCGGACAGGCACGTCGCCAGCGCGCCGGCCAGGTCGCGGGGCACCAGCCCGACCCGCTTGGCGCTCTGCAGCGCGGCGTTGGTGGCGTAGTCGCCGTGCTCGGGCTTGCGGGGGCGCTCGACGGTGGCGGCGGGCAGCAGCGAGGCGTCGGCACCGAGCGCCTCCACGGTCGTGCGCAGGCAGCGGTTCACGAGTGCAGCAAGATCCTCCGGGGTCACCCGGCCAAGGCTAGGCCCGCGGACCGCGGACGCCGGTGACCCGCTGATACCCTGCAGCGTGGCGGAGTTCTCCGTCCACGCCCTCGTAGCTCAGGGGATAGAGCACCGCCCTCCGGAGGCGGGTGCGCAGGTTCGAATCCTGCCGGGGGCACCCCTGCGATGTCGGCGGACATCGGCGACAACCCCACCGAGCCCACCCGACGGCCACGCTCTGCTGCGTGCCGTTCCCGGCCGTTCGGCTCGTGGCCCGGCAGGTCCCGTCTGGCAGGGTTCTCCCGGTGGGTCGGGTCGGTCGGCGGGTGCAGGCTGACATGCGCCTGTTCGGAGAGATCGCAGCCGTGCCGAGCCTGCGGTACGCCATCTCGAGCTGGGGGCTGTCGGTCGTGGCGGAGGCGGCCATGCTGGTCGCCCTGCTCGTCGTCGCCTACGACGTCGGTGGGCCGGCCGTGGTCGCCGCCTTCTCCGCGCTGCGTGCCGCACCGGTCCTGGTGATCGGTCCGGTGCTCATCGGACGATCCGACCGTGGAGCGCGGGAGCGATGGTTGCTCGCCGTGCTGCTGACCCGAGTGGCCCTCGTCTTCAGTGCGGTGGTAGCCCTCCTCGCAGGGCGTGCACTGGTTGCCCTTGTGGTCGGCGGGCTCGCGTCCGTGCTGTTCACGACCCATCGGCCGATGAACGCGGCGCTGCTGCCGTACCTGGCTCGCACGCCCGCCCAGCTGACCGCGTCCAACGCGTCGTCGGCAGTCGTCGAGGGCGCTGGGACGTTGCTCGGTCCGGCGCTCGCCGGTGCCCTTCTGCTCGTCGGCGAACCGGCTCTGGTGCTCGCCGCCGCCGCCGGGCTCCTGGGGGCGGCGGCGTGGTGCGTGGCCCTCGTCCGTGACGTCCCCCGTGCGGCATCGGCGCCGGAACCGCTGACATTCGGCAGCGCAGTGCGGGACTTCGCCGAGGGCCTCGATGCCCTTCGCCGGCCGCCCTTCGTGCTCGCGCTCACCTCGGCTCAGACGTTCGCCCGGGGTGTGCTTCTCGTGGCGGTGGTGGTGCTGGCCGTCGACGTGCTCGGTCAGGGGGATCCCGGCGTCGGCTGGCTCTCGGCGATGATGGGCCTCGGAGGTATGGTCGGGGGTCTGGTCGCCGTCACGCTCGTCACCTCGACGCGGCTGGCTCGGGGGCTCGCTTCCGGCGTCGCGATGTGGGGGCTCCCCATGGTCGTCGTCGGGTTGTGGACGACGCCGGCCGTCGCCTTCGCTGCGTTCGCCCTCATCGGCTTCGGCAACGCCTTCGTCGACGTCGGCGTGTTCACGCTGGTTGCCAGGCTGGTCAAGCCCGCCGTGCTCGGCCGGGCCTTCGCCGCCTTCGAGGTGGTCATCGTGCTCAGCGTCACTGCCGGGTCGCTGGTCGCCGGAGCGGCGATCCCGCGAGTGGGGGCTCCGGCCGTCCTGGCCACGGCCGGAGCCGTGCTGGTGATCGCCTCCGGTGCGTCCTGGGCGGCGACTCGCGTCGTGGACCGGTCCCTGGAACCGGGGCCGCACGTGCGGACCCTACGATCCTGCGCGGCCCTGACGCGCCTGCCGCTGGTCAGCATCGAGTACCTGGCCTCGGTGGGAGAGGAGCGTGGGTATGCCGGGGGTACGCCCGTGATGCGCCAGGGCGAGCCCGGCGAGGAGTTCCACGTGGTCGTCTCAGGAGCCGCCACGGTGGAGCTCGACGGTCGCACGGTCGCCACCCTCGGCCCGGGGGACGGGTTCGGGGAGATCGCGCTGCTTCGTGACGTCCCGCGCACGGCGAGCGTCGTCGCGGCCAATGAGCTGCGCACGCTGTCGGTCCGTCGAGGTGACTTCCTCACGTTCGTGGCCGGCCATCCGGCGGCTGCAGCAGCCGTGACCGACATGGCCGCCGGGCGTGAGACGGCCAACGCCCGACGACGGCACAGGTCGTGAGGCAGCCGAGGCGTCTGCCGTCCCGGGGCCACTGAGCCCGACGTGACCGCCGCGAGGTGCTCGCCGAGCGCCAACTCGTACTGCTCGGGGTCGGTGTTCCAGGCCCACTGCTCCCCGAGCCACTTGCCGAGGGCCACGGGAAACCGGGGACGCCGAGCTCGCCGGGGACGAAGCACACCGCGACGGCCCGAGCGGAGGGTCGATGAGCAGGCTGCTGACCTACCACGTCGCGCGGTCCGGCAGCGGGTCAGCGGCTCAGCATCTCCATCAGGTAGAACATCGCACCCTGGGGGTCGGCGATCAGTGCGAAGCGCCCACCGTCCATCGCCATGGGCTCGACGACCACCGATGCTCCACCGCCCGTCGCTCGGGCGAGGACGTCGTCGAGGTCAGCCGCCGCGAAGTACACGCCCCAGCTCGACGGGGCCTCGTCCGGGACTCCGGACGGCATGGGCATCGCGCCGGCCACCGAGGTGTCCACCCCCTCGGCCGCCGACCCCTTCGCGTCGAGGTGGGCCAACGAGTAGTCCCCGCCACCGGCGGTCGTGTGATCCCACCGCCAGCCGAACAGCTCCTCGTAGAACGGCAGGCACGCCGCGATGTCGCGGGTCTGCAGCTCGTTCCAGACCACCGAGCCCGGCTCGTTGAAGACGTCCGCACCCTGGTGGTCACGCGGCTGCCACAGCCCCAGCACAGCGCCGGAGGGGTCGGCGACCATCGCCATCCGACCGGAGGTCATGACGTCGATCGTCGGCATCGTGACCGTACCGCCGGCGTCCGGGGTGGCCGCCACGATCTCGTCGACGTCCCCGACCAGCACGTATGTCACCCATGCAGGCGGCACCCCGGCCTCGACCAGGGCGGGCGGCTGGGGCCCGAGCCCGCACACGAGCCGCCCGTCCAGGCTGAGCATGGTGTAGGTCGTGCCGACATCGGTCGGCAGGTCCTCAGCGGTCCAACCGAACAGCTCGCAGTAGAAGGCGGTGGCGGCCGCCTGGTCCGGGGTGGACAGGTCGACCCACCCGGGGAATCCGTTGGGGTAGCGCATGACCGGCACGCTACGCCGCGACGCGAGCCCTGCCCAGGGACCGTTGCCCAGCGGGGGTTGGACAACCGGTGGAGTGGCCGACGCGGGCGCCAGCACTCACCATCAGCACATGGGACGACCCGCCCTGCTCGCGACGCCGCTGCTGGAGCCCGTCGCCGTCACCGTGCGGCGCATCCTGTCCGGGACCGACGACGGCGCCAGCGCCGTGAACCGTGCGATCGCCCGCCCGTCTGGCGCGCCGGGGTGGTTCGGTCCAAGCTCCGCCGCCTGGCAGGTGCACGGGTCTGTGGCCACCTTCCTCGGCGGGATCCGGGCCCTGCTGCTCCAGGCCGTCCACCCGCGCGCCCTCGCCGGTGTCGAAGGCCACTCGTCGTACCGGGAGGATCCGTTCGGTCGCCTCCAGCGGACGGGGGCCTTCATCGCCGCCACGACGTTCGGCAGCGTCGACCTCGCCGAGCGCACCGTCGCCGCCGTCGGCCGGGTGCACGAGAGGGTGCGCGGCACCACCGCGGACGGACGCCGGTACGCAGCGACCGACGAGGACCTGCTCACCTGGGTGCACATCGCCCTCGTGGACTCGATGCTGGAGGCCTACCTGCGGTTCGGCACCAACGGGCAGCTGGTGGCCGACCACTACGTCGCCGACATGGCGGTGGTCGGGGCGGCCATGGGGGTACCGGACCCACCCACGGACACCCGAGGTCTCGCTGAAGCCTTCACCCGGTTCGCACCGGACCTGGCCGGTGGGCCCCAGGCGCGGCGAGTCCGGGAGTTCGTCCTGGCCCCGCCGCTCCCGTCCGCGACCCGCGCCGGCTACGCGGTGCTGGCCCGTGCGGCCGAGGACACCCTGCCGGGGTGGGCGCAGGACCTCCTGGGCTCACCGGCACGCAGCGCTCCTGTCCGGTGGGCCGACCACCTCGCTGCCCGTGCTCTTCTGACGACGCTGCAGCTGGCGCTGGTGGAGTCGCCGGCGCGTCGGGCGGCCCGGGAGCGGCTGGGGATCGACCTCGCCGTCATGCAGGCCCTGGCCGCCTCCCGTCAGCGCGACACGAGCGGCACGTACGCCCTCTCGGTCACGCCGGTGTAGACCTGGCGAGGGCGGCCGATCTTGGTGGTCGGGTCGTCGATCATCTCGCGCCACTGGGCGATCCAGCCCGGCAGCCGGCCGAGGGCGAACAGCACCGTGAACATCTTGGTGGGGAAGCCCATCGCCTTGTAGATGAGGCCCGTGTAGAAGTCCACGTTGGGGTACAGCGAGCGGGACAGGAAGTAGTCGTCGGAGAGCGCGTACTCCTCGAGCTCGCGTGCGATGGAGAACAGCGGGTCGTCGGCGACCAGGGTGTCGATCACCTCGTGGGCCGCCCGCTTGACGATCTGGCCCCGCGGGTCGTAGTTGCGGTACACCCGGTGGCCGAAGCCCATGAGCCGGGCGCCGGCCTTCTTGTCCTTGACCCGGGCGACGTACGCCTTGACGTCCCCTCCCTCGGCGTGGATGCGCTCGAGCATCTCCAGCACAGCCTGGTTGGCCCCGCCGTGCAGCGGCCCGAACAGGGCGTTCACCCCGGCCGAGACCGAGGCGAAGAGGTTGGCGTGGCTCGAGCCCACCATCCGGACCGTGGAGGTCGAGCAGTTCTGCTCGTGGTCGGCGTGCAGGAGGAACAGCACGTCGAGGGTTCGGGCGATGAGGGGGTCGACCTCGTAGGGCTCCGGTGGCACCCCGAACGTCAGCTGCAGGAAGTTCTCGGTGTACTCCAGCGAGTTGTCGGGGTAGAGAAAGGGCTGCCCGATGCTCTTCTTGTAGGCGTAGGCCGCGATGGTCGGCACCTTCGCGAGCAGCCGGATCGTGGAGATCTCGACGTGCTCTGGGTCGAACGGGTCCAGGCTGTCCTGGTAGAAGGTGGACAGAGCGCTGACCGCCGAGGACAGCACGGCCATCGGATGGGCGTCGCGGGGGAAGCCGTCGAAGAACCGCTTGAGGTCCTCGTGCAGCAGGGTGTGGCGACGGATCCGGTCGGTGAAGTCCTCGAGCTCGGCGGCGCTCGGGAGGTCTCCGTAGATGAGGAGGTAGGCGGCCTCGAGGAAGGTGGACTGCTCAGCGAGCTGCTCGATCGGGTACCCACGGTAGCGCAGGATCCCGGCGTCGCCGTCGATGTAGGTGATGGCCGACGTGCACGCCGCGGTGTTGACGAACCCGACGTCGAGGGTCACCTGGCCGGTCTGCTTGAGCATGGAGGAGACGTTGACCCCGCCCGGGCCCTCGGTGGACGGCACGTAGTCGAGCGGTACCGGGCCTTCGGGGGTTGTCATGGCGTAGTCGGTCACGGTTCGTCCCTTTCTGCCCTTGCTGCGGTGTGCGGTGAAGCCTGCCACTGCTCGTGCTGCTCGCCTAGTGCGACGGTCTTCTCGGCGGCCGGGGATGACTCCCGCCGGCGCCGCCGGGCTTCCTGCCCCACCTGGAACGCCACCCGCACAAGGAACCCGAGGAAGATCAGGTTGACCAGCATCTGGGTGGTGGCGACGGCGCGGGCTACCTGCCCGGACGGCGAGATGTCGCCGAAGCCCACTGTCGTGAGCATCGTCACGGTGAAGTACAGCGCGTCGAGGTGGGTCCTGAGCCCCACCATCTCGCCCTCGTCTCGCGCTGCCAGGCTGAGGTAGATGTAGGAGAACAGCAGCAAGAAGGGCACGAAGACCACCACGAGGGCGGAGACCGACTGCACCATCGGGGCAGCGGCGGTGGGCACGCGCCTGATCTGCCGGACGAAGAGCCAGAGCAGCACTCCCAGGGCGGCCAGCACGAGGGCGATGGCCACCCCGACGTCGGTGATGCTGAGCGTGGCCGCAGGCAGCCGGAAGTAGGCCAGCAGCATCAGCGCCGCATACGCGACGACGAACAACACCCAGACCGCGATGCCGCTCCGCCCGGGCATGCCGGGGCCGTGCGGCCGCTGCCTACCCCTCCCCGTCATCGCCGACACCGTATCCATGTCGGGCCACCACGCGCGGCCGACCCGGACGGACGAGGGTCTCTGCACCGCCGCCCGGCTCGACTACCGTCCCGGCAGGAAGGAGCGTCCACGATGGCGTACCGGCTGCGGCTCGAGCTCGCCCCGTCAGTCTCGGTGTCGACCGTGTACCCGTCGATGGCGCGCAGCCCGATCGTCGACTCGACCGCGCAGGCAGGGCTGTCGCTGCCGGGGGTCTCGCAGTACGAGCCACTCGAAGGGGTCGTCGACGCGGTCGCGGCGGGGAGCCTTTCCGAGACCGCTCCCCGGGACGTCGCGACGACTCCTCGGGGGACGCTCGAGCTCCTCGTGTCCCGCCACCTCCCCTCGCTGGTCGAGCTGGAGGTCCAGCGCAGCGTCGAGGCG
>Ga0316576_10000462_pt1 | contig 18997 bp, 13 predicted proteins | sample S0NA_FD_203075 | JGI IMG/M metagenome (GOLD analysis project Ga0316576, IMG submission 203075) | Rhizosphere microbial communities from salt marsh grasses in Alabama, United States - S0-2_050615r3r5 | ecosystem: Host-associated > Plants > Roots > Rhizosphere | place: USA: Alabama | collected... | reverse complement strand
GGACCGAGCTCCCGCGTGCGGGCCAGCCCGCCCACCCCGGGCTCGCGCTCCACGAGCAGGGGCCGGACGCCGCCCCGGGTCAGCTCCAGGCCAGCGGCCAGGCCACAGGGCCCGCCGCCCAGTACAACGGTGTGCGCCACGACTACGAATCCCGAACAGCCAGGTGGCTGGATCCGCCCGCGGTTGCCCACCCCGGGCCCCGCGCGCCCATCCTCTATTACATAATTCCAGGCACTTGGCCAGTCGGGTGATCCGGCATGGATAGTGAAAAGCCAAGGGGCATACGGAGACGACGATGCGAGCTCAGATCAGGTCACTGACCCTGGCCCTGTTGGTACTGGCCCTGCCCACCGCCGCGCCGGCCCGGCCCCTGTCCATGGACCCGGGCCTGAAACAGGCGGTCCGGCGCGAGGTCGGCCGCACCGTACGCGTCATGCGCGCGGCCGGCCGCGACACCGGCGAGATCCGCGGCCAGGTCCAGCGGGTGATGCTCAACCAGCTCAAGGCCTACCGCACGCGCCAGGAGTGGAAGGCGATGAAGTCCGCCGGGCTGAACGTGCCCTACAAGGAGGTCAGGGCCTACGTGCACCGGGAGTTCGACAGCTTCCTGCACCAGATGAAGCTCCCCGAGGGCTGGGACCAGATGTCGTCCGGCCGCCGTTTCGGCGTGTTCTACCGCGCCCTGAACCAGGACTTCAGCAAGGCGCGCACCTTCCCCAGGAACTGGGGCGCGCTCGATCGGTCCGCCCGTTACGAGGTCGCGCGCTGCTTCGCCGGCAACTGCTCGGTCTCCTCCGCGCCCAAGGAGCTCTCCAAGTGGCTCACGCTCACGGGCACGCAGGCCCCGAAGCAGGCCCGGCCCGCCACCGCGGTGGAGCAGATGCTGGGCATCAGCGCCGGCGGCTCCAAGCCCGCCCCCAAGCGCTACTACGGCCCCGAGACCGCCAAGGCCGCCCAGAACTTCCGCATCACCGGCGAGCGGGTGCCGATGGACTTCATCAAGAGCGTGGCCCAGATCAAGGCCGCCGCGGCGATCACCAACATGCGCACCGGCCGGCTCGACCGGAAGGTCGGCCTGGCCATCGTCAAGGCGGCCCGCGAGGTGATCCACGGCAAGCACAACAACCAGTTCATCACCGACCGGATCCAGGGCGGCGCCGGCACCAGCGTCAACATGAACGTGAACGAGGTCATCGCGGCCCGCGCCTCGGAGCTCCTCTCCGGTCGGATCGACTACAAGGTCGTGCACCCCAACGACCACGTGAACATGGCCCAGTCCACCAACGACGTCTACCCGACGGCGGCGCGCCTGACGGCCTACCGCCGGCTGAAGAGCATGCTCGGGTCCTACGATCTGCTGGCCACCGAGCTCGAGGCCAAGGCGAAGCAGTACAAGAGCCTGCCCAAGGCCGGCCGTACGCACCTGCAAGACGCGGTGCCGATCATGCTCGGTCGCGAGTTCGGCGCCTACGCCAAGGTGATCCGCCGGGACATGCGAGACATCAAGCAGGCGATGAAGGGCCTGACCAGCGTGAACATGGGCGGCACCGCCGTCGGCACCGCGCTCAACGCCGAGCCAGCCTACGTCAAGAACATCGCCAAGACCCTCTCGCACATCAGCCGCGTGCCGGTGCGCCGGGCCGCCGACCTCGTCGACGCGACCCAGAACGTGGACGCCATGTCGCGGGCTCACGGCGTGCTCAAGGTCTCGGCCTCCAACCTGATCAAGATCTGCAACGACCTGCGCATGATGAACTCGGGGCCGCGGGCCGGCTTCGGCGAGATCACCCTGCCCGCCGTGCAGAAGGGCTCCTCGATCATGCCGGGCAAGGTCAACCCGGTGATCGCCGAGGTGGTGAACCAGATCGGCTACCAGGTGCAGGGCAACGACGTGACCGTGAACCTGGTGGCCCAGAACGGCCAGTTCGAGCTGAACCAGATGGAGCCGGTGATGGTACACAACCTGCTCCAGTCGGCGCGCATCCTCGACCGCGGCGCCCGCACGCTGGCGACCAAGGCGATCCGCGACCTGCAGGTCAACGAGGGGGTCTGCCGCAGCCAGTCCGAGCGGATGATGGGGCTGGCCACGGCGCTCTCGCCTCACCTGGGCTACGATCGCGCGGCGCAGCTCGCCAAGCAGGCGCTCCACGAGGGCAAGTCCCTGCGCGAGGTGGTGGTGCAGAGCGGGGCGATGAGCGACGCCCAGGCGCGCAAGATCCTCGACCCGGCGCGCATGGCCCGGGGCGGGATCCTGAAGTAGAAGCAGCACCCCCGGCCGAAAAAAAAGCCCGCTGGCACGCTCGCCAGCGGGCTTTGGTGTGGTCGGCCGGTCCTACTGCTGAGGTGTCTCGTCGGCGGTCGGCTCGGTGGTCGGCTTGGTGTTGATCTTCGTGCTCACGTCGCCCAAAAACTGCGCCGTGTTCTTCAGCGTGTTGGCGCTGGTCTCGAGCGCCGCCTTGCCCATGGTCAGGCCGTAGGTGGCCCAGGAGCGGCCGAGATCGTTCAGGTTGTTGATCAGCTGGTCAATGTTCCCCTTCATGACAGTCTCCTCTCACTCGAATACGTTTTCGAAGATGTTCTCGCCGCTCACCCGAGCGGCGTGCTCGTCTCGTTCCCGTGTCCCTTGCCCCGGGTCACGGTCGCCAGGCAGTCCGTGCAGAGCACGGGCCGGGGCCCCGGGCCGCTGGTGACGCCGAGGGCGGCCCTGCTGCCTCGAGGCAGCGGCATGTTGCACTGCTCGCAGACCGCGTTGAGGTTGAGCACGGCCTCCTGCCAGGCCAGTATCTTGGAGCTGCCGTTGCCCTGCCCTGACGTCCGTGTCCGTTTCATCTCCTCGACGAAGCCCACGGTGTCCTTGAGGATGTTGCGGACCAGGTTGGAGACCGAAACCCCCAGGTGCCCGGCCCGTCGTTTGAGCTCCTTCTCCAGCGCCTCGGACACCCTCGCGTGCACAACCTTCAGTTTTCTTTCGACTTTATTCCGTTGTCTGTTCATGATGCGCTGCGTCGTATACAATGTGTAGCGATTGGTATACCCCCTGTCAAGCCCAATGTCGTTCAGGCCCCAATTGCCCTTCCCACCACCCCGGCTGCTCGTGTAGCCTGCGGGTCCGAGGTTTGTGATGACAGTTGAAGAGAAGTTCTATCTGCTGGCGATGGACGAGGTCCGGGCCCAGCCCGACCTGGTCGACGAGCTGCCCTTCGAGCTGGAGAGCCACGCGAAGCGCTTCGCCGGCTGCTCGCTGGACGCGGCGCTCGGCCGGCTCAAGGAGCGCAAGCCCTGCGCGGGGGGCCATGGCTTCGCCGCGGTGGCCGAGCTACCGGAGCCGCCGCCGCCGCTGCTTCGAGGTCTGGACACCCTCCACGTGGGGATCAACGAGGATCCCCCCAGCAGCTACGCCGGCCTCTGTCGGGGCGCCCTGCTCAACCTGCTCTGGCTCGACTACCAGCGCGCCGAGGAGCGCATCAACCTCGCCAAGTACCTGCGCGACGAGTGGGCGTTCGCTCACTACCTCTACGGCCTGCTGCGTGGTATCGACGGCGACGTGGGCAAGGCCCACTTCGAGCTCTACCTGGCCGTCAACCGGGAAGGTCTGATCTGCGCGCGCAACCGGATCGACCGCGCCCTGGGCCTGGTCAGGTAGCGCCGTCTCGCAGATCCACGACGGCCAGGGTCACCGTGGCCCCCGGGCGGACTCGGGCCGCCCGGGGCAGATTGTGATAGAGTCCCCCTCGAGGGTGGCCACAGGAGCTGCAGATGAAGCGATATCGAGGGATCCTGTTCATCGAGCGAGACCAGCTCGCCCGACTCACCGGCGGCAGCAACGACGCGATCTGGGACGTGCGCCTGCAGGACGGCCGCCTGGTCGTCGTCTGGTCCGGTGGGCGGCAGGGTGGCGTGGAGCTGAAGAAGGTCAGGGACGAGGCAAAGCTGGACAGCAGCCTGCCCGCCCCGACGCTGGCCTTCGTCGGCGACCCGCAGGGACAGGCCGTTGGCCTGCTCTTCGAGGCCAGTACGCCCCTGCCGGGGCTGCAGTACGTCGAGCCGCACTCCGTCGTGTTCCCGATGGGATGGCTGACCCCGAACGGGCTGCGGCAGGCCTGAGGCGCCCCCCAAGCTCGTTGGCCGAGAGCGGCCAAACCTATCGGAAGTTACGATATCGTCCATGATGACTTTCTCCCGCGTTTGGCCTTAGAATGAATACGCTTCAGTCTGGCACCGGGTAGACCAGGGTGGGATGACAGAACAGCGAGACCAACAAACCGGCGGCACGGTCACTGACGACGACCCGCTCATCGGGTCGACCATTCTCGATCAGTACCGCGTCGTGCGGCCCATCGCCAAGGGTGGGATGGGGCAGGTCTACCTCGCCAAGCAGCTCTCGATGGAGCGCTACGCCGCGATCAAGCTGTTGCAGGTCGAGCCGTCCAGCGAGCACCAGGAGCGCTTTCGCCGCGAGGCGCGCACGCTGAGCAAGCTGACCCACCCTCACATCATCACGGTCTACAACTTCGGCGAGCTCGCCGACGGCCGGCTGTTCCTGGCCATGGAGTACGCCGAGGGAATCTCCCTCGCCAACCTCCTCGCGGTCGGCGCCCTGCCCACCGCGGAGGCGGTGGAGATCGCGCGCCAGTGCGCCGAGGCGCTGGTTTTCGCCCACGGCAAGGAGGTGATCCACCGCGACTTCAAGCCCGCCAACGTGATGCTGACCCACGTCTCCGGCCGCGTCCACGTCAAGGTCCTGGACTTCGGCATCGCCCGCGCCGGCGAGAGCAGCTGCTTCACCCGGGACGGCGCGTTGCTGGGCACACCGCAGTACATGAGCCCCGAGCAGTGCCGGGGCGAGCCGGCGACCGGATCGAGCGACCAGTACGCCCTCGGCCTGGTGTTCTACGAGATGCTCACCGGCAAGGCGGCGATCACGGCGAGCACCCCCTTCGGGTTCCTGCAACGCCACCAGATCTTCACGCCGCCGCCCCCCTCGCTGATGATGCGCGCGCCGCACCTGGTGCCCCTGGACGCCGTGGTCATGCGGCTGCAGGCCAAGGCGGTGGAGAGCCGCTTCCCGACCATGGACGAGGCTCTGGAGCAGCTGAACCAGGTCGCGGAGCGGATGTTCCCCCAGCAGCGAGCGCGGCGCTCGTCGAGCGGGCTCCACGCCGTGACGCTGGAGAACAACGGCGCGAGCCGCGAGCGATCCCGCACCGGGCCGGGGTTGCCTTCGCTCAGCGAGGGCACCTGCCGGGTGCTGGTCCTCGGCCAGCACAAGGGGCTGCTCGCCGGCGACTGGAGCGCGCTGGAGCACGAGAACGAGCTCCGCGTCGTCGCCCGCCACCGGGACCTCCCCTCGGCCCAGACCTTCGAGGACTGGGACCTCTGCCTGCTGGTGCTCCCCGACGTGTGCGGCGACATCTTCTGGTCCCAGAGCGTCCGGGCCGGGCTGCGGCCGCACCGGACCCTGGTCTGCATCAACGCCCCGCTGGAGTCCGAGCACCTGCGGAGCCTGTGCCAAAACTTCCTGCACTTCTTGATCACGCCGTTCCCGGTGGAGCCCGACCTGCTGCGCCAGGCGCTGGGCTGGCTGCGACACTGCTGCAACGGCGACGGCGAGCTGCTGGGAGCGGCCGCCGGAGTCCCGGTGACCCAGATCACCACGGCGAGCCAGAAGGACCAGGCCCTGGCCAACCTGCTCGAGGACGCACGGGCCGAGCGCGTGCGGCGCCCCGTCGCCCGCGCCCTCGAGGACCTGACGGACGAGATGATCATGAACGCCGTGTTCGACGCGCCCGTGGACGAGCACGGCGAGAAGCGCTACGACTGCGTCGATCGCGCCAGCGACGTGTGGCTCAAGTCCAGCGAGGCGGTCACCGTCCGCTGGTCCATCGGCGACAAGCAGGTCGCGGTGGCGGTCCGCGACCAGTTCGGGTCGATCACCACGGACGAGATCCTGGCGCACATCACCGGTCCGCCCCCCGCCCCCAACGATGACAGCTCGCCCGGATCGGGCATGGGCCTGCGCCTGATGTCCCGCTCGGCGCAGCACCTCGTCTTCTCGCTCAGCCCCGGCTCCTGGTGCGAGGTGCTGGGGCTGCTCGACCGCAACGCCGCCCCGGCCACCGCGCGCTCGCGCTCCCTCACGGTGCTGCGCGGCCTCGGCCAGCTCGAGATGCGCATCGGCAAGCGGCTGAGCCTGTTCGAGAGCAAGCAGCAGGGGGGCGTGCGCCTCCGGCTGGAGGGCGAGATCGACGAGACCTGCGACCTCGGCGCCGTGTTCCGCCGCGAGGGTACAGTCTGGCTCGACCTCAGCGGGGTCGCCCGTATCAACTCGGTGGGCATCCGCAAGTGGCTCGAGGCCGCCCGGACCGCCCCGGCCGAGCTGATGCTGCAGTTCGAGCGCTGCGCGCCGCCCATCGTCAGTCAGATGAACATGATCCCGACCTTCATCTCGGCGGGCCGGGTCGAGTCCATCCTCGCGCCGTACATGTGCCCCGGCTGCGGCGAGGAGCTCCTCGAGCTGATCAAGGTCACCGACCCGGAGATGGACCTGCCCCCACGGAGGCGCTGCCCCGCCTGCAAGGAGCCGCTGGAGTTCGACGACCTGCCCGACGAGTACTTCGCTTTCCTGGAGCGCTGACCAACTTACCTCCCGTCGCCACGGCTCGCCCTTCGCGCCGAGCTCAGCCTCCCTCCAGGCAAAAGTGAAAGCGTTCCCGGGCCTGGGCCACCGCTCGCCGGTAGCCCGGCCGGGTGAAGTAGGCGTTGAGCTCCGGCTTCACCGGCATCACCTGCGGCTTCCCCTCCCAGGTCAGCGGCGCGCCGCCCTCGGCGTCGCGCAGGCGGCCTGCGTCGATGGCGATGCTGGTCTCCACCAGGGGGAGGCTCCCGAGGTCGCGCTTCATCGCCTCGAGGTACCCCTGGTCCTCGGGGTAAAAGCAGAGCATCTGCTTCGAGTAGAGGTAGGCGTTGTGGTAGTGCTGAGGGATGTTCATCAGGCCCGTGCACTCCAGCCGCTCGGCCATCATGCGCAGGAGCTCCACCATCCAGCGTCCGAGGCCCAGGCCCGGGTGCTGCTGCCCGGGGAAGCGCTGGCGCTCGAGCGAGAACGGGGCGACCGGGTTCTGCATCAGCAGCCACTCGATGCTGACCATGCGGAAGGACGACGCGGCCTCCTCCTTCACCGCCTCCGCCGGGGTGAGCAGCGTACGGAAGCGGACGACGAGCTCCACCAACAGGTGCTCCGGATCCCTCTCGTCGAAGTGAATGCGGAGCAGCTGCCGCTCGGGGTCGTCGGTGTTGATCCACAGGAGCAGGTCGTGGAATCCGCGCTCCCGTAGCATGTCGAGGAAACCGTAGCGCTCCAGCGCGATCTCGAGCCCCTTCAGCGTGTAGTAGTCCATGAAGAGGCCGGTGCTGCTCTTGCGCTCGAAGAGGCCCTCGATGTCGTCCTGCGACAGCTCGCTCGCCCCGCTCTTCAGCTCGTCGGGCGTGAGCCGCGCCGAGACCCGCCGGTAGCGGGCCTCGATGTTCCCCGGGCGGTGGACCGGGTCGATGCGCACGCCGGTGAGCACGCTGAAGACGAAGTTGTAGTGGATGGTCCAGGCGAGCGTGCCGTACCCGCCGCCCAGGACCGCCGCCAGCGGGACTCCCTCGTCGGAGAGCGTGTCCAGCACCAGCAGATCCCGGTCCAGCATCCCGTCGTCGGTGATGTTGAAGTCGCCCAGGTCGTCCTCCAGGTGAGGGTCGGCCCCGGCGACGTAGATCGCCAGCTCCGGCCGAAAGCTCTCGAACGCCTGCTCCAGCGCGCGCCTCACCGCGGCGAGGTAGACCTCGTCGCCCGTGTTTGGGGGGAGCTCGACGTCGATGTTGTTCTTCTTGTCGCCGATGTCGGCCCAGCTCTGGCCGTGAATCGAGAGGGTGAAGACGTCCTCGTCGTCGGAGAAGATCAGACCGGTGCCGTTGCCCTGGTGGTAGTCCAGATCGATGACGAGCACGCGCTGGACGAGGTCCTGGACCCGCAGGCGCAGGATCGCGACGGCGATGTCGTTGAGCGGGCAGAAGCCCTCCGCCCGGTCGCGCTGGGCGTGGTGGAACCCCCCGCCGAGGTTGATCGCCGGCACGCCGGACGTGACCGCGGTCTCCGCCGCGAGGATGGTCCCCCCGCACTGGAGCAGGAAGGGGCGCAGCAGGTCCGCGCCCGCGGCCTCGCGCTGTCCCAGCAGCAGGAGGTCGGCGAGCCGCTCCCCGCGCGAGATCTCGTCGAGAAAGCCCTGCGGATGCACGCGGAGGAGATCCCCGCGCGAGACCTCGTCCGGGACGAGCAAGGCCCTGCGGCTCAGCGTGCCGCTGCGCTCGAGCTGCTCGACGATGCGGTCCGCGCGCCAAACGTCGATGGCGTGACGCGCGGTGCCCTCCGGCGTGTGGGGCGCATAGTCAGGGTGATAGACCACGTAGGCCCGGGGACGCAGCGGGACGCCGAGCTCCCTGAGGATGTTCCCGCCCCGGACCCGGGCCACCTGTGCACGCCGGAGCAGCCGCCGGAGCCGCGAGCCCTCCTTGCTCACCGGCGCAACCTCTCCAGCTGTCCCCTGAGCTTGGCGGCCTCCTTTGCCAGCTCCCGGTCCCGCTCGCGCTCCACCTCGTTGTCCACGGCCTCGGTCTTCACCGGCCACCACGGCGGCGAGACGATCCCCGCCCGCCCCTGCGGCACCACGGACCCGTCGGGGCGAAGCCGGAACTCGAGCCGGCGTGCTGTCCGCCCGTTGACGGCGACGCGGCAGCGCCAGAGCCCCTTGGCCTCGTCCGGGAGCTTGTCCACCGGCACCTCCTCGCCGGGCAGCCGCGCCGTCCAGCTCCCGCGGGCTCGACCGCCCTTGAGGGGGATGCGGATCGGCAGCGCCACGTGGCGTCGCTCCAGGTGACTCACGCGGTTGGCGCCCGATGTGTCTCGCCCCTCGAGCACCCCCGGGACCGGCTTGCCGTCGTGGTCGCAGCGCACCGTCACCTTCGCCTTGTTGCCGGTCCGCGTGAAAAAGACGAGCCAGGGCCGTTCGTACTCCCCGGTGCAGCTGTTCACCGGGTCGGGCATGTAGGCCAGGTAGCCCCTGCCACGCCACCTGCGCCAGTCGAGATCCACGGTCCCCATGCCGTGTTTCTTCAGCGTGGCGCCGACCCGGTAGGCCAGCGTCATCGTCCCCTCCTCGCGGAGGAGCTTGTCCCGGAGCTTGAACGAGGCTCGCGCCTCCTCCCGACCCGGGCGAGAGCGGACCTTCTCCCGCAGCTCCTTGCCCCCGTCCTGGGACAGGCTGAGGTAGATCACGTCGTCGGCGTCGGTCTTGCCCCGCAGCGTGAGGTGGACATAGGTGTCGACGTGGCCGATGCCCCCGGCACGGGTCATCTCCCACCAGGCGAGGGCCGGGACCCCCTCCGGGAGCTTCGGCATCGGCGGCTGAAACCGCCCGCCGAAGTACAGGCTGGTGGCGCTGTACAGAACGCGCTTGCACCGCGGCGCCGACGGCCGCGGGCGGGCGACCGACCGTCGCGGCGACACCGGCGCGTCCGTGAGGACATCGATCAGCTTGGCGACGAGCTGGCGCTTGCTCTCCGCGTCCAGGTCTCCCTTGAGCTGCTGGCTGATCGCGGTGATCGCGGTGAACTTGCGGTCGGCGTCCTCGCGCCTCCGGCGGTAGTCATCGGGGACCACGCGGCAGCTGTTGAAGTCGCGGCACAGCGCCATGGTCTGCTGCATCAGCAGCTGCAGCAGCTCGCTCGGGTCGCGCAGCTTCTCCTTGCCGGCGCCGGCGGAGACGCCGATGCCTCCAACGGAAAAGCTGAGCTGGACCTTGAGCGACTCGTACCGGGTGCGGTAGGCCTCGCAGTCGTCGCGGATGATCGCCCCGATGGGATCGGGGCAGACGTACTCGTTGCTGCACGATGCCAGGGGCAGGAGGAGGATCAGGGGGATTGGCCAGCGTGGCCGCACGGTTCGCTCCAGTCGGGCGGATAGTTGGGAGGCGGGCTCGGGCCGCGGGCAGGATAGTAGCGCTTTTGCACCGCATCGTCAGTAGGGGGTAGACTTGCTCCATAGTCCATCAACTGGCCTGGAGGGGAAGGAAATGAAACGTATCTTTGTCCTGGGAATCGGTCTGGGCGCGCTCGCCCTGCTGTCGGCTTGCGGCGACGACACGGGGGGAGCGTGCGGCCCGTCCAACTGCGTGGGCTGCTGTCAGGACGGCGTCTGCGTAGGAGGCTCGCTCCCGCAGGCCTGCGGGACCAAGGGGGCGGCGTGCAGCGTCTGCGGCGCCAGCGAGCAGTGCATCAGCGGGGCCTGCTCCGCCGAGCCGTGCGGGCCGGCCAACTGCTCCGGCTGCTGCCAGGGCAACCAGTGCATCCAGAACCCCAGCGACTCGGCCTGCGGCTCGGGCGGGATGGCCTGCAGGACCTGCGGCGCCACCGAGCAGTGCCAGTCGGGGCAGTGCCAGCAGAAACCCTGCGGGCCGGGCACCTGCGCCCAGGGCTGCTGCTTCAACAACACCTGCCTGCCGGGCACGAACCCGGGTGTTTGCGGCAGCGGCGGCAACGCGTGCACGCAGTGCCAGCCCGGCGAGGTCTGCGACAACCAGCAGTGCAAGGCGGTGGCGTGCAACGCCTCCACCTGCCCCGGCGGCTGTTGCTCGAGCCAGGGGGCCTGCGTCGCCGGGACCAGCGAGGCCGCCTGCGGCACCGCCGGCCAGCCATGCAAGACCTGCGGCAACAACGAGACCTGCCAGGCCGGCTCCTGCACGCCGTCCACCTCGACCTGCAACGCGACGACCTGCCCGAACGGCTGCTGCGACAGCAACGGGCAGTGCACGCCGGGCAACACGGGAGCGGCGTGCGGCACGGGCGGGAGCCCCTGCAACATCTGCGGCTCGAGCCAGAGCTGCGTCAGCGGCAAGTGCACCTGCACGCCGACCGCCTGCACCGGCTGCTGCGAGGGCGACTTCTGCAAGCCCGGCCACCTCGACACCTCCTGCGGCGAGAACGGCGCGGCCTGCCAGCAGTGCTCCGGCGGCACCAAGTGCATCGCCGGCGCCTGCAAGAAGGGCTGCGACTGGAGCACCTGCCCCGCCGGCTGCTGTGACGGTGACACCTGCAAGTCCGGGACGGACACCTCGGCCTGCGGGACGTCGGGCGTGCCCTGCCAGCCCTGCGGGATGACCGAGTCGTGCCTCAGCGGCGTGTGCAACGACTTCGGCCTCTGCTCGTCGGGCAACTGCTCGGGCTGCTGCAAGAACAGCCAGTGCGAGCCCGGCGGCACCAGCCAGGCCTGCGGCAGCGGCGGGCAGGTCTGCGAGATCTGCTCCTTTTTCCAGAGCTGCGTCAACAACCAGTGCGCCGTCGCCCCCACCTCGAAGTGGAAGGTGACGGTGGTCGAGGTCGAGGTGGACGCCAACAAGAAGTGCGACTACGCCTTCCCGACGGCCACCGCCGCGCTCTGTGATGTCTACGTCGAGCTCAAGGTCGGGACGCAGACCAAGACGACCCAGGTGATCTCGGACACCAACAACCCGGTGTTCAACGAGTACCTGCTCACGGCGACGGCGGCCGACCTGATGGGGGCGATCAAGATCTCGGTCTGGGACTCCGACATCGACGCCGACGACCCCATCGCCGACTGCTCCAACACCATCTTCGAGAGCGAGCTGGAGTCGGGGACGGCCACCATCTACTACTGCGGGACCTCCAGCGACCTGAAGAAGATCGTCTTCGCCTTCACCCCGACCACGTAGTTGCGCCGCCCCGCACCCTCGCCTAATACTTAAGGTCTAGATGACCCGCGCCATCAGCGAAGAAGTCACCGTCATCACCCAGTTCCACCTCTCGCCCAAGCGCCGGCGAGGCGGTGGCCGCGGCGCCCACCTCGTCGTGCTCAGCGGACACAACGTCGGGCAGGTCTACACCCTCGAGAAGGAGCGCACCGACATCGGCCGCGAGGACGGGATCGAAATCCAGATCATGGACGCGGGGATCTCCCGGCGGCACGCGGCCATCGTCCGCCAGGGCGAGCACTACGTGCTGGAGGACGCCGGCAGCCGAAACGGGACCTACGCCAACAACCACCGCATCGAGGGGACCCACACCCTCAACGACGGCGACAAGATCCAGCTCGGCGCCATGACGGTGCTCAAGTTCGCCTACGCCGACGAGGCCGAGGCAGACTACGCCCAGAAGATGTACGAGGCGGCGCACCGCGACGGCCTCACCGGCGCGTTCAACCGCCGTTACTTCGAGGAGCGCCTGACGGCGGAGATCCCCTACTCCGTGCGGCACCGCCGCCCCCTGGCGCTGCTGATGCTGGACTTGGACCACTTCAAGGCGGTCAACGACACCCATGGCCACCCGGTGGGAGACGTGGTGCTCAAGGAGTTTGCCTCGCTCGTGACCAGCATCACGCGCGAGGACGACGTGCTGGTGCGCTACGGCGGCGAGGAGTTCGCCGTGCTCTGCCGGAACACCGACCTGATCAAGGCCTCGATCCTCGGCGAGCGGATCCGCCACGAGGTCGCCGGGTTCCTCTTCGCCGCCGACAGCGTCGGCCTGCGCATCAGCGTGAGCGTGGGCATCGCCGCCCTGCCCGACCCGGAGATCTCCAGCCCGGAGCTGATGGTCAACGCCGCCGACGAGGCCCTGTACCAGGCCAAGGAGCGCGGTCGCAACTGCGTGGTCACCCGCCGCACGAAGTAGGCGGCGCTACTTCCCCCGCCCCTTCTTCTTCTTCTTCTTCCCCTTCGGCGGCTTGCGGCCCAGGCTCGCCTTCTGCGGCCGGGGCACCCGCTGGCCCAGGCGCGGGATCCGCTGCTGACCGGCGCGGTAGAGCACCGAGTAGGCGAACAGGCTGGAGAGCACCCGCTTGGTGTAGCGCCGCGTCTGGTCGTAGGGGATGCGCTCGAGGAGCTCGTCCAGGGGCACGTTGCCCATCTTGCGCACCCAGCGCATCGCCGCGCCCTCTCCGGCGTTGTAGCCCGCGATGGCCAGGGCGGGGTTGCCGCCGAAGGTGCGTCGCAGGAAGCCGAGGTAGGTCGCCCCGAGCTTGATGTTCACCGCGGGGTCGTGCAGGCGACGGCGGTTGACCTCCATGTTGTGCTCGCTCCCCGCACGCGCGGCTGTACGCACGAGGAGCTGCATCAACCCCACCGCGTTGGCCCACGACTCGATGGTCGGGGAGAATCCGCTCTCCTCCCGCATCACCGACCAGACCAGCTCGCGGGGCACGCCGGAGCGCCGGGCGCTGGCCACCACGATGGGTCGGTAGGCCTGGGGGTAGGCGATGCGCCAGCGCCGGTAGTCCTCCTCGAGCGGGTAGCTCCGCCGGTAGCCGTGGTCCAGGCTCCGCGGGACCTGGTGCGAGCGATCCCAGAGGCCGGCCCGGTCGAACAGGACCGCCGTGAGCCACAGATCGTCCCGCTCCACCCCGCGACGAATACCCAGCCCGAGCCGCGCGAGCTCCGCCGCTGCCTCGTCGCCAAAACCGAGCCGCGCGAGCTCCACCGCCCGCAGGAAGCCAGGCCGGAGGAAGAGCGCGCGGGGCTTGAAGCGCCAGGCACCGGCGTTCTTGCCCACCGGGGCGATCAGCTCGCCGTAGATCCTGCGGTAGAGCCGGGTGTGCGCCCGCCCCTCGCGCAGGCGGTTGAAGGAGAGCAGCGCGTAGTAGGAGAGCGGATACTCGCGGATGCAGCGCACGTAGTGCTCACCCGCCTCCTTCGGCTTCTTCTTCTGGTCGAGGATCCGCGCCTTCCAGTACAGCGCCTGGCCGTGGGCGTAGTAGTAGCGCGCGGGCCCGAGCTGGTCGATGGTGCGATCGAGGTGGCGCAGCGCCTCGTCCCAGTCCCGCTTGACGATGGCGGCGCGGGCCAGGCGCCACAGCGCCTCGCGTCGCATGTCCCCGCGGGGGTAGCGGTCGGGGAGGCTCTGGAGCAGGGACGCGGCCTGCTTGGTGTCGCCCTTCGTCTCCGCCGCTTCGGCGGCCCAGAGGCGCGCGTCGTCCGCGTAGCTGTGCCCGGCGAACGCCTTCTCCAGCTCGGCGAAGCGGGCGATGGCCTGGTCGAACTTGTGCGCCCGCATCAACCCCTTGGCGCCGTTGTAGAGGCTCTTCACCGTCAAGTCGCGCTCGTTCGCCTTGCGGCAGGCCTGCGCCGCGGCGGCGAAGAGCGGGGCCGCCCGGGCGCGCTCTCGCTGGCGGAACACGGTCTGGGCCAGGTAGTAGCTCGCCTTGCAGCGAAGCTTGTCCGAGAGCTTGCGCTTGAGCAGGGCGGCGAAGGCGGGCTCGGCCTTCTCGTGGCGCACCTTGAGGTAGTACGCCCGGGCCTGCGCGTAGCGCTCCCAGTCGTCGAGCGCCGCCTTCTCGGCGCCTCCCTTGACCTGCCTCGCCAGGGCTGCGAGGCGCTGCCCGGCCTCGGCTGCCCGGCGCCACAGGGGCCTCTTGACGGTCACCGTCTTGTAGTGCCCGAGGGCCTCGGCGAGGATCGCGTCCCGGGCCTCCCCCTTCGCCTCCTTGGCCAGCTCCTCGAGCGCCTGGGCGATGCGGAAGTGCGCCCGCGCGGCCTGTTTGCCGCCGGGGTAGCGGCCGAGGAAAGCCCTCCAGATCTTGACCACCTCGGCGTGCCGGCCCAGGGCCCGCAGGGCGTCGGCGCGCACCAGCTCGGCGTCGCGGGAGAGCGGCGAGGCCGGGGCGACCTGGGCCGCCAGGCGCTCGGCGCGGGCGAACTGCTTCAGCTTGTAGCGGCAACGGGCGCCGTGGAAGCGGTGGTAGTCCACCAGGAGGGGGTAGCGCTTGACCAGCCCGTCGAACAGGCCGGAGGCCGGGCCGTACTGCCTGGCCTCGAGGAGCGCGTAGGCCAGGAGCAGCTCGGCCTGGACCCGGGCCGGTGCCTTCCGGCGCCCGAGGTAGCGTCGGAGCAGCTTCGCGGCCTCCTCGGGCCTGCCGGCGACGAGCGCCTCCCTGGCCCGGGCGCCGAGCCCGGTGCCCAGGTACGGCGTGAGCCACTCGTTCTTGAAGCGCCCGAGAGCAGCTTTCTTGGCCTGGGTGTCCGTGGACGGCGGCTCGCCCCGGGCGGGCAGGCCGAGGAGCAGAATCACGGTCAATACCAGGCTGCGTCGCGCCATGACATCTCTTGGTACGTAACGGTTCGCTTCACTTTGGCCCACGTGGCGGGGAGGGTCAAAGAAAGTCGCCGCCTACATTGCGTGGTACGCCGAGAGAATGACGCGCCTGCGGCTTCTGCCGCGTTGTGCTCCGCGTGTTCCGCCGACCTCGTGAGCGCCCGGGACTATTGACATCCCGCCGGAGCGTCGGTACCACCGCGTCACTGAAGGGAGGTGCGAGATGGCAAGGAGGATCTGGCTGCTGGCGCTCGCGCTGGCGGCCGCGAGCTGCGGCGGCGGCAACATCTGCTCCAAGGCATGCAAGAAGGCCGCGCTCTGCTTCGGCGGCGAGGGTGGCGTGCCCGGTGCGAGCTTCACCTGCCCGTTCAGCGCGGCGTGCACGCCCGCAGAGGAGTGCCAGGCCAAGTGCCTGAACAACGCCTCGTGCGACGCCCTGACCGGCAAGGACCCGCAGGGAGCGAGCTCGTACAAGAGCTGCCTCGGGGCCTGCGTCAACGTCGCCCCGGACACCGGTCCCCCGCCCGACGGCGGGCCGCCTGACAGCTACGTGATCCCCGACGCCTACGTCCCACCCGATCTCTACGTGCTGCCCGACTACTACACGCCGCCCGATCAGTATGTCCCGCCGCCCGACACTGGCCCGACGAGCTGCAGCCTGAGCGTGCTGGGCAAGCCCTGCACCTCCAGCGGCGGCGAGTGCGGGAGCTACCACACCTGCCTGCTGACCTCGACCAGCGCCGGCTTCTGCAGCTGCGACTGCACCATGGACAACCCCCAGACCTCGGCCAACGAGGACACCTGCCCCGGCGCGAGCAGCGGCGCCGTCGCCTGCGGCGCCGTGGAGCTCTCCTCGGGCGGCTACCAGGCCCTGTGCCTCAAGACCTGCACGCCGCAGATCGGCACCAACCCCTGCGGCGCGAACGGCCACTGCCTGCCCGCGAGCGGCGCCTACGTCGGCGTGCCCGACATCGCGGTCTGTCTGTTCCAGGGCTGCACCAGCAACGCCGACTGTCCGGCGACCACCGGCGTCCCCTGCGTGACCACCGGCGCCGGCTGTCCGTCGGGGCAGACCTGCGCCGCGCTGGCCAGCACGGGGACCGCCGGGATCTGCGTCACCGACGGGATCTGCGACGTGGCGAGCGGCATCTGCAACGGTCACACCCAGAGCAGCGCCACGGCCAAGGTCGGAGACCCCTGCGCCGGCGACGTGCAGTGCGGGAGCAAGATGCGCTGTTTGATCGAGTTCGACGAGCAGACCTTCCTCTCGGGCCCCGGCGGCACCTGCAGCACCGACGCGGACTGCTGCACCGGGGGCACCTGCTCCGGCGGCACCTGCTCCGGCGGCACCTGTGTCACCTGGCGGCGCAACGGCTACTGCGCCATCAGCAACTGCCAGTTCCCGAGCCTCCCCGGCTTCGCCTGCCCGGCGGGATCGAGCTGCAACACGCTCTACATCGGCGGCATGTGCCAGAAGGACTGCACCCTCACCGACGCCGGCTCCTGCCGCGGCTTCACCGGTGACCAGTACGGCGACTACGAGTGCCGGGCCTGGAACAACCCCGGCTTCACCAGCACCCCGGTCTGTGACTTCGGCAACACCCAGACCTGCGCCGACATGCAGGACCTCGGCCTGACCTGCGACCAGCTCGGCACGACCGGCAACACGACCAACATGCAGTGCCGCAACCTGCAGGGGGCGCCGCGGACCAGCACCGCGGCCTCCGACGGCTTCTGCCTCGACGACACCTCCTCCGGCCCGCTGCCCTAGCGCTCCACGGTCACCGAGGGGCGCACGAAGAGCAGGTAGTAGAGCAGGGCGCTCGCCGCGCTGATCCCCGCCGTGGAGAGCAGCGCCGTGGTCGCGTGGTGCAGGCCCAGGCCGCAGAGGTCGTTGGCCGACCCCCCGCCGGTGGTGTCGACCATGTTGGCGAAGATCGGCTGTCCGTCCGCGGTGCAGGCGCCGACGGCGAGCCTCCCCGTGGGCCGGTCGTTGGCGTCGCGCTCCTCGACCACGATGTTGCTCAACTCCTTGTCCCGGTCCAGGGCGGCGACGCCGGTGATCATGCCCACGAGGCCGGCCACACCGGCCACGGCCAGCAGGGTCCAGACCGGCCAGCTGCGGCGGCCGAGCTTGACCCGCGCCGAGAGGCGCTCCCCGGCGCCGAGCTCGAGCGCCGAGTCCCAGCCCCGGCGATCGGGGTGTCGCAGCCCCAGCCGCGCGCGCCCCGCCGGGACCGGCACGTCCGCGAGCGGCGTCCGGCCGAGCGCGATCTTGCCGTCGAGCAGGAGGGTGGCCCCGCCGGGCTCGCTGCGCATCGAGAGCAGAGCGCCGCCGCCCAGGCGCGCGGTGATCGCCCCGGGTGACGTGGTGGTGACCTCGACCTCGTCGCGGTGGGGCTTCAGCCCCTTCAGGCGCAGCTCGATACGATGCCGCCCCGGCGTCAGCTGGGCGGTGAGCGGTGTTCGCCCCTCGAGCGGCTTCCCGTCGACGAGGACCCGGGCCCCCGCCGGCGTGCTGCGGACCGGCACCGCACGGGCCAGCCGGGCCTCGAGCACGACCTCGCCCGGGCCGCTGACCTCGAGGGTCTTCTTGTAGGTCGAGAGCCCCGGGCGCTTGACGAAGACGGTCCGCCGGCCCACGGGGAGCCCGGTCTCCAGCGGCGTCTGTCCCAGGGGATCGGCGCCCTCGGCGTCGAGGTGCACCGTGGCCCCCGTCGGGATCGAGGAGACCTTCAGCGTCACCTCCAGGGGCACGCGGAGGCTCACGCGCTGCTTGGGCTTGACCGTCACCGAGCGCGCCACGTCGCGGAAACCGTTCTTCTTGAGGATCACCACGTGGGTGCCGGGCTCGATGGTCCCGGCGAAGGGGGTCTCGCCCACCTGGCCCCCGACCTCCGAGTCGATGTAGACCCTGGCCCCGAGGGGCTTGGTGCGCACGGTGAGCCTGGTATGCGCCACGACGTCGAGGACCTGCACCATCTGCTCGATCTGGGCCCGGTCCTTGGCCTTGGGGAAGCGCTCCAGGTACTCCCGGAAGCGCTTGAGGGCGTCGGCGTGCCAGCGCACCTTGACCAGGGCGTTGGCCAGCCCGCGCAGGAACACCGCGTCCTGGTTCAGGCGGTAGGCCCGCTCGAACACCTCGCGCGCCTTGTGGTACTCGCCGCTGGCGAAGAGCTGGTTGCCCTGCTTGAGCAGGGCCCGCGCCGACTCGGCGCCGGCCGGCGCGGCCGGCGCGCCGAGGGCGATCAGGGTCGCCATGGTCAGCGCGCGCGTCACGGGGCGAACACCCGGAGCCAGTCGATCCAGAGCCAGACGTAGGGCGCCTGGGCCGCGTTGTTGGACAGGGTGAGCTTCACCGTGCCCGGCTCGGCCAGCGGTCCCTTGATCTCGCCCTCCACCGCGAAGGGCGTGCCCTCGTCCGGCACGACGCGGCAGTGGTGGGTCGCGCCCTCGCGCCAGCTCTGGAGGACGAAGCCGCCGTCCAGCGGGTAGGACCCCTTGGACTCGTGGGAGGAGCTCCCCTTGGTGTAGATCCGAGACGTGAGCACGGCGCCGTCGTCCCGGTACGTGAGCGCGCAGAAGCGCCCCAGCGTGCCCGACGCCCCACTGCTGATGGAGCTGTCCGTGGCGTTGACCCCCAGGGTGAGGGACCAGCTCCCCCGCCGCGGAGGTATCACCCGCACCTCGGCCAGGGCATCGGCGTGCAGCCCGGCGGCGGCCTGGGGGTCGACCCAGGCCCAGATCGTGAAGTTCGGGGGAGCGGTCCACTGCAGCAGGCCGCAGGAGCGCACGCCGATGAACAGGTCGTTGTAGGAGCGGCCCCAGCGCTCCTCGTCCATCGCGGCGAAGCTCTCGT
>Ga0316576_10000461_pt1 | contig 19022 bp, 15 predicted proteins | sample S0NA_FD_203075 | JGI IMG/M metagenome (GOLD analysis project Ga0316576, IMG submission 203075) | Rhizosphere microbial communities from salt marsh grasses in Alabama, United States - S0-2_050615r3r5 | ecosystem: Host-associated > Plants > Roots > Rhizosphere | place: USA: Alabama | collected... | reverse complement strand
GGCGGGGAGGCTAGGTCGACGACTTGCGGCCGTACTTCTTGTTGAAGCGCTCGATGCGACCGGCGGAGTCCACCAGCTTCTGCTTGCCGGTGTAGAACGGGTGGCAAGCGGAGCAGATGTCCACCTTGTAGGACTCGCGGGTCGAGTAGGTCTCGACCACGTTGCCGCAGGCGCACTCGATGGTGGCCGGGTGGTACGGTGGGTGGATGTTTTTCCTCATCGATTTCTCCTCTTTGGGCCTCCGGGGCTCGTTCCATGGAGCCCCCTCCGGCCAACCGAGGACCTATAGCGCGCCCAAACGGCCCCGTCAAGTCGCGGTCTTGCAGTTCGGGGCGGATCAGTGAACGAGTCTACTCCAGCTCGATGCAGGTCCCGATCTCGAGCAGCAGGTACTCGAGGATCCGTTCCTGGGGCAGCAGATCCGCGGCCGTGCCGTGGGTGTGGTAGGACGAGAAGACGACCCGCCCGCAGCCCTTGAGGTCGCTGTCCAGGAACTCGAAGCTCGTGGTCAGGGGCCGGATCTCGTTCACACCGGGCGCGAGGGCCTTGCCCGTGACCCAGACCTTGGCCCCCAGCGTGTCGGCGACCTTCTTCTGCACCGCCCAGCCGGTCATGAAGCCCTCGATCTTGACCGTGCCGTCCGGTTGGAGCGCCTTGATCTCCGGCAGGCCGAGCCAGGCCTTGAGGTCGGAGTCCTTGATCGTCCCGGCAGTGCTCGGCATCTGGGTGCCGACCTCGGCGGCGTCCGGCCCCTCGGGCTGGCTCTCCGGCGTCCCGTCCGAGCCCTCGAAGTCGATGAACTCGGGGAACACCTGCTCGACGTAGTCGTAGGAGAAGTCGGTGACGAACAGGCGCCCGCCGGCCCTGATGTAGGCCCGGACCGCGTCGCGGTAGATCGAGTCGGTCCCGGTGATCAGCGACTCGAACTTGGTGCCACAGTTGATCAGGATCATGTGGAACGTGCGCATCAGGCCGGCGTTGCCCAGCAGGGCCTGCATGCTCTGCGCGCCGGTGCCGTAGTCCCGGCCGTTGTAGACCGTAATGTCGCTCGGCGGGACGCCCAGCTTGTCCAGCACCTTCTCCATCTTGTCCCAGGCTCCGCTGACCACGGCGATGCGCGGGATCGAGTCATACTGGCCATACTGCTTGTTCTTGCCCGGCAGGGTGCTCTGCTCCTTGGTCAGGGCCAGGGTGCCGCACGCGGGCACGGTCAGGTTGAGGTAGCGGCGGAAGTAGCCCTTCTGCAGCCCGAGCCAGAAGGGCTTGTTGTTGGGCACGCCCTCGAGCTTGAACGAGCCGTCGGCCTTGCTGTAGACGTTGGCGGAGAACTTGCCCTTCACCGAGCAGGACTCGCACTGCACCGTCTTGGGCAGGGCGAGCAGGCCGAGGGCGACGTGGACCGAGGCGCCGGCCACCGGGTCGACCCCGTTGGGGGCGTAGACCTTGCCGGTGACGCTGGGGGCGGGGTTCGGCGCGCAGGGGTTGACGTAGATGTCGCCGGGCTCGAAGCCGTCGAGCTTCCATGGTGTGCCGTCGGGGATCGCGGCGTCGTGCTGGAAGATGCTCTCGTCAGCGCAGCGGGGCAGCGAAGCGAGGATCAGGCCGGCAGTCACGCACGAGCCCAGCAGCACGATGGCCGACAGCGAGCTGCGTGCGCCAAAAACCTGCCTCATACAGACAAGCTTGCCGCTAACTGCTCATCGAGTCCAGGAACTCCTGGTTGGTCGCGGTCTTGCCCAGCTTGTCCAGCAGGAACTCCATGGAGTCGATGACGTTGAGCGGGTACAGCAGCTGGCGCAGGATCCAGACGCGGTTCAGCACGGCCGCCTGCAGCAGCAGCTCCTCCTTGCGGGTCGAGCTCTTGTTGATGTCGAGGCAGGGGAAGATGCGCTTCTCCATCAGCTTGCGGTCGAGGTGGATCTCGGAGTTGCCGGTGCCCTTGAACTCCTCGAAGATCACCTCGTCCATGCGGGAGCCGGTGTCCACCAGCGCGGTGCCGATGATCGTCAGGCTGCCGCCCTCCTCGATGTTGCGCGCCGCGCCGAAGAAGCGCTTCGGCTTGTGCAGGGCGTTGGAGTCCACACCACCGGAGAGGATCTTGCCCGAGGGCGGGACCACGGTGTTGTAGGCCCGCGCCAGGCGGGTGATCGAGTCGAGCAGGATGACAACGTCCCTCTTGTGCTCCACCAGGCGCTTGGCCTTCTCGATCACCATCTCGGCGACCTGGACGTGGCGCGAGGCCGGCTCGTCGAAGGTCGAGCTGATCACCTCGCCCTCCACCGAGCGCTGCATGTCGGTGACCTCCTCCGGGCGCTCGTCGATGAGCAGCACGATGAGGATCACCTCGGGCTGGTTCGCCGTGATCGCGTTGGCGATGTTCTGCAGCAGAACCGTCTTGCCCGCGCGGGGCGGCGAGACGATCAGGCAGCGTTGCCCCTTGCCGATGGGGCAGAGCAGGTCGATGATCCGCGTCGAGAAGTTCTTGGCCTCGAACTCCAGGCGGAGCTTCTCGTTGGGGTAGAGCGGCGTGAGGTTGTCGAAGAGGATCTTCTCGCGCGAGACCGAGGGATCCTCCATGTTGATGTTCTCCACCTTGAGCAGGGCGAAGTAGCGCTCGGAGTCCTTGGGCGGCCTGATCTGGCCGCTCACCGTGTCCCCGGTGCGCAGGGCGAAGCGGCGGATCTGCGAGGGCGAGACGTAGATGTCGTCGGGGCCGGGCAGGTAGTTGTAGTCAGGAGCGCGGAGGAAGCCGAAGCCGTCTGGAAGCGTCTCGAGCACCCCCTCCCCGTAGATCTCGCCCTTCTTCTCGGCCTGCGCCTGGAGGATGGCGAAGATCAGCTCCTGCCGCCGCATGTTGGAGGCGCCCTCGATGCTGAACTCGTGGGCCTTGTGGGTCAGGTCCTTGATGTTCATCCGCTTGAGCTCGTTAAGGTTCATGACTCTCCTCGACTGCCCCCTCGGGGGGATGTGTTCCAGCGCAGGATGCACCGGAAGGTGGGTCGCCGTTTCTCTTTTTTTGGTGGAGCTAGTGTTCTGTTGTTTCGGGTGTTCAGCTGGCGAGTTTGGGGTCCCCGGGGGGACTCAGGCCACCCGGGGCTGAATTACTGGCGAAAAGGTAGCCGTAGCACCTACGTCTGTCAAGAGGGGGGGGCGTCATGTCAAGTTATCGAAAAAACATGAAACTCACCCTTGGGAGCCTCCCAGCGCTCCTCCACCGCCTCCACCCTGGCGCCCGGGGAGCCCCGGTGGCACCAGGCCAGAAGCTGCCGCAGCGCGTCTTCTGGCCCCTCGGCCACCGCCTCCACCGATCCATCGGCCCGGTTGCGGACCCAGCCCCTGAGGCCGAGGCGCTGTGCCTCCTGCCGGGTGTGGGCGCGAAAGAACACCCCCTGGACCAGCCCGGTTATCTGCAGGTGAAGCCGCTTCATGGGCGGGAAGGTATCAGGGTTTGCTCCCCACAGAGCGGTTTTTTTGCCCCCACCGACCGGCCCGGTAGGATGGGATCATGCGCAGAACGTCCCCCAGAACCAGTCCATCACTGTTCAACAGGCCCATGGAGCGCCGGATCCGCCGGCGGGAGAGCTGCCGGGCGCCGGTAAGAGTCTACGCGACCCCCGACACGCCCGAGGACTCGTTCATCCTGGAGTCAACGGACGTCACCCCGGATGGGGTGTTCCTGCACACGGACCTGCTCTTCCCCGTCGGCGAGTGGCTGGACCTCGAGTTTGAGGTCCCGGGTCGTCTGACCCCGATCAGGGGTCGCGGCCGGGTGATCCGGGTCGACGGAGGGGCGGAGCCGCCGGGGCCGGGCGTGGCGTTGCGCCTCAAGGGTCTGTCTGCCGAGGAGCAGGCGGCGATCTGCCGCCTGGGCTCCACCGCCTGGCGGACCTGACACGCGGCCGCGGCCGCCAGCCACCGTGCCTCCCGTCGATCAGACAGTCTTTCATCACGTCCAGGAGCGCTTCGCCACACGGGCCCGGGCGCTGTTCTACGCCCGCCTGGCGCTGATGGCCGTCGTGCTCGCCGCCCTCGTCGTGCCCGCCTGGCGCGTCTCCATGGGGCTCTCTCTTCCGGAGGGGGCCTACTGGTACCTGCTGGTCCTCGCCTACCACGTGGGGAGCTACCTCTGGGTCGGCCGGAGCTACGCCCGGGCCGTGGTCTTCGCCACGCTGTGCCTCGACCTGCTCGCCAACCTCTACCTCGTGGCGGCGAGCGGTGGAATCAAGAGCCCGTTGATGCCGACGCAGCTGGTCTTCACCATGCTGTTCGCCCTGCTCTACCCCACGCCGCTGGCGATCATTCCCCCGCTGTTGATCCTGCCGGTGGTGGCCAAGATAGATCAGATCCTCGGCACCCAGACCCTGCCTGGCGACCTCCTGCTGCTGCTCTGGTACACCGCGCTGAACATCACCGTGGTCTACGTGGTGGTCTACCTTGAGGGGCGCGAGCGCGGCGCGTTTCAGGAGGTCGTGCGGCTCCAGCGCGAGCGGAGGGAGGCGGCGCTCGATTCCGAGCGCACCCGCATCGCGCGTGAGATCCACGACTCCGTCGGCGCGGCCCTCTCGGGGGTGATGTTGCAGGCGGAGTACCTGCTCTCCCACGTGAGGCAGGGTGAGACGCATGACGAGCTCGAGGAGCTGCGCGAGTCGGCCGCCGAGGGGATGGAGGAGCTGCGCCGTGCGGTCTCCATCATGCGCCACGAGTTCCACCTGGTCACCTCGGTCACCGAGTACGTCAGCGCCTTCGGGGCCCGGCAGCGGATCGAGACCACCTGCGAGGTCAGGGGGCTGGAGCAGGACCTGGATCCCGAGCGACAGCTCGTGCTCTTTCGCATCCTTCAGGAGGCCCTGGCCAACGTCGCCCGCCACGCCGGGGCGAGCCGGGTCGAGGTCGAGCTGAGCTTCCACGAGGGGCGGACCAGGCTGGCGGTGCGCGACGACGGCCGCGGCTTCGAGCCGGAGAAGGTCGTCGCCGGTCACTATGGCCTGCGCAACATGAGCGAGCGAGCCTCGAAGGCCGGCGGGATCCTCGAGATCGACAGCGCGCCGGGGCGCGGCTCGAGGATCACCGTGGTGCTCCCCATCCCGGGCGCCCCCCCGGTGCTGTAGCCGCGACGCCCGCTGACGGGTGGGCAGAACAATCGCGGGTTTACAACCGCTCGGGCGGTGGATTATACATGGGTGCCCTCACTCTCCCGTCCGAGCGGAGCACCGGATGCTGAAAGATGGCCAAGCGCAGTGGGAAGAACGCCTCGTCCACTACCTCTATGTCCAGGATCTGCTCCTGGACAGCCGCGTGCTGGAGATCGGCGCCGGCAACGGCGGCGGCGCCGATTTCCTCGCCGGCTACGCCCGGCAGGTGACCCTGCTCGACCCCGTGGCCGAGAAGCTGTCCCGGTACCAACAGTCCCACCAGCACGCGAACCTGGAGTGCGTCGTCGGCGAGCCGGATCGCCTCCAGTTCGACGACCATCGCTTCGACATCGTCCTGGTTCCGGAGCTCCAGCGCTGGTTCACGCGGGGGGGGCTGCTCTCGGAGATCCGGCGCGTGCTGGCCCCCAAGGGCATCGTGGTCTTCTCCGTCAAGAGCTCGGATCGGGCGGGCGCGCCGCCCTCGGGCATGGGCTTCGCCGACCTCGAGGAGTACCTGTCACAGAGCTTCGAGCACGTCAGGATCATGGGGACGATCCCGTTTCACGGCGTGACGGTCGCCGACTTCGATCCGGAAGGAGAGCTGGAGCCCCAGCTCGACTGTAGCCTGGTCCCGGAGGACGAGGAGCCCGAGAGCTACCTCGCGCTCTGCGGACGGCAGCCCATCGTCTCCCCGGGCTACAGCGTGGTGCAGGTGCCAGGGGCCTCCGAGGTGCTCGGGGTGCCCGCCGGGCTCTCCCGCTTGCTGGCCAGCATGGCCGAGGCCGAGGGCGTGCCCGAGGCGGGGCAGCTCGCCCTGGTGACCCAGCTCCTGGACCGGGAGGTGAAGCGGGTCGCCGCGCTGGAGCAGCGTCTGGACCAGGCTCGCGGGCAGCAGGAGGAGGCCGCTCGACGGCACCTCGAGGAGCGCGGCAAGTTCGAGGTCGAGCGCGTGCGGGCTGACGGGCTCGACCGGCAGCTCACCGACTGCCAGCGTGGGGCCGAGGAGCTGCGCCAGCGCGCCGAGGGGGCGGAGCGGCGCTGCGACTCGCTGATGATCCGCATCGAGCAAGGATCCGCGGAGCTGTCCACTCTGCACCACCGGATGGCGGAGCTGCAGGGGCTGCGCCAGGCGGACCAGTGGCACATCGACGAGCTGGTGGGCAAGCTCCGCAAGCACGAGAAGGGCGAGCTCGGGGCCGCGGGGGATCCGCGGGAGTCGGAGCGGGCGCGGGCACGGATCGTCAAGCTGGAGCGGGAGCTCGAGCAGCTGCGTCACGCCGGAGAGCCGGAGGCGGCGCTGCGACAGCGCGTGGAGGAGGCCGAGGCGCGTTCGGTGGCCGCCCAGCAGGAGGCCGCCGCCGCCGAGCAGCGGGCGCGCAAGGCCGACAGCCGGGCCGGCAAGGCCGAGCAGCGCATCCGAGAGCTGGAGCGGCAGTCCGAGGAGCAGCTGCAGGAGAAGGCCGAGCTCGAGAAGGAGCTGATGCGCTCGGAGTCGAGGGTCACCGAGAACGCACGGCGGGCGACCAACGCCGAGTCGAAGATCGTGCAGATGGAGGTGCGCCTCAAACGCGCCGAGTCCGAGGCGGCGACGCTGAGCAAGTGGGCCGAGGAGCTGCGCGAGGAGCTGAAACGGGCCCAGGGGAAGTCGTCGGCGGTGCCCCCGACGCCGGAGCCCGAGGTGGCCGCGCTCCGCAACGAGCTGAGAGACGCCCGCGCCCGGGTCTCCGCCCTGGAGGAGCGCTGCGACGCGCTGATGCGCGAGGTGGAGGAGACGCGGGCCGCGCTGGCCGACCGCGAGGCGCGGCTGGAGGAGGCCCTCGGGGCCGCGGACCGCGGGATGTTCGACGAGATCGTCAAGCTGCGGCGCGAGAACATCGAGGTCACCGCGCTGCGCGAGCAGCTCAAGCGCAGCGAGCGGGAGCTCGCCCGCGCCGAGGACCAGCTGCGCGACGCGGAGCAGGCCGAGGCCGAGCTCGGCCGCACGCGGCGGGAGCTGATGGAGCTCAAGCGCCGGGTGACCGACATCGACGCGGCGTCCGAGGAGCTGGAGCAGCTGCGCATGCAGGCGGTGCACCGCGCGGACGCGGAGCGCGAGATCGAGCGGCTGCGGCAGGAGCTCGAGGAGGCCCGCATCGAGCTCACGCGTTGCCACGAGGAGGCCCGCGTCGGCTCGGCGCTGCCCGACGAGGCTGGCTGGACCGGCTGGGACGAGGAGGAGGACGAGGGGGATGAGCCCGAGGGCTACGTCGGGGCGGAGATGCCCGACGAGCCGACCTCCGACGACGACGACGAGGGCGGCTGGAGCATGGCGGAGCGGGTCCGGGTCCAGGAACGGCAGATCGAGGCGCTGCTCGAGGGCGCGACCCTGCACCGCGCGGAGATGGAGCGCTCGCTCGCTCAGATCGCCGAGATGGACGCCCTGGCGCAGGAGCTCCAGGGCGAGCAGCGCGCCCTGGAGCAGCGGCTGGCCGACTGCGACAGGCGCCGCGGCGCTGACCAGCAGGTCGTGGCCCAGCTCAAGGAGGAGAACACGCGGCTCGCCCGGGACCTGGCCCGGGTGCAGGGCGAGCTGCGGCGTTGCCACGAGGAGCAGTCACGGCTCGAGGCGGCGCCTCCCGCGGCTGAGCCCCGCGTGGCGGGGCCGGAGCCGGCGCTCCGCGATGACCTGGACCGCGAGGTCCGCATGCGACAGAAGCTGCAGGAGGACCTGGAGCAGCGCCTGGCCGAGCTGGACGAGCTGCGGCGCGAGCTTCGCTCCAAGGACCAGGCGATGGATCGCCTGCGCTCCGAGGACACCGAGCACCGCGCCGAGCTGCGGGAGCTGCGCCGGCAGGCGCGCGACCTGGAGCGCGAGGCCCAGGCCTGTCGCGAGCAGCTCGGTCAGCGCGAGGCCGAGATCTCGAGGCTGACGCGGGAGATCCAGGCCGAGGCGACGCGTCCCCTCGACTCCGCCGCGGGCGAGCTGTCTCGCCGCCTCGCGGCAGAGGAGAAGGCGCGCGTCGACGCGGAGGGGGAGCGGAGCCGGTGCCAGGGGCAGCTCGAGCGGCTGCGGCGCCAGCTCGCGGCCGCCGAGGAGCAGATCGCCTGCCTGGAGCAGGACCTGTCCCGGCGCCGGGGCGCGCTGGACGCCCTCGACCCGGCCGACGAGCCCGGGGACGAGGGCGACACACCGCCCGAGGCGACCTGAAGGGACCGACCGGGCCCTACCTCGATCACCCGCAGCGCCAGGCCCTGGTGGCGGGATCCGCCGCGCTCGCGTCGGCTGGTGCGAAGCGTGGCCGAGACGCTGCTGGACCTCGTACCGGGGCGGCTGGGGCTGGCCGCGAGGCGCGCGTGGTACCGGCGAGACGGGTGAGCGGATCTTCTTGGGCTGCGCCCGCCGCGGTGCTAAACAACCCCCTGACGAGACAAGGAGCGGACATGTTTGGAGGAGCGATCACCGCGCTGGCCACGCCGATGCGCGGCGGGGAAGTGGACATCGAGGGGCTCAGGGAGCTCGTGGAGCGGCAGATCGGCGAGGGGATCGACGGGCTGGTCCCCTGCGGCACCACCGGCGAGGCCTCGACCCTGAGCCCCGAGGAGCGCGCACGGGTCATCCGCGCCACCGTGGAGCAGGCGGCGGGGCGAGTGCCGGTCATCGCCGGCGCCGGCGCGAACAGCACGCGGGCGGCGGTGGAGGGCAGCCGGCTGGCCAAGGAGGCGGGGGCCGACGCCCTGCTCCACGTCACACCCTACTACAACAAGCCGACGGGCGCCGGGCTGGTCGATCACTTCCGCGCGGTGGCCGGAGCCACCGACCTGCCGGTCATCGCCTACAACGTCCCCGGCCGCACGGGCTGCGACATGCTGCCCGAGACCGTGGCCCGCATCGCCCAGATCCCCAACGTCGTCGGCATCAAGGAGGCCACCGGCTCCATCGTCCGCGGCCAGCAGGTCATCGCCGCCTGCCCCGCGGACTTCATCGTGCTCTCGGGCGACGACTTAACCGCGCTCGCGTTGACCGCCGTCGGAGGCAAGGGCGTCATCTCCGTGGTCTCCAACCTGGCGCCGGGGCAGATGTCGAACATGATCCGCTGGGCCCGGGAGGGGCGGCTGGAGGAGGCCCGGCTGGTCAACTACCGGCTGCTCAAGCTGATGGAGCTGTTGTTCATCGAGTCGAGCCCGATCCCGCTCAAGGCCGCGCTGTCCCTCCTGGGGATCGGCGAGAACGAGCTGCGCCTGCCGCTGGTGCCCCTCGGCGGCGAGAAGCTCGAGCTCTTGCGCGCCGAGCTGAGGGCCCTGGGGCTGCTCTCGTGAGCGGCGTCGGCGTCGCCATCCCGGGCTGCGCCGGCCGGATGGGCCGCGCGCTGGTCCAGGCCGTGGCGGCCACCGAGGGGCTCGCGCTCTCCGGCGCCTCCGAGGCGCCGGGCTCGCCGCTCCTCGGCCAGGACGCGGGCCAGGTCGCCGGCTTGCCGCCCCTCGGGGTCACGGTGACCGCCGATCCCGCGCGTCTGCTCGAGGGGGCCGGCGGGGTCATCGACTTCACCCTGCCCGGGCCCACCATCGAGCTCGCGGGCCGCGCCGCCGCGCGCTCGCTGCCGATGGTCGTCGGCACAACGGGCCTGGACGAGGTCCAGCTCGCCGCGCTGCAGGCCGCGGCGGAGCGCATCCCGATCGTCTTCGCCCCCAACATGAGCGTTGGGGTCAACGTGCTGCTGCGCCTCGTCGAGGAGGCGGCGCGCCTTCTCGGGCCAAACTACGATCTCGAGATCGTCGAGGCGCACCACGGCCGCAAGGTCGACGCCCCCTCGGGCACGGCCCTCGCCCTGGCCCGGGCCCTGGCCGCGGGCACGGCGGAGCAGGGCAGCCTCGACGAGCGCGCCTGCTACGCGCGACAGGGCCAGATCGGCGCCCGGCCCCCGGGACAGATCGGGATCCAGACCGTGCGCGGCGGCGACGTGGTCGGCGAGCACACCGTGCTCTACCTCGGCGACGGCGAGCGGCTCGAGCTCGGCCACCGCGCCTCGAGCCGCCAGACCTTCGCCCGCGGCGCGGTCCGCGCCCTGCGCTGGGCCATCGGCCGCGCCCCCGGGCTCTACTCCATGCGGGACGTGCTGGGCCTCGACTGAGGACCGCCGCCCGCCGCTCAGCCCCCCAGCCCAATGGGCCGGCAGTGCGTGATCGAGACGAATTCCCCCTCGCCGAGCAGGCCCACCGCCGCCCCGACGAGGGAGGCCCCCCGGGGGGGCGTGATCACCGCCTCGCCGGAGGCGGTGGTCAGCTCCAGGTCGGTGGGGCGGCTCTTCGGCCCGATGGGAAAGGCGACGACCCGCAGGACGAGCCGCCCATCCTCGCCGAGGACCAGCGCGGCCCGGGCCCGGCCCTCGTCGGTGACGCGCCAGCGGCAGGTCAGCTCGCCCGCCTCGGCCGCGTGCAGGGAGACATGGTCGTCGGTCTCGCCCCCGGCGAGCGCCCCCTCCCTGCGGCGCTGGACATCGGCCAGCCCGGCGGTCAGGCGCGGGTCGTCCGGGCTCTCCGAGAGCAGGCGGCGCAGGATCTGCTCGGCCTGGTCGAGCTTGCCCTGCTCCATGTAGAGCCGCGCCACCGTGGCCGTCGCGATGGGGGGGACCGGCGTCGTGGGCAAGTCAGCACCCCGAGGCGCAGGAGGTGCAGACGCTGAGCACCGGGTCGCACTTCATCTTGTCGGTGTACTTGCCGATGTAGCAGTCGGTGTCGTCCATGCAGCGCCGGGTGCAGTAGCCCTGCTGGTGGCAGACCAGGCTCACCCCGCCCGGGATCCAGGCGTGGGTCAGGCTGGCGCAGTCCGGGTCCTTCGTGCAGGTGTCGGCGCAGTAGCTCACGCCGAGGCCGCGCTCCTTGAAGCACTTCTGCGGGCAGTTCTCGTCGGTGGCCATCGAGTTGTTGCACTCGGTGATGCCGCCGAAGTCGGGCAGGTCGAAGCTCATCGAGCCGTCCGCGGCGGGGCCGTCGTCGTCGCTGCAACCCGGCGCGACAAGCAGGCAGAGGATCACGAGGGCGAGGCGCATGATCGGTCTCCTAGTCGCTCTTCTCCGGGGGATCGGTGATGATCTCGATGCTGCAGTAGTCGTCCTCATCGGACGGCTTCGGTGCCGCGGCGGCATTCGGGGCCGCGGCCTCCGGCGGCTCGGCGGCCTTTGGCACAACGGCCCTCGGCGGTGGCTCGACGTTCGGCGGCCCGGCGGGGTTCGGCGGCTCCGCGGCCTGCGTGTCCACCGGCTGCACCTCGACCTTGTGCGGGGCGGCGGTGGAGATCGGCTTCACCGTGGCCTCGTCGAGCTCGACGGGCTCGGCCGAGTCGACCAGCGCCGCCTGCCGCTGCGTGTCGTCGTCGATCGGCGGCGTCGGGCCGACGCCGACGAGGGTGCGCGAGGAGGCGACGTGGCGCTCGACCACGTTGGTCGCTGAGAGGGGGGCGTCGGAGATCTCGGTGTCGTCGTCGCCAAGCTCGTCCTCGTCGGGCACCCCGAGCAGGCGGCCCGGCGTGAGCTCGCTTTGCTTCGTGTTGTCCAGGGCGGGCGCGCCGGCGAAGATGTCGGTGGGCTCCTCATCCTCGGCCGTTGGCTCCGGGCGCATGTGGAGGATCTTCCGGTCGGCTTGCCGGGTCTTGAGCTCGTCCTCGCCGATGTCGCCGTCGATGGACTCGGGAGCGAGAGGGCTGGAGATGGGCAGCGGGGCCGGCGGGCGGGCCAGCGGAGGCCGGGTCAGGGCCGGAGCTGGCGCAGGGGCCGGCTCGGGGGCCAGCGGCTCGAGGCTGATCGTCCAGGGCAGCGGCTCGGCGACCGCCGGCCGCAGCTCGTCCCACAGGGCGCGCACAGAGGGGTACCGCTGCTCCCGGTCCCAGGCCATCGCCCGCAGCACGACCCGGTCCAGCTCCGGGGCGAGGGGGGTCAACTCGGAGGGGGGGCGCGCCCGCGGGGCGGCCTTGCCCTCGAAGGCCGCGAGCAGCGCCTGCGCCGGGTAGGGCGGCTTGCCGGTGAGCAGCTCGTAGAGGATGACGCCGAGGGAGTAGATGTCCGCCCGGGCGTCGATCCCGTCGCCCATGCTGTGCTCCGGCGCCATGTAGACCGGGGTGCCCACCAGGGTCGCGACGTCGGTCTCGCTCTCGCCCTGGCCCTTGAGCTTGGCCATGCCGAAGTCCTGGATCTTGACGAAGGGCCGGGGGGGGCGCCGCAGGACGACGATGTTCTCCGGCTTCAGATCGCGGTGGATGAAGCTCGCGGCGTGGACCGCGTCAAGGGCGTCACAGATCTGCTCGAAGAGGGGCAGTAGCTCCCCGGGCTGCAGCCGCTTCTGGCGACGCAGGATGTCGTGGAGCCCGAGACCCTCGAGCAACCCCATGACCAGGTAGTTGCGGCCGTCCGACAGCTCGCCGATGGAGAGGACGTCGACGATGTTGTGGTGCCCGATCTCGTTGACGGCGCGGGCCTCCATCACGAAGCGGGAGACCGCCCGGTGGTCCTCGGCGTAGCGCTGGTGCAGGACCCGGATCGCGACCCGCTTGCGGATCAGGGGGTGGATCGCGGCGTAGGTCGTGCCCATGTCGTTCTCGGCCAGCGGCCCCTCGATGCGGTACTCCCCGACCATCAGCCCGGACGAGAGGGCGGTCTCGGTCGCCAGCGGCTCGCCGTCGTCCGTTTGACCGGGCTCGAGGATCAGCGAGGTGCGGCTGCGTACGATGAGCGGCAGGTTGTCCTTGGGGCAGACCTCGATGGCCTCCTCGTAGACGGTCCGGCAGCCCGGGCAGATCAGCACGCTCACGGAACGACTGTATCGCAGGTCAACGGGGGCTGTGAATAGCTGGTTGAGGCCTATCCGGCAGCGGCGATCCGCGGCAGGACGAGGGCCGGCTCCCGCAGCAGCTCGCGGGCGTCGGCGATGTCGGAGTGGATCGCCGCGACCAGCTCGTCGACGGAGGTGAAGCGCTGCTCGTCGCGCAGGCGCTGGGTGAAGTAGACGCCCAGGCGCTTGTCGTACAGGTCGCCCTCGAAGTCGAGCAGGTGCGCCTCGAGGGTCATCACCGCGGCCTTCTCGAAGGTCGGGTTGGTGCCGATGTTGATCACCGACTTGAGCACCTGACCGTCCGGCAGGCGGGCCCAGCCGGCGTAGACCCCGCGCTTGGGCAGCACCTCGTTGACCGGGTCGACGTTGGCGGTGGGGATGCCGATCGTCCGCCCGCGGCGCTTGCCCGGGACCACCTGCCCCTCGACGAGGTAGTCTCTGCCGAGGAGCAGCGACGCGCCGCCCACGCGCCCGAGGAGGATGAACTCGCGGATCTTGGTGCTGGAGACCGCGATGGAGGAGACCCGCACCGTGCTGATCCCGTGGCCCTGGAAGCCGAGCTCGTCACCCAGCTCCTCCAGCGTGCTCAGGCCCCCGGCCTTCCTGGCGCCGAAGCGGAAGCCGTGTCCGACGATCACGTGGCTCGCGGCCAGGCACCCGGCGAGGATCTCTCGAGCGAAGGCCTCGGGGCTGAGCGCGGCGAACTCGCGGTCAAAGGGCTCGACGACCACCGCGTCCAGGCCGCAGTCGGCGAGCCGGGCGAGCTTCTGCTCCTGGGTCGTGATCAGCGGGGGCGCCAGGTCGGGGTTGAACAGGCGCGCGGGGTGGGGCCAGAAGGTGAGGGCGACGACCTCGCCCCGGGGGCCGGCGAGCTCCCGGGCCCGGGCGAACAGCTCCTGGTGCCCGCGGTGTACGCCGTCGAAGTTCCCGACGGCGACCGCCGGGGATCGGAGCTTGCCCGCCGCTTCGCGGCTGGATGAGAAGACGCGCATGCAGGGTTGATGTAGCAGGGCAGCGGGGGGGGCGCAATAGCCGGCGCGCCGGACCGCTACTGCAGGTCCGCGCAGGACACGCCCTTGATCAGGGTCGTGTTGTTCTCCTCCTCGCACTCGGTGGTCCCGCCCTTGCCGGTCCCGTCGTCGTCGGCCACGGCGTAGACGTCGGTGGGGCTGCCCACCGGCGCTCCGTTCCAGAGACAGGTCAGATCCTCGCACTGACCCGGGTCGAGCTGGGCCGTGCTCTTGGCCGTGCAGATCACCTTCCCGCTCGCCGGCGCCCCGTTGTAGAAGGTCACCGGCACGCCCGCCGCCACCGGCTGGGTGCCGCGGTTGCACAGCTTGACCTTGAGGGTCATGTTGCCCTCCTTGTCGCAGGTCAGCGTGGTGTTCTTCTTCGCGGTCAGGTCGGGCGTCGAGGTCGGGTCGAGGTCGCCCTGGATGTTCTGGCGGAAGTTGTTCAGTCCGCTCTGCTTCCAGTTCTGCTTCCAGGCGCTGGTCTTGGGCACCGTGCCGTCCTCGTTGATGTGCGTCACCGAGTAGGCGTGCTGGTTCCAGATCATCCGCGAGCTGACCCAGCGGTCGAGGACGTCGCGGTAGACCAGGATCCCGCCCACGTCGCCGCCGAAGGCCGCTCGGCAGACCTGTCCCGTCCCGGGCGTGCCGCTCACCGCCGGGCCGCAGACGAAGCCGTTGCCGCCGCAGTCGGCGTCGGCGGTGCAGCGGCAGAAGCCGCTGTCGCAGGTGCCGCCCGGGCAGTCCGCGTCCGCCTTGCAGCGCAGCCCCTTGAACAGCGGGTCCAGGGTCTTGCCCGTCGTCGGGTGCTTGTCGTGGTTCGTGTTGCTGGTGCAGGCGGTGTCGATCTGACAGTTCGTGTTGGAGGGGACCACCAGCTCGGAGTTGAAGTCGCCGTCCACGTCGGCGACGATGGGGTTCTCGTACCAGGTGCACGAGGTGCGCCACCGCGAGTAGAGCACCTCGCCGGTCTTGCCGTCGTAGACCCGGGTGAAGCACTCGTCGGCGTAGACCGCCTCGGCGGCGCCGTCGCCCTCGAAGTCGAAGATCGAGGAGCCGGTGACGTTGGAGCTGTGGTCCTGGGAGACCTTGGACCAGAGGATGCCGGTGGTGGTCAGGCTGTCGCAGGTCGCCTTCAGGGGCGTCCCGCCGCAGTCCGGATCGAAGACGCTGTAGCTGTCCGAGGCCGCCGCGGCCACCTCGGCGCGGCCGTCCTTGTCGAAGTCGCCGATGGTGGGCGGTCCGCCGGTCCCGCCCGCCGGGATGGTGATCGGCCCGAAGACCACGCGCCCGTCGGCGGTCTGCACGCGCACCGTCCCCGACGAGACCACGGCGATCTCGGCGATCCCGTCGAGCTTGCTCCGGTCGTCCTTGGTCGGGTCGGCGCCGTAGGTGCCGAAGTCGGCGACGGCGACCTGTCCCGCCCCGAGGGTGGTGCTCTTGACCAGGCTCCACTTGCTCGACTGCCAGGTCCAGACGCTCGCGCCGTTGACCAGCTCCACCTTGCCGTCGCCGTCGAGGTCGGCGGCCACCGGGATAAACCCTGCGCTGTAGGTCAGCAGGCCCAGGGCGCCGTCGACGAGCTGCCCCGTGCTGCTCCAGACGGTGCCGCCCATCAGGATCTCGGGCTTGCCGTCGTCGTCCAAGTCGTAGATCGAGGGACCGTCCCACATGCCCACCGTGCCGCCGGTGTCCGAGGGGCTCGAGGTCCAGAGCAGCTTGAAGGCCTTGGCGGCGGCGTCGTAGCCGAAGGCGACCAGCCCGCCGCCGCAGCGCGCGGCGACGATGTCGGGGCGGCCGTCGAGGTCGATGTCCCCGAGCGCCAGCGGGCTCGATGCCCGCACCTGGGCCATGTCCACGTTGAACAGCTGCGTGCAGGTCTCGCCGTCGATGACGCGGATCACGCCGTGGTAGCCGCTGTCGCAGCGCGAGGCCTCCCCGCCGCCGTCCTCGCCGTCGTAGGAGACGAAGACGATGGAGGGCTTGCGCACCTTGGCGTCGCCGTCGAAGTCGAAGTCGGCCACCGTCGGCGTGCCGAGCACGTTCTTGTGCGAGGGGTGGGCGTCCCCGCTGGGCGGCCCGGTCCAGGAGCACTGGGTGGCCGGCGAGAACAGGCCGATGGGCACGAGGTAGGTGCAGGCCTGGTTCCGGTCGCCCTTGGGCCCAACGCCCCAGGGGACGCACTTGCCATTGTCGCAGTAGGTGTCGTCGATGCAGTCCTTGTCGCTCTGGCAGCTGCGGTCCTCGGCGCAGGTGTTGTAGAGGCAGATCTCGCCGCTCGCGCAGCACGCGCCGCCGCAGGAGACGCCGCTGCTGCAGGTCCCGGCCTCGCTCCCCCCGTCGGGGAAGGGCAGGCCGCCCTCGGTGAGCGCGACGCACGCCCCGTTTTGGCAGGTCTGGCCCGCGGGGCAGTCCCCGGGGCCGGAGCAGGACTGGTTGCCCACCTCTCCGCTGGTGCAGCCGGCGAGGCAGAGCGCCAGCGCCGCGATGCTGGAGCGCGACATGCTAGTCTCCTGTGGCGACGATATCCTCGATCGTAGCACGGACCGTGCCAGACCAACCAACCCTGGCGCGATCCCCTCGGGTCGCTTACTCGCAGCGGCCAGGTGTACCCACCGTGAAGCTCCGTTTCGCGTCCGTCCGCTGCTTGCCGGCCGGCTCCCACTCCGCGATGTTCTCCACCGCCACGTTGCAGCGCCCCCTGCAGACCCAGCGCTCGTCCGAGTTGTACTTCCAGGTCAGGTAGCGCGAGCCGCCGCCCCCCACGGTGGTGATCAGGAACGCCGGCTCCAGGTGGCCGAAGGCGTCGCTGCGGTCCACCTCACCCGGCTTGTCGCCCCGGGACGGGTCCACCGGGAGCCAGCCGTACCCTGGCAGGTAGATCTCGACCCAGCGGTGGAACACGTCGTCGTAGGAGGCGTCGTCCTTGCGCACGACGATGGAGCCGATGTAGCGCGCCGGGATCCCCGCGGCCCGGCACATGGCGATGAACACGAAGCTGTACTCGGAGCACGAGCCGTTGCCGCGCTCGAGCACCCGGGGGGCGACGTTCCAGCCGCCGGAGAGCTTGTAGAACATCTTCCCGTGCACGTAGCGGTAGATCTTGCGCGCGATCCAGTAGGGGTTCTTCTCCTTGCCCACGGCCTTCGCCACCGCCTTGCGGATCGTCGGCGAGCGGATCTGGTACTTGGAGCCGTCGGCGAGGAAGCGCCGCGCGTCGGCGGGGATCGCGCCCAGGCCCTTCACCTGGTGGGGCAGGACCTGGTGCCGCACGTCGTAGAGCGTGGCCCGGGCCGCCATGGTCACCGTCGCGAACTGGCCGGCCTGGACGTTCTCGAAGCGGAAGTGGGCGACCTTCTGGCCCCAGCGGTCGGTGACGATGGCCCTGGGAGCCGGCGTGAAGCGCGGCGGGCCGGCGAGCTTCTGCGACGGGTTGTCGCCGGGGACGGCGACGTAGATGTCCGCCTCGGTCAACGTGCCCGGGCCGAGGTTTCGCAGCTGGTGCGTGTAGAGCACCCGCTCCTCCTTGCGCGCTTGGCGCAGGGGCAGGCCGTCCCCCGCGTGCTCGACGCGGTAGATCCGGTCCGTCTGGTAGTCGGCGACCCAGAGCTGCTTGCCGTCGAAGGCCAGCCCGGTGACGTGGGGGCCGGGCGCATCCACCGACAGCAGCACCTCGCCGCTGCCCGGGTCGACCACGTGGAGCTTGTCGGCGATGCGGTCGGCGATCCAGAGGTAGCGGCCGTCGAAGGCCATGCCGTCCACCGAGGCCGACGGCGTCGGGTGGGCATCGATGGTCGTCCCGTCGCCGCGGTCGATGCGGTGCATCCGGCCGGTCCTGGGCGAGGCGAGCCAGAGGTGCTTGCCGTCCCAGGCCAGGGCGCTGGCCTCGGGGACCGGGGCCTCCACCGTGCGGTCGACCAGCCCCCGACCCGGGTCGAGCCGGTAGATCCGGTTCTCGATCGGGTCCACGTTCCAGAGCCGTGAGCCGTCCCAGGCCAGCCCGGCGGGCCGGTAGCCCGGCGAGGGGATGCTGCCCAGGATCTTGCCGCTCCCCGGGTCGAGACGGTAGAGGCGGTCGGACTTGTGGTCCGCGGCCCAGAGGCTCTTGCCGTCCCAGGTCAGCCCGGTGACGCAGCTCCCGGGCGCCGGGATGCCGCCGAGCACCGCGCCCACCGGGCGAGCCAGGGCAGGGAAGGGGACGAGTCCAACCACCACGGCGAGCAGGAGAGCGCAGGTCTTCATGCGGCGCATGATAGCGCGCCTTGGCGAGAGCTACACGGGGCTATCTGGGAGCGGAGCGGTTAGTTGCCGCAGGAGCCGGCGGGTACGTTGGCCTTCTCGGTCAGCTTCTTGTCACAGCCGGGAAGGCCCGCGTTGTGCTGGCAGATGTTGGTCTTGATCGGGTCGGCCGCGATGCCGCTGAACTTGAACTTGTTGTTGGCCAGCCAGGTCGGGCTGCCAGAGACCTCGAGGGACTTGGCGATCTTGATGTCAGCGGCGTGCAGCGCCTTGCCCTCGGCGCCGGTCGAGCACCTCTCGATCTTGGCCACGTCCATGCCGCTGGACTTGGCACACTCCTGCCAGTCCTCGGAGCGGATGTTCTTGTTGCGGCACCAGATGTAGTCCATCCACTTGTAGTTGCGCGGGTAGTACTTCTTCGCGCAGAGCTGGCGGATGTTCTCCTTGGCCTCGGGCTGCCCGTGCAGCGAGTTGAACCCGGTCTCGGTCTTTTCGGCCTCGTCGGCGATGTAGTGCACGTCGAAGTTGATGCCCTTGACGTTGGCCAGCACCTCCTTCATCGCGTCCAGCGCGCGCACGCCGTAGGGGCACTGGGACATGACGAAGACCTCGACCTTCTTGGGGATCTCCTTGCGGCAGACCAGCTGCTCCTTGCAGGTCGGATCGGCGCAGTCCACCTTGCCGTTGCCCGTGTCGTCCTTCTTGTTGTCGCAGATCTCGGCGGTGGGGTCGAAGTTGGCCGGGATCCGGAGCTGCTTGTACTCGCCCTTGTCGATCATCCAGCGCTGGATCTGCTGGTACTTGTCGGCCTTCTCCACCCCGGCCGTGAACAGCATCACCA